>SXGT01439854.1_pt1 | contig 46017 bp, 35 predicted proteins | sample 3176221 | NCBI WGS metagenome assembly SXGT01 (sample SAMN11356862, study PRJNA531348) | freshwater metagenome | isolation source: freshwater sample F1-120 | place: China: Fuxian Lake, Yuxi | collected 2017-12-25 | reverse complement strand
TGGGCGGCGTCGTCTCCCGCCTCATCGAGCGCAACACCACGATCCCGGCAGCCGCACGCCAGGAGTTCACCACCGCCGTGGACGACCAGACCCACGTCGAGATCCATGTCCTGCAGGGCGAACGCGAGATGGTCGGTGACTGCCGGAGTCTCGGCCGCTTCCGCATCCCGATCGCGCCGGAGCTGGCGGGGTTGCCCCGGATCGAGGTCACCTTCCTGATCGACGCCAATGGAATCCTCTCGGTTTCAGCGCGCGACCAGCGCACCGGCACCGAGCAGTCGATCGAGGTGAAGCCGAGCTACGGGCTGACCGACCAGACGATCGAATCGATGCTCGAGGAGTCCTTCGATCTGGCCGAACAGGACTTCACCGCGCGTCAACTCGCCGAATCGCGTGTCGAGGCTGAATCGCTGCTGCACGCGCTCGACCGCTCGCTGGCCAGCCAGGCCCACCTCCTTCTCTCCGGGGAGAGGGAGCGCATCGCGGAGGCCACAACGGCGCTCGGGGAGGCGTGCAAACAGGAGGACCACAATTTGATTCGCGACCGTATCGAGGCCCTCAACGAACTCTCGACGCCCTTCGCGCATCGGATCATGGACGCATCGATCCACCAGGCGCTCGGGTCCCGCTCGGTCGAGGAGATTGCCGGGCGATGAAACACAAGGTCACCTTCCTGCCCTCGGGCCGCACCGTGGAGGTCGACGAGGCCAACTATCCGCTGGCGGACGACGGCCGGCCGGGCTCGATCCTCGACATCGCCCTGTGGGCCGGAGTGGACCTGGAGCACAACTGCGGCGGCAACTGCGCCTGCACGACCTGCCACATCATCGTGCGAGAGGGCGAGCAAAACCTCTCGCCGATGGAGGAGGACGAGGAGGACCGTCTCGATCTGGCCCCCGGCCTCACGCCGCACTCGCGGCTGGGCTGCCAATGCGTGGTGCGTGGGAACGTGGTGGTGGAGATCCCGGAAATCTGAACCTCCACCGGGCGGCCATTCGGCCCGGCGGGGAAGCAACCAAACCGGATGGGCAGGCCCGCCGAGATCCTGCTAGTTTGGCCCAAGGAACCTGCCGCCGAGGCATGGACGGAAGCGAGTCCTCCCCGGGGTAGACCGAGAACCGATCGATGTCATTGATGCAGATCAGCCGGCGAGTGGATTATGCGCTCCGCGCAGCGATTCATCTCTCTCGGCAGGTGCCTGAGCGGGCGACCTCGGTCGCAGAGATGTCGCGCCTCGAGGCCATCCCGCGGAAGTTCCTCGAAAAGATCATTCAGGATCTGATCCATGCCGGCATCGTCGTCTCCCGCCGCGGCGCACACGGCGGGTACGCGCTGAGCCGCCCGGCCGAGCGAATCTCCTTCCGCGAGGTCATGGAGGCCGTCGAGGGACCGATCACCCTGAACGTCTGCGTCGGCGACCCCCACGCCTGCTCCCTCACCCTCGGCTGCAGCATGCACCACGTCTGGTCCGAGGGGCAGCGGCGTTTGGTCTCGCTCTTCGAAGAGACCAAGCTCTCCGCTCTGGTGGCACCGCTCGGTCTTTCATCGACCCATCCCGCCCGCACGGAGATCGGCTCGGCCTCGGCCGCAGAATAGCCCCGTCCTCCTCGGCGAGGCCACGGCCTTGGCCGGGGAAGGACCGCGCCAGCCGAAGCTTGGCCCAGGCGTGGGGTCGGAACGCTTCCCCGCCTGCGAGCCGTCTTGCCCGCAACCCCGAATGCCGCAGAGGGTCGGGGCCCGGCGCGGGCCTCGGAGTGAATGCCTCCTGCGGCCGGCCGTCCAAGGGCCATGGACTACTCCGTACTGTCACGCGAGGATCCCACCCACCAGCTAATCGAGCCGGATGTCGTCACGCCGGAACAATTCATCGACATGCTGTCCGGTTCCGCCAGGCAGAGCGGCGAACGGCGGCTCTTTGCCGCGGTGCTGATCGAGGCGGTCGAGACCTTCCACAAGAACGCGTTCGCGGATCTGCCCGATACCCGGGCGGCCTTCCGGGAAGTGAGAGAGTGGTTGGACCACCACGACGATCCGGGGCTCTTCGCTTACGAGACGGTCTGCGGCGTGCTCGGCATCGACCCGACCTACTTGCGCGAGGGGCTGCACCGCTGGCTGGACGAGAACCGGGCCGGGCAGCCCCGAATCTCAGCGCGCTTCCTCGGCGACCAGCGCCGACGCCTCCACCGCGCCGCCTGATCGGCGACGAGACGAGCGGCGCAAGCGAATACGCGCTCGTGTTCCGGAATCTCGCCCGTCCGCGCCGCCTGATCGCCAACAAGACGAGCGGCGCCCTCCGGGCTCGGATTTTGGCGGGGAGGGACCGGGGCGATCCCGCGCTTTGCCGTTGACCGAACCCGGTCGTTCCTCGATACATCGGCGAGAGATCCCCGTGCCCGTCCACAACTATCCGCCCTGCCCTGAATGCGGCGAAAAGCTCATCCGCAAACCGGCGGGTTGCTGTCCGGCCTGCGGCGCCGAGGTCACGGCCTTCGTCGCGCGGGAACGTCAACGCGAGACGCGCATCGAGAAGGTGGTGGCGATCGTCGGCACCGCACTGATGCTGGGCGTGCTCGTGCTCGGCGGTGGGCTCGGCGTCGTCGAAGGCCTCCTCGCGTACGCGATCGGCGGTGCAGCGGTCTGGACTCTCGCCCGAGGCACATTCTACGGCCGTGACGACCCGGCCTGAGGAGCCCCCATGTACGGCCTCGTCAATCAGGCAGTCCGGAAGTTGATCCTGCACGAACACGGCCCCGAGACGTGGGCCACGATTCGCCGCCAGGCCGGTTGCGAAGACGACGATTTCGTCACGATGCAGCCGTACCCCGACGAACTGACCTATGCCTTGGTCGAGGCCGCCTCCGCAGCTCTGGGCGCGCCTCCGGAGGCCATCCTGCGGGAGTTCGGACGCTACTGGGTGCGCTTCGCCGCGGAGACCGCGTACGGCCATCTCATGAAGGCCGCTGGAAACTCGGTGCGCGACTTTCTCGCCAACCTGGACCATCTTCACGCGCGGGTCGGGCTGAGCTTCCCGGAACTGCGTCCGCCGCAGTTCCGCGTCATCCCCGAGGGACCGAACCGAATCCGTCTCCAATATTTTTCCGAACGCGCGGGGCTGGCTCCCTTCGTGATCGGTCTCGTCGAAGGTCTCGGCCAGCGATTCAACGAATCCATCCAGGTCTCGCTGGCCACACCCCGGGATCAGGACCACGCTTGCGACGAATTTCTCGTGGAGTTCGCGGCAAGGTCGAACGCATGACGGCCAGTGGCGTGGGGATCCCGACCGAGCGCATGGCCGAGGTCTTCCCCTTCCATGTGGCCGTCGGCACGGACCTGCACATCGTTCAGACGGGCCCGATCATCCAGCGATTGGTCCCGGAGATCATCGCTGGCGGCAGCCTGACCGACCACTTCGTCATCCGGCGACCGAGCGGCGTGTCCTTGTTTTCGGACATCTGCGCCCGCACGGACGGACTGTTCATCCTCGAGGCGCGACGCCGGGTCTTGCTCCTGCGCGGGCAGATGGTCCGGCTCTCGGAGTCGATCGCGATGTTCCTCGGATCGCCGTGGGTCACTTCGATGTCGGAACTCGAGAACCTCGGCCTCTCCCTGCACGAGTTCGCGATCCACGACCCGATCGCGGACCTCCTCGTCCTCTTGCAAGCCAAGGATCGAGTGCTCGCCGACGCCCAACATCTCGCCGAAGAGCTGCGTGCCTCACGCCGTATCCCCCACGACGGCTGAGGTACGGCTCGCGCGTGGCCCCTCGTCTAGGCGGGGCCGCTCACGAGCAGAACATCACGCACGAGTTCGGCGAGAGAGTCGACTTCCATCTTGGCCATCACCCGGGCGCGGTGGATCTCGACCGTCTTTTGACTGAGCCCGAGATCCTCGGCGATCTGCCGGTTCGCCCGGCCGGACACCACAAGGTTCATGACCTCGCGTTCACGCGGTGTCAGCTGAGCCGCGCGACTCTCGACATGCGCACGGCGAGAATCGCTGGCGCTCTCGGTTCGATCGCGCTCGATCGCCTGCCGGACCCGGTCGAGGAGAAGCTGGTCGCTGAAGGGCTTCTCGATGAAATCGATCGCGCCGGCACGCATCGCCCGCACGGCCACGGGCACATCACCATGGCCGCTGATCATGATCACCGGCATCCCGACTTCTCGCCGCACCAGCTCCGCTTGCAGGTCCAGGCCGCTCAGGCCCGGCATCCGCACATCGAGGACGAGACACGATGGCCGGATCCGCTCGAGCACTTCGAGGAACCGTCCGGCCGATTCGAAGGTGCGAACCTCGAGATCGACCGACTCGAGGAGCCAGCGCAGCGAGTCCCGCATCGCGGGATCGTCATCGACCACGAAAACTGTTCCCTGGGCGTTCATTACAAAATCTCTCCAAAGATGGGCAGAGCCATACAAAATACAGCCCCGGTGGGGGAATTGGGCTGGACCCAGAGGCGGCCCCGGTGGTTCTCCACGATCGTTCGGCTGATGGAGAGCCCCATGCCGAGACCGGTTCGTTTCGTGGTGAAGAAGGCATCGAACACCTTGTCGACGAGCAGGGGTTCGAGCCCCGGCCCGGTATCAGCGACGGAGATACGCACCCGCTCGCCATCGATGGCCGTGGACAGCGTGATCCGGCGGGTGCCGTCCCAACCCCGAAGCGCCTCGATCGCGTTCCGGAGCAGGTTCAACACCACCTGCTCGATCTGGACCAGGTCGATCAGGACGTCCGGAATCTCCGCGGCGAGATCGAAACTGACCTCGATCCTCAGATCACCGAACTCGGCCTCGAGCAGGTCCGCGGTGGCCCGCAGCGCGGCGTTCAGATCGACCCGTTCGCGGTCGCCGTCCTCGCGCCGCGACAAGCGCTTCAAACGGCGAACGATCTCGCTCGCCCGCATCGCCTCGCGAGAGATGTACCCCAGGGCCTGCTTCACGCTCTCGAGGTCCGCCTCCGCCGATGCGAGCCGGCGCAGCGAGCCGTTGGCATAGTTCACGATCGCGGCGAGGGGCTGATTCACCTCATGGGCGATGCCCGCCGCCATCTCGCCCAGTGTCGCGAGCCGCGTCGCGTGCGTCAGCGCCGCCTCACGCTCGCGGATCTCCTCGCGGCTGCGCCGCACCTCGGTCACGTCCTCGACCATCTCGAGCACCGGGATCCCCGCCAGCGCCGTCAGCGTGACCGATACCCAGCGGACCTCGCCCCCCGGCCGCAACACGCGCCGCTGGATGCGAAACCCATCCACCTGGCCTGTCACGAGTTTCTGAAAGATGACCTTGTCGCTGACGGCGTCATCCGGATGAAGGAATGCGCCGCCCGGACACCCGCTGATCTCGGCCGCCGGACGACCGAAGATCCGCGCGTAGACATCGTTGACTTCGCGGTAGTCCCCCGCGGTACCGCGCAGAGCCATGCCGAAAGGCGCGCTCTCGAAGACCCGATGGAAGCTGTCGCCGGCAGAAAACGCCGGTTCCACGTTGCCCAGCGTAGCCCCGTTCTCCTCGGTTTCCCGGGCGGAAGCCGGGGCGTCCGATGACCTGCCCACGCCCGATTGCCTAGCAGAGGGATCGGGATCGAGGGAACCAAGGGACCTCAGCCCGATCGGTAGGGCCGCCCGAGTGCTGCGGGAGCCGCGCCCCGCCCGCGCGCGGCCAGCAGTGCGACCAGCGTCGCGAGGTAGGGGAGGATGAGGAAGAGCTGCCACGCGACGCCGAGGTCGCGCGCCTGCAGCCGGAACTGGAGGGCGCTCGCCAGGCCGAACACGAGCGTACCGGCCAGCACCCCAACCGCCGACCAGCGCCCGAACACGACGGCGGCAAGCGCAACGAAGCCTCGCCCGGCCGTCACCCCTTCGACGAAGCTCCCCGCCGTGCCGAGCACCAACGTACCGCCAGCGAGCCCCCCCAACGCGCTACCGACCACCACCGCCGCAACACGCCAGCGCCGCACGGAGACGCCCAGGGTGGCAACCGCCTGGGGATGCTCCCCGAGCGCGCGCAGCCTGCGCCCAACCCCCGTCCGCGCGAACACGAAGCCAAGCACGGCCACGAGGAGCAGCGCAGCCCACACCAGGACGTGGAGAGAGGCTACGGTCGGGCCCAGCCACTCCGGCGATGGGCGTGGGATCGCGGGGAGCAGCGCGACTCCCGCGCTGCCGACGGCGAGAACGCGGTAGAGCGCACCCGTGATCCCGAGAGCCAGCAGGTTCAGCGCCGCGCCGACAATCACCTGGTCCGCCCCCAGTTGGACGGCCAGGCCGGCAAAGAGAAGTCCACACGCGACACCAGCCGCAAGCGCGCCGACAAGACCAATCATCGCGTCGCCGGAGCTGGCCGCCAGCACCGCTGCGGCGAAGGCGCCGAAGAGCATGGTGCCCTCGACACCGATGTTGAGGACTCCGACCCGCTCCGTGAGCAGCTCACCGAGTGCTGCGAGCAAGACGGGGCAGGCGAGCAGGAGGCCCTGCGCGACCACATCGACGGCCACCATCATGCCGAGGGCTCCTCGGTCTCGGCCCACAATAGACGCAAGCCGCCGAGCAGTGCGACGACGATCAGAGTAGCCCCCTGAGCCGCCACCGCGAGCACCGACGGAACACCGGCAACACGTTCCATCGCCTGCGCACCGGTCGACAACGTCGCAAAGAAAATTGCGGCGAAAACCACGCCGGGAATCTCCAGACCGGCCAGAAAGGCGACGGCAATCGCCGTGAAGCCATAGCCGCTGCCAATCCGTTCGTAGAGCCGTCCTGTGAGCCCGGCGATCTCGATGGCGCCGGCGAGCCCGGCGAGCGCCCCCGACACTGCAAAGGCGCCCAAGAGATCACGCCGCACGGGAAACCCCGCGAGTCGTGCGGCCGCGGCGTTCTGCCCGGCCGCACGCAAGCGCAGGCCCGGTGCGGTACGCGACAGCACGACCCCTACCCCCAGCGTGACCACCAGCGCGATCGGTAGGCCGGCGTGGACCAATCCCCCCTCCAGTAGCGGTCCCAGCCGTGCCGACGCCGGCAGCGGATCGCTCTGTGGGTAGGATCGCGCCACCTCCTGCAGCGGGCCATGCACCGCCCACGAGACGAGGTAGAGCGCAATGAAATTGAGCAGGATGGTCGTGATGACCTCGTTGACCCCCCGCACGAGCCGATAGAGACCGGCGATCGTCGCCCACAGACCACCCGCCACGGCACCGGCGACAAGCACGAGCACGACCTGCCCGGAGAAGGCCGGCACCAGCACGCCTGCGGCCGAGGCCGCGAGCGCACCCATCAGGAACTGACCCTCGGCACCGATGTTGAGCACGCCACTGCGGAAGGCAAAAGCGACCCCGACACCGGTCAGCAAGAGTGGAATCAAGACGAGGACCATCGCGCCCAGGGACTCGCTGCTGCCGACGCTTCCGGACACCAAGGCGAACGCGGTCGCCGTCGGATCGCTTCCGGCCAGGACGGCAGCCAGTGCGGCGAATCCAACCGCCACGAGGAGTGCAACCAGCGCGGCGACGACCGACCATACGATCCGGTGTCCCTTCATCGCCGCCCTCACGCCTCCATTTCGACACCCGCCATGAGGCGCCCCGCTGCCTCGCGGCGGTCGGTCGTGGCGCCCACGGCGTGGAGCCGGCCCCGGACCATCACCGCCAGATCGTCGGCGAGATCGAGGATCTCCTCCAGATCCGACGAGACGAGGAGCACGGCAACGCCGCTCGCGGCAAGCTCACGGATGCGGGCGTGAACCTGCCACCGTGCCATGAGGTCGAGGCCACGCGTCGGCTCAGCGGCGAGCAGCACCACGAGATCGTCGTGGTCGAGTTCGCGTGCGACGACCAGACGCTGCTGATTGCCGCCGGAGAGCGCCGCAGCCTGGAGGTCGGGCTCCGGCGGTCGTACGTCACGCCCCGCGAGCAGCTTCCGCGCCCACTGGGTAGAACGTCGCCGGTCGATCCAGCCCCGCGGCGCGATCTCGGCCAGCCGATAGGTGACAAGCATCATGTTATCGCGGAGCGACAGAGGCCCGATCAGGGCGTCCCTCTGCCGATCGGCAGGAACAAGCCCCAGCCCCGCAGCCCGTGCCGTCGCAGGATCGGTGATGGCGCGACCGCCGATCTCGATGCGCCCCTGCGCGCGCCGCCGCGGCTGCACACCGGCGATCGCCTGAACCAGTTCGTCCTGTCCGTTGCCCTCCACGCCAGCGATCCCCAGCACCCGACCGGCAGGCAGATCGAGATCCAGCCCCGCCACGCGCGGCACACCCCGTTCGTCGACCACCCGCAGACCACGCACGGAGAGAACGGCGCGCCCGCCGGGGACCTGTCTCGGCCGAAGGGGCGCCGCCGTCGGGGCCGGACCGGCCCCGACCATATCCCTGGCAAGACGCGCGGCGTCGAAGGTCGCGCGCGGACCTTCGGCCACGACCCGCCCATGGCGCAGCACGACGACCCGGTCGGCCAGCGTCAGCGCCTCTGTGAGTCTGTGTGTGACCAGGATCACGGCGACGCCGCGCGCCGCGAGTCCACGCACGATCTCGAAGAGCACGTCGACTTCACGGGGCGCCAGCGCCGCGGTGGGCTCGTCGAGAACGAGCAGACGCGGCAGAGGGACGAGAGCCTTCAGGATCTCGATCCGCTGCTGCTCGCCCACGCCGATGGCATCGATGCGCCGTCCTGGATCGCCGATATCGAAGCCCGCCTCCGCCGCCATGGCACGGGCGTCGGCAGCCAGTCCGCGGGCCCCACGGACGCCGAGGCCGCCCCGCGCCAGCGCCAGATTCTCGGCAATCGTCATCGAGGGCACCAGCATGAAGTGCTGGTGGACCATCGCTGCACCCGCACGGCGCGCCTCGTTCGGCGAACGCCAGCGCATCGGGCGTCCGTCGAACATGAATTGTCCGGAATCCGGTGCCAGATGGCCGCAAAGAAGCCGACCGAATGTCGATTTTCCGGCGCCATTCTCGCCGAGGAGAGCGCAGATTTCGCCGGGTGAAATCGCGAGGTCGATTGCGTCGAGCGCGCGCGTACGGCCAAAGCTTCGGCCGAGCCCCTTCGCCTCGACGACCGGCACTCCCGCCATCAGGCCGATTCCCCGGAATCGGGAGGCAGTGCCGCCAGGACCCACGCTCTTGCCTCTGTCCTCGAGGCGAGCCGACCCTCGAGTTGCTCGTCGAGCACGCGCTCGAGGATTCGCCCGAGCCGCGGACCGGGGCGGTATCCCAGTGCCAGCAGATCCCGGCCACGCAACAGGGGCTCGAGCCGACGGCCCTCTTCGCCAAGTGCGGCCAGCTCGGACTGGCAAAAATCCACGGTGGAGAGATCGCCCGAGCCGGCCAGCGCGTCGATGCGCGCAAGTTCGAGCAGCGCATGGATGTCGGGCGCGGCAAGCATCCGGCGGAGCGTCGAGCGCTTCATTTCGGGCGCGCTGCGGTGACGGAGATGGTGGCGGACCAACCACGCCGCCCGATCCTCGGTCGCGAGGCTCCGCCGCAGACGCCGACACACCGACCGCGTGAGCGTTTCGCCGATCACTTCGTGGCCGTAAAAGTGGACGCGACCGTCGTCTCCCACGCTCGCCGTCTCCGGTTTGCCGGCGTCGTGCAGCAGCACCCCCAGCGCCAAAGCCTCGTCGTGGCGCGCGCCATCGAGACCCGCGAGGCAGCGCAGCGTGTGGGCGAAGACATCGCCCTCCGGGTGCCAGCGAGGCGACTGAGCGACGTCGCGCATGGTCGCGATTTCGGGCAGCACCGCCGCCAGGAGCCCCGTGGACGAGAGCAGTTCGAAGGCGCGCGGGGCACGTCCCTGGAGCAGGATGCGGACGATCTCCTCGCCGATCCGCTCCCAGGCGACTTCGGTGACGTGCGCTGCCGCGACGCGGATGGCGGCGAGTGTTCTGGGTTCGATCTCGGCCTCGAAGCGCGCGGCAAAGCGCACGGCGCGCAGGAGCCGCAGCCGATCCTCGCCGAAGCGCTCTGCCGGATCGCCAATCGCCCGGATCACCCGCGCCGCGAGATCGCGCTGACCACCGACGTAGTCGATGATCTCGCCGCTCTCCGGGTCGAGGAACATGCCGTTGATCGTGAAATCACGCCGCGCGGCATCGCCCCGGGCGTCACTCGGGCCCACCGTCGTCGGGCGGCGTCCGTCAAGATAAGGCCCGTCGGTGCGGAACGTCGCGACCTCGACCTCCGCCCCCCCGGCCAGCACCAGCACCACCCCGAAGCGCGCGCCGACCGGGACGGTGCGGGCAAAGAGCCGTTGTACCTCCTCGGGAGCCGCCGACGTCGCGATGTCCCAATCGCCCGGCTCGACGCCGAGCAGGCGGTCGCGGACACAACCCCCCGCCAGCAGCGCCACATGGCCGGCCTCGCGCAGCCGACGAATGATCGTGCGCGCCGCTCGCCCGCCCGGCGAATCCAGACCGCGCGTCGTTCCCTGGTCCTCGCAACCCTCCACCCCGAGAGCCTTGCACCGCCTGAGGATCGCCGCAATTTGCACGTGGCCGGCGCGGCCGGCATGTGGCTCCCCGCCACCGCTATCGCGCCGCAAGTGAGCCACCTTCTCGGGCGTCGGCCCCCGCAACACCCAGCCCGCGGCTCGCCGCAACCGTGATCGCGCGGCAGCGGCGGCAACCGACCCGGTCGATCCGGCAAACGCCGGCCCGGACTCGCCACCGCACGCACAAGCGAGGCGACCGTTGACCGTCCCCGGACGCGGAGGCATGGCTTGGGCATGGCGTCGCTCGCGGCCTTCGACCCGCTGGTTCGGACCTGGTTCGAGGCCCGCTTCAGCGCGCCGACGCCAGCGCAGAGCGGCGGCTGGCCCGCGATCGCCGCCGGGGGGGATACTCTGATTGCCGCGCCGACCGGCTCGGGCAAGACGCTCGCGGCATTTTTGTGGGCGATTGACAAGCTGGTACGTGCCGCTCGCGGCGGAACGATCCCGGCACGCGGCGGCCGGTCCATGGAAGCGAGCACGGACCCCGCCCAACTCCGGCTCGACGGTTGCGATCTCTCGCCCTCGTCCGGATTGCCCGAGGCGACGCATATCCTCTACGTCTCGCCGCTGAAGGCACTCGGCAATGACATCGAGAAGAATCTGCAAGGCCCGCTCGCGGAGATCCACCAGCGCGCCGTGGCCGAACACATCGCTCTGGCGCCGATCCGGGTCGCCGTCCGCTCGGGCGACACCAAGGCGTCGTCGCGCAGCGCGATGCTGCGCCATCCGCCCCATATCCTGATCACGACGCCCGAATCGCTCTATATCCTGCTGACCGCCGAGGGCAGCCGGCGCATGCTCGCCACCACCGCCACCGTGATCGTGGACGAAATCCACGCCGTGGCGGGCGACAAGCGCGGGGCCCATCTGGCGCTCTCTCTCGAGCGGCTCGATGCGCTGGTGGGCCGCCCCGTTCAGCGCATCGGGCTCTCCGCCACCCAGCGACCGATCGACGACATCGCCCGCCTGCTGGTCGGTGCCGGCCGGCTCGGACCGGAGGGAAATCCGCGCTGCACGATCGTCGACACCGGCCACCGTCGCGCCATGCAACTCTCGGTCGAGGCGCCGACGGACATGGAACTCGGTCCGATCGCCACGCACGAGATCCGCGCCGCCATCGACGATCGAATCGCGGCACTCTCCCGGCTCCACCGCACCACGATCGTTTTCGTCCACACCCGCCGCCTGGTCGAGCGTGTCGCCCACTCGCTGGCCGAGCGGCTCGGGGCCGATCAGGTCGTGGCCCACCACGGCAGCCTCGCCCGCGGCCCGAGACTCGCCGCCGAGGCGAGCTTGCGCGACGGGCGGGCCCCGGTGTGCGTTGCGACAGCGTCCCTCGAACTCGGCATCGACATCGGCCACGTCGATCTGGTGTGTCAGGTCGGAGCGCCGCGCGCCCTCGCCACCCTGCTGCAACGCGTGGGCCGCTCGGGGCACTGGCTCGGCGCCGTACCGCGCGGTATTTTTTTGCCTCTGACGCGCGATGACCTCCTGCAGGCGGCCGCCGCCGTGCGGGCGGTGCGCGCCGGCGAACTCGACCTCCTCCACATCCGCGAGGCACCGCTCGATGTCCTGGCCCAACAGATCGTGGCCTGGGTGGCCACGGGCGAACAAACGCCCGAGGATCTGTTCGAGCGGGCGAGGCGCGCCTGGCCGTACCGCGATCTCGAGCACGCGCGCTTCCAGAGCGTGCTGGAGATGCTCTGCGAGGGCGTCTCGACCCGCCGCTCGCGCCGGTCCTCGGCCCGACTCCACCACGACGCGGTCCACGGCCGCCTGCGCGCCCGGCGCGGCACACGTCTTGTTGCCATCACCGGCGGCGGCGCGATCCCGGACCGGGCGGATTACGACGTCGTCGAGGAACCGAGCGGCACCCGCGTCGGCCGAGTCGATGAAGATTTCGCGATCGACAGCATGCGCGGCGACGTCTTCGCTCTCGGCAACCATTCCTGGCGGATCCTGCGCATCGAGACCGGCAAGGTCCGCGTCGCCGATGCCGGCCAGACCCCTCCCTCGATCCCCTTCTGGTTCGGCGAGGCGCCACCTCGAACCGCCGAGCTCTCGCGCGCGGTCGGCGAGCTGCGCTGGGACGTCGCGACTCGGCTCGTCGGACCGCGCGAACCGACCCGGGCCTGGCTCGAGGAGGAATGCGGCCTCGACGCGGCGGGCGCCGAACAGCTCATCGATTACGTCGACGCCGGCTACACCGCACTCGGCACGGTTCCAACGTGGAGCCGGCTGGTCGTCGAGCGGTTCTTCGATCAAGCCGGGGGGATGCAACTCGTCGTGCACTCGCCGCGCGGCGGTGGAATCAACCGCGCGCTCGGCCTCGCTCTGCGCAAACGCTTCTGCCTCACCTTCGACTTCGAACTCCAGGCCGCGGCAACGGACGACGGCGTGCTGCTCTCGCTCGGCGAACAGCATAGCTTCCCTATTGAATCGACACTCGACATGCTGCGCCGCGAGACCGCTCGGGCAGACCTCGTCCAGGCCGCACTCAAGGCACCGATGTTCACCAACCGCTGGCGCTGGAACGCCACTCGCGCGCTGGTGCTGGCGCGCTTCAGCGGCGGGCGCAAGGTCCCGGTGCATCTGCAGCGCATGCGGGCCGAGGATCTGCTCGCCGCCGTATTCCCGGCCCAGATCGCCTGCGGCGACAACCATGCCGGCCCGATCGAAGCGCCGGATCATCCGCTGGTCGAGGAGACGCTGCGTGATTGCCTGGTCGAGGCGATGGATGCGAGCGGCCTCGAAGAATTGCTCGACGAGCTGCGCCAGGGCACAACCGAAGTCGTCTTCCGCGAGATGGCAGCCCCTTCGCCGTTTGCGCACGAGTTGCTCTCGGCGAGCCCCTGGGCCTTCCTCGACGACGCACCTCTCGAGGAGCGCCGCGCACGGGCGGTGAGCCTGCGCCACGTCGCGCCGGCGTTCGCCACCGAGTTCGGCCGGCTCGATGCCGCCGCCATCGCCGAGGTCCGGCTCCAGGCGTGGCCCGACGTCCGCTCCGCGGATGAGTTGCACGACGCCCTGCTCGACCTGGTGTGGCTGCCCCTCACCGACGCCGGAGCATGGACGCCATGGCTCGACGAACTCATGGCCGCGGAACGCGCCGTCCGCGTACGCTGGACGGCCCCCGCCGAAGGGCACAACGCGGTGGCCGGGGAAGCGTTCGCGGTCCATCGTGAATTCCGCCCCGACGCACCCGACGAGGAACGCTGCAGCGCGGTGGCTGGGGAAGCCCTCGTGGTCAATCATGAACCCCGCCATGCCGCACCCGACGAGGAGTGGCGCGCCGCGGTGGCCGTGGAGCGGCTCTCGACCGCCCTGCGGGCGCTCGGCCCCTCGGCCCTCATCGAGGCCGGGTCCGGCGCTGCGAACACGCCCGTATCCGCAGCGGAGCCCGAGGAGGCGATCCGCCGGGCGGTCGGCGGCTGGATGGAAATGCTCGGGCCGATGACCGCCGCGGGTCTCGCCGCGCGCCTCGGGCTCGCGACACCGAAGATCGAGAGCGCTCTGGCCCGGCTCGAGTCCGAGGGCAGCGTGCTGCGCGGCACTTTCGACACAGCCACAGCCAGCGCCCAGTGGTGCGAACGCAGGTTGCTCGCACGGATCCACCGCCGGACGCTGGACACACTGCGCCGGGAGATCGAACCAGTCGAGCTGCCGGTCTTCCTGCGCTTCCTCCTGCGCTGGCAGCACGTGGCCCCGGGCACCCGGCTGCACGGCAGCGAAGGCCTCGAGGCCATCCTGCGGCAGCTCGCGGGCTTCGAGCTTCCCGCGGCCTGCTGGGAGGAGCACATCCTGCCGGCGCGCCTTGGGGCGTACGAGCCGGGGATGCTCGATGCGCTCTGTCTCGGTGGCGTCGCGACCTGGGGCCGGTTCTCCACCACCACCGACGACGACGCAGCGGAAGATTCGGATGCCACGAGTCGTCGGCGCGCGCCCGCGCGCAATGCGAAAATCGGCGTGGCGCCTCGCGAAATGCTTGATCTACTGCTCTCATCCCGGACTGCCCCCACGTCGAGCAGCGGATCGGAGGCGGCCGCCGCCGTGCTGGCCGCGCTCGATCGCGAGGGCGCCTCCTTCCCCGCAGACCTCGCCCGCGCCACCGGACTCCCGCGCGCCCGGGTCGATGAAGCCCTGTGGGAGCTGGCGGCCCGCGGTCTCGCCACCGCCGATGGGTTCGGGGCGCTGCGCCATCTGCTCGAGTCGCGCGCGCCTGCGCCGCCGGAGGAGAGCGGGCTTCGTGTCCTGCCCGGTCGCCGTAACGTGCTCCGGCACCCGCCAGCCGGTCGGTGGACGCGCCTGCGGGCGCGCGACCTGGGCGGCTTTACGGATGCATCGATTGAAGCTTTCACGGAGATCCTGCTCCGGCGTTGGGGCGTGCTGGTGCGCGAGTTGCTCGCCCGCGAGAGTGCCGCCCCGCCCTGGCGGGCCGTCCTCGCTACGCTGCGCCGTCTCGAGATGCGCGGCGTGGTCCGCGGCGGCCGCTTCATCGCTGGCCTGACCGGCGAGCAATTCGCCCTGCCCGAAGCGGTCGTCGCCCTGCGCGCGGCCCGCCGCCTCGATCTGGAGGAGACGATCGTGCTCTCGGCAGCCGACCCGCTCAACCTGCTCGGCATCCTGACACCGGGTCCCCGCCTGCCCGCGAACTCTGGCCGTGTATTGACGCTGAACGGCGGCCTGCCGCAGGCTGCGTAACGCGGGACGCGCGAATCTCCTTCCTGCCGGGGTACAAGGCTCGGGGATCGCTGGTCCGCCACAGACCACGCACCGGTGGCGCGCGAAGCAGCCGCTGGCCGGGGCAGGAAAATCGGGGACCGCTGGTGCGCCCCAAGTCGCGTCACCTGTGGCGGGCGAAGCTGCCGCGCGCTCCACCGCACTCCCGCCCCGGGCGGGGTCTTCGCCGCGCCTGCGTCTCGACGGCACGTGCCGGGGCTGGCAGGCTGCACTCTGCATGGCACTCCCCCCGAATCGCGAAATCGCCCCGCCCGAGGGAACCGGCAGCTCGCTGCCGCGCCGAGAGTTTCTCCGCCGGCTCGCTCTCGCGACGGCGGCGGGTCTCGCCACACCGCGCGGGACCGGGCCCGCGGCGGCAAGCGCGCTCGCCCCGGGGGGCAGCGTCTTTCCCGACGGCATCAAGGCCGGCGATCCGACGCCGGGCGGGTGCGTGCTGTGGACACGGGTGGCGGCACCGACAGGTCGCGGCCCGGTCGAGGTGGTGTGGTCGGTCGCCGAGGGGGCCGACATGGAGCGGGTCGTGCGCGGCGGAGTCGTCACGGCCACCGCAGACGACGGGCACATTGCAAAAATCGACGTCCGACACCTCGCAAGCGATCGCTGGTACTCGTACCGGTTCGAGGCGGGCGGTGGGGTGAGCCCGGTCGGCCGGCTGCGCACCGCACCGGCAGTGCGGTCCCAGCCCGATCGGCTGCGTTACGCATTCGCGAGCTGCCAGCAGCGCACCGAGAGCCATTACGTCGCGCACCGCGCGATCATCCAGGAGAACGTCGACTTCCTCATGCACCTCGGCGACTACGTCTACGTGAGCGACGGGGGCACCCTCACCCTCGACGACTACCGCGGCGTCTATCGCACGTTTCACTCGAACCCCCTGCTGCAGGAGCTGCACGCGGCGGTCCCGCTGGTGGCGGTGTGGGACGACGGCGAGTTCTACAACGGCGTCGATCGCAGCGGGGATCCAACGCGACTCGCCGCCGCGCGGCAGGCCTGGTTCGAGGCCATGCCGATGCGCCGTCCGCGCACCGACCGCATTCATCGGTCCCTGCGCTGGGGGCGGCTGGCCGAGGTTCTGATGCTCGACACACGGCAGTACCGCGATCCCCAGATCCCTGCCAATTCCAATTTCGCTGGCGTCATCGAAGCGCAGGACACCCGCTATCCGCCCTGCGATCAGATGTTCGCGCCCGGGCGCACGACGCTCGGGGTGCGCCAGCGCAAATGGCTCGAGCGTCGGCTCAGGGTGACCGGTGCCCGCTGGCGGGTCATCGGTTCGAGTTACGACATGGCTCCGTGGAAATTTATTGACTACGATACTCCTGCAGCACGGGCCGAGGACCCCGCCCTGCAGCGCAACGGTGGCCTCTACGTCTCCAACGAGGCCTGGGACGACTACCAGGCCGAGCGCCGGCTCTTGATGTCCCACATCGAACGCGAGCATATCCCGAACGTGCTGGTGACGAGCGGACACACCCATTTCTACAAGGCGAGCGACATCATGCCCGATTTCGACGACCTGGCCTCACCGATTACGGCGATGGAATTCGTCACCGGATCGCTCACCGCCGACCCCGATCCCCGCACGATCGCGCCCGAGGACGTCCTGCATGTGGCCGAGAACATCATGCTGGCCGCCAACGCGCCCTATTTGAAACAGGTCGATCTCCTGCGTCAGGGCTACGCCGTCGTCGACATCACCCCGGAGGAGACGCTGGTCGAGTTCCGCGGCATCGACACCCTCGACCCCGCAGCCGAGGCCTCGACCTTCGCCCGCTTCCGCGTCGTGGCGGGACGCCCCGGCATCGAAGTCTTGGCCTGATGAACGCAGCCACCACCCGCGCCGTGGCACATCTCGGTTCGACCGATCCGATCCTGCGCCGATTGATCGATCGCATCGGCCCCTGCCGGCTTCGGATCGACCGGCGGCGCGAGCCGTGGGAGACGCTGGTGCGCGCCGTCGCCTCGCAGCAACTCCACACCCGGGCCGCGGCCAACATCATCGGCCGAGTCGCGGGCCTCGTGCCTGGCCAGGCCTTTCCGCAACCCGCGGATCTGGTCCAGTTCGACGAGAGCGTGCTGCGCGGTTGCGGTCTCTCGGCGGCTAAGACCACGGCCGTTCGCGACATCGCCCGCAGGACTCTCGATGGCTTCGTTCCGGCGCGGCGAGCTGCGCTGGCGCTCAGCAACGAGGAACTCATCGCCCGGCTGGTGCAGATCCGTGGCATCGGGCGGTGGACGGTCGAGATGCTGTTGATCTTCAACCTCGGGCGCCCAGATGTGCTTCCGGTCGACGACTTCGCGGTTCGCGAAGGTTGGCGCGTGAGCGCCGGCCTCGAGACGCAACCGCGACCGCGCGAACTCGCTGAAATTGGCGAACCCTGGGCCCCCTACCGCTCGACCGCGGCCTGGTATCTCTGGCGTTCGCGCGACGCAGCCCCGCCCGCGAAGCCCGCCGAGCGCCGCAAGCGGGCGTGACCTCCACCGACGACAACGGGTTCCGCGCCACAACACCAGCCGTTCCTGGCCCGCCCGCCGCAGCGTCCGGCGCACCCGGACCGACACGGGAGGATCGCCCAACCCTGCTCGCCAAGCCGGGGCCTGCGCCGATCGAGCAACCACACACGGCTCGGCGCTAGCCTGCACCGGCTCTCCCGACCGAAGCCCCCGCCGATCGATCGCCGGCGATCGGCGGGGACGCTCTGCTAAGGCCATCCGTCATGGTCGCTGCCCAGAGTCGTGTCCTGCTCGGGACCGCCGGCGAAGTCGGCCATGGCAAGAGTTCGCTTGTCGCTGCCCTGGGCCGCAGCGGCCCTCCCGCCGACGAAGCGGAGAGCGCCGGCGCCATCGATCTCGGCTTTACCGCCCATGAAATCGCAGGTCGGTCGGTCGGGGTGGTGGACCTCCCCGCGGGCTCGGGTGGCCTCTCTCAATCCCTCGCGCGCCTGGCCGCGGTCGACGTCGTGCTCTGTGTCGTGGCCGCCGACGTCGGCGTCACGCCGGCCACGCGCGAGCAGATCGACGGGCTCCAGGACCTGCACGGGCAGCCGATCGTGCTCGCGGTGTCGCGCGCCGATCGGGTCGATGCGGAACAGGCGGCTCGGGTGGTGGACGAGCTGCGCCAGATGACCGCCGCAACGGCGGCCGCGGCGATCGACCCGGTGATCACGTCGGCCCTTGACGGCAGGGGGATCGAGGAACTGGGCCAGACGCTCGCGGCGCTGATGGCGACTCCACGGCCGCATCGCGAGAGCGGCCGTTTCCGTATGCCGATCGCGCGCGGCTTCATCCTCGCCGCCCGCGGTCCGATCGCACTCGGGACAGTACTTGCCGGCCGGGTACGCGAAGGTGCTTTGCTGGCTCTGGCGAGCGGACGAACCTCCCGGGTCGGCGCGGTCCTGGCGCAGGGACGGAGCGCACGCGAGGGACGCGCGGGGCAGCGGCTGGCGCTCACCCTGCCCGATTTCGAGCCCGGCGACCTCACACGAGGCCGCTGGTTGACCGAGCCGGGCTTCGGGACCGGAGCCGAGCGCCTCGACGCCTGGATCCGGGTCAGCCGATGGGTACCGCGCGGCCTGCGAGAATTTACCGCGATACGGTTCCACCTCGGGGGTTCGCAGACGCGCGGTCAGCTCCAACTCCTCGGCGATGCGCCAGAACTCGCTGCCGGCGAGCGCGGCTTCTGTCAGATCGCGCTCGAGCGGCCGATCGTCGCGTGCACGGACGATCGCTTCGTGTTCGTCGGCGAACACGGCGGCCGGTTGCTCGGTAGCGGCGAGATCCTCCATCCGATCGCCGAGCGACACCCGCCGCATGACGCTACCGTCGCCCGCCTGCAGCGGCTCCGCGATACCACCGGCGCAGCACGCACGGCCCCGCTTCTCGAACTCCGGAACTCCCCGCTCGCACCCCTCGACCTGATCGCACAGGCGCTCGACTTGCCCGCGGTCGCCATCCAAGCGCAGCTCCGGCGCGACCCCGAACTCGTGGCTCTACCCGCAGCGACCGACCCGCGCGCGCTGGCCACGGCATCGATATGGCGCGAGTTCAGCACGGCAGTAGCGGCCATCGCGACGAGCTGGTTCGGGGCTCATCCCGGCGCGCCGGGGATCGAGATGGAGACGCTACGCGGACGCCTGCGCTGGTCTGTGCCGGCCGAACTCTTCGCGAGCGCCGTGCCGCGCCTGGTGGCCGAGGGCGCGCTGATCGCCCTCGACAACGAACTCCTCGACATCCCCGCGGGCCAGGCGGGCGCGGGCGCCCCGCAACGAAACGTCGAGCTGGCCCGCGCCCGGCAGCGCGCGTCGACCGCGACCGTCCAGGTCGAGGCACGAGTTCGGCCCGGCGCGACCCGCATCCGGCGCGTCGCGGTTGCACCCGCCCCTCGCCAATTCGAGACGGGACCGCGGCGTGAGGACTCGGCCGAGCATCGGACCCGGCTCCTCCCTGCGGACCATGGCCGGCGGGCCACCGGGCCGGACGTGCCGCCACGCCGGAGACCGGAGGACGAGCCGGCCCGATCCCAACCTCGTCCCCCACGGGCGGCGTCCTCGGGGGCGAAGATCCTCCCCGCAGTAAGCGAGGAAGCCCGCCTGGCAGCGCTCGCCGGGAAGCTCCTCACCGCCGGCATGGCCCCACCGGGACTCACCTTGCTCTGCGCTGACTTTCGGGCGCCGCGCGACGAAGTCCTGCGCCTGCTGCACACGCTCGAGCAACGCGACCAAGCGGTGGCCGTGGCCGCCGACCTCTTCTTTGCCCCGAGCGCCCTCGCGCAGGCCCGCGCCTGCATCCTCGATTGCTTCGCCGAGTCGCCCACGCTCAGCGCGGCTGGCCTGCGCGACCGCATCGGGGCAAGCCGGCGCCATGCCCTGGCCCTGCTCGACTACTTCGATCGTCAAGGACTGACCGTGCGCTCGGGCGACGTGCGCCTGCGGGCATGACGCCCCCGCTGCCGCGCCCGGCCCGCCACTCGGCACGGGTCCGAGGCGCAACTCCGTATTCCCCGAGAGGAAGACCGGCGGGCCAACGAATCGGCCCTCGCCGCGGGTGCACCTGCCAGGACAAGAACCGGCTGACGTGAGGTGCGTCGCTCGATCGAATCGAACGGCTCGTTCGACCGGCTGCACCCCGAACGATGACGGCAACGCCCGCGAGGTCGATCTCGCCCGGGTCGAACGCCTCGTTGACCTGGTGCACCTGCGACGACAAGAAGCGGCTGACGTGAGTCCTTCCGAATCACCGCCCGCTTCCCCTTGGTGCGACAACTCGCCCGCCTCGCCCCGGACGGCCTGGCTCGCGGCTGGCTTGGTCAGCCTACTGGCCTTCGTGGTTCTCTTGCCCTCGCTCGGCGACCGCCCTTTCTACACCACGGGCGAGCCGCGCGAGGCCGCGGTCGTCCGCGCGATGTGGGACGGTGGATCGAGGATCCTGCCGCGAGTGGACGGCCACCGACTGCCTTCCAAGCCCCCCCTCTACCACTGGATCGCGCTGGGGATCTCGGAAATGCGCGGCACGGTGGACGAGACCTCGTCCCGCTTGCCCTCGGTACTCCTCGCCGCCCTGACGGTCGGCCTCGTGGTCCACGCGGGCGCGGTGACCTGGGGCGCGGGCTGCGGCGTGCTGGCGGGCGTGATCCTGATGTCGACGCTCGAATGGATCCATCAGGCCCGTGTCGCCCGCGTCGATGCCACGCTTGGCTTCTTCCTGACGCTGGTTCTGGTGGCAGTGATGCGGGCGCGGACGGCACCGACGTCCACCGCGTCCCGGGCCGCGTTCTCGCTCGGGGTTCTCGGTGCGACCTTGACGAAGGGTCCGGCCGGGGCCCTGCTGCCACTCACGCTCGTCGCCTTCGAGGGCCTGCTGGGCAGCCCGTCTCCGGTCGAACGGCGCGGCCTCGGGCCTCGCCTGAGCCGCGCCCGCGCGTTCCTCGGCGCAAACGGTGCCCTTCTCGCGCTCGGCCTCACGTCCGTCGTCGCCGGAAGCTGGACCCTGGCCGCCTGGTGGATCGGGGGGAACGAATTCGCCGAGCAACTGATCCTCAAGGAGAACGTGCTGCGCGTCCTCGACCCCGAGCGCCTCGGGACCGGGCATCGGCACGGCCTGTTCTACCTGGTTCCGAAGCTCTTCCTCGGAGGGCTGCCGTTCTCCCTGATGGCGCCCGCGCTCGTCGTCCACCTCGTGCGCTCACGGCCGCTCGCGCCGGCAACGCGCTGGCTCGTGGTGTGGACCTGCGGAGTTTTGTTTTTATTTTCGCTTGCCGCATCGAAACGGGCGGCCTACCTGCTGCCCGTCTATCCCGCGGCCGCCCTGCTGCTCGCCCATCTCGTCGTGATGCCCGCGCTGGACCGGCCGACCCGATTCCTGATGCGACAGGCGCTGATCGGCGCCGCCGCCGTGGTCGCCCTGAGCGGTGGTGTCGTGCTGATCCTTGCGTTCGAGGTGCCGCTGCCAGCCGCAGTTCCAGGTCTTCTTTCGACCAAGGATCAGCAGGGCTTCGCCGCCGTGCTCGCCGGTGTTCAGAGGCAAGCCGTTCTCGTTGCCGGCGCCGCGAGCGGTGTCTCGCTGCTCGGGATGCTGGCCATCGCCCTGGCGCGAAACGAGCACTTCACTCGCGCCACGGTCGCGACCGCTGCGGCCCTTGCGCTGGTCACCGCCGGCCTGATCCCGCCGCTCGAAGGCGCGATCGCCACGGAGCGCAGCCCCCGGGCCTTCGCGCGCGCCGCCCTGAGGCGCACCGGCAACACCGATTGCGCCCTTCTCGGCGAGGCGGATCACGCGCTCGGCTTCTACATCGGCCGCCCGCTCGCGCGCCCGGGTTCTCTCGCCGCGGCGGCGGCCCGGGGCCTCACCTGCGTGATCGCGCCGGCGCGTGTGGTGACAAAGGCTCCCCCCGGCTGGGCCATCGCCCTGCAGAGTTCGAGTCGGGGCGAGTCCGGCCACGACTCGCTCGTCCTGTTGCAGCGAGACACGCCGCGGTAGCACCCGATCGCGGCGACCGTCCCCGACGGCTCAGTGGCTGGATGGCGGTGGTGGTTCGGGCAAACCGTCGATGACCAGCTGCGCCACCGCGTCGTCGATCTCGATCGGCGACACCTCCCGCAATCCCTTCATGTAGCTCTCGGTCGCGGCATTGCGGCGACGATCGTGGAGCATCTCGCGGAGTTGCGGCTCGACCTCCGCGAGCGGACGAACCTCTCCCGCGCGTCGTTCCACGAATTGTAGGACGTGGAAGCCGTAGGGCGTCGCGACAACCTCGGAGATCTCGCCCGGGTTCTGCATCGCGAAGGCCACAACCTCGAACTCGGGGACCATCCGACCCCGCCCAAAGAAGCCGAGATCGCCGCCCCGGCGGGCAGACGACGGGTCGGTGGAGTGACTGCGGGCGAGATCGGCGAACTTCTCTGGGTTGGCGAGCGCCTCCTGCCTCAGTCGGGCTGCCTCCTTCTTGTCCTTGACGAGAATGTGGCGGAGACGAATCCGGGCCGTCGAGTGGCGGTCCGGATCCTTCTCATACTCGGCCCGGACCTCGTCGGGACTCGGCGCCGGCTGATCCCGTGCATCGGCCAGGCGGCGCTGGACGATCAGCCGTCGGCGGAGAGACTCGACCTGCCGCTCGATGGTGGGATCGCGGTCGAGGCCGAGAGCGACACCGTCGACGAAGATCATCTCCTCGAGCGCCACGTTCTCGATCAGCCGTCGCCACTGCTCGGGGGTCATTTCACGGCGCTGCCGGGCCGGCAGTGCGGCGAGCCGGCGACCGAGTTCTGCCGCGCCGAGGGAGGTCGCACCCATGCGAACGGCCACCTCGCCTGCGGCCGCCACTTCCCCGGCGAGCGTCACGGTCGCCACCGGCGCGGGCAGGTTTGCGGGTGGCCGGTCACAGCCCGCGAGCATCATTCCGAGCAGGACGCCGCAGCCGAGAGCAAATCGGTCCAACATTCCCTCAGGCTAGCCGAAACCTGGACTCGGCCGAAAGGCGGGCCGGCCGGGGGCGGCCGCGCGGTTTCCGCGGCAGGCGCAAGAGCCTGCGCGCCGTCCCGGATTCCGGGACAAGGCTCTTGCCGGCCACCGCGACCTGCGCCACAGATGGACCGCACAGGAGATGTGGAGCCACTTCTCAGCGTCGCGCGTTCTCGAAGCGAAGCCGCTCGAACAACCGAGCGACGCCGGGGCGACACCCCATCCGCAACCGATCACCACTTCCGGACCCGCGGGGAGACGAACCATGGAGGAAATACTGCGTCAGGCCGAAGCGCTCTTGCGCTTCTCGGGCGAGGTCGAGAACAGGATGTCCGAAAGCGGACTTGGCGGCGTGGCCGGCGTGATCGAGCGCTACGTGCAACTGCGCCATGCGCTCGATCGCCTGAGCCAGCGTGAACTCGACTGGGCCAAGTCCGAAGTCGATCGCCTCATCCACACGCTGCAAGGCGTGGCCGAGCAGCTCGAACAGCTGCGCGCCATCAAGCTCGCAATCGTCGATCCGAACTGAAGGCCTCGGCGCCGAACGTCCCCAACAAGACGCCGAGCCCGTCGAAGCCGACATCGACGGGCGAACCGACGCGGCCCGGGACGCGAGTCTGGTGGATCTCATCGATCACCGCCCACACGAGCCCCAGCGCCACGGCGCCGGCGAGGATGCGCAGTCGCGAGCGCTCCGGCTGGCGCAGGGCCCGGACCAGCAGGCCCGCCAGAATCGCGAATTCGGTGACGTGAGCGAGCTTGCGCACCACCCCATGCGCCATCACGAGCGTGGCCGGCGAAGCACCGGGAAGGAGCGCTTGGAGAAGCGGCAGCAGCACCAGGCCCGTGCCCTCCCCGCCAAAAATTTCGCCCGAGAAGAGCCAGATGGTCGCGGCCCAGGCCCCAACAGGCAGCCAACGCGACTGCGGGCTCATGGCTTCGCGGGTGGGGTCCCCCGGGTCCGTTCGATCTCGATCGCGTAGAGGTACTGCCGGAGGTTCTGAAATCCGCCCTGGACCCGCCGGCCGTTGAAAAAGAGGGTTGGTGTCGATTCCACCCCCGCAGCACGCGCTACCTTGATGTCACTCTCGAGCCGGGCCTTGGCCTCGGGCGAGTCGAGGCAAACTTCCAGGGCCTTGACGTCGAGAGCGATCGTGCCGGCATAGCCGAGCAACTCTGCGCGCGTCAGGTTCGGCTGGTTCGCGAAGAGCACTCGTTCGTACTCGGGTCCACGCCCCTGGCGCTCGGCGCAAATCGAGGCCAGCGCGGCGGTGCAAGCATGTTCATGCCCCTCGTAATCGAGCGCATCGTTGCACGAGCGGCTGAGCGGAAAGTTGCGGTGGACCAGGCGCACGCTCCCGCCACTGTGCGCGATGACCTGCTCCAGATCGAGAAAGGCGCGCCGGCAATGAGGGCATTCGAAGTCCGAGAATTCGACCACCGTCATGGTCTGTTTCGGGTCCTGGGCAGGTTCGATGCCCTCGAGCACGACCACGGGCTGCGAGATGTAGTAGGCGTAGAAGCGCGGGTCCGCGCGGCGAATTTGCGCGACAGAGAGGGGGCCCGTGGGCAACCCGTCGCCCGCCGTCTGTGCGAGGTAGAGAACGGCCACGGCGACGGCACCGGCCGTAGCCCCGCCACCCGCCCAGGCCCCGGCCGTGCCTGCCGCACCCGCAGCCGGCAGCGTACGCACCAGCGCCACGGCCACGGCCAGATGGGCGACGATGGTCGCATCCATCGAGAGACAAATCGGACACCCGACCCCGATCGCAGCGACCGAGACGACCAGGAAGTAGGCGGCCACGACCGTCATCGCCACCGCCCAAGCAAGCAGCATTCGGGCGCGGCGTGCGCGTTCCCTCGCCGAGGGAGTCCCCAGGCTCCAGGCCAGGGCCCCGGAAGTGAGGAAGGCCAAAGCGGCCCATCCCGCGATCGGGATCGTGAGAAATTTCGCCCACGGTGAACCCAGCACCGCATCGCACGACAGCTCGGCGGAAACGTGGCAGAAGCGACCGAATGCGCCCTGGCTTCCCGCCGCACCGAAATGGATAACCAGAGCGACTACGCCGAGAATGAGTCCGAGCGCCGATAGAGCCAATGCGGTCAGAGCGAGGGAGCCGCGGGCGCTCGTCGCGGACGGAGACGGGATGCGACGAGTGCGCGACATGATCCACGCGGACGGTAACGGCAGCCCCCTGGGGTTTCAAACGGACACCGAACCGATGGCCGGAGTCGCCACCGAGGCAATCGCGCTGGCGCCCCGAGCGCCGAGGCTTCAATCAAATGCGAGACCGGTGGCCGGGCCTCGCGCCGCGCTCGCTGTCTTCGCGCTCGTGCTGGCCGTGCACGCGAGCGGCGCGACAGTCCACGCCGACACCGCGCCGCCCGTGGCCGCAGCAGACGCGGCCGTCCAGAACGGGCTCGTCAGCCGCGGCGTGGGAAACCGCCCGCTCGGCTGGCGCAGCGAAGGCTGGAGCGCAGAGGCCGGGACGATCTACTCGTGGGAACACGCCGGCCCCGGCCCCGGAGCGCTGGTGATTCGCAACCCGAAACCGAACGACGCGCGCTGGATTCAAAGCGTCCCCGTCGAGCCGGAGAGCTGGTACCGCATCTCGGGTTTCGTCCGGGCGCGCGGCGTCGGCGACGAGGGTATCGGCGCCAGCCTCTCGACCCTCGAAGGCTTCCAGCACTCGCGCGACTTGCACGGCGAGGACTCCGGTTGGCAGTGGTTGGCGCTCTTCGTCCGCACCGGCCCGGGCCAGCACCGCCTCGACGTCGCCTGCCGTCTCGGGGGCTACACGCGAACCTCCCTGGGTGAGGCCGCATGCACCGGTATCGACGTCACCCCGGTCGCCCAGCCTCCAGACGGGGCCCCCTACACCTACAGCGGGGCGCGCAGCCGACCCGCCACCGGCGGCCTGCCCGCAGCCACCGCCATCGCCGCCCTGCTGATGCTCGGTCTTTTGCGCTTTACGCGAATCCCCGAGAGCGTGCCGGGGCGCGAACGCGCACTCCTCTGGGGAATCGTCGCAGCGACGCTCGCCGGCAAGGCCGCCATAGCACCGCGCTTCGCCTACGAGGTCGATATCCGGACCTTCGCCGCCTGGGCCATGCGCCTGGCCGAGGTCGGGCCGGCGGGTTTCTACGAGACGGGCTACTTCGCCGATTACCCGCCCGGCTACATGTACGTGCTCTGGGCGATCGGCTCGCTCGCCGACGCGCTCGGATTCGGCTGGAACTCGAGCGGCTTCCAGGTCCTGCTCAAATTTCCCGCACTGCTCGCCGACGCGGCCATCACCGTGCTCCTCTTCGTCCGGCTTCGGCCCCAATCGAGCCGGCTGGCATGGATCGCCGCGCTGTCCTTTCTCCTCAATCCGGCCCTGATCATCGACTCGACGGTCTGGGGCCAGACCGATTCCATCCTTGCCATGCTCCTGCTGCTCGCCCTCTTCCTGCTGCACGAGCGGCAGATCGAACTCGGCTGGGCCATCGCCACACTCGCGGTGCTGATGAAGCCGCAGGCGTTGCTTCTCGTGCCCCTCCTCGTGCTCCAGCCGCGCGGCTGGTGGCGCGGCCCACGCCCGCTGGCCGCGGCACTCGCCGTGGTGGCGACGGTCTTCGTGGTTGCCGAACCCTTCCGGGCGGATCGACCGTGGAGCTGGCTCATCGACCTCTACGCCGGCACCACCGGCTATTACGCCGAGACCTCGGTCAATGCCATGAATCTTCCGGCGCTGCTCTTCGGGATGCGTGCGGGCGACGGCCAGATCATGGCCGGCCTCTCCTTGCAGACCTGGGGCTTCGTGGCCGGACTGCTCGCCGGACTGCCCTTCCTGGTCACCTGGCTGCGCCGACCCCAGCCGAGCCAGCAGGTGCATCTGCTGGCCGCAGCAGCACTGGTGGCCTTCTGCTGCCTGACCCGGATGCACGAGCGCTACCTCTACCCCTTCTTCCCGTTCGCAGCGCTCCTCGGACCCGTCGGGACGGTGGGCGTCATCTACTGGGTGCTCTCGGCCCTCTTCTTGACCAACGAGTGGGTCGTCTACCTCGAGCAGGCCCAGGCCAGCGCCGGACCCGTATGGTTGTGGTCAAGCGTCGCTGTCGCCACCCTCGCCGCGATCCCCGCCTGGCTCTTCGTCGGCTGGCGCGGCGCCCGAGACCCGGCGGGGATGCTGCCGGCGAGCGGCGCCCTCGACACGCCGTGGACACCGCCGGTCGCTCCGCGCGGTAGCGCCCACCCGAAACCCGCGGCGCGGCCGGCCGCGGCATTGCCCGAGGCGCTGGCCCCGCGCTGGACGGCAATGGAGATCGCGGCCTGCGGCCTGCTCACGCTGGTCGCCCTGGGCCTGCGGCTGTGGGAGATCGGCGTCCCTCCCGAGATCGTGTTCGACGAGGTCTACTTCGTCGAACAGGCCCGCAATTACCTCATCGGCAAGGACTTCCTCGACCCACACCCACCCTTTGCCAAGCTGATGATCGGGCTCGGTCAGTGGCTGCTCGGCGACACGCCCACGGGCTGGCGGATCTCGAACGCAATTTCGGGGACGGCGCTGGTTCCCCTCTTCTGGATCCTTGCTCGACGGCTCTTCCGACGCCGTGTCGCAGCAGGATTTGCCGGACTCTTCATCGCGATCGACGGACTGCTGCTGGTCGATTCGAGAATTGCGGTCATCGACATCCACTACGTCACCTGGGCGGTTGCGGCCTACGTCCTGACACTTGGCCTGATCCGGGACCGCGCCTATCAGGTGCGTTCACGCCTGATCGCGGTCGGTGTGACGATCGGGATCTCGGTCGGCGCCAAGCTCTACATTCCCTTCTTCAGCTTCCTGCTGGTGATCGGCACGGTCGCGTGGTGCGGCCTTGCCGAGGCACGTCGCTGCCGCACGCCGGCCGTCAGCTACCTGCGCCGGCCCGTCCTGCTGATCGGCTGGAGCGCGTTCGCCGCCTACGCGTCGACCTTTCTGCCCCACTTCCTCTGGGGTTGGTGGTCGAGCCCGTTTGATTTTGTGCGCTATATCGCCATCGAGGTGCCGAACTACCAGGCGGCGGTGGCCGATGCGACGCATCCCTACTCGTCAAATTGGTGGACGTGGCCGCTCTTGCTGCGGCCGATCTGGTACTTCTGGAAGGACCCCGGCCCGGCGCCAGGCCTGGTCGTCGGCATCTGGGGTTCGGGCAACCCGGTGTTCTGGTGGACCTCGGTGCCCGCTCTGATGCTTGCCGCCTGGCATGCCGTGCGGGAGCGGCGCTTCGATCTCGGCTTCGTCGCCGCCGGCTGGGCATTGCACCTCGCCCCGTGGGTGCCGATCGGCCGGACGCTCTTCCTCTACCACTACCTGCCCTCGCTTCTCTTCGCGCTGCTGGCGCTGGCGTGGCTCCTCGATCGCTTCTGGGCCGGAGACGGGTCGCCGGGAGAGCGCACGCTGATCGGTGCAACCCTCGCGTTGAGCCTGCTGCCCGTCGCCGGCGCAGTGGCTCAACCCTGGGGCGTCTACGCCGTCGGTGTCGCGCTGCTGGTGTTCGCAATCCTCACCTTGCGCAGCCCTCTGGCAGCCGTTGTGCTCAACCGGCCCATGGTGGTGCTGTGGACAGTCGTGGCGATTGCGCTGTCCTGGTACTTCATGCCTGTCTGGATGGGCACGCCGATTCCGCGTGGCGAGTGGGAAGCGCGCATGTGGCATACAAATTCGGCCATCCTGAGCTGGATCTGAGCGGATGGTCACGGGGGTGGAATGTTGAGCCGACAATCTCGCCGATCGTTGCCCGGGAGGGCGGCGCTCATTCTGGCCCTTGCACTGGCTTTGCTCGCCCCGCAGGTAACGCCCGCCGCAGACGGGCCACCCGCGAGCGAGATCCTCGTCAATGGCCTGCTCTCAGCCGGCACGGCTGGACAACCGGCAAGCTGGGCAAAGGCTTCCTACGCACAGACCAAGGGCTCGCCCCGCTTCGGCTGGTCGGTCGGCGCGACAGGGATCGGCGTGCTCTCCATCGAGAACGTCAATCCCGATGATTCCCACTGGACGCAGACCGCCACGGTCACGCCCGAGACCTGGTACCTCCTCCGCGGTTGGGTCCGGACCGAGAACGTTGGCGCGACGCAGCGAGGGGCCGGTCTCTCCGTGATGGAGAGCTTCTACGATTCGCAGGATCTCCGCGGCACCCAGGACTGGACGCCCCTCTCGCTCTGGGTCCGCACCGCGGCCGGGCAGACGACGCTGGAAGTCGCCTGCCGGCTCGGCGGCTACAGCTCTCTCACCACCGGACAAGCGTGGTTTACCGCACTCTCGCTGCAACCCTCGGGCCCGCCACCTGAGGGCGCGAGCTTCGTCCATGGCGGCGTGCCGGTGGCACGCGAGGAAGGGTCGGCGGTGTGGGTACAGGTCGTGGCCGCGCTCGTCGTGGTCGCGCTGGCGCTCCTGGTGTGGCGCTATGTTCTCCCTCCTTCGACGCACGTCCCGCCGTGAGGTCGGCCACTCCCGGCGCGCTGGCGGCACTGGCAGGGCTCACCTTGCTGGCGGGCGTGGCTCGCTTCGCGGCGGTCGATTTTGGTCTGCCCGATCGTTTCCGTCCCGACGAGGAATACATGATCTCGCGGGCGCTCGGCGTCGGCGACGACCCCAACCCCCATTTCGCGATCTACCCGGCAGCACAGATGTACCTCCAACACGTTGCCCTGCGCACCGCGGCAGCACTCGACCCGGAAGCGACCGGCGATTTCGGCGCGGCCTACGCCGGCCAGGGCGTCGCCCGAGCGCATCTCGTCGGTCGTCAGCTCTCGGCTCTGCTCGGCACGATCTCGGTACCGGCACTCTACTGGGCATTGGCGCCGGTCTGGGGCAGCGGCGCCGGGCTCGGGGCCGCTGCGGTCCTGGCCACGGCCACGCTGCACGTCCGCGAGTCGAAATACGCCACGACGGATGCCCCGGCTGTTTTCGTGCTCGTCTTGGCCATGGGGGCTCTGCTCCGACTCGTGGTCGGCGGCAAGCTGCGGCTGGCGATCACCGCAGGCGCTCTGACCGGACTTGCCGCAGCGACCAAGTACCCTGCCGGCGCGTTTGCCGTCGCACTTGGCCTTGCTCAGTTCGGCACGCGATGGCGCGAAGGCCGGAGCCTCTGGCGGACGCCCTTCGATCTCCGCCCCTGGGCCTCTCTGTGGGCCCTCTGTGCTGTGTTCAGCGTGGCCACCCCCTGGTTTTGGATCGACTGGGCGCAGACAAGCCACGACTTTCAGTACCAGCGCGGCTTCATCCTTGCGGGGACCGGCAATCCGCTCGCGGGCTCCGGCTGGAACTGGCTCTTCGCCGCCGCTCTCCCCGACTCCGTGGGCCCCGAGCTGGCTCTCGGGATGATCGTGGCCACGGTCTGGGTCATCTTCGTGCGGCGCCCGCCAGGCGGGCTCTCGCTGGCCGGTTTCGTGCTCGTGTCGCTGGTCGGGATCGCGTCGAGCAAGTATTCCTTCTACCGCTACCTCATGGTGCCCCTTCCAGCACTCGCGGCCTGCACGGGTCTCGCCCTGGCGGCGCTGGTGGATGCGTGCCGGTGCCGGCTCGGCCGCACCGTGGGCGCGCTCGTCGCGCTCGCCGCGGTGAGCGTCTTGCTCGTGCCGGGCACGATCCGCGACTACAAGCTGCTGCGACTGCTCGCGCGCCGCGACACGCGGACGCTGGCGCGCGAGTGGATCGAGCAGAACATCCCCCCCGGCAGCGCGATCGCCACACCGCAGCCCGACTCACCCTACGGCAAGCCCCAGCTCGAAGGCCGGAACCCGTGGACGACCCTCGAGCTCTCCGGGCCGCTCGTCGGCGACGCCCGTTGGATCCTGATCGACGAGAGTCCGCTCGGTTTCTACTCGCCAGGTGCGAGCGCGGCGACGCTCGGCCGACTGGCGACTACGGCGCGTCTCAGGCTAGACCTCGATCCCTACAAGCCCGGTACACCAGCGCCCGTCTTCGATCAGGCCGACGCGTTTTATGTGCCCCTGCGCCATGGCTCGAGCATGAAGCGCCCCGGTCCCCGGATCCGCATCTGGGAAGTTGCAACAGCGGAAGGAACAACGCCATGAACAACGTGCAGCCCGTCACGATCTACCACAATCCGGTGTGCTCGAACTCGCGCGGCGCGCTCCAGATCCTGCGCGACCGAGGCATCGATCATGTGGTCGTCGAATACCTGCAGCAGCCGCTGTCACGCGCCGACTTCGAGAGCATCCTCGCCATGCTCTCCGGCGATCCCACCGAGCTCGTGCGCCAGGACAAGCGCTTCAAGGAGCTTGCGCTCGACGCGGGCGCGTATGCGACGCCGGCCCAGGTGGTCGCCCTCTTGCTCGAGCATCCCGAACTCATGCAGCGGCCGGTGATCGTGAGCCGCGGCAAAGCGGTGATCGCCCGGCCGCCGGAGAAGCTCGCCGAACTCCTCGGCTGACAGAGACCGCCGTCCCCGAACCGCGACCCGAGCGCGGCACTAAGGCGTCGTGCGTCTGGCGCGCGACGGGGCAAACCAGCGGACCTGCCCGGGCGAGCGCAAAAGCCCGGCGATCTCGGCGGCAGCCGTCCCGGGCCCGAGGAAGAGATCGATCCGGGCGGGCCCGCGGATCGCGGCTCCCCGGTCCATCGCCACGACCACTCGCCGCAACGGCTCGCCGGAGGGCAGTGTCGTGTCGAGAAGACCCACGCTGCCGAGCGCCACCACCGCCGAATCGACGGCAACCGACCGCCCGGAAACCAGCGGCACGCCGAGAGCCCCGGGAGGCCCCTCGGCCTCGGGAAGGTCGAGCTTGCGGAAGAAGACGAAGCGCTCGTTGCGCTGCATGAGAGCGCGGGCCTCGGCCGGATGGCCCTCGAGCCACGCCCGGATCGCGGGTGCAGTCGCCTCGTCGAGCGATAATTCTCGCCGCTCGACCAGGATTCGTCCGATCGCCGTGTAGCGTCGCCCGTTGGTGCCGGCGTAGCCGAGGCGAATCCGGCGCCCGCCCGGAAGCACGAGACGTCCCGACCCCTGGATGTGAAGGAAGAAGAGTCCGATCTCGTCATCAGTAAAAAAGAGGATGGGCGCCCGGCCCGCGAGCGCACCGGCCTCGATTGCAGCCCGTGGTGGATGCCTCCCGGCCCGAGGCGGCGCACCCAGAATGGGAAACCGGAAGCGAGCGTCCGGCTGCTCGCGGGCCGCAAGCAACGGCTCGTAATAACCGGTCACGAGGACGGCCTCGGTGCGAGTTGCGGGCAGTGCCCCCAGTGTTTCCTCGGCACTCGCTCCCGGCGGTGCTGCCGCAAGCCGGGCCGCCATGCCAAGCAGTAATTTTCTCAGGTCAGCTCGCGCTACGGCCGAAGCACTGTGCCCGAGAGCGTCGGCCAGGGCCGATGGCTCACTTCCCGGAACGCCGCCGCCGCGCGGCGCTTCGGGGGCAGGTAGCCCGACGGTCCGCGGCGCGCAGCCGCACAGGCAGGCGAGCAGAGCCAGCGCCGCCCAGCGGCGAGCACGCGCCCCCCGGGCCAGCGCGACCACCGCAGCACCATGGCAGCCGGCGTCCGGGCGCTCGCTTTCGAGGACGCTCCGCCCGCGCGCGATCGGCCTTACGTCTGCCCCAGGACCGGACACTTCGTCCCTACGCCACACGCAGCGGGGCACTCAGAAACGGTAACTCAGCTCGACACCGAACGTGCGCGGCGGCAGGTAGTAGCGCAGGAGAATGCCGGTCGAGGACACGATCGGCTGAGTGAAATTGAAGACCGTCTCGTTGGTGAGGTTCTGTCCCCACAGCGCCACCTGCGCCTGATCATCCATAAAATCATAGCTGAGCCGCGCCTGCAACGTGTTGTAACCGGGCTGTACCGCGCCGGGCAGCTCGGGTCCCGAGTAGTGGACCTCCGTCTGGTAGTACCAATCGAGACGCGGCGTCCACCAACCCTTCATCCAGCTCGGCCCGACGGGGTCGAAGGGGAAGGAGTACTGCAGGCCGAAATGCAGCTGCGCCCGGGGTGCAGCGTTGAAGGTCTGGCCCGAGCGATCGAGCGGCTTTCCGGTCAGGTCACTGATTCCCATGAAATCATCGTAGACCGCGTCCAGCAGGCCGAAGGATCCCTGCACGAGCAAACCATCGAGCGGCGTCGCGAGCAGCTCGAGTTCGAGACCCTGGGTGGTGGCGCGCGCGGCGTTGAGGGTGAGCTGCTGAACGCTGAGCGGATTGCCCTCCTCGTCGTTGGTCACGTGGAAGGTGATGACCTGGATGTCGTCGTACTTGCCGAGGAACGCCGCGAGGTTGACGGTGAGCCGGTCCTCGAAGGCGATCGATTTGATACCCACCTCGTAGCTATCGAGGGTCTCGGGGGCGAAGGGCTGCAACTCGTCGGTCGTCCCCCCCGTGCTGAGCAGGGCATTGAAACCTCCGCCACGGAAGCCCTGCGCCCATGAGAGGTATCCCATCACATAGGAGAGCGGCAATGCGCCGAGCCATTCTTCGGGCACCGTCGCCGACACGCTGGCCATGGGTGTCCAGGCCTCGAAAATCTTGCTGTTGGCTACCTGCGGAAGTGTCACCGGCGGTACGGGGGCCAGGTCGGTGTAGTCGAGCGCCGATCCTTTCTTGTCCTGGGTGTAGCGCAGGCCTGCGGTCAGGGCGGCCCACTCGGTCGCATCCCAGGTCGCCTGCCCGAAGAGCGCCCAGCTCCAGTTATCCGTCGTCACCTCGGTCTCGTTCAGAACGTTGAGTAAGTCTGGATAGGCGCTGATCGTGGTGGTCGAACTCCCATCCTCCCAGAATCCGAACGCACCCGTGACGAAGGACAGCGTCCCGTCGGCGGCCTCACCGTTCGCCTGCACCTCCTGACTGATCTGACGCTGGGACCAGGGAGCACCCTGGTCGGGGCCACCCCCCATGTAGGTGAGCTGCGTCACCGGGTAGAGCGTCATATCCAGGTCCTGACGACTGCGCAGCTCTTGTTCACGCCACGACGTCAGCGAACGGACTTCCAGCGCGTCCAAACCGGGGTGTGACGGGGCCTCCCAGGTCGCGATGTTCCACAGACCGTAGCTCTCGACGTCGACCACGCCCGCGACGTTGGCGCTGAAACGGTAGGGTTCGGTCTCCCGGCAGGCATCGAAAAAGCCCGGTATTGCACGGCCCAGTCCATCTGGATTGACCACTCGGCACTCGCCGCTGCGGCCGTGGTCGCTGGAACGCCCCCAGGTGCCGCTCAGATTGTCGGTAAGATCGTCGGTGACGATGGCCTGCAATGAGGCGAGGACAACCGTCGAGTGGCGATCCGACCAGCGCTCGTCGCGGTAGGTGTCGGTGGTGTAGCCCGAGTCCTGAAGCGTGCTGACCGCGAGCCGCCCGAAGAGCCGGTCCTCGACGATCGGCGCATTGATCATGCCGCGTGCGTTGACCAATCCCAGATTCCCGGTCTGCAGAAAGGTGAAGGCCTCGGTCTCCGGTGAGGGCTTGGCCGTGGTGATGTTGACCGCGCCGCCGACCGTATTCTTGCCGAAGAGCGTGCCCTGCGGTCCACGCAGCACCTCGATCTGCTCGACGTCGAGCACGTCGACGAACTGCCCGACCATGCGCGGCAGGAAGACGCCATCCACGTAGATGCCGACGCCCGGATCGAACACCAATTCGCCCGACGGGGTACCGATCCCACGGATGATGATATTGCCGTCCTGCCCATCCTTGCCGCCATTGATCTGCAGGTTGGGCACCAGATCCTGGATGTCGTCGAGCCGCCGCACCCCCGTTTCCCGCAGCTCGCTCTCGGGGAGCGCGGTCACGGCCACCGGGGTCTCGGCAAGCAGCTCCTCGCGTTTGCGTGCACTCACCACGATCTCTTCTACTTGACGACGCACTCCCGCGACCGGCGCGCCCTCGCGCCCGGCGAGCGCGGCCTCGCCCTCGGCCAAGCCGGCGTCGGCTTCGTCCGCAGGACCACCGCCGGACTCGGGTCCCTCGGCCTCGTCGACGAATTCGGACGGCGCGCTGATCTCGGCGGCGGGGCTGACCCGTGCCGGCATCAGCCAGACGACAAGCAACGCCAGAGCCACGACGATCGCCGCGCACTCGGCGCGGCCCCGGACACCGGTCCGTCGCCCGGGCCTAGCGCAGCGGTCGCGCGCGATTTCAGGAGCCGTCCGCCTCAGGTCATGGTCCCCGTACATGCCGCCGCGCGTATCAGCTTCCGCGGCGGGCACCAATCGGCGCTGACAGAATCCACGAGCCCTCCGCTGCCCCCGGGGGCCAGGCCCCGCCCGGAGGACAGCCGTCCATCTCGCACCACATGCGGCAAGGGCTACACTGGCGGACGAGGCCGCGCCGCCGATGGCAACATCGTCGGACCGGGGCTAATGTCGCGGGCGGCGATGCGGGCGAGGCCGGTCCGTCCCCGGGGGACCACGGCCGTTCGAGTGAAGACGATGGTTGCGGGAGTGCTTCTGCTGAGTGTGGGCCTCGTGGTCGGCTTTGCTGTCGGCTGGGCTGTAGGCTGGCGCACGGGCTTCCGCGAGGGCCGCTCGACGATTCCCCTGGCGACGATTCGCGCCCTCGCCACGCATCTCCGGGTCTGCGAGGGAGCGCCGCCGGAAGCGGTGATCGAGCGCCTGCGCGCCGATCTCGACCTCGATGCCGACGAAGCCCGGCGTAGCGTTGAGGTGATCCCCAACGAGGTTCCGGCGCGCGCGAGCCCGCTTCGGCGAATCGGCTGAAGCGCGGCGCCGGCACCGCGCTAACCGACGGCCGGCCGTCGAGGAGAAGCCGGCCAGTCGGCAGAGGCGCGGCCCGGGTGCCGGCACGGCCCCCTGAGGATCGGAGGCGTTCCGGCCGACAATCCTCTGGTGAGGCCCAAGCGCCCAAAGCCGCCACCAGCCCCCTCGCTGGCCGCGCGCGGGGGCATCCCCCCCGACGCCGGAATGTTGGCGGAGATCGCGGTCCCGGGCCCGGCTGCACCCGGCCAGCTCAACCTCCACGAAACCTTGCGCTACGCTGCGTCTCCACGCCGGCACCCCGGGCGCCGGACCCCCGGCACACTCCTCGCCGACCCGGCCTGTGGGCTGCGCGACGAGATCCGCGATCTCGCCGACCGCCTCGAGCACGACGGCACGAGCATCGCCGACCTCCGCCTGATGCGCACGGCACTCAAGGAGATGCGCTGGGCCTGCCGCGTCTTCTCCAAATTCCGAGGGATCCGCAAGGTCACGACCTTCGGCTCCGCCCGCACCCCTCCCGGCAGTCCGGCCTGGGAGCAGGCGCGCACGTTTGCCGCGCGCATCACCGAACTCGGCTACATGGTGATCACGGGTGCCGGGCCGGGCATCATGGAAGCCTGCCAGATGGGCTCCGGGCGTGAGCGCAGTTTCGGGATCAACATCCGACTGCCCTTCGAACAGCAGCCCAACCCGGTGATCGGCGACGATCCCAAGCTGATCAACTTCAAGTATTTCTTTACACGCAAGCTGTTCCTCATGAAGGAAGCGGATGCGGTGGTCCTCTTCCCCGGCGGATTCGGAACACACGATGAGGGCTTCGAGGCCTTGACGCTGATCCAGACCGGCAAGGCCCCGGTCGTCCCCGTGGTCTTCATCGAGACGCCGGACGGACACTACTGGGGGACGTGGCGCGAGTACGTCGAGCAGCATCTGCGCGACCAGGGGCTGATCTCTCCCAGCGACATGGATCTCTTCCGCGTCACGGACGATGTCGACGACGCGGTCGCGGAGATCGTGCGCTTCTACCGCTGCTACCACTCGAGCCGCTGGGTCGGGGAGTACATGGTTCTCCGCTTGCAGGTAGCGCTGGCGCCCGCTCTGGTGACCGATCTGGCGCAGGAGTTTGCCGACGCACTCCACGAACCGGTGATCGAGCAGCGGCCGGCCCTCCCCGAGGAGGCCGACGAACCGGCGCTGGCGCACCTGCCGCGACTGGTCGTGCCCCTGCGACGTCGCTCGGCCGGACGGCTGCGCCGGTTGATCGATCGGATCAATTCAGCCTGACGGGCGACACCCACGCTGCTACCCCCGGACAACGATTGCGGGCTGTCGGGACCGGAGCTAGGCCTTCCGCCGCGCCGGCTCATTCACGGTCTCTGCAATCTCAACATTCAGGAAGCCATCCCATGACGACCCCCGGACACTACCGGACAGCAGTCGCGATCGTCGGCGGTGCGACCGCTGGCGCGGAAGCCGCCGAGAAACTCTCGGCCGCCGGCGCTCTCTGCGCCGTCTTCGAACAGAACGACCGTCCCTACGGGAAGGTCGAGGATGGTCTGCCGCGCTGGCACGAGAATCTGCGGCTCAAGGAGTATGCGGCGATCGACGCCAAGCTCGATCGCGCCGGCGTACACTTCATCCCTCGCACCGGGATCGGCCACGAACTCGGGTTCGGCGAGCTGGTCGATGGCTGGGGGTTCGATCTCGTTCTGCTCGCCAACGGCGCCTGGCGAGATCGGCCGCTGCCGGTGCTCAACGCCGACACCTACGTCAATCGTGGATTGATCTACCAGAACCCGTTCATCTACTGGTTCAATCACTACGAAGAACCGGGCTACAATGGGCCCTCCTACGCGATTGCCGATGGCACCATCCTCGTCGGCGGCGGTCTCGCGTCGATCGACGTCGCCAAGGTCGTGCAGCTCGAACTCGTGGCGCGCGCCCTTTGGGCGCGCGGCATCCGGCAGGACCTGCTCGAAATGGAGACCGAGGGCATCTCCGAGACCCTCGCCAAACACGGACTCGCCTGGCTGGACCTCGGCCTCAAGGGCTGCACGCTCTACTACCGCCGGCGTATCGAGGACATGCCGCTCGCGGAAGCACCGGCGAACGCCACGGCCGCTCAGCTCGAGAAGGTCGGTACGGTGCGCCGCCGGATCCTCGAGAAAGCACAGAGCAAATTTCTGTTCGACGTGGAGCCGCTGTGGACCCCCGTCGGCCTGCTGACGCATGGCGACCAACTCGATGGCCTGCGCTTCGCCCGTACCCGGCTCGACGAAACCGGTCGGGCCGTGGGCGTTGCCGGCGAGATCCGCAACGTTCAGGCGCCGGTCGTGATCTCGTCGATCGGCTCGATCCCCCAACCCATCGAAGGCTTGCCGATGGACGGCGAGTTGCTGCGACTCGAAGATCTCGACCTCGGCGCCGTGGTCGGTTTCAACAACGTCTTCGGCTGCGGCAACGTCGTGACCGGAAAAGGCAATCTGGTCGCCTCGCGTCGCCACAGCGCCCAGGTCGCCGCTCGCCTGATCGAGCGGCTCGAGAGCCTCGCCGGGGCAGGGGACAGCAACGGACGCCTGACCGAAGTCGAACGACGGATCGCCGAACGACAGAAAGCGGTCGGCTACGACGGCAGCTACGCCGCGTGGGCAGCGCGGGTCTCACCGCCGACGCGCGAACCATGAGCGAGCCTCCCGGCCGCATCGTTCAGGGAAACATGATCGGGCTCAGCCTGCCCGACATCGACGTCTGGAGCGAGCGCGTGGTGACGGTGCTCGGGCAGAACCCGGGGCCCTTCACCGGACCGGGGACGAATACATTCTTGGTCGGTACCTCGGCCCGGCCGCTCTTGCTCGACCTGGCACAGGGCCACCCCGGCTGGCCCCCCCTCCTCATGCGAGCGCTCGCGGAACACCGTGGGGGCAGGGAGATCGACGCGGTCGTGGTGACGCACTCCCATCCCGACCACATTGGGGGCTTCGCCGACGTTCGCCGGCTCTTCGGCGAGCGCCCGCTGCACAAGCTGCCGTGGAGCAGCATGGACGGCGACGTAGCGCCGGCGATCGTCGCCGCGGCCAGCGACACCGTCGTCGCGACCGAGGGCGCCACGCTACGCGCAATCCACACGCCCGGTCATGCCGAAGACCATCTGTGCTGGTGGCTCGAGGAGGAACGCGCCGTGTTCACCGGGGATGTCGTCCTTGGCGCCGGCACCACCGTGATCCCCGAGCACGGCGGCGACCTGCTCGATTACATGAATTCGCTGCGGCATCTGCTCGCGCTCGATCCCGAGATCATCTACCCCGCGCACGGTCCTGCGGTTCGCGACGCCAGTGACCGAATCCGCGCCTACATCGCCCACCGTGAGCTGCGCGAGGAGCAGATCATCACGGCGCTGCGGGCCGGCACCGAACACGTCGCGGAAATGGTCACGCGGATCTACGCCGACGTTCCGGCCTTCCTCCACCCGGCGGCGGCCACCTCGGTGCGTTCTCACCTGCGCAAGCTCGAGCGCGAAGGCCGCGCAAAACGCGACGGCGAAAGCTGGGCGCTGGCCACGCCTACCGGGATCGTCGCGTAGCCAATACGACCGATACCGCCACGCCGGACCAAATGCGCGCTCAGGCGAGGCAACGTCGCAGCAAGATCTCCTCGAACTGATTCGCCGACGTCTCCCAGTCGCGTTTGGCCATCTCGCGCGCGCCCGAGCCCGCGATCCGGTCGCGTAGCTCGTCGTCGTCGAGCAGGGCGCTCACCGCCGCGGCCACGGCCTCGGGGGAACTCTCGGCGAGCAGACAGGTGCGCCCGGCATCGACCATCGACGCGATCGCCGGCCGGTCGATCTCGACCACGGCACACCCCGCCGCCATCCCTTCGAAGGGAACCCACGAGATATTCGCCGAGAGCGAAAAGGTCAGCAGCACGTGCGCGCGGTCCATCTCGCGCGCGACCTCCTCGCGACCGAGGACACCGAGCACGAGGTGGCGGAACGGCAGCGCCGGCAGATCCTCGGCCCGGGTCCCGAAGAGAGCAACCTCGACCTCGGGACGATCGGCGAGCACGCGTTCTAGAGCGGCGATACCGAGATCGAATCCCCGGCGAGCGAGCCCGGGGCGCGCGAAGAAAAGGACCCGCAGTGGCCGGGGCCGCTCGGAGGGCGGCGTGCGCAGGTGAAACACCTCGCGATCGACCGCAAAATCAATCTGCTCAACGGCCCGGCCGGTCAGCTTCCCGATACGCGAGGCCAGCGCGCCACCGATGCAGACGTGCTGCAGGGGGAGATCGTACGTCTGGCGTGCCCGGCGGTGGTAGGGGTCGGCCTCGGCATAGAAATCGGGTTCGTAGTCCTGCACAAAATATAAGCGAAGGGGGGACCACTGCCCCCGCGCCACGGTGAACGCCGTCGGCCAGTTGGTCGCGATCATCGCGTCGGCCGACTCCACCCGGTCGTGGCCGACGACGACCTCGAGGTCGAGCGGACCGAAGTGTTGCTGGCAGTATTCACTGATTTCGGTGTCACTGAGCAGCGCCAGGTGGGCCACGCGCTCGACGTAGATCGTGACGCGATGCCCGCGACGCCCGAGGTGGTTCGCGAGCCGGAAGATCGTGCGGTAGCCCCCGCTGGTCTCACCGATGGGCGCGCGGACGACCCAGTTGATCGTGAGCGGGCGGTTGCGCGGCCGCGCCGGCACAAGAGTGCCCATCGTCGCGAGCAGAAGTGCGCTGCGGGCGCGCGTCGTCTCGGTCTCCAGAACCCGCGCGCGAGCCCGCGCTCCGATCGCCCGCCGCAGACTCCTGTCGGAGACGAGCCGGACCAGACCGGCCTCCCAATCGGCGGACTCGGCGGCAAGCCAGCCACTCTGGCCGTGTTCGATCAGGCGCGCGAAATCGGGCGTGGGCGAGGCGATCGTCGGCACGCCGAGCAGCGCCGCTTCCAGAAACTTGACACCGCTCTTCGACTCGGTGAACGGATTGTCATCTTCGAGCGGGGCAAGATTCACATCGACACCGGCGAGGATGCCCGGCAACGCCTGCCAGGGGACCAGCGGCAAGTGCCGGAACCGCCCGCCGAAGCGCCCAAACCGCTCCGACACGTCGATATGCCCCACGGTCAGAAGATGAACTCGCGGATTCCAGTCCATGATCCGCTCGAGCGCCGGCGCGATTCGCCCGAAGTCGCGATCATGGGTCGGCGTACCGCTCAGATACGCGACCACGACCGGGCCATCGTCATCGCGCACCACGGGGCGGCTGGCCAGCGCCTCGTCGGCGAGACGCACCATCTCTTCGCTGACGGCGTTGGGGACGACGGCGACCGCGGAGACGACCGCACGTGCACGCGCGGCCAGCGGCTCGGTCGAGACGATCACTCCGCCGCAACGCTCGAGGGTGCGCCGGTATCGGACGAGCCCCTGGAGGTAGAGCGCTCGCTCCGACACCGCCATGGTCTCGAGCGCCGCGACGTGGTCGGCGGCCGCAAGATCAAAGATCCAGTCATCGGTTTCGAAGAGAACTCGCGTGCCATCGGCCTCGGCTGCCCGCAGGAACGCGTCCACTGCACTGTCGAAAGCGACCCGGTGCAGGACGAAGAGAGCGTAGTGCCCCACCGCTTGCAGCAGATCGATCTGATCCTGCCGGAAGACGTCGACCGAGAGGCCAGCAGCGCGCAACGCATCGGCCTGGTGCGCGCAACGGTAGCGCAGCGCGTCGCCTGGACATCCGCTGACGAAAGCCACCGCCGCGCGACCGCAGCGCGGCGCCGCTCGCCAGCTCTCCGACCACGGCAATTGATCGTCGGCGTGATCGAGATCATCGACCCAGCCGCCCATCAGGGGTTCGAGCAGCCGCCGGTGCCAACCCCGTCCGCGAACGAAGCTGCCGAGACGAGTGCCCGCCACGGCAAGCGACGCCGTGGCGCGGGCCCGCAGGCGGGCCGCGGCTAGCCCCAACTCACGCCCGGCCGAGGAGGCACCGGACCAACGCTGATTTCCCGGACGAGGTGCCACACGCATCGAGCCGATCCGCTCCCGCAGCCGGCTCGCCCTCGCCTACCACACAGGTCGCTCCGGCCAACGGGCCACGCGGCCGAGCGCGGCTCAGCCCAGGCGGTAGAGTTCGACCGCGTTACCGACAAGGATCCGGTACAACTCGTCCTCGGGCACGCCGAGCGCGGTCTCCTTGATCTGCTTGCGCGAATACGGCCATTCGGTGCCGTGATGGGGGTAATCGGTGGACCACATCATGTTGCGCACGCCGATGTGATGACGGTTGGCGAAGGCGTAGGCATCCTTCATGAAGCTGCACGTCCAGTTGCGGTGGAAGTAGTCCGAGGGCGTGAGCTTCAGGTTGCAGTCCGCCCACCTGCGGTTGCGCCAGTAGCGGTCGTCAAGTTGCTCGAGAAAGTAGGGAATCCAGCCACAACCGGCCTCGACGCCAACGAAGCGAAGCTCGGGAAAGCGGTCGAACACGCCCGAGATGATGAGTTCGCCCATGTGCTTGGGCATGTCGAGCATACCCGTGGTCGCAAGGCCGGGGATGTCGCCGCCCTGCTTGCCCGTCGCCTTCGGAGCCGGGCTGAAGCGCGGCGTGATGCGAACGTGGATGTGAATCGGCACGCCGAGCTCCTGTGCCTTGGCCCAGACAGCGTCGTCGTCGGCCGATACCTTATCCTGACCGGAAGGCCAGCACACGATCACCGCACCCCGCGCGCCCATGCGAACGCAGCGCTCGAGTTCGGTCGCCGCCGCCGCCCCACCGATCGCCGGCAGATAGGCGAGCCCGAGCAGTCGCGCGGGATCGGGCCGGACGAAGTCCTGGAAGATCCAGTTGTTGAGCGCCTGCAGGGCCGCGAGCTGAGCTGCGTCGTCCTGCATGCGGTAGAAGTAGCCAAGCATCCGACCCGAGCTGAAGAGAACCTCGGCATCGACCCCGTCCTGGTCCTGTTCGAGCAGGCGCGGCGCCCCCTGGAAGAAGCCCTGGTTCATGGTCTGGTAGGTGACACCGGTCCACTTGAGGGTGTGCTCGTCCTTGCCTGCCGCGGCGTAGATGCCCAGCGGCGAGGGCTCGCCCGCGCCGTAGTTCCAGGCGTCACCACCGTCCTTGTCCTTGACAAGCTTCGGTGCGATTTCCTGGTACTTCGCCGGCAACCAATCCTTCCAGAGATTGGGTGGCTCGATGAAGTGGGCGTCGGCCGAAATCAACTTGTAGTTCATCTTTGACATCCCCCTGGCGAATGCTGAACCGCCGTTCGGACTTTGGAACGGCCGTTCATTCCTAGCTTCCTGCGCCGCGAGATCAAGCGAACCCGAGCCGGAAGCACTCCCGACGAAGCCATTGAGCCTCTGCCCGAAAGGGGCGCCCTAGTTCGAATTCGCTGAAAATTCAGCTATTTAGAGCATTTCCCGGAACGATTCCCCCCAGCGCCCGATGGGAGAGACGCCGCGGCTCGCTTGCGCCACGGCGTCTGTTCCGCCCAAACCCGGCAGATGCGGGCCAGGCCTTGGCCGATCGAGCCCGCACCGGCCTCGAGACGGCGGACACGCCCCGAGGCCGCCCAGCTCTCGTCCCCGCTTCAGCGGCCGCCGGGCATCGGGCACGAGGGCAGATCCGTGCTGCCCATCAGGAAGCGATCCACGCCCCGCGCGGCTTCACGTCCCTCCCAGATCGCCCACACCACGAGCGACTGGCCGCGGCGCGCGTCGCCACAGGCAAAGACCCCGTCGACGCTGGTCGCCCATCCCTCATCCGCCGCGGCGTTGCCACGCGGATCGAGGCCGACGCCAAGCTGGTGCAGCAGTGGCTTCTCGGGTCCGACAAAGCCCAACGCCAGCAGCACGAGATCGACATCCATCTCGAACTCGCTGCCCGCAATCTCGCGCATCTGCGGGCGACCACCACCCGCCGGCATGTCCCATTCGAGGCGCATGGCCCGGAGCTTCCGGACCCGCCCGTGCGCGTCGCCGCTGAAACCGAGTGTGTTGATGCTCCAGTCACGGATCACGCCCTCCTCGTGGGAAGACGAACTGCGCAGGATCATCGGCCAGCTCGGCCACGGCGCGACCCCATCCTCGCGACGGCCCTCGGCCGGGCGCGGCAGCAGCTCGAATTGATGCACGGCCACCGCGCCCTGCCGATTCGACGTGCCGAGACAGTCCGAACCCGTGTCGCCACCGCCCAGGATCAGAACCCGCTTTCCTGTCGCCACGAGTTGGTCGACGACGCGATCGCCCGCCCCGACCCGATTCGCCTGGGGCAAGAACTCCATGGCGAAGTGAACGCCCCCGAGGTCCCGGCCGGGAACATCGAGATCCCGCGCCTGCGTCGAGCCCGTGGCCAGGACCACGGCGTCGAACTCACGCCGGAGCTCGTCCGACGTCAAATCGACGCCGACGTTCACCCCCGGCCGGAAGGTAACCCCCTCGGCCTCCATCTGGAGCATGCGCCGGTCGATGAGGTGCTTCTCCATCTTGAAATCGGGAATACCGTAACGCAGCAACCCGCCGATCCGGTCCGCGCGTTCGAGAACCGTGACGGCGTGGCCGGCGCGCGCGAGTTGCTGTGCGCAGGCAAGCCCGGCCGGCCCGGAACCGACGACAGCTACCGACTTTCCGGTCTTGCGTGGCGCGATCTCGGGCACGATCCAGCCCTCGTGGAAGGCGTGCTCGACAATCTGTTTCTCGATTTGCTTGATGGTGACGGGCGTCTGCGGGATATTGAGGACACAGGCTTCCTCGCACGGCGCCGGACATCCCCGGCCGGTGCACTCCGGGAAAGTGTTGGTCGAGTGCAGGCTCTGGATCGCTTCTCGCCAGCGCCCCCGGTACACCAGATCGTTCCAGTCGGGGATGATGTTCCCGAGTGGACAGCCCTTGTGGCAGAAGGGAATGCCGCAGTTCATGCAACGCGCGGCCTGCTTGCGGAGATCGGTCTGGTCGAGCTTGCCCTCGAGTTCGCGCCAGTCGCGCAGCCGCTCCTCGACCGGCCGCCGATGCGGCAGCTCGCGCTCGTAATCCAGGAATCCGCTGATCTTTCCCACGACTCCGCTCCTGCTGATCAGACGCTCGCGACCTGCGCGGCCTCGCCGCCGAGGTGTTGGGTCTCGAGAACACGGCGGTACTCGGTCGGTACGACCTTGCGGAAGGCCCGCCGGGCTGCGGCCCAATCCGAGAGAAGACGCGCGGCGAGCGCACTCTGCGTATACTGCTGGTGACGCCGCACCAGCTCGCGAATCTGATCGAGTTCGGCTTCCGAACCCGTCTCGATCTCGACCGCCCCGCGATTGCAATGAGCCGGAAACGTGCCGGCCGGATCCCAGACCCAGGCGATTCCACCGCTCATGCCCGCCGCGAAATTGCGACCGGTCGGCCCCAGCACGACGACGAGCCCACGCGTCATGTACTCGCAGCCGTGGTCACCCACGCCCTCGACCACGGCCGTGGCGCCACTGTTGCGGACGGCAAACCGCTCGCCGGCACGGCCGCGCAGGAAGACCTCGCCACCTGTGGCGCCGTAGAGGGAAACATTGCCGACGATGCTGTTCTCCTCCGGCACGAAGGTGGCTTCCGCCGGTGGCACGACCACGATGCGGCCGCCCGAGAGGCCCTTGCCAAAATAGTCGTTGGCGTCGCCCTCGAGCCGGATCGCTATGCCTCTGGCGAGAAAGGCCGCGAAGCTCTGCCCGGCCGAACCACGGAACTGGATATTGATCGTCTCGGCAGGCAGCCCCTCCTCGCCCCAGCGGCGCGAGACCTCGGCCGAGAGCAGGGTACAGACGGTCCGGTTCACGTTGCGGATCGGCATCGACAGCTCGACCCGCCGCTTGTGCTCGAGGGCTTCGCGCGAGAGTTCGATGATCTGCCTGTCAAGCGCCTCGGCCAGACCGTGATCCTGTGCCTCGACACACGAGATGGCGACAGAGGCCGGCACCTCGGGCTTGTGGAGGATCTGCGTCAGGTCGATGCCCTTCGCCTTCCAGTGTTCAATCGCGCCTGCCGCATCGAGAATCTCGACCCGGCCGACCATGTCCTGGAGACGCCGGAAACCAAGCCGCGCCATGTGCTCGCGGACCTCCTCGGCGATGAACATCATCATGTTGATGACGTGCTCTGGCCGGCCCTCGAAGCGCTTGCGCTACTCGGGGTCCTGGGT
>SXGT01304017.1_pt1 | contig 46024 bp, 42 predicted proteins | sample 3176221 | NCBI WGS metagenome assembly SXGT01 (sample SAMN11356862, study PRJNA531348) | freshwater metagenome | isolation source: freshwater sample F1-120 | place: China: Fuxian Lake, Yuxi | collected 2017-12-25 | reverse complement strand
CGCGGCAAGTGCGGCAAGCGATCGACGACTTTGTTGAAGTCTACAACGAAAAGGCAGCGCCGTTTGAATGGAAGAAGGCAGTCGTGTTCCCTTCCGGCCCCAAAGCCAAGTACTCTGACTTATGCAACTAGGTACTAGCGAAGCATGGAAGAAGTGACCTCAACGGCGGGCGCGAGCGAAGCTCCGCACTATTTCAGGCCGCCGAAGGCCGCGAAACATCCGTTCTTATGCAGCACGTCCACCTGCCGGAATCCAACCTCGCGCAGCATGTCCAATTGGAACACGAGTGGCTTCGGAGTATCCTCGGCGTCGATATAGGCAAACACCGTCTGCCGGTACGCTTCGTTGCGCAGCCCCGCCAGATACGTCCCGTATCGGTCCCACATCAGTTCATGCACGCGGGGAATTGAATGCTCCACCATGTCCGCGATCCAGAACGACCCGCCGGGCTTCAGACTCGCATACACCGCGCCGAATACCGCCCGCCACTCATCGTCCGTCCGCAAATGGTGCATCACGGCCGCGGCCACGGCCACATCGAAACGCGCCACGCCGAGCGACACGTCTCGCACGTCGGCCTGAATCGTCTCGACGAGGGCCCTTTCCGCCGTTCGCGCCCTGGCGCGCTCAAGCATCGGCAAGCTCAGGTCGATCAGCGCCGCCTCGCGGATCGACGGCAAGGCGTCGAGCAGCTTCAGGGTATAGTTGCCCGCGCCGCAGCCGATGTCAAGGATGCTGGTTGCGCCCGGATTCAGAGCCGCGGCCGCGCGCGAAATCAGGTCGAGCATCAGAGGCGAGTCCATCGCCGCGGTCTGCCCGGTCTCTAAGTTCGAAAACCGCTCGACATCCTTGTCGAAGCGCTCACGGATCTGTTCTACGGTAGATTTCATCGGCGGTCAGGAACAACGGTTCGATATCGGTGGGAAGGTCCTTTAGCTTTTCAAACGCCGCCGCCAGTTCAGGACGGACGACGGCGAGGCGGTCGAGCATGCTCTTCGCGGCGGCGTAGTCGCCGGTGGCTTCAATGGTCAGCAGGTCTCGCGTCAGATCCCGAACCGCCGGCTTGAACTTCGCGAAATCGGCGGAAAACGTGCCATCCGCAGCCGCCACGATCGCGCCCTTGTCGAGCAGGTAGTTAAACTGCACCGCCATTCCCCTGCCGTGCGCTTCATGCAGGCCGAACCGCAGGGTGCGGAACGCGGAGGCCACGAACGTCGTGTACGCCGCCTTCTCCCGGAATTGCGGAAGATGCCCGCGATCGGCAAGCAGTTGCAGCATGAACAGCCCGGTTGCATCCGCCTTTGCTTCTTCGATCGCGCTATAGAGTTCCTTCAATTCCTGACGCGGCGTGGTGGTGCGGCCGCCGGACTGGATCTGGTGAGGCCCGATTCCGTGGCTCAATTCATGCGCGAGAATGTGCGTGAAGAACGCGTCGAAACTGAGCAGTTCGCGCGCGTTCGCGGCCAGCATCCGGCCGGCGATAGGGACCAGCGTGCTGCGGAACTTCGCTTCCTGGACGTTTTTGAGCATCACGCGCTTCGCGCCTTTTTCCCGTATAACGCGCTCGTCGTTCGGCAGATTGTAGGCTGCCGTGCGCACGCCATGATCGCCATCGCCCGACGCGAGAATCTCGTTCACCACGCGGATGGGAGCCGACGCCGCGAGCTTTGGATTGCGGTACTTCGCGTCGATGGGCAGGTTGTCTTCCACTTCCTGAAGATGATCCGCGAAGAACCGCAGCTTTTCGCTTTCCTTCTCGTCGCGAAGATTCACGTAGGCTTCAAAACCGGCCTTGTAACCGAAGATCTCGTCGTTGTAGGTCTCGTAGGGGCCGATGGTGATGTCGAGGGGCGCATCGAGATCCATCCACGCGACGTCGCTCGCGTAATAGTCGTCGTTCAGAAACGCATCGGCGCGCAGAGTGAGAAATTTCCTGAGCGATGCGTTGCGCGTGAACGCGGCGGCTTCGCGCAGAAGCTTTGCGGCGCGTCGAAGGCCGGCGCTGTATTCCCGGCTGTACGGAATGGTCTTCAGGCCGCGCGTTTTCGGGTCGCGGCGGATGACGTGGAAGAATCCCTCCGCTTTGTCCCGCTCCGCCTTTGGAAGCGTTTTCGCCCACGTCTCGAACTCCTCCCGGGTCATGTCTTCCGGGTAGAAGTTCGCGCCAGGCAACTTTCTCGCCGGAACGCCTGGAAGGAACGCTGCATGTTCATCGAGATCCGACCAGGGTCCCTTATTCAGACGGAAATATTTAAGGCGGGCCTTCCCGGTTTCGCTCGAATCGCCGCGCAGACGCTTCAGCAGATCGCGGTTGCCGCCCCAGAGTTGAACGAGGAAGATATCGTCGATCACATGGGCGGCTTCTATGAGTTTCGCGAGCGCCGCGCGGTCGCCCGACTCAAGGGCGCTTGTGTCGACACGGATTTCGCTTGGGGCGAAGCGCGCGGACATGCTCCGCAAACGGGCGATTTCAGTTGAGTCGGGCGGTGCGGCGGTGAGCGAAGCCATCACCATCCAGAATACCGGGATCCTATTCCTGGCGGCGCTCAAGAAATCCACGAGTCTTTAGTTACTCCCGGGCGGGGGCGGAGGAGGCGGAGGGGGAGGAGGTGGATCGCCGGCGCCGGTATCCCCTGGCAGCGGAGAGGCGCCGCCGCCGGTCGAGGTGGGGACAGAGCCTCCTCCACCACCAACACTACCACCGCCGCCGGGCCGCGACGTCTGCGCGTTCCGGTACAGAATTCCGTAAAGAACGTCGCCTGCGACGCGCATCGCTCCCTGCAAGACGCCACCGCGATCCGTCTGTTTTGCCGCGAGCGGCTGCCGCTTGTAAACTCTGATCCAATCGCCCGGGCCCAAAAGCTTGCCGTCTCCGGTGGGCATGAGGACGTGCTGCACGTTGACGGCGCCTTCTTCCACCAGCACGAGCGTGGTCGCGTCGTCGTCTTCAACCGCCACGTCGAAAATCGTGCCGCGCACCGAAATTACAGCGGTGGGCGAGCGCACGCGGTTATGATTCGGCAGTCCGCCCAGCTTTTCAATATGGACCTTCACGCGTCCGATCAGGACTTCGAGCAGATCCTTCCATGAGCCTGGGTTGTCGCGGAATATGACGCGCGAATTCGGATAGACCTCAAACGTGCTCCGGTCCGTAAGACCAAACACCGCGAAACCGTCCGGTCCAGTGAGGATCATTTGCCGAGGCCGCACGGCGTCGCCCACATTGAGCGCCCACGGGGTCGAATCCCGCATCACGGAGACCTGCCCGGTGAGCGAAATGACTTTCGCCGCGCCCTCGCCGGCCGGAATCCCCGGAACCTGACCGAGGCACACCACCGTCCAACTGGCTATGACAAAGGCCAGCGTCGCGGCGCGATATGAAAGCGTCTTCAACATGCTATCCGCTAGATCCGAGTCTAGCACTAAACCTGCAGTGCAAGAATAGATCCGGATTCCCATGAGTACCACTCCTTTGATTTCAACACTATCGGAAAATACGGGCACCGCCGATGGTTTAGTATGGTACTCAGGTATGTGTCGAAGTGACACAATGCGAGCACTAATTCTGTCGATCGCCGTCGCGGGTCAGTGGACGGCGTTCGCGCAGGAGCGTGCGCTTGCCCCGAAGCCGGAGTGGCGCCGAATCGGGAGTTCTTCGGTTGATTTGTCTCTGGCGGGACCGGCGACCGGGCCCGCGGATTCGGTCTGGTACTCTCCGGATGGCGCAAAGCTCTACGCCAGAGCGCGTTCCGGTCGTATCTGGGAGACTTCGGATTTCGAGACATGGAGCGCTTCGTCATCGGCTGAACCTCCGGCGCGCGCCGGCCGTTTGCGTTACATCCCTTCGGAAGCGAACCGTCTCTTCCTTTTCGGGTCTAATGTTTATCGCAGCGAGGACGGCGGCCAGGCGTGGACGAATCTGACGGCCTACCGGGACCGGCCGATCATCGGCGGGCCGCAGAACGATCTGGCGATTTCGCCGGCATCCGTCGAACAGGTGGCGGTAGCGAACGACTTCGGCGTCTGGCGCTCCGCCGACGCCGGGCTTTCCTGGACAAGTCTGAACCAGACCCTGCCCAATCTTCCGATCCGCCGGATCCTGTCTACGCCCGGCCGCGGATCGGGAGCGCGAATCCTGATAGATGGCATAGGCCCGGCCGAATGGCAGCCGGGCGGATCGAAAGACTGGGTCGCCGTGAGCGATGCCCGTGCCCGGCGGGAGGAGGAGGAACTGGCGGCGTTTTCGTCATCGCTAGGCGTTTCGCTCAGCGCAATTGGAGGCAGCGGCGACTTCCGGTTCGCCGGCGGACCGGATGGCCGCATCTGGAGTTCTCTCGACTCCGGGCGATCCTGGCGTCTGTCGCGCGCAGCGGGCGGCGGCCGAGTGGAGAGCATCTTCGTTGACGCCCGTGAGCCGCGAATCGCGGTCGCCGCACTCGGTGGACGCGGGCCGCACGTTCTCCGGACGGTGAACGGGGGACTCTACTGGGACGATTTGTCGGCCAACCTCTCCGAGACACCCGCGTACGCCATCGCAGCAGACCGTTCCGATGGCGCCGATGCAGCGATATATGCCGCGACCGAACGCGGCGTGTTCCTGATGCGCGCGAGTTTGACTGCCGCGGGTCCGTCCGGTACATGGACGAGCCTGAGCGACGGTCTTCCACCGGGCCGCGCGACCGACGTGAGACTTGACCAGACGGGTAATCAACTGTACGTGGCGATTGATGGCTACGGACTTTTCGCCGCCGCGTCCCCTCATCGGGCGCGAACGCTGCGCATCGTGAACGCGGCCGATTTCAGTGTTCGGGCGGCCGCGCCCGGTTCGCTGTTGAGCGTGCTCGGCGGACGCGTGGAGCGTGCCCAAACCGGCCAGCTCAAGTTTCCCATCCTTGCTTCTTCCGCCAGCGAATCGCAGATCCAGGTTCCATTCGAAGCCACCGCGTCGGCATTAGCGCTCGCAATCGAGGCCGAAGGCCGTAGTGTTACCCTTCCGCTCCAACTGGAAAGCGTGGCTCCGGCGATTTTTGTCGATCGGGACGGCGCGCCCATGATCCTCGATGCCGACAGCGGCCTGGTACTGGACGCGGGCCGCGCGGCTCACTCGGGCGCGAGAATCCAGGTACTCGCGACCGGCCTTGGTCTTACGCGCCCCGCCTGGCCAAGCGGGCTCGCCGCGCCGCTCGAAAGCCCGCCGCAAGTCGCCGTTCCCGTTCAAGTGTGGCTGGATCGCGTGCCCTTGCGTGTAACGCGCGCCACGCTCGCACCAGGGTACATCGGGTATTATCTGGTCGAAGCCGAACTGCCGGCGCTCGTCAACGCAGGCCCCGCTGAGCTTTACGTCGCAGCCGAGGGCCGCGAAAGCAACCGCGTACGCATGTACCTGGAGCCGTAAGGCGGGCTATCCCTGCCGGGGGCGCCGGCTTTTCCCTTCAAATTCGAATCGTGTCCAGGCGAACGCGCGAACCAGCCGACTGACGGGCGGGCGCTGCACGGCCGCTCCGCGCTACCAGAGACTCACGATTGCGGCCAATCCCGCGGCGGCAGCATGGAGTTTCAGGCTACAGCTTTTTGACCCTTGACAAGCCATCCATGTCCGCGGCGCAGGCAGCATCGGCCCGTGGGCGTGATATTATCTTCGAGTATATGGCTGGTTCGACATGGCTCCTCCGGGAAGCTGTTCCGGCAACCACCGAGGCGCCACGGCATTCCGCTCTGGTTCGCATTACCCACTGGCTCACCACGCTCTGCTTTTTTGCCTTGCTCCTTAGTGGAATTGAAATTGTCATCTCGCACCCACGCTTTTATTGGGGCGAAACCGGGAACGTAATGACTCCCTCGCTGTTTGAGCTTCCGATCCCGGCGTCCCGGCCATGGGTAAAGACCGGCTACTCCTTCGTGCTACCGGACCAGAACGGCTGGAGCCGGAATCTTCACTTTGAAGCCGCCTGGGTTGTAATATTGACCGGCCTGGTGTACGTGATTTCGAGCGTGCTTGGCCGGCACCTCAGGAAAGACCTGCTCCCTGGAGGAGCCGGCCTCACGTGGCGTGAGCTCTCGATGGACATCGCAAACCATTTGCGCTGTGAGCGCCCGGGTGAGCGGGAAGCGTGGTCCTATAACGTTGTTCAGCGGCTTGCCTACCTGTCAGTCATTTTCGTCCTATTTCCGCTGGCAATCTGGACCGGCTTTGCCATGTCTCCGGCCCTTGTGTCGGCGTTCCCGGTCCTCGCGACCATCGTTGGAGGCCACCAATCCGCGCGCACGATTCACTTTGTCGTGTCTGTGCTGCTCGTGCTGTTTCTTCTGGTCCACATCGTCATGGTTTGCAGGGCCGGCTTCAGGAACCGCATGCGAGCCATGATCACGAGCGGCGCCCTATCCGAAAGCGAGCACACATGAGCAACTTCTCCCGCCGCAAACTGATCACTACCGGACTCGCCGCCAGCGCGGGGGCGTCGGGGTTGGCCGTGGCCGTGCGCCTGGCGGACCGGTACGGCCTGATTCCGCCCGATTACGGCGGCATCTACGGACCCGGCACAACACTAACCTACGCATCCCACCGGCTGCTGACCGGCCAGTCGCTGGCCCGCGAATTCCCTGCAAACCAGATCTCGCGGGCTCCGTTCGCAAAACTCAGGCCATTTACGATCGAAGCGTACGACAGCCTGCGAGCGGGAGGGTTCGTGGACTGGCGGGTCAATGTGGATGGGCTTGTGGCCCGTCCCTCTTCGTTCTCGCTTGCTGAACTCAAAGGTTTTCCCTCGCGCAGGCAGATCACGCAACTGGCCTGTGAGGAGGGCTGGTCGTTCATCGCGGAGTGGACCGGCGTGCCACTGATGCACATTTTGAGCGCCGCTCAAACCCTGCCTCAGGCCCGTTACGTGGTTTACTATTCGATACAGCGCAACTGGAGGCAAAGTATTGACATGGCTGATGCCTTGCATCCCCAGACCCTGCTGGTCTACGGGATGAACGGCGGCGAGCTTCCGATGGGCCATGGCGCTCCACTGCGCCTGTCGCTGCCGCGCCAGCTCGGTTACAAGAGCGTAAAGTTTATCAACCGCATCACCGTCACCGATAGCCTGAAACAGTTTCACAAAGGGAGCTACTCCTGGTATGCCGGCATCTGACGGCGTCTGGCGGCAACGAAAAAAGGAGACGGGGCACCGCCGGCGGGAGTTTTTGACGATCCTGGAACCGATCTCATCGAGGAAGGCTACCTTAACTTAAGGTTGAAGTGCATCGGAGACGGCTGCGTCGCGCAACTCCGATGCAACATCCCACACCAATTTGTGTTATATCCTTGTACACTTGGGCATCCGGGTTCGAAACGCCACTCGCGGAAAGATCCTTGGGGAGGCGATCGAGATTGCCGGCTCCAGCGCGGCCCGGCGGACTGGTCTCCTGAAGCATAGCCAGTTGAAGCCCGGGGAAGGGCTTTGGATCGCGCCTTGCGAGGCGATCCATACTTTCGGAATGAAGTTCGCTATCGATGTGGCCTTTCTGGACCGTAAAAAGTCCGTGCGGAAGGTCCGTCATAGTCTGCCGGCGCGGCGGATGGCGTTATCGCTGCTGTCGCATTCCGTGCTTGAGTTGCCGGCAGGCACCCTCGCGGAGACCGGTACCGAGCCGGGCGATCAGTTGGTTTTTGAGAAAGTTGTCTGAACGCATGAACGCTAAGATCATTGCAGTGTCCGCGGCCGCCACCCTGTCGTTTTCGTGCGTCCACCAGAAACAGGCCTCGATTAAGGTCCCTTCACATTCCCAGCCCGCCATGGAGCGGCAGGTTCGAAACGCGATCGAGGCCGGCGAGGGCGACCTCCTCATGCGCGAACTGCGGCAGCGCATGGCATCTCACCCGGACGATGTGCGCCCACGGCTCGAGTTGGCCAGGCATTATCAGAGCCTGGGCTTTTCCGAGCTGGCCCTGGAGCACTATCGCCTTGCCGCCGAACGTTTCCCGCAATCGGGCGAGGTGCACCTGAAGCTGGCGAGGACCCTCAGGGAAACGGGAGAACCGGCGGAGGCCGCCCGGTTGCTGGAGGCCTTCCTGAAACGCTTCCCGCAGACGACGCCTGAGTTTTCTTCCTGGCTCGGCATCCTGCGTGATGAGCTTGGGGAATGGGGGAAGGGCGAGGACTCGCACCGCGAGGCGCTGACGCTCGCGCCCCAGACAGCATATCTTCATAACAATCTGGGATATAACCTCCTGAAGCAGGGGCGGCTTCCGGAAGCGGAGACCGCGTTCAAGTCCGCATTGAAGCTCCAACCGGAGTTGGAGGTCGCGCGTAACAATCTGGGATCGGCCGTCGCCCCTAAAGGCGGGGAGGCGATCGTGCATTGGCAGTCCGTGAGCGACCCCGCATCCGCTCACAGCAACATGGCGGCGTGGTTCATCGAGCAGGGTCAGTACGCCGAAGCGCGCAGGGAATTGGACGTCGCGCTGGGATATAATAGGTCTCATGCTTCCGCACTGCGAAACCTGGAGTTGGTGTCGGGATTGGATGGACGGCCTACGTCGATTCCGGTTCGACCAGTCTTGACGAGAGCGCAACGATTGCGGGCGGCGGTGAAACGAATATTTGTTGGCAATCCGGTCGAATCGAACGGTAACGCGGGCTATTCGGCTTCGCGATAAGGAAGGCAAAACATGAAAGCATTGTTCATCGGTTTTTTAAAGGACGAGCAGGGGCAGGATCTTGTGGAATACGCGTTGATCGTGGCCGCTGTCGGGTTGGCACTGATTACAACCGTGAACCAGTTGTCACAGGGCGTTGTCAGCCTGTATTCGAGCATTACACAAGACCTTTCGAGCATCGGCGCTACTGCGCAGTAGTCCGCTTTGCCGGATGGCGGCCTGTAACGCCGCGGCCGGGCGACTGATCAGGCCGATGACAGGCCTGGAGGCCTGTCCCACTTGACGAAACCGCGCGCCGGGTTGGCCGCCTGGTTCATCCCCGATCTTGCCGCCGCAGGCTCTCTGGCCGCGCTGTTCTATTGCGTTTTTCTTTTCCAGGGCTATCAGAAACTGTTTCGCGACTCCGATACCGGGTGGCACATCCGGACCGGTGAAGCGATACTGGTCACCCACGCGCTCCCTTACGCAGATTCGTACTCCTTCACTTTGACCGGATCTCCATGGTTCGCATGGGAGTGGGGCTCGGATGTCCTGATGGCAGGCGCGCACCGCGCGCTTGGACTAACCGGCGTTGCGATTCTTTACAGCGGAGCAATCGCAATCGCGGTATGGCTCTGGTTCCACCTCCATTGGCGGGCCGGGGGCGATTTTCTGCTGGCGTGCATTCTGGCGGCCCCTATGCTCTCCACGTCCAACATCCACTGGCTGGCGCGGCCGCACGTCTTCAGTTGGGTGTTCCTTTTGGCGACGGTTTGGTGGGCCGAGGGGAAGCATGAACGCTTCGGTTGGCGCGACGCCGCAGTCGCCGCGGCTGGGACCCTGCTGTGGGCGAACGTTCACGCCAGTTTCTTCTTTGCTCCGCTGATTGCGCTTCTCTATGCCTTCGGGCACTGCCTGCGCCCCCTGATTTGGGATCTCGACCGTGCAGCCGAACGCACCCGCCGGTCCTGGTTTTTCGCGGCGGCGGGAGTCACGGCAGCGGCCAGTTTCATCAACCCGTACGGCTGGCATCTCCACCGGCATCTTTTCGCCTATCTGACCGATTCCGAACTTCTGGCGCGCGTGGGCGAATTTCAGTCGTTCAACTTCCATGCCGAAGGGGCCGGGCAGATTCTGGTTGCACTGGGTGTCGCAATGCTCGGAGCAGTGCTTCTGCTGGGAGAGCGCCGGCTGGGTGCGTTTCTGCTGAGCGGTTTGCTGATCGCGGCGGCGCTGCGCTCGGCGAGGACGCTACCCGTCGTGGCGCTCCTGCTCTTGCCGCTTGCGAACGGCGCCATCCGGCGCGCGCTCTCGGGCCTGACCGGGCTGCGGCCGGCCGCGCGAACCTTGCTCGGCGACGCGCTTGCCTATTCGGCGCGGCTCCGGTCGCTCGACGCCGGTCTGGGGGGACTCGCCCTCCTGCCGCTCCCGGTTGTGATAATCTTTGGAATCCTGCTAATTCCGCCGGTAAGGGCCCGCACCGGGTTTCCGGTCGATCAATTTCCCGTGGCGGCGGCCGGCGCCATGGAACGGCTGGTGCCGGAACAGGCGCGGGTTCTCTCGCCGGACAAGTTCGGCGGGTACCTGATTTACCGGTTTGCCGGAAAACGGAAAGTGTTTTTTGACGGGCGCAGCGACCTGTATGGCGCGGCCTTTATGAAGCGATACGCCCGGCTAATGCAGGTCCGGCCCGGGTGGGAACATGAGCTCGACGAGTTCGCGATCGGGTATGCGCTTCTACCGAACGATTATTCGCTCGCGGGCGAGTTGGAGCGGATGAAATGGAAGCAGCTTTACCGGGACGATGTGGCCACCCTGTTTTCGAGGCCATAATCGCAACTTGTAGACCTGTTTTGTGTTAAGAACGACTGGCCTCATGGCAACCGGGGATTTGGATGGATCGACAGAAGATATTTCTGCTTTTTGGGGCCGCCTGGCTCTCCGCGGCTTTACTGACGTGGTTTGTGTACGCGAAAACCACAGCTCCGAAGGCGGAGAAGAAGATCACCATCATGGCCGCTGTGCGCGACCTGCCGGTGGGTGCGAGAGTTAAGAAAACAGATCTGAAACAGGTCTCGGTTCTCGAGAAAGACCTCCCGAAAGGCGCAGCACTCAAGGACGCCGACGCGCTTGATCGCGTGGCGTTGTACCCGGTCGCGGCGAACGAACCGCTGACGGATTCAAAACTCTCGAAAACCACCGGATCGGAAGGCGTTTCCGCAACTATTGACGACGGAATGCGCGCCGTTTCGGTGCAGATTACCGACACGAGCGGAGTGGCGGGATTGATTCAGCCCAATTCACGCGTCGACGTGACGTTTACGCGCCCGGGTTCGATGGCGGAGGCCATTTCTTCGACGATTCTTCAGGACGTGAAGGTGCTGGCCGTGGGCCGCCTAACCCAGGCAGGGCAGACTCTCGATCCCAAGGCGCCGAAAGTTCCGGTGGTGACCCTGGTGGTTACGCCGGAAGACGCCACGAAGCTGGAGCTCGCCAAGAACCAAGGTAAGATCAGCCTCTCGCTGCGCAACCCTCTTGACCGCTCGACCAACGATAACGCTTCGCCGGTCACAACGGAAATCCTCGATCCCATGATCAGTGCCCGTCTGGCCCGCGCCCGGCGCGGCCGGACGACGACCGTGACCGGCCAGATTCCGAATCTTGACGACCCGCGCGTCTGGCAGGAGTTGACAGGCGAAAAGAAGGTAAGAGACGAGGAAAAAGAAAAAGCCAAGCTCGCGGAAGAGGAAGCCAAGAGAAAGCTTGCCGAGAAGCCTAAGTATGTGGTCGATGTCTTCCGGGGAGAAAAGCACACACAGGAAAAGTTCAATGATTAGGGTTTCCCGGTTGGTCCAGGGGCTTTTCCCTGTCGTTCTGGCGGCGGCCTGTTTTGGCGCGGCGCCCGCGGTTAAGGAAGTCAGTATCATTACCGGACGCGGTGAGTTGATGCGCTTCGAGGAGGACATTCAGAAAGTCGCGGCCTCGGAACCCAAGATCGCCGACGTGGCGGTAATCTCGCCGCGCGAGGTGATGATCAACGCGAAGGGTGCGGGAAAAGCTACGGTTGTGGTCTGGAATGGCGGCACGCCGCATCAGTTCAACATTACCGTCCGGGACGACAATTCGGATTATGAATCTTTCGTTGAAAAAATCAAGACCGGGCTGCCCGGCGCCGCGGTAGAGGTGAGCGGCCAGGGTGATACGATCGTGCTCACGGGCACGGTGAAGGATGCGGAGCAGTCGAAGAAAGCGGCCGGCATGGCGCAGACGCGCGCCAAGAACGTAGTAAACCTTTTGCAGGCCCCGCCCGCTCCGGACCCGCGCCAGATCCTGCTTCAGGTCAAGTTCGCCAGCATTGATCGAGTGGGATTGAACGAGCTTGGCTTCAACTTCTTCAGCCGCAACGCCAAAACTCTCGGTGAGACGGCGACCCAGCAGTTTCAGTCCCCGCGCTTCAGCCAGTTACAATTCCAGAATCAGAACTTCTCGAACGCAACCGTTAATTTCGCCGATCTGTTGAACCTGTTCGTGTTCCGCCCGGATTTGAACATTGGCGCGACAATTAAGGCGCTTCAGTCGCGCAACCTGCTTCAGATTCTCGCGGAGCCAAACCTGATTGCGATCGAGGGCAAAGAGGCGAGTTTCGTGGCGGGCGGATCGTTCCCGTTTCCGACGCTGACCACCACCTCGACCGGCGGCGCCACCGCGCCCGTGATCACCGTGCAGTTCAAGAATTTCGGCGTGCAGTTGAACTTCACTCCCACCGTAACGAATTCGGGTGCGATCCATTTGAAGGTTTCGCCGGAGGTGAGTTCGCTCGACTTCGCGAATGCCGTAACGCTTCAGGGATTCCTGATTCCAGCAATCGCGCAGCGCAGGGCGGATACGGAGGTGGTTCTCAAGGACGGTGAGAGTTTCGCGATCGCGGGCCTGATCGACAACCGCGTGATCCAGACGTTGACCAAGATTCGTGGAGTAGGCGACATTCCAATTCTCGGCAATCTCTTCCGAAGCCGTACCACGCGTAAATCGAGCGACGAGCTGTTGGTGGTAATCACTCCGCGGTTCGTGCGGCCGCTTGGCACGGAGGAACAGGCAAAGCTGCCCGATTTCCAGGAAGGGTGGCTGCCGACGCTGGCCGAGGAGAAGGCCCGTAAGGTCAAGAAGGACAAGGCTACCAAGCCGGAGTTTGTGGGACCCCGTGGGCATCAGGAACCAAAATAAGCCGGCGTGCCTCACGCTCGACTCCGGATCGATGTCGATCCAGTTCCTCGTGATCATGGTTCCGGTGGTGTTCGGACTGATGGGCTTCGCGATCGACCTGGGCCGCCTGTATCTTGTGCGCGGCGAGCTCAATCAGGCCGCAACATCCATGGCGCTTGCGGCGGCGGCGAGACTTAACGGCACCGGAGTAGCGGCGGACGACGCTACGCTGGCGGCACGCCTCACCATCGATGACGCCGACGGCCACGGAAACAAGTACAATTTCGGCTCGCTTGCCATCGGCGCGTCGGGCGGGACCCTAATTAGCGAAGCTCCCGACCCAGGCTACTACGCCACTGCCGCGGATGCGATCGGCGAGGATCAGAACAGCGGCGCCTCGACTTCGGGCGGCACCGAGGCAAGGCACGTCCGGGTGGACCTCACTGCCGAGGCGCCTCTCACGTTTTGGGGGTTCCTCACGCTCGGCCAGTCCCGAAAGACATCTATCGCCGGACGCGCTTCGGCGGGTATGAGCGCGCCGGTATGCACGGCGTGCGGCATCGATCCGCTTGTAATCGCAGCGGCCGATCCCGCCGATGCGGTTGACTTCGGTTTCGTCGCGGGCACGCTTTACACGCTTGGGTATCAATGCAATGGCGCGCCTGCACCGCAATTGCTCGCCGGAACCACCGCGCGCGTTCCGTACCTGCTGATTGACCGGTTCGACGACACGTCCATCCAGGAAGAGGGACAGCAGTTGTATCGCATCGGCGCGCAGGGGCTGTTACCGAACCCGACGCCGGCGAAAGCCTGCGTGACGATCGCGAGCACCGATGGCGAACAGATCTGGGGCGCTGTGAATGGCGGCGCGTTGACGGCGGCTCCGCGCGGCTGCAACCAGAACATGCAACAGGCCGTTACCAGCATGCTCTGCGGCATCTACACGCGCCTCGACCAGAATGTGACCGCGCCGGCGGCGTGCTCCGTGGTGACCGATGTCGAGACGCTCGCCGCCACCTACACGGCAGACCGAGATGTCACCAGTCTTGACGATTACACCGCGTACACGGGAAACGCGCGGCGCGTCATGACCTTCCCTGTCGTCGACGCGCTAAACGGCGCCGGAGCCATGGCGGTGCTCGGCTTCCGTCAGTTCCTGATTCAGCCAAATCCGGATGACGTTGTCACCAATCCGGCCGATGCGAACGGGCGCTTCATCGGGCTCTACATCGGAAACAAGGTTCCGTTGAAGCAGGGCGGATTTTCCGGTAGCTGCGGCGTGACGAGCGGCCCCGGGAAGGTGGTGTTGCTGCAATGACCGGACGGCGCGGGAACACGATCATTGAAGCCGCCATGATGGTTCCGCTCGTGGTGCTGCTGCTTGTCGGCATGGTGCAGATCGGCAAGATCACCTACGTGTATTACACCGTGAAGAAGACGCTCTACACGCTTGCCCGGTACGTCGCCACGAGGCAGGCGGTGAACTTCTGTGACGATGCGGACGCGTCGATCGAAGCCGCGAAGAGCTTCGCTCTCACTGGAACCACGGACAATTCCGGGACGCCCGTTGTCCCCGGCCTTACTGCGGGCCAGATCCTGGTTCGCATCGAACGCTACGACGCGGACGCGCAGCAACTGGGCGAGTGCGAGTGTTCCTCGACCGGTTGCGACACGGCGAACGGAGGCCGGCCGCCAGATTTCCTGGTGGTTTCGATCCCGGACGGTTACGAAGTAGCCCCGCGGATTCCGTTCCTGCGTTTGGACCCGATTCAACTCAGGCCCGAGGTGCGCGTTCCGTATGGGGGCACATGATGCGGCGCCTGTGGAACAACACGGAGGGGCAGGCCGCCGTCGAGCAGGCTTTGCTCTACGCGGGTCTGGTTCTGCCGCTCACGTTCTCGCTGGTCTTCGCCGCGGAGATGCTTTGGGTGTGGCATGGCGCGGTCGATTTCACGCGCGATGGCGTCCGTTACGCCGCCACGCACTGCTGGCAAGCGGGTGGAGAAAATGTGCTGACCTACATGCGCTCCCACGTACCCCGCATGATCGATATGGATCAGTTTCAGGGAGGACAGGCCGAAATTGCCGTGGAATACTTCTCGCGCGACCCGGACACCGGGGAACTCACGGCGTTCTCCTGCGAAAATGGCGATTGCAGCGTGCAGTGTGTCCCGGACACGGTGACGGTGCGGATTGCGAACTATCAGTTCAGGCGGTTCGTCAATTTCCTCGGGTTGCCGCCGGTGACGATTCCGGAGTTTCAGGTTTCGGCTCCTATCGAGAGCAACGGGTGCGACCCGGATACGGGGTCGTGTCTGCCATGACCGGCCGATCTGCATCTGATGTGGCGCGGCCCGGCTGCTCCGGGGCCTCCGCCGGCTTCCGCGCCGGAAGAGCGGGTCCTGGGGACCCCACGTCAGCCAGGGAGTTCGCGCCACAATTTGCGCAGGATACACAGCTTTGCGAACTGACTTTTATCGCGGATACCATGAGGTCCTAATCTAAATGTCGATGTCATTCATGATCGCCTCGGGCGATGAACATTTTCGCGAAATGGTTCGAGAGAACCTCACCAACATTCCGAGCGCGAAGGTCGTGGCGGAGTATCTTGAAGTGGCCCCGAATCTCTATATCAGGGTGTTGCAGGACCTGGAGCGGAATCCCCACGCGGCGCTGATTATCGACCTCTCGGGCGATATGGAAAGCTCGCTCAAGACGCTCGAGAAAGTGAAACAGGCCGCGCCGGACCTCTATGTCATGGCCTCGAACTACCATGCCGACGGCGATACCGTGATCGGAGCCCTCCGTTCGGGAGCAAACGACTTCCTCACACAGCCCCTCAAGCGGACCGAGTTCCGTGAGGCGATCGGCCGGTTGGAGCGCGCCCCCCGCCGCGCCGCTTCGAGCGAAAGCAAACTGGGCAAAGTCTACACCTTCGTCGGGACCAAGGGGGGCGTCGGAACAACGGCACTTGCGACGAATTTCGCCAGTATACTGGCGCAGAGGAAACAATCGACCGTGCTGATCGATCTCGATTGGACCGGCAACGATGTGGCCATGCAACTCGGTGCGACGCCTCAATATACGCTGATGGAAGTGGCCGAAAATCTGAACCGCATGGATCAAACCCTTTTCGAGGGTTTCGTCACGCGCGATCCGCTCGGATTTTTTCTTGTGGGGCCTCCCGATTCCTTTGAACATCGCACGGTCTTTACCGAGGATATGTTCCGTGAATTCGCCACGTTCCTGGTCGAAAAGTACGATTCGATCGTTGTCGACGGCGGCCGTTCGATTTCCGATGAAGTTGTGCTCGGAGCGAGCCAGGTTTCGGCCGCCGTGTTTCTGGTGACGACGCAGGAGTTCCCCTCAATCCGCAACGCCCAGCGCTACATCGGGTACATGATGAGAATGGGCTTCACCGCGGATCAGATCAAGGTCGTCGTAAACCGGTATCAGAAGAAGCCGAGCGCAAATTATGCTAGCTTGGAACAGATCCAGCAAACGCTCAACCAGCCGGTTTTTTACGGGATTCCAGACTCCCCTTCAATGTTGGCGGCGGTAAACCGCGCCAGGCCCGTGGCGGCCGACCGGCAGGCGGCGCCTGAACTGGATAAGGTATTGCGCGCGTTCGCCGACAAGGCCACGGGCGTAAAGCTGGCGGCGCTCAAGACGGCATAGGGGCGTCGATGGGGGACGTGGGAGAAGTATGGCAACTCGTTCATTAGGGAGACCCGGTTCCGGGGCGGACCGCTGGTTTGAAATCAGGAGCCAGGTACACCACCGGCTCCTCAATTCCCTCACGCCGGATCAACTCAAGACACTCAACAAGGAGAGTGTGCGCGGCCAGATCGGCCTCGTCGTGGAGAAGCTGGTTATCGAGGAGGCCATCCCGATGACGCTCGCCGAGCGCGAGCGCGTGATCGAGGAGATCCTCGATGAAGTTTTCGGCCTCGGGCCGCTCGAAGCGCTGTTGAAGGACGCAAGCATCAGCGACATCCTGGTCAACGGATACGAGAACGTCTATATCGAGCGCGGCGGCCGCCTTGTCGAAACCAACGTACGCTTCAAGGATCAGGCGCACCTGCGAATGATCATCGAGCGTATCGTTTCAAACGTCGGCCGGCGCATCGACGATTCCTCGCCGATCGTTGACGCCCGCCTCTCGGACGGCTCCCGCGTTTGCGCCGTGATTCCTCCGCTTTCGCTCATCGGTCCGGTGATGTCGATCCGCCGCTACGGGAAGAAGGCCCTTTCCACCGACGATCTGTTGAAGAATGAGACCTTCACCAGCGGAATGCTCGACTTCTTCAGCGGGTGCGTCGAAGCGCGCCTCAATATCGTGATCTCAGGCGGTTCGGGATCGGGCAAGACGACCATGCTCAACACGATGTCGCGATTCATCCCGGAAGAGGAGCGCATCGTGACCATTGAGGATACGGCCGAGTTGCAGCTTCAGCAATCGCACGTCGTGCGGCTTGAAACGCGGCCTCCGAACATCGAAGGGGTGGGCGCGATCACGCAGCGCGATCTGGTCATCAACTCTCTTCGTATGCGGCCCGACCGCATCGTGGTCGGTGAATCCCGCGGTCCGGAAGCCTTGGACATGCTCCAGGCCATGAATACGGGTCACGACGGTTCGATGACCACCGTGCATGCGAACTCGGCGCGTGACGCATTTTCCCGTCTCGAAACCATGGTGATGATGGCGAGCCAGCACGTTCCCGACAAAGTGATCCGGCAGCAGCTCGCGTCGGCGATTCACCTTGTTGTGCACGTGGCGCGACTGACGGATGGCGCGCGGCGCGTCACCGGTGTCGCTGAAGTATTGGGCGTCGAGCATGAGCACGTCGAGATGCAGGACATCTTCGAATTCGAGCGAAGCGGCATCAGCCCGCGCGGCAAGGTAGTGGGAACGATGCGCGGCTCAGGGAATACCCCGATCTGCCTCGAAAGGTTGAAGGCGTACGGCGTTCATCTCTCGCCGTCGATTTTCAATGAAGTGCATGAGATAAAGGACAAGTAATGTTTCTCTTCTCCCTGCTCATGTTTTCGGCCGTGCTGTTTGGAGCCGGCTACTACGTGTGGCAGGTGCCCAGGCAGGCGGCGCAACAGGCGCTTCAGGTGCGGCTCCGAGACCTGCGTACCAACACACGCACGCGAACGAAGACGCAGGGAAGCGATCTGGTCCGGACGGAGAAGCGTGGAAGTTTTGCATTTCTGGGCGATTTCGTGGCCTGGGTCGGCGTGTTGCGGCGGCTTGAGGAATATATTCAGCAGGCGAATCTCAAGTACCGGGCGGCAGACGTATTCGCGTTGTGCCTGGCTCTAGGCATCGGCAGTTTTCTGTTTTTCGGCCTGCTCGGCGTAAGCAATCTGACCCTGCGGCTGGTTTTCGCCGGCGGACTGGGGGCTGCGCCGGTAGCCTACATCGCGAATGTTCGCGCGGCGAGACTGAAAAAATTCGAGGACAACCTTCCGGACGCGATCGACCTTTTCACTCGAACCATGCGGGCCGGGCACAACATCCACAGCGGCCTCGAAACGATCGCGGCGGAAACGAACGATCCGGTCAAAATGGAGTTCAAAAAATTGATGGAGGAGTTGGCGCTTGGCTCGCAGATTGAACCGGCGCTGCACAATCTGGGAAAGCGGGTGCCCCTCATCGACCTGAAATTCTTCATCACTTCGCTGATTCTGCAGAGGCAAACCGGCGCGAATATGGTCAACGTACTGGAGAATCTGGCGCTACTTGTCCGCGAGCGGTTGAACATGGCCGCCAAGATGAAGGCTCACACGGCGCAGCAGCGTTTCTCGGCGGGATTGCTCTGCGCTCTGCCGCTCGTAGTCGGCCTTGGATTCTGGTTCCTCAAACCGGAATACATCCGGTTGTTGTATACGGATCCGACGGGCAGCAAATTCCTTACGTATGCGATTTGTTCGGAGATCACCGGAATACTGGTCATCAGGAAGCTTGCGAACATCAGGTTTTAGTCCTATATGCTAGGCGCACTGTCGTTCTTCCTCGTCGCGTTTGCCACCCTGGCCGCGCTCCTCTGGAGCGGGTACGCGTTAATCTCCAGGCGCGAGGACCCGCTGGCGGACCGCCTGGAAGAGTTGCAGTCGAACGCCATGATCACCGCCAGCCGCGCCGGGCGCCGCAAGGGCGGCGGATTTCTGAACGGTTTTCTGTACGTGGTAAGCCTTGTGCCAGGCGGCGACGACTGGCTGCGAGACCACGAAAAGGAGTTAAACCAGGCGGGGGTCCGCAAGCCATACGCGCTCGGAGCCTATGCGCTTTTTCACGTTACGTTCATGCTCACTCTGCTGGGCGCCATGGCGTGGTTTCAGCGCAACAACGATTTTTCATCGATGCTGGGCGGCATGGTGGCGGCTTTCCTGCTGGGCTTCCTGCTGCCGCAACAAGTCCTTCACCGCCTGGTCAAGCGCTATCGCACAAGGCTTCAGGATGCCCTGCCGGATACGGTCGACATGCTCGGCATCGTCCTCGGCACCGGACTGGCGCTCGATCAGGCGATGACGCGTGTGAGCGAGGAGATGCAGCACATTTATCCGGAGCTCGCTAGCGAATTCGGCACGGTCACCATGTCGGTGAGGGCCGGCCAGGAGCGAGGCATAGCATTTCAGCAACTCGTCCGGCGCACGGGCATTGAGGACATCAAGTCGCTCGCGGCGATGATCATACAGAGCGAGCGATTTGGCACCAGTCTGTCGCAGGCTCTGAAGGTCTACGCCGATGCCCTGCGAATGAGACGCCGGCTGCGCGCCGAAGCCGCCATCGGAAAAGCGGGCATCAAGATGTTGTTCCCGATCGTAATTTTTATTCTTCCGGTCCTTTTCGTCATTACGCTCGTGCCGGGAATGTTAAGCGTGATGCGGGACATGCAGATCATCGGCGGCGGAAGATAATGCGCTACACGGGGTGGATCACGCGGAAGACCGCGAAGTGACGGCGCGCGAGTTATACGACCACGCGTCGAGCGACGTGGCGAATGCGAACTTGGCTTAGCCCAACTTCCGCACACCTTTGATAGGTGGTGCTGCGAAAATGGCGATCCTGGCGTGCAACGCCTGTCTTTTCAGTGGGGCCCGCCTAAAATCCCATTATAGTGACTAATTTGTGAGCGCCGCCGTGGCCGCGGGTAGTGAGGCCGGTAGCAAGAGTCGCGCGGGTGGGGCAGCAGACGGGGTTGCTCGAGAATGCCTGGGTAAAGGTAACGCCTTGTTTTTGCAGGCGGTCGAGGTTGGGCGTGGGAATGAGCTTGCGGCAGTCGCCTTCGATCCACTTCATGGCGAGCTGATCGACCATGAAGAAAACGATGTTGGGGCGCGCGGCCGCGGGTTGGGCGGCGGCCACGGCCGGCGTCGCAAGAAATTCTCCGCGGTTCATACTAAACCAATCAGTGCAGACGCTCGCCCTCGTGGTTGTCCAGGAAGTCGCGGTCGATCTCCTTGCGGCCGCGGAATCCCTCTTCAATGCCGTGCCAATACCGGATACCCCGTTCGCCGAATTTCCAGCACAGGTACACTTCCTGGCCGCGAAACAACGTCGGAAAGTCGATCAGGCCAATGTCCAGGTCCTTGATGAGGACGCCGAGCGCCTGAATTTCTTCGACTGCCTCCTTCAGCCGCTCCCCGCTCGCATCGCGGCGCGCCCGGTCCTCCATGATCGCTTCGCGATTCACAAGGCTTCCGCCCGCCAGCGACACGCGCTGCGCCACGGAGCGGAGGGATTCTCCGGCCACCTCGTAACGCTCCTTCTGCGCAATCGCTTCGCGCAGCGACCGTTCGACCTCCGGCAGCAGGCTTTCGGCTTCCCCGTGAGTGAAACGCTTTGACATCGGCGCCTTCAGATTCCAGACACTTGTACGGACATCGACCGGCTTCGCGGCCCGTCAAACTCGGCCAGAACGATGCTCTGCCAAGTCCCGAGCAGCACGGTCGAATTGCGTACCTGAAGGTAGAGGCTCTGGCCCATCATCATGCCGCGCAGATGTGAGTCGGCGTTCTTGCGTTCGCAGTCCGATACGCTCGGGTCGTTGTGACGCCATAGCTCCTCGCGCACCACGATGCGGCTCAGAAACATACGCACGTCTTCGAGCAGCGCATCCTGCCACTCGTTGATGAATACGGCCGTCGTGGTATGCAGAGACTGCATGTGGACGATCCCGTCGCGAACCCCGCTCTTCTTCACGATGTCGTTGATACGGTCCGTGATGTTGATCAACTCCATACGGTCGCTCGTGATCCAGTCCACCACGCGGTTGAAGATCTTATAGGCCCCGGCCGCCCCGCTCCCGCTTCCCTGTCCGGTTTCGGCTTCCATTTCGATGCCCCCTCGTTTCTAGACTGTATCCAAGGTTAGCGCGAATGCCGCTTCCTCAGATCTGCCCGGCCCGTTCGAATGGAGGGCCCGGTAATTCGCCGCCACGTAATCGTCAAGCATCGCAATGAACGCCTGAACGATTCCGTCCCCCCGCAGCGTCGTCACAAGCCTGCCATCCAAATAGACCGGTGCAACCGGTTCTTCAAAAGTACCCGGCAGTGAAATTCCCAGATTCGCGTGCTTCGACTCGCCGGGTCCATTCACCACGCAACCCATCACCGCGACCTTCATCGATTCCACGCCCGGGTGATTCGCCTTCCAGACCGGCATCTGTTCCCGCAGATAGGTTTGAATCTGATCCGCCATGTCCTGAAAGAACGTGCTCGTGGTGCGTCCGCAACCCGGACAGGCGGTCACTTGCGGCGTAAAGCTTCGAATCCCCAGCGACTGCAGAATCTGCTGGCTTACGACCACTTCTTCGGCGCGGTCGCCGTTCGGGAGCGGCGTGAGCGAAGCCCGGATCGTGTCGCCGATCCCCTCCTGCAAAAGGACAGAAAGCGCGGCCGTGGTTGCCACGATACCCTTCGAGCCGAGGCCGGCTTCCGTGAGCCCCAGGTGCAGCGCGTAGTCGCAGCGGGCCGCCATCATGCGGTAGGCGTCAATCAAATCCTGAACGCCGCTCACCTTCGCGCTGAGGATAATCCGGTCGTGCGCCAAGCCGTAGTGTTCGGCGGCTTCCGCCGAAAGCAGCGCGCTCTCCACGATGGCGTCGAGAGTCACGTCGCGTGCCTCCTTCGGCTGGGCGAGCTTCGAGTTTTCGTCCATCATCCGCGTCAGAAGGGACTGATCGAGCGATCCCCAATTGACGCCGATGCGCACAGGCTTGCGGTTTTCGACGGCAACCTCGATCATAGTGCGGAAATTGTCGTCGTGCTTCTTCCCGATATTCACGTGACCGGTATTGATGCGGTACTTCGCGAGCGCCCGTGCGCACGCCGGATATTTCTTGAGAAGGATGTGGCCGTTATAGTGGAAATCACCGATGATCGGGACGCTGATGCCGAACTTGTCGAGGGTATCAACGATCGTCGGCACCGCCGCCGCGGCCTGCTCGGTGTTGACGGTGACGCGCACCAGCTCCGATCCGGCGCGGGCCAGCGCCATGATCTGATTGACGGTGGAACCGGTATCCGCAGTGTCCGTGTTCGTCATCGATTGAACTACGATTGGATAGCCGCCTCCAACCCGCACGCCCGCCACTTCCACTACCGCCGCCTTCCGGCGCGCGATTACGGCCATTTCACCTCCGAAAACATTGATTTTACCATTTGTAGTTCGATAGCATGGAAGACCATGAATACGGTGCGCGCCTTTTCCATGTGCGGCTTCGCCGCTCTCGCCGGCCTTGCTTTTTTCGCCTCCCGCTCGGACGCGCAGCCCGAGACCACGAGGCCTATCGTTGATGGCGTCTGGTTCCGTGAAGGCGATCTCAAAACTCACGGCCACTGCAACAACATCATAATCGAAATGAAAGACTACCTGATCGTGGTCGACGCAAACTTCCCAAGTGGCGCTCGTCTGGCGCTTGCCGACGCAAAAAAGGTGTCCTCGAAACCAGTGAAGTACGTGTTTGACACGCACCATCACGGCGATCATGCCTATGGCAACGCCGTTTGGACGGAAGCCGGCGCGACGACGCTAGCCTATAAAGGCGTAGCGGAGGAAATGAAGCGCTACGAGCCGGCGCGATGGCAGGATGCGGCGAAAACACGCAAGGATGTGGGCGATCTCAAACGTGAAACCGCGGAACCGCCGAAGCAGACCTTCGACGAAAAGAAATTCGTCCTGAAAGACGAAACCCGCACCGTGGAATTTCACTTCTTCGGATGGGCGCACACGCGCGGCGACGGTTTCGTGTATCTACCGAAGGAGCAGATTCTCTGCACCGGCGACGCCGTGGTCAACGGCCCTTACAACTATACGGGGGACGCTAACATCGGCAATTGGCCGAACGTGGTGAAGGCGGCGCAGAAGCTGAAGGTGAAGCACCTGTTGCCAGGCCACGGCAATCCTGGAGGACCGGAATTGCTCGAAGGGGAGAAACAGTTCATGCTCGCGTTACGCAAGACGGTCGCGGACGCCATCAAGAAGGGCAAGAAAATGGAGGATCTGGTCACGATGGACGGCAAGACTCCGAAAGCCACTTCAGTGAAACTTCCCGACAGCGTGAAGAATTGGGTGGGCGACTTCCTGCCGGGGCAGGTGCACGACACCTACGAAGAGATCACGCAGAAGAAGCCTCACGGCGATATCCCGCATTAGAATCTCAACATCTGGATTCCGCACGTTTCTGGCTGGAAATCTTCCGCAGTATGCGCCGAAGCCAATGTTGATAGGCTGTTGGTGCGTCTTTGGGGAGGCTCCAACTTTCGGCGTTTGGGTCTGTCTGGTTGAGGCTTCGCCGAGTTAGGGATTCAGGGGGCCGAGCAGGGAGCTGAGGGGATCCACAATACGGTGCCTCTTCTCGAAGCCTCGGATTAGCCCGGCGCAGGCGCCCGACACCTACGAAGAGATTCCGTGGAAGAAGCCTCCCGGCGAGATCGCGCATCAGACATCGTCGCCCCACAGCCCCGCGGTCCGCTCAACAGCCCTAATTTCAGGAGGCTTCGCGGGCAAAGGCGCCTGACAAAGTGAATCGGAGTCCCGTTCGTTGTTCAGCGACTCATACCCGCTATCGATAGCCATCAGGCCGGTCCAGAGGTGGAAACCGGTCTACCTTCGGGCGATCTGGCGTTGGATCGTGTTGGTAGAACTCAGCGCCGAGACGCGGCGCCATTTCTGTTACAATTCAGGCAGCGTAATGCTGCCGGAAACCAAACAAACAAAAATCACTGTGGATGGCTTGGCGGAGAGGCTCCGCGCGGAGACGATCCCGCTCAATCACACTTTCTCTTACATGGCAGCCATGCCCGTCGCGGAAGAAGACGTAAAGCAATACCTTCGCGAACCGGTGGCGGCGCTACCTCCCGCAATTATCGAGGCTCTTCCCGCCGTGCGGATCCTGCTTGCTCCTTACATCGAGCGTGGCGGCGGCGTGGGGGGCGATCTGGTAAGGTTCGACAAGCCCGCGGAAAGCAAGTTGCTCCTCGCGGCGAGGCGTTCGGGCAAGGATGGAGAGACCCTGGTCTTTGGGATCAAGGGCGAAGAAGTGGCTGACTACCATTACACCTTCTACAATGCCGTCTCCTGTGTAGTGGCGGAAAATTCTCCGGCTGCCGCAATCGACCCGTTTGTGCGGCTGGTGAGCGAAGAACTTGGGGCGGGAATTCACGGGGAAGTGGACGAGGCAGGTTGGCGATTGAAGCAGGCATTGTTGCGCCGCCAGACGAACGTACGGCGTGAAACAAAGCTCTTTCGATCTTACGTCGCACAGGCCTTCGAAGACACGCTAACCCTGTATTTGCATGGAATCTGTTGCGACATCGATGTCGAAAGCGGGCCCCGCAAGATGCCTAGCAGGCATCTTCGAAGGCGGCTCGAACTGCTCGAAGCCGCTTTTCCTCCTCCGGAGGGATACGCGGTTTTCCCCGACCCAAAAAAACGGCGCAAATGATCGGACCGGCGCCTACGTCGCCGGCTGATCCGTCACCGCGGGATCCCCCACGTCGAACTTCGGTCCGTTGGTGTCCCAGTCTTCGGCGCGGAACATGCGGCCCTGGCCCATCTGGCCGTCAATCTCCTTTACCGTCATCTCAATCTTCGAACCCTTCACGCGGCTCCAGACGTGATGGTAAAAGAAGCCTTGCGAAAAGCCCTGTCCGTTGCGCAATCCTCGCGCGATCGTGCCGCCTGAACTGCCTACCTCCATGTATACGATGCCGTCCCGGACGATCCGCACAAACTGATGTCCATGCCCGCTGATCACCTGCGCGACTCCATGTTTCTTCACGATCTGATGCAGCGGGAACTCGCCGCTTCCGAGCTTTAGCGGCGCAATCCAGAACGGCCGGTGGAAGAACACGAACTTCGGACTCCGCTCCGCGTTCGCGGTAAGGTCCTCTTCGAGAAACTTCAGTTGAGCGTCCGTCAACTCCGGCGTCCGTGAATTATCGAGCACCGTGAAATGCGCGTCCTGGTAGTTGAATCCGTAAAACGTAGCCCTGCCGCTCTCCTTTTCGTACATCGCCTTCGATGCTTCAGACCAGATGTCGTGGTTGCCGGGCGTGAAATACAGCGGGTAGTGTTTGTATTTTTCCCAGACAGTCCTCAGTTCCTGCCATTCCTTGACACCACGTTCGTCGGTTCCGCCTTCAATCGTGTCTCCGACATTGATCACGAAGTCGGGATGTAAAAGGTCCACCTCGCGCCAGACGCGTCCGTAGATAAACGGCGTCACGCCCCCCGTGCGATCTCCAATGATGGAGAAGCGGAAGTCGTTCTTGGGCTCGGTTAGAGCCCTTGTCACCACGACGCCGGCGAAAGCGGCAATCACCAGCGCCCTGGCGACCCAACGGCGATTCTCGTAAGTCATGAGAGAATTTTCCCACAGAAACGGCACAGGATTACGACGGGGCTTAGTGTCCGTAACGGAGCAAGCCGACAGACCTTAATGTCGTTTGACCGATGGGTCGCCGGAAGCCTCATTCCACTTGTCATCTGGGTACTGATAAGCGGTCTGGACGATCTAGTCCTGGACCTGGCCTTCCTCTACAGTTGGATACGCGAGAAGTACTGGGGCGGCGGCGTCATACTTCCATCGGAGGACGACCTCGATTCAGCCCCAAGGGGCCGCATTGCCGTTTTTGTCCCGCTCTGGCATGAGCATCAGGTGATCGAGCGAATGCTCGAGCACAACATTGCTGCCAACAAATACGATTGTTACGACTTCTTCGTGGGCGCATATCCCAACGACAGCCTCACCGCGGCCGCCGTCCGATCCGCTGAAGCGCGGTTCCCAAACGTTCACCTTGCGGTTTGCCCCCACGATGGCCCCACATCGAAAGCCGACTGCCTGAACTGGATCTTCCAACGCATGCTCCTGTTTGAGGAGGAGCACGACGCGTACTTCGACATAGTCGTCACCCACGATGCGGAGGACTTGATTCATCCCGACTCCTTCCGCTTCATTAACTATTACGCCCAGTGGTACGGGATGGTCCAGATTCCCGTCCTGCCCCTCCCGACTCCATTTCGGGAATTCACCCATGGTGTCTATTGCGACGAGCTTGGCGAGTCGCAGACCCGGGACCTCGCCACGCGCAATTTCCTGGGCGGCTTCGTGCCTTCCACCGGCGTCGGAACCGGCTTCTCGCGCGAGACGCTCGAGGCGATTGCCGGAAAGTACTCGAATCGCATCTTCGAACCCGAATCGCTTACCGAGGATTACGAGAACGGTTTTCGCGTGCACCTTTTGGGTCTGCCTCAGCGATTCGTGCCCATTTCGAAGACGGGATCGGGAATTGTGGCGACGCGAGAGTACTTTCCCCGCACGGTTCGAGCCGCGATCCGGCAGCGGACGCGCTGGATCATGGGAATCGCACTCCAATCCTGGGAAAGGCATGGATGGCGGGAGTCGCGGGGCCAGCTTTACTGGTTTTGGCGCGACAGGAAGGGACTGGTGGGCAGTCCCGTCAGCATCCTCTGTAATCTGACGTTCTTTTACGGTTGCGTGACGGCAGCGTTGAGCGTTGCCACCGGAGAACCGTGGGCGCTTGCGCAACTGATTTCGCAAACCTGGCTTCGCTGGGGTTCCGCCTTTACATTCGCGCTCTATGGAGTCCACGCGGCCGTGAGGATGTTCAGCGTTTCACGCATCTACGGATGGCGGTTCGCGCTTGGCGTGCCGTTGCGGATGTTCTGGGGCAACGCGATCAATTTTCTTGCCACCGCATGCGCCATAACCCGATTTTTCAGCGCGAGATTGCGGGGATTGCCGTTGGTCTGGCTGAAAACCGAGCATGCCTATCCCAGCAGAGCGGCGCTGATGTCGCATAAGCGCAGGTTAGGCGACATTCTGACCGGGTCTCTTTACGTCTCGGCGGAGGATGTGGAGGCCGCGATGTCCACCAAGCCGCCGGACATCCGGATAGGGGAACACCTGCTCGCCGTCGGACTGTTGACTGAGCGGGAACTCTATGAAGCGCTCAGCCTGCAACAATGCCTGCCGCTCGAACCGCTGGATGTGGGGACCATCCCCCCTTCTCTGGCCCGTGCCATTCCCGCCGGCGTGTCGCGCCGGTGGCGAATCCTGCCATTCAAGGTTTCGCAGGGGTGTCTGCATGTGGCGGGTCCCGAACTGCCTTCCGACGAAATGACGCGCGACTTGCGCCGCTTCTCGAACCTGGAGATCCGGGTCCAGTTGGTGACTCCTGGCGAGTTCGAAAAGCTTGCCGCGCAGTTCCTGCCGGTCAGCAGGAGAGCGTTGCCTTTGGGGAACCATGCTCGCACGGGTGCACCCCACAACTGAGCTGTCCTCCGCGGCCGGGATGCAATAGTTGAGGGCGTCCTGACGCTGATTGCAGGCCCTTGAACGGGTTCTCAACGGGTGGGGATGCCGGGGAACGACCAGGTTTGAACGTCTGGACGGGTTGAAGAACGCGGAACGGAATCAAAGCAGGGAAAGCGCGGAATGCGGGTGTCACGACTTTCGCGCACAGCCGATCGCTGCCAGCCAGCCCTTCGCGAATTCGCGTTTTATGTTGAGGTTCCTCCTGCCGCCGCAGCAGCTAACGGAAGTCCGGACCATGGCGGTGTCCCATCCCAGCACCAGGAACAGCCGTCCGGACGTCAGATATTCTTCTTCCGCATCTCTTCCGCCATGTACTCCGACGCCCGCATTGCGAGCGCAAGGATCGTCAGGGTGGGGTTCTGCGGGCCGCCCGAAACGAACGCGCTGCCATCCACCACGAACAGATTACGGATATCGTGCGTCTGGTTGTAGCGGTTCAACACGCTGGTTTTCGGGTCGCTTCCCATGCGGCATGTGCCGAGTTCGTGAATGCTCTCGCCCGGCGGAACCATTTGCGAATGTTTCGCCAGAATCTCGAAGCCCGCGCCGTGGCAGAGTTCCTCCGCGACGTTCAGCGCGTCCTTCACCATCTCGCGTTCGTTGTCGCTGTACTTCTGGCGGATATGCAAGGCGGGAATGCCCCAGGCGTCCTTCACGCCCTTCGCGATCGAGACGAAGTTCTCGTAGCGCGGAAGCACCTCGCCCATGCACGTCATGCCGAACGCGGAACCGGCGGAGTTCGCGATTTCCTTTTGAAGCGCCTCTCCGTACAGCGGAAAATATTTCGGACCGGGCGTTCCTCCGCTCCCGAAATCGAAGGCGTAACCTCGCAGGAACTGCTTCTCGGGCGTCTTGAGGTTACGGAAGCGGACGATGTATCCGCCGCCTCCCATCAGGTTGCGCGAAGCCCGGCCGCCGCGTGCTTCCGGAACCAGCGCAGTGACGATGTTCTTCGTGTACGTCTGGTCGAACAAATAATGGCCCAGCGTACCGCTCGAATTTGCGATCCCGGAATTCAACAGCAAGCGGGTGCTTTCAAGACAGCCGGCGCCGACCACGACGATGCGCGCGCTTACGCTGTATTCACGCTTCGAGCGCCGGTCGACAAAGGATGCGCCATTGGCGAGTCCAGTTACCCTGTCGGTTGTAATCTGACGGACAACGGCGTTCGGAACCACGGTCAAATTACCTGTCGCGAGCGCATCGGGCAGCAGCAGATTGACCGAACTTGCCAATGTTCCCGTCGCGCGCCGCTGCTTCGTGGTGGGAACCTCCATCCGCCTGGCGGCGGCAAGAAACCTTTCCACGCTCGTGCTGTCGCGCGAATCGTCCTGAAGAAAGACTCCGTCTGGAAGCTGGGGAAAGCCTTCTTTTCGTCCCGAGACTCGAAACATGGGTTCCACGCGGTCGTAATAGGGGGCGAGGTCCTTATGGGAAATCGGCCAGTTGTCGCCGAAGCCGTCATGGTCTTTGCACTTGAATTCGTAGTCGCTCAGGCGCCAGGACGCCCTGCCCCAGACGAGCGTGCGGCCACCGACAAGCCGAACGCGGACCCAGTAATAGGGATCGCTCGGATCGTAGGTGTAAGGGTTCTCCCGCTCGTCCGCCCAGACGTTCGCATTGAACTCGTTAGCCTGGGTGACGTGCGGGAACCGGCCCGGCCTGCCGAAACCGCGATAAGGCAAATCGTAGATGGGCCGCATCGCACGATGGCGTTCGAAATCGACGGGCGGTCCCGCGTCGAGCATCAGGCACTTGATGCCCATGCGGGTCAGCGTGTGCGCGACCATGCCACCGGAGGCCCCGGACCCGATGATCAGAACGTCATGCGTGGTTGCCATGTCATTCGACCGGAAGCCAATAGAGTCCAACGCCACCGGCTGAGCGGCTCCTCGAAGCCGCTGCCTGTGACCATTCGCGCGAGTTCTGCGTGGCCTGCCATACTTCCTCTTTTGCCGTGGTCAAGAACCGGGAGAACAGGTTCGTGGGCCCGCGATACGTCCACGGTTCGCCGAGGGGCTTGAGGATGGGCGCCGCCTCCGCATTCGAGAGTCCGGCGAACGCCTTGCCGTGCAGGCGGCGCGCTTCTTCATTAAGCTTCGAGACGCCGGTTTTATAAAGCCGCTGGCGATCGGGGACTGACTCGCTCAGGAGGAAATCAAGGAACGCCGCAACCCCCGCGGCGAGTGCCCCAGGGGCATTTGCGGAGCCCGGCACGAGGATGTCCGTCAGACGCTCCAACGCCGCGAATTCGTCACTGGAAAAGAATCGGACGCTGCCTTTCGCAACGGCTTCCGGGGACGTACCCGCGATTAACGGGGATTCCTCGATTTTCCTCACTTCCTGAGCCTGGGCCGGGAGCGCGGCGGCAGCCGAAGCCGCGGCGGCGGTCTTGAATAACTCGCGCCTGTTCATCTCAATTGGCCGGATAAACCATGGTCAACGGATCGGGAAGGGGAATTTTCGTTAAGCCCCTGCCGCCGGACAGTTTATCCAGCGAGAACTGCGGCTTGTCGGGATTACCCTTGGCCATTGCGTCCAACTCGCCTACAGCCAGAATCACCATCCTGTCCGGCCCCAGGTACTTCTTTGCCACGCGCTGAATCTCGTCCGCCGTTACGGCCCGCACGCGGTCGCGATACTTGATCCAGTAGTCGTCGGGTTGCTTGTTGAAAAGGTCGTTGGCGAACTGGCCGGCCTTCAAACTCGCGGTAGAGAAGCGCCGCGGAAAGCTGTCGATCAGGCTGTTCATTTCTGTAGTCAGCTCTTCGGGCGTGACTTTTGTATTTTGCAGCTTCGCGATCTCTTCATTAACGATGGTAATCGCCTGCGCGACGCTGGGGCTTTTCGACTGGAAGACGGCGGCGAAGACGCCCTCGTAGTAAGTGCCGTGCTGAAAGATAGACGCGGCCTGATACGCCAGACCCTCGTCCGACCGCACGCGCGACGTGATGCGCGAGGTGAACGCGCTGCCGCCCAGAATGCCGTTCATGACGTTAAGCGCGATATGATCCGGGTTATCGAACGTGACACCCAGATGGCCCATGCGGACGCGGCCCTGGTTGACGCCTTTTTTGTCGACGACGTAAAGGCCTGGTTTTGGCGTATAGTCCGGCTTCGGAACAGGCGGAACAGCCTCGGTTCCATTCGGCCAGCCGCTCAGGGCTTTTTCGAGTTTGGCGAGAAGTTCCGGCGTCTTGAAATCGCCTGACACTGCGAAAACGAAATTCGCCGGGTAGTAGTACTTCCGGTGGAATCCGGCAAGGTCCTCGCGAGTGATGGATTCGACGGAGGCTTTGGTGGATTGAAGCGTCGAGAAGTGTTTGTCTCCACGCACCAAACGGCGGAATTCGCGCTGCTCGATGTCCGGCGCATTGTCGTTCCGCCGCTCCATGGTCTGCATGATCTGATTCTTCGCGAGTTTGAGGCGGTCTTCGGCGAAGCCGGGATTGCGCAGCATGTCCACGAGCAGCGCCAGTCCCGCGTCAGTATCCTTACTCAAGCAATTCAACGACGCCGAGCCATTGAAGTCAGCCATTGCCGAACTGAGCTGGGCCGCGAGGAACGCAACCTCTTCATCGAAAACCGCGGGCGGCTTCGATTTCGTTCCTCCCGACCGCATCTGATTGCCGGTCAGACTGGCGAGTCCGACTTTGCCCGCCGGATCAAGGTAGTCACCAGTGCGGACAAGGACGTTCACGCTGATGAGCGGGAAATCGTGGTCTTCCACCAGGAACGCGGTTGCGCCGTTTGAGAGCTTGTGCCGGAAATCGGCCGGCTTCGGCGGCGTGTAAGCGAGCGGCTGGTACTTCAGGTCACGAGGATGGCGCGGAATGGCCGCTCCCTGTGGGTACACGCCCTGTGTGAAAACAAGGGCCACTGCGGCAATCGAAAAACCAGCGGCACGCATTACTGGCCACCTCCCGCATTCTTTTTCTTGGTATAGAAGACAAGTACGTTTCTGCCCTCGGGCGGAAAATGCGTCTTCGCAACCCGCTGAACGTCCTGTTGGGTCACGGCCTGCAAACGCGGCGGGTCCGTATTGATGATTTGCCAACCGCGCAGAGAATCCGAAATCAGCAACTGCACCATCAGATTGAAGTCGGACTGAAGGCCGCGAAAATTCGCGGCGGCGAGCTGGTTCTTCACTTTCTGCAATTCGCGCTCTGCCACAAGCTCCGTCTGAAGCTTTTCGATTTCCTTGTAGAGCGCCTTCTCCACTTCCTCCGGCGTCTTGCCTGGCTTGGCTACGCCACGCAATTCGAAATAACCCTCGTATTTCTGGCCGTTGTGCGTGGAACTGGCCTGGTTCGCGACCTGCTGATCGAGTATCAGCGATTTGTAGAGGCGGCCGGTGCGGTCGTTCAACAGAGTGGACAAAACCATGAGAGCGGGCTCGTCCGCATGCCCATCGGCCACGGTGTGGTAGCGGATGCGCACCTCGGGGTTCGTGTCGGCGTGGGCGATCATTCGTTGTTCACCCATCTGGGGAACCTCCGCCGTGCGCACCGGCTCTGGATCGTGCAGGCCGCGTTGCAGGCGGCCGAAGTACTTCTCCGCGAGCGCCTTGGCTTGAGCGGGCTCGAAGTCTCCCACCAGACAGGCAGTCAGGTTGTTCGGCGCATAATTCACGCCGAAGTAGGCCTGCGCATCCTCGCGCGAGATAGCTTCAAGGTCGCTCGGCCAGCCGACAACCGGCCACCCGTACGGGGAGGACTTCCAGAACAAGGCGCTAAACTGCTCGGTGAAGCGGCCCGTGGGCGTGCTATCCGTGCGCATGCGCCGCTCTTCATGGACGACGTCCCGCTCCGAATAGAATTCGCGGAATACGGGATTAGACAGGCGGTCGGATTCCATCCAGTACCAGAGTTCGAGCTTGTTCGAGGGCACGTTGATGAAGTAGATGGTGAAGTCTTCGGAGGTTCCCGCGTTCATGCCGGATGCGCCGCCCGAGGTGTAGACGCGGTCGAACTCATCCTTGATCATCAGATCTTTCTGCCGCTTGTTCAGATCGTCGAACTCCTTAATGAGCTGCTGATGCCGTGCGGTACGGACCTTCGGGTCCTTGACGTCCGCGATCTTTCCCTCGCGAAAACGCTGGATAAGGACCTGCTCCTCTTTGCGGATTTCACCCCTGACCTTGTCGAGCTGCTGATTCACCTTCAGGTCTTCCTCGATGTTCTTCGTGCCGATAGTCTGGGTGCCCTTGAACATCATGTGTTCGAACAGGTGGGAGATGCCGGTGATGCCGGGACGTTCGTTGACGGCTCCGACTTTCGCAATCCAGCCAGCCGCGATGTTCGGCGAGCCCTTGCGCGGGACGAGTAGAAACTTCATTCCGTTCTCCAGCTTGAATTCCTGTACAGGAACCTGCTGTGCGAGAAGGGCGAGAGTGGAAAGCAACGGCGAAAGCCATAACGCGATGGAAAATCTGAGTATCACAACCTCTCCTTGTATTCGATCAGCATAACATCCTTCGAGCGCCGCGCCCCGCGGCGAGTATTTGGCGGCAGCGGCGCGCCATGACACGATCTTGCCGCTGTCTGATCGGTAAGTTCAACAAACGAAACAGAACCCGAACGGCAACGCGTTTGCCCTCTGTCTTGCGATGCTCGACCCAATCGCCTCAAGGCTCGAACACTATATGGATCTGCTGGGAAAACGGCAGAGACTCACAGCCGCGAACGTCGCCAACGCGGATACCCCCGGCTATAAGACGAAGGATATCGACTTTCAGTTCGAATTTTTGAGTCAAGTAGAAGGTGGCGCGCCGAACGTGATCGACGTCGAAGGGCTATCCGTCAAGAACGACGGCAACAATGTAAACATCGACCGGGAGAGCCGTCTGCTCTCGGAGAACGCGCTCCGCTTCAATCTCGCGGCAAGCCTGTTAAAAGTCCAGGTGCGCGCCGTGCGTAGCGCCATTCAGGAAGGGAGGGGGTAAATGAGCTTGTTATCCGCGCTCTCCGTGAGCGCAAGCGGACTTAGCGCGCAGCGGACTCGCGCCGAAGTGCTTGTTGAGAATCTGGCAAACGCCGAAACCACGCGCACGCCGGAGGGTGGCCCCTACCGCCGCAAAGACGTCATTTTCGCAAGTCAGCCGCAGGGTTCGCCTTTCTCCGCCGTCTTTCAGCAGGAAATGGGTGCGTTTTCAACCGGCGTGCAAGTGCAAGAAATCTTCCAGGATACGCGCGACCCGGAGAAGCGCTACTTGCCCGGCCATCCGGACGCCGACGAAAAGGGCTATGTCGGCTTCCCTCGAATCAACCCCGCCGAGGACATGGTGGACCTCATGGGCGCGACGCGCGCTTATCACGCCAATGTCGCCGCCATGACGGCTGTCAAAGACATGGTCCAGCGTTCGATCGACCTCCTAAGATAACGGCGGAACCCTCTCATGCCAATTTCCATCAACCCCGCGTCCCTGGGAAAGATCGTCACGACTCCGCCCCTGGTAAAAATCGACTCGCCGGCTGCCGCTTCCGGAGGATTTCAGGATGTCCTCAAGGCCGCGGTTGGAAGAGTGGCGGAATTCGGCCAGACCGCTGATCAACAGGTGGCGAGTTTTCTGAGCGGCGAAAGCGAGGATTTGCACCGGACCATCATGGCCACCCAGCGAGCGGAGCTGGCTTTTGAGTTGTTCAATCAGGTTCGCGGCAAAGTCGTGCAGGCCTATCAGGAAATCATGCGGATGCAGATGTGAGGAAGGCGGCGCCCGTCATGAAACAACTGGCGCAATTAGCAACAAGTGTGGCTGGCGAGCGTTTTCCGCCGCTGGACTTCTTCAATGCATATGACGGGCTAAAAACGGAGATGCCCTTCGAGGCCACTACGACAGTTCCATACAGGCTGTAAGAGCAGCAGACGATGGATCAACTCAAGCGGATATTCGACAGTCTGACCCTGAAACAGCGGATTACCATCGCCATAGCCGCGTTGGCCGTTGGCTGCGGCCTTTACTATTTCGTCAATTGGAATTCAGAGCGCCAGTTCAAAGATCTGTATACACGTCTGTCTCCCGCCGACGCCGGCGCGGTAGTTCAGAAGCTCAAGGAATCGGGTGTCGAATATCGGCTGACCAACGGCGGAGCCACTGTGCGCGTTCCCGCCGACAAAGCCGACGCCATGCTGGTGCAGATGGCATCAGCGCAGCTTCCGCGAAGCGGGCGGCCTGGTTACGAGAGCTTCGAGCGGCCCAGTTTCGGCGCAACAGACGAAGAAATCAAGTCAAAGGAGAAGTGGGCTCTCGAAGCTGAGCTTGAGCGCTCCATCAGGACTCTGGAGCCTATTGAATCGGCGCGGGTGCACATCAGCCAGCCGAAGGACTCGGTCTTCATCGAGTCCCGGCAGGAAGCGAAGGCGAGCGTTGTCATCAGCCTGCACTCAGGCGCGAAGCTCGCGCCGCAGAGCGTCATGGGGATCTGCCACCTGGTCGCGAGCGCGGTTCCGCAACTGGCAGCCGAGTCCGTTTCGGTAGTGGACACACAGGGGAGAATTCTCCACAGCCCGCGGAAGGCCGGCGTCGAAGGGGGCATCGAACCGCCGGAGTCATCTCTCGAATTCCGGCAGAAAATGGAACGTGACCTGATCAACAAGATCGGGGCGGCGCTTGAGCCCGTACTCCCGCCGGACCGGTTTCGAGCGGGGGCCACGGTCGAGTGCGACATGTCGTTAGTCGAGCAGACGGACGAGACTTATGACCCGTCGAAATCGGTAATGGTGACGTCGCAGCAAACCGAAGACGCGGCAGGCAACACCCTGGCTGCCGGCGCGCCGGGCACGGCCGCGAACCTCCCACGCCCTCCACAAAGGCCGAACGGCGGAGCCACTGGATCAACCAGAAAGACGCAGAACACCACTTATCAATCAAGCAAGACTCTCAGGCACATACGCGTTCCCCAAGGGGTCGTGAAGCGTATTTCCCTTGCCGTTCTGGTCGATCAGAACGTTCGATGGGAAGGAACCGGCGCGGCGGCCAAGCGCATTCTTGAACCGCCTTCGCCCGAGACGCTAAAGAAATACCGCGACCAGATTGCGGCTGCCACGGGCCTGGTCCCGGAACGCGGGGACCAGCTTATCATTGAGACCCTGCCCTTTGAGAGTACGCTCAATCTTCAGGCTCCAGGCGTACGGGCCCCGGCGCCGCAGCCGGCCGCTCCACCGCAGACATTTCCCATACCGCCCGCCTTGCAGAAGTACCTCGTCGGTGTGAACGCGGGGATCCTGCTCGGCGTCGCGGTTACCGCTCTGCTGCTGGTTGCCGGAGCCGTCTTCCTGTTGGTCCGGCTGCTCCGCAAGAAGAAGAAAGTCTCCGCCGCAGGATTCACGGCGCTGCCCGCGGGCGCAGGTGGCGACGGGTTGGCCGAAATTCAACAGAAGATAGCGCAAACGGCTGCGGAACGGGAGCGGATGGAGGCCGAAGCGGTGGCCGCGTTGAGACTCGGTCCGGCGGAAGCGAAATCTTCAGAAGTGATGATGAAGCATCTGCGCCAGTTGGCCAAGGAGAATCCACAGGCCATGGCGCAACTGCTGCGCACGTGGATACAGGAGGGTAAGCGCTAGCCATGGTCGCGAACCTGCCGAAAGCAAGTGAACTGCCCGGAATTCAGAAAGCCGCAATTCTTCTGGTCTCGCTTGGCGAAGAAGCGAGCGCCGAAATCCTCAGGGCACTCGAAGAAGATGAAGTTCAGAAACTTGGGCGCGAAGTGGCGCGCCTCGGTTCCGTGCCGGCGGACCAGGCCGAATGCATCCTGGACGAGTTCCACCAGTTGAGCCTTGCGCACGACTATGTACTTAAGGGGGGTATGGATTTCGCAAAGAAACTGCTTGCGAGCGCCTATGGGCCTGAAACGTCGCGAAAATTGCTCGACCGCCTGACGAAGACGCTCGGCACGGAAACGGTCAGCTTCGACACACTGCAGAACGCGGACCCGCAGCAACTCGCTAAGTTTATTCACAATGAGCATCCTCAGACGATCGCCCTCGTGCTGTCCCACCTCAATCCCACGCAGGCCGCGGCGCTGCTGGTTTCGCTTCCGGCGGAAATGCGGTCGGACATCGCGCTAAGGATGGCCAGCCTTGACCAGATCTCGCCAGAGATTATCGGCAAAATCGCCACGGTGATCGACCAGAAGTTGAAGGCCCTTGGCGAGTTTAGCCGCGAGTCCTATGGGGGCGTGCGCGCGGTGTCGGAAATGTTCAACCGGCTCGATTCGAGCGCAAGCAAGGAAATACTGGGAAGTATTGAGCAGAAGGACCCGAACCTGGTTGAGACCATCCGTCATCTCATGTTTGTCTTCGAGGACCTGCTGTTGATCGATGTCGGAGGTATCAAGGAGGTTCTGGGGCGGGTCGACCGCAAGGTGCTGACAGTTGCGCTGAAGGGCACCAGCGACCAGCTAAAAACTCATTTCCTCCAATGTATGTCACAGCGCGGAGCCGAGATGCTTCGGGAAGACATGGACGTGATTGGAGCCGTCAAGATCAAGGAGGTCGAGGCGGCGCAACAGCAGATCATCGCGGTCGTGCGGCAACTGGAGAACGAAGGGGCTTTGAGTCTCAAAGGCGCAGTCGGCGAGCAATATGTCGTCTAAGGTCCATCAAGGCGGCGCGCCCGCGGGAATGGCGCCTATCGAGTGGGCACGCCCGCCCGCCGCGGGAGCCAGGAGAACCGCCAATCTCTACGGGGGGGAAGACAAACAACCATGGGACCAGCCGGCAGGAGAGAATGGGACCGAGTCGCGAGCGGCCGCCGAGCAGCGGGAGATCGCGGCGCGGATCGAGGAAGCCTACCGGCGTGGATTCCAGGAGGCGGAAAGCGCTGCCGCGCGGGAGGCGGAGTCCCAGACCGAAAGCGCCGCCGTCCGTCTCGCGCACTCAATCGCCGATCTGGCCACTTTCAGGCCGCGCCTTCGCCGCGAAACGGAAGTTGAACTCGCCGAACTCGCGATGGCCGTCGCGAAGCGCATCCTGCGGCGGGAGATCCAAATGGATCCGGAAGCACTGCTGGGTCTGGTAAAAGCAGGGCTCGAACGAGTCAATCGCGCAGAACTGCTGCGCGTGCGTGTTCATCCGGACTTCGCTCGAATCGTCGAAGACTATCTGGCAAAGAACTCTTCAGGGGCGGTGGCAATCACGGCGGACCGGTCGCTCGAACGCGGAGCGGCCGTTTTCGAGACCGTGCGCGGGCGGGTCGACGCCTCGATTGACGCCCAGCTTAAGGAGATCGAACGGGGCTTCGCGGACCTTCAAAAACGATGACCAACCAATTGTGCGGCACGGCCGGAATCGACCTGAAGCCGTATTTTCAACTCCTGCGGGAGATCGATCCCCTGTGCTCCTCAGGCGAAGTAACGGACGTGTCGGGGCTGGTCGTCGCATCGGACGGCCCGGCGGTAGCGCTCGGCGATTTTTGCGAAATTCAAGTCGCGGGCAGCGCGCCGGTCCGGACTCAGGTCGTTGGATTCCGCAGCGGGCAGGTCCTTTCGATGCCGCTTGAGGAGACGGGTGGGCTGCGCCAGGGAGACCGGGTTGTGGCGCGAGCGAACGATGCGCGGCTCCGCGCCGGACCCGGCCTGCTTGGACAAGTGCTGGACGGCTTCGGAAGGCCGATAGGGGCTAACCCGGAAGGGCTCCTGCTCGACCTGCCCGAATCCTACCCCTTGTTCGCGGCTGCTCCAGGGCCCCTCGAACGGGAGCACATCGTCGAACCGCTGGTAACGGGCGTGCGCGCCATCGACGGACTGCTGCCCTGCGGAAAGGGGCAGCGTATCGGACTGTTCGGGGGCAGCGGCGTGGGAAAGAGCACGTTGCTAGGGTCGATGTGCCGCAATAACTTCGCCGACGTCAGCGTGATCGCGCTTATTGGCGAGCGCAACAGGGAAGTGCGGGCGTTCCTCGAACACGATTTGGGGCCGGAGGGGATGAAGCGGTCGGTGGTTGTGGTCGCGACATCGAACGAGCCGGCGCTGTTGCGCATCCGCGCCTGCTTCGTTGCTCTCGCCGCCGCCGAGTACTTCCGCGACCAGGGCGCCCAGGTGCTTCTCGTGATGGATTCGGTGACGCGCCTGGCGATGGCGCAACGGGAAATCGGCCTCGCCGCCGGGGAGCCGCCCAGCCAGAAAGGATACACGCCCTCTGTGTTCAACCTCCTCCCAAAAATTTTCGAACGGGCCGGGAACTTCCAAAAGGGATCCATCACAGGTTTCTTTACCGTGCTTGTGGAAGGCGACGATTTCAACGAGCCTATTGCCGACGCGGTTCGTTCCATACTGGACGGCCACGTCGTTCTGTCGCGCGATTTGGGCATGGCGGGACACTACCCTGCGATCGATATCCTCAATTCGGTCAGCCGGCTCACGTCTCAGATTGCGACGCCCGAGCAGAAGGAAACCTCGTTCAAGATACGCGAGGCGATGGCGACCTACCAACGGGCGCAGGACCTGATCAACCTTGGAGCTTACGCCTCGGGATCGAACCCCAAGATTGATGCAGCCATTCGTGCGCGGCCGACTCTCGAGGGCTTCCTGCGGCAAGAACCGAGCCGTAAGGCCCCGCTTGCGGAGACACTCCAGAGCATGAAAGCTGTGGCCGCAATGCTTGAGTAAGCGAGGTGTAAGTAACGGCGGCGATGAAGAAAGACAGCCATTCCCTTCGATCGGCTTCGAGGACTGACTTCCCTTTGACGCGTCCCCTCCGCGCCGCCGTACGAGGAAGCAGGGAGCCCCGCTCGGGCTGGGGCGCCCGGTCCACAGTACGCTGCCATCGACACCCCGTGCGGCTGGAGCTAACCGATTGAAAAAATTCACCTTCCCACTGGAGCGGATTCGCGATTTCCGAAGCCGTCAGGCCGAGGCGGAAGAAATCGAGCTCCAACGTCTGTTGGCTGAACGTGCCGAAGGGGCCGCCGCGATCGCGCGGCTCGACATGGAGCGCGACCTGGTGGGCGGGGTGCCCGAGGGAGAGACCGCCCACCAGGCGCAGGATCTGGCTGCGCGAGATTCCTACCGCGACTACCTGCTTGGAAAGCGCAAGGGGCTCCTGGTTCGTCAGGGCGACTGCGAACACCGAATCGACGCCCAAACCCGGGTTCTTCTTGAGGCACGCCGAAAAGTGAAGCTCCTTGACGGACTTAGAAAGCGCAGACTTGGCGAGTGGACCTCTGAATTCGAGCGCGAACTGGAAATCCTTGCGGGTGAGCTATTTCTGGCCAGGCGGGAACGGGAAACCGTCACGGCCGCCCGGGATCAAGTGCGCGAGTCGCGGCCTTGAGCGAGGAGTTCAGTCCTCGCAGCGCCGAAGCTGCCCTCCGGGTTTGCTCCTCCGCTACGTCCCATTGCCCGGCCTCAACCGCCTCGCGAATTCCAGGCAAGGTCTTCGCGGCGTAGCCGGTATACATCCCCGGCGCGTAAAGCAGGTGAGTAAACCAGGGACGCCGGGGGAGGCCGCCATCCGGTGCGAGCGTTCTCTCGGCTCGCATCAGGACCGCGTTCGCCTCGCCCTTCGGCGCCGCCCGCTGCTCCGCCTTGCGAAATTTCCCTTCGAAGGCCGACGCGTTTTTTCGCAGTTGTTCCAACTCCTCGCGAAGCTCTTTCAGCGCCAAATTCCCCCGGCGGTCCGAAGCGAGCTTCGACACTTCGTCCGCGTATCGAGCGACCGTCGCCTGAAGCGCGCCGAATTCGAAAGGCAGGACGGGAGCGTCGGCCAATCGGAGCAGAGCCGTCGACATGAACTGCGCAAGCGCTCGTCCCCGGGAGAAGTCTGTGTCCGAAAACCGGGTGTACCAGGCAAACGAATCGTAGATCGAATGGTAGATCCCTTTCGAACCCGGATCTTCAAATCCGGCGTTGACGGAGGCGATACCCAAATGCTGGAGGAAAACGGTGTAATCCGATCCGGATCCGAGCGCTCCCAAAAGGAACTTCCGGTCCTTGCTTCCCTCTTCGACGGTATCGAGAACGCTCTTTCCCGGCTGGAGCGGAGCGGGAATGTCCCGAAGAACCTCCTCGATGAACTTCTCAAGCGAGTGGGCTCCTCCGGCGCTGAAACCGCCGGACCCATTCATGTCGGAATTCAGATAGACCACGGCGTTCCGTTTGAGAGCAGCCGCATGCTTCTCGGCCCATTCCGTGGACCCCACGAGCCCGAACTCCTCGCCGTCCCAGATCGCGAGCACGACGGTCCGCTTCGGCTTCCAGCCGGTTTTCAACAGCTCCGCGAGAGTCCGGGCCGTTTCGAGCAGCGCGGCCGTGCCACTGGCGGGATCGGCCGCGCCATTGACCCAGGCGTCGTGGTGGTTGCCGTAGAGCACCCACTGATCGGGCGTTTCAGCCCCTGGAATGCGGGCGATTACGTTGTAAAGAGGGCGCGTCGACCAGTCGAAATCAAGTTTGAGATGAACGCGCGCCGGTCCAGGTCCCACGTGATACGTGATCGGCAGCGCGCCACGCCAGGGCTCGGGAGCGACGGGCCCTTCGAGAGCCCTGAGGAGCGGGAGCGCGTCGGCATGAGAGATCGGCATCACGGGAATCTTCTGAATTGTGGCCGCTTCCGAGAGCGTCAGGCGTTTGCCCCCTTTCTCCGAGGCGAAGCCAGGCGAGAGGGGATCCCCAGGGTGGACGGCCATGTCCATGACGCTCCCCCGCTGCACGCCGTCGCGCGGCCGGAACGGACCTGCCGGATACACGTCTCCAGCGAAGTAGCCGTCGTCTCGCGGGTCGGAGTAGATCAGGCATCCGATGGCTCCGTTTTCGTAGGCGACTTTCGGCTTCACGCCGCGCCAACTTCCACCGTAACGCGCGATCACGATCGTGCCCTTGACGCTGACGTTGAGTTTTCTCAAGTACTCGTAGTCTTCGGGCACGCCGTAGTTTACGTAGACAAGAGGACCCGTGACGTCGCCGGCGGCCGAATACGCGTTGTAGGAGGGAAGCTGCCCAGCGTCGCCGGAGTCGGAATCCTCCGGAATCGCAGGCTCAGCAAGCCGCGCGACGAAGCGCTCGGGCTCGATAAGTTCGAGCGTTCGCGATTTCGGAGTGGGGAGCAGCGCTTCGAACTCTTCGATCCGCGCATCGAGGCCCCACAGGCGCAGCAGGCCGAGCAGATGCCCGGCTACAGCTTTCGATGCGGGAGACCCCGCGTGGTGAGGCTCGGCGGAGATACGCTGGATGTAGTCGCGAATGAGATCCGGCCGCGGGATCGCGCGCGCACGCGCTTCAAGCTCGTGGCGCTGCTTCAGCGCGGACGCCGGAAAACCGCGAATGGGTTTTTCGTCAGCGTTCGCGGCGAGGCAGAATGCGCTCGTCAGAAGCGCGGCCACGGACTTTGGACCGCACCACCGCGTGACACAGGCTAAGGTCATTTTACGCATGGAACCTTTGTGGAGGAGGGGCCTTCGGCTCTTCCTCCTTCTGTGACGGGGAAAGCGCGACCGGAGGCTCCGCTTCGAGTATTGCGCGGTGACAACAAGGGATCCGTGGGCTTCATGACACCGGTGTCCGCAGAAACGCCAGGAACTCCGGAGGCTTCTTGGTCAGGCCGGGAAACGTAGCTATTATTTTCTCATCCGGATCGAGAATCGCGTAGAACGGAATCGCAATGGTCGCAAATTTCTTTTCTTCGAGTTCCTGATTCGCGCGCGAAGTTTCGTCGGCGCCGTCGGTGTAAAGTTCCACCAGCACAAAATCCTTCATGGCGGCGGCTATCTCCGGGCGCGGGAACATGTTGGCCTTCATCCAGTGGCAATTCGTGCAGGCGTAGCCGGTGAAATTCACGAAGACGAACTTGCTCTCGCGCCTGGCCCGGTCGAGCGCTTCGCGGTATCGATTCTTCATCCAGACCAGGCCGGCTTCGCTTCCCGGCGACGCCGCGCTCTTCGCCGAGAGCGGCACATAGGCATCCAACTCTCCCAGCGCGCCGCCGAACATCCCTGGAATCAGGCTCACCGCGAAAATCAGAAAAGCCGCTCCGATCAGGAGGCGAGGCACGCCCAGCGAGTCTTCCGGCCTGATGCCTTCAAGGCGCAGGAATCCGAGCAGATACAGGCCGGCCATCGCGAACAGAACGACCCACGCCGCAAGGAAACGCTCGCGCGTAAGGAAGCCCCACTGCATTACCTGATCGACGCCGCTCAGGTACTTGAGCATGGTGGCCAAAATCAGGAAGCCCATCACGATCTTGACGCGCGACATCCAGGCGCCGCTTCTTGGCAGGCGTTTAAGGTAGGCCGGAAAGGCGGCAAGCAGAAAAAAGGGAAGCGACAGACCGGACGCAAACGCCATCATGCCGAGAACCGGACGGATCTTGCCACCGGTGACTGAAGCCGCAAGCAGCGGCCCGACAAACGGGCCGACGCAGGCGAAGGAGGTGAGCGAAAATGTGAGGCCCATGAGCAGTGTCCCGGCGAAGCCGCCGCGCTGCGACGCGCCGTCCAGCTTTGTGAGAACAGACGATGGGATGGTAAGCTCAAACGCTCCGAGCAGGCTCAACCCAAAAGCCAGAAAAACGATGGAGATGAATGTGTTTACCCAGACGTTTGACCCGATCAGCACGACGCCGAAAGGACCCAGCAGGGCGGTCGCCGCAATCCCAAGCGAGGTAAAAAGCGCCACGATTCCCAGGCAGAACACCCCGGCGTCGATCAGGCTCGCCGCCTTGCCCCCAGCGGGCTTGTTCAGGAAGTAGGACATCGTGATCGGAATCATCGGGAATACGCAAGGCGTGAACAGAGCCAGGAGACCGAATCCGAACGCGATACCGAGAAACTCTCCCAATCCCTCCGCGTCAGGGGCCTTCGGCGCCGCGGCTGGCGCCGATGGTTTCTGAGCGCCGGGGACGTATTTCGCGAATCCCGCAGGGATCGCCGGTTGCGACGGCGGCGCCTTCGCGTCAATCGCAAGCGCCGCAAGCGCGGTCCGGGTGACCGGCGGAAGGCACATCTTGTCGTTGCAGGTCTGATAGCGGGCCTTAACCGGAAGTTCGACGGCTCCCGCCGCGGCATCCGCCTTCAGAGCCACTTCCACCAGAAAGTCCACGGAGTTCTCGTAGGTCTCCGTCTCAAATCCGAAATTGGGATCGAAAGCCCGCTTCGGGGGCGAAAAGTACACAGTCGAGGAAGCCACCGTTTCATGCTCCACAAGAATTGCGGTTGCGCGAATCGGTCTCGGTACGCTGAGCGAATACAAGTGCCAGCCGGGCTCGATCTTCGCCGAAACCCGGGCCAGAATCTTCGACCCTGGCGCGGCTTTCGACGGCGTCAGAGTCGCGGACCAGGTGATCGGATCGAGCTTCTGCCCCGCTGCGGGCAGCGCAAGGACTGCGAGGAATAAGGCGGCGCGCTTCATGCCAAGCCTGGCGTCAAATCGGCTGTGCCACCTTTTCGGCCGAGCACGAGCGCAGCCCGTGTTCGATCCGCAGGTTGATGTTCCCCGTTGAGAACTCGGCAGCGACGCGGATTGCGTTCCGTATCGCATTCGCGTTAGACCGGCCGTGGCAAATGATGCAGACGCCCTGCACGCCGAGCAGCGGAGCCCCGCCGTATTCGGAATAATCCACCCGCTTGCGAAAATCGGCGAAGCCGCTTCGAGACAGAATATACCCGATCTTGCGTGTCACGGACGCCTCGAACGATTCGCGCAGCATGTGCCGGATCATCTCGGCCAGCCCCTCGCTCACCTTTAGCGCCACGTTGCCGATGAAACCGTCGCACACGATGACGTCGGCCTTCCCCGCATACATGTCGCTGCCTTCGATGTTCCCAATGAAATTGATGGGCAGCGTCTTGAGCAGCACCATGGCGGCGCGGGTCAATTCGTTGCCCTTGTGCTCTTCTTCCCCGATCGAAAGCAATCCGACCCGCGGGTTTTCGCGGTGCAGAATGACCCGGGAGTAAATCTCTCCCATTACCGCGAACTGAGCCAGCATGCGCGGCGTGCAATCGACGTTCGCCCCGACGTCAAGCATTACGACCGGATTCTTGAGCGTGGGGAATGCACCGCCGAGCGCGGGCCGCTCGACTCCCGGAACCACGCCCTGGACCATCTTGGCCGTGGCCATCACGGCTCCGGTGTTACCGGCCGACACGAAGCCCTGCGCAGTCCCTTCACGCACCAGACGCGAGGCGACGCGCATCGAACTGTCGCGCTTGGACCTCACGGCCTTGGCCGCGCTGTCCTCCATCGTGATGAACTCACTTGCGTGATGGATCTCGATGGGGAGCGATTCCCACCCCGGGTGCAGCGCCAATTCGCGGCGCAGGACTTCCTCGCGTCCAACCAGGATGACCCTGATGCCCAGGTCCTTGGCTGCCCGAATCGCGCCCTCGACTTCCGGTTTCGGCGCGTGGTCGGCGCCCATGGCATCCAATGCAATGGCCGCGCCTGACATATGGGTGCGCTAAGCCTGTGCGACTTCGATTACCTCTCGACCCTTATACTGGCCGCAATGAGGGCACACGCGGTGCGGCAGTTTCTGTTCGTGGCAGCTTGGGCATTCGGAAAGACCCTGTTTTTTGAGGCTATCGTGGGCGCGTCTCTTGGACGTGCGGGCCTGCGAGTGTCTGCGTTTTGGATTCGGCATGTTTCTCTCTTAACTGTAACAGTTTACTTCAGATCGCGGAGCGCTTTCCAGCGGTCGTCCGCCGGTTTTTCGCGGCAGGAACACATGGTTTCGTTGCGGTTCTTGCCGCAAACCGGGCAGATCCCCATGCAATCTTCCCTGCAAATCTTCTGCATGGGTAGAGCGAGCAGGATCTGCTCCAGCAGGACGTCGTTGAGTTCGAGACCGGAACCTTCGTAGAAACCAACCTCGGATTCTCCCTCGTCGAGTTCGATTTCCTCTTCGCGAGGAGCCCGGTGATGATGCTCGGGCTTGGCCGAGGGAGCCGGCATGTAGAACAGGTCGAAGGCGCTTTCGATCGGGAAAGCCGCGCGCCCGAGACAGCGGTCGCAATCGGCCTCCATTTGCACCTTGAGCCTGCCCGTAATGTGGACTTCGCCTTCGGCGTTCTCGACCATCACGGCTGAACCTACGGCGGTCAGGGAGGAAACTTGACGGACATCGGCGTGGGAATAGTCGATCTTGCCGGGTGGAATGGTTTCGTCGAAACGGACCTTCCTGAACTCCATCTCCTTGACACTGAGGAACATAAAGGATATCTATCCGAGAACGTGCGGTCCTTCAATTATAGCCTGTCCTGGCCGCGTCCGCCAGGCGGAGAATTGTCCAATGCGAAATGAGCCTGAAGGAGGAGTTCGTTTCCAATGCGGAGTGAGCCTGAAACCAAAGCGTAGGATGCTGCGGAGGAATGACACTACGCATGGAGAACTTAGAACGGCTCACGCTAGCCGAGATG
>SXGT01253547.1_pt1 | contig 46052 bp, 37 predicted proteins | sample 3176221 | NCBI WGS metagenome assembly SXGT01 (sample SAMN11356862, study PRJNA531348) | freshwater metagenome | isolation source: freshwater sample F1-120 | place: China: Fuxian Lake, Yuxi | collected 2017-12-25 | reverse complement strand
CGTATTGGGCTGAGCGACGCCGTAGCCGGCCAGCGCGTGCCAGCCTTGGGTGAACGAAGGCGCCAGGTCACAAGCCGCCAGATCCGAGTGCCCGGGACCCCCGTGAATGCCCTGGTATGGCGCCCGGCCGTAGGGGGGGCGGTCGAAGGGCGCGCACGGCCCGGACGGCGGGACGCCGCCGAGGTCTGGCGAGGGCTCCACGGCATCGGGCTCGCCCACGTCGGCGACGACGTCGTCGCCACCACCGAGATCTCCCGCGGTGCCGGCGGTGCTCGCGGCCTCCTCCGTGCCACACCCCAGGAACGATGACGCCGTGATGAACACGAGCCAGAAGCGCATGGTCCCTCCTCCGCCAGTAGGCTGAGCCGTGCCCGGCGGCCAGCGAGCCAGGTCGTCTCGCTCTTACTCCAGCCCGCTTGGCCACGGCGAGCGGGCGTCGTTCGCGACCGGCGTACCTGCGGAGTCCAGCACTATACTCGACCCGACACCCTCTCCCCGCCGACCGCGGGGGGCGGGGCGGCGGCCGCGGGGGGCCGGCCCGCGCCCCAGGGCCCTGAAAGCGCCCCAGCCGCCGGAGCGCATCAACGCCTCTGAACGGAAAGGCTCAGAATAGCGAGTAGATGAACTCGCCGGCCGTCATCAGCCCGCCTTGCACCAGAAGTATCAACGCCGTAAGCGCTGTGGTGAGGTACCCCATGATGAGGCCCGCAACCGCCATCCCTTGGCCCGAGAAGCCCCTTGGGTTCTCCCGGATCTTGGCTCTAGCGAGGTGCCCACAGATGATTGCCGGAACTCCAGCGAGAGGACCGAACCAGAGGATGCTGAGTATCCCGAGCACCAGGCTCCAGACGGCAGCCGGTGTAGCCGGTGGCGAGGACGGGCTCCGGCTTGGCGGTTGAGGTCGATTCATAGGGCTCCTGTCAGGTCGGCATGGGGGCCGCCCTTCTAGATCGCTCTTTCGCCCAACTCGAGCGCGAAGAACAGTGGCCACATGGGTTACCGACGACGACCCGTTGCCCTCCGGTACCAGGTCATGGCCCGCCGCAGCGCGTCTGTGCGCGTTGGCGCCGTCGTCCCGGTCAGGGTGTCCAAGTACTCCCACGACCACACGGTAGAAACGATCGTGGTGGCCGACCTGCTCGTAGCCAGGAGGCGGTCACGTAAGTGCTGCGTCCGGTGAGAACGTATTGCGCTGAGCGACGCCGCAACCGGCCAGCGCGTGCCAGCCCTCCGGTGAAGGAAGGCGCCAGGTCAGAAGCCCCCAGATCCCAGTGCCCGGGTGGGCGCCCCCCAGGGGCTACGGCGGGGCGGCGGGCGCGGGGGGCCGGCCGGCGGCGCCCACCAGGGGCACGAACGCGCCCCAGTGGAACGGCGCCACACCCTCACCCGACGCGGTCAGCTCCGCGATCAGCGCTCGTTTGGCGCTCCGCAACGCCTCCACGGCGTCGCCGTCGCGGGCCAGCGCGGCGTAGAAGCGCTCGAAGAGGCGCGCGGTAGGCTCCGACGGCACCTTCCAGAGCGACACGAGGGCCACTCGCGCCCCTGCGATGAGGAACGAGCGCCCTAGCCCGAGCGCGCCCTCACCGGCCGCCGTTCGCCCCAACCCCGTCTCGCAGGCTGAGAGCGCCACGAGCTCCGTCCCGCGAAGGTCCAACCCTGAGACGTCGCGCGCGCTCAGGAGGCCGTCTCCGGTGGCGCTCCGGTTTGCCCCCGAGAGCGCCACGGCGGTGAGGCGCAACGGATCGACCGCGAACGTCCGCAGCTCCAGGCCCGCCTCAACGCGCGGGAGCTCCGTCCACGCGTTTGCAGCGCAGCGCTCGGCGGCGGCAAAGAAGCCGTGGGTGGCGATGTGGACGATGCGCCGCCCTTTCAGCGCCGCGCGCACGGCAGACGCGGGTGCGTGTGCGCCCGTGGCGAGGAGGACGGGCCCCGCTTCGGTCGAGCCGAGCGTCGCCGCCACGGCCGACGCCTCCGTGGGGGTGAGGTCGGTCCAGCGCGCGTCGTAGCCGCAAACGCCGCTCGTGGTGCCGGAGCGCCGGGCGATGACCACCGGCTCGGCGCTAGGCTTGCACACACCCCCATCGCATCGAAGCCACGAGGCAACCGCTTGGTCGTCGCGCGGAGGCTCGGCGTCGTAGGCGAGATCGCCCACGACGAGCGCGCCCTGCGCCGGACCTGCCGCCGGCGCGGCGAGGAGGGCAGCGGGGTATGGCAGCAGCCCCAGGGTCCAGGTCTCGATCAGCGGCCGACGGTCCTCTCCGGGGAGCGCGTCCAGCGGCACCTCCGTGAGGCGCCCGTCGGGGACCACCCAGACCCGCCCACCGGACGGCAGATGGGCTGTGAGCGGGCGCCAGACGCGCGCCGCCAGAGCGGCCCCGGCGGTGTCCATGCCGTGATACGCCGCCTCGCAAGCCCCGCCCGACTCCCAGCAGGCGCCGGCAGCGTCGGTCGCGCGCCGCCACGCATCCACGGCGGCGTCCACGGCCGCCATGGGGCCCAGCTCTACCCGGCGCACGGTACATGATGGCCTACCCGTGACCACGAGCGCGGACAGCGACGACCGCGTGCGCTCGTCTGCAGGCGTGGTCGGATCGTCTTTGCGCTTCGGGTCAAAGCCGCGCCACTCCACGTAGTCCACCAGCGCCGCTCCCCCGAGCGCGGCACACAACGCCTCGGGCGTGGCGTCGAGCACGCGGCGCCGCTCGGCGAAGCCGGGGAGCGACGTGCGCAGGGCCGTCTCGAGCTGATCGCGCGTGGCGACGGCGGCGGCGTCTCCGCGAAGCACCGCCCGCTGCGCCGCCGCGAGGCGCGCGAGGAGCCCCCGCTGGTCGGAGGACGCGGCTGCGGACAGGCGCTGCAGGTCGCGACGTGTGACCTCGGCGGCCGTTCCCAGTCCCTGCCACTCCAAGGCCGCCGCCAGGCTCCGCGTCGGGTCCTCCGTCACGGCCATCAGCGCCTCGAAGGCCGGGCGGCCCGCCGCAACACGCGCCACGAGGTCGAGGTCCGAGGGGGATGCGTCCAGCTCCAGCACGAGCGCGGCGCGGAGGCCCGTGGACGCTCGGCTCGCGGCTTCGCGCGCCCCGACGCGGTCTCCGAGCGCCGCCAGCGCGTTGGCCTGATTGACCCGGTGAGGCGCGAGGTTGGGCGAAGAGGGACCCAGCGCCGTCTCGAGCCGAGCGATGGCGTTGCCGAGCGCGTCGGCAGCGCCCCGGGCGTCGCCAGCGTCCAGTAGGGCCGCGCCGAGACGACCACGCGCGGCCGAGGCTCGGGCGCTGGACTCGCCATGGGCCACCCGCAGCTGCGCCTCGGCCTCCCGCGCCGCTGACGCCGCAGCCGCCGTGTCGCGCCGAACCATGTGCACCGCGGCCAGGGCATCCAGGGCGTTCCCGAGCGCGGCCGGGTCCTCCAGAGCGCGAAGGCGCTCCACCACGACCGCCAGCTCAGCGTGCGCCGCGTCCGGCTGTCCCAACATCGCCGTGGAGTAGGCGAGGTGTGTGCGCAGGGTCAGGCCCTCCACGGTCGAAGACGCTCCCCCGGCGGCCTCGAAGGTGGCCACCGCTTGCCGCCACAGGCCGGCCGCGGTCGTCGTGTCACCCAGGCGAAGCCAGAGCATGGCCAGATCGCTCAGGCTCCGGGCGACCTCCACGGTCTGAGCGTGCCCGGCCAGCAAGGCGCCGGCCTTGGGCGACCCGTTCGCTGCCCCGGCGGTTCCCGCAGCGCTCGCCAACGAGCGACGCAGGGCCAAGGCCGCCTCGAGCGCCCCGCGCGCGCCCTCGAGATCACCCGCCTCCAACAGGATGGCGGCCAGGCCGTTCTGCGCCTCCGCTTCCACGGCACCGCCCACCTCGGCTCGACGCCGCTGAGCCACCTTCAGCGCCTCCCGGGCCCGCTGCCCCGCTGCGTCCAGCCGGCCCAGCGCCAGCTCGGTGCCAGCGAGGTTGAGCAGCGCCCGGACCTGATCCGCGAAGGCGCCAGCGGCCTCGAGCGCCGCGGCAGCGCGCTCTTGGTGGTCGCGCGCTTCGGCGAGCCGCCGTGCGGCCGCATAAGCGAGGCCGAGGTTGTCGCGCGTCACGGCCGTGGTCACCGCGGCCGGCCCATGCCGCTGCTCCTTTCGCACCAGCGCCTCCTCGAGGTGAACGATGGCAGCGTCCGTGCGCCCGAGCTGGAGGAGCGCCGTGCCGAGGTTGCTGTGCGATACCGCGACATCATTGCTGTCGGGGCCCATCACCACAGCGGCGACAGCCAGCGCACGCGCGTAGTAGCCGGCCGCCGCTTTCGGGTCGCGCATCGCCGTAGCGATGCCTCCCAGGCGGTCCAGGGCCTGAAGCGTGGCGATGTGCTCGGGACCCAGCACGAGCTCCCGCACTTCCAGCGCTTCTTCGAGGTGTGCCCGGGCGTCCGAGAGCCGACCGGCCTGCTGCTCCAGCTCGGCCTGCTCCAGCCGCACGTCCGCCACGGACGGATGCGCTGGCGCCCAGAGCCTGCCCGCGGCTTCGACCGCAGCATCGAGCGCGCCGCACGCCTGATCGAGCTGTCCGGCGTCAGCGCGCAGGCGAGCGATGGTGCGGTGCGCGTTGATGATGCGCGGGTGGTCTCGCCCGACACCCTCCTCGAGCGCTGGAAGGGCCGCGACGAGCGCGTCGGCGGCCTGGGCGGGGCGCCCCGCGGCGGCGTGGTCCTCGGCCCGCGCCTTGGCCGACGCGACCCGAGACAGGGCGTCGCGCGCAGCGCTCGAGTCCGGGGCGCTGGGCACCGCGATCTTCACCAGGCCGGTCCAGTCGGCGTAGAGCGTCGCACGGCGGATCAACGCGAGCTCCAGCCCGAGCTTCTGGCCCACCGCAGGCACACTCACCGCGGATTGGGGGTCGTCTTCGGCCACTTTCCCCGCGATCACCACCGCGCGAACGCCGCCGAACCCAAGCGCCCGCGCGAGCATGCACGAGCGGGACGCGGGCCACTCGGTGCACTGCGCTCGGCACAACGTGGCGTCCTCGCCGGATCGCCCCGCGCACATCACGTCGGGCGCTGCGGTGGGCTCGGCGGTGAGCAGCGCCCACGTGAGCACGAACGTACCCGCTACCATGAGCTGGGCACCCAGGCGGCGTGGGGCAATGCCGGGCGGACCGCGTGCAGGCAGACATCGAATAGCATGGCCTCAGAGTATTGAGGAAGGGCGGGGTCGTCGAGCCGGCCTGACGGCGCATGCTGCGCCAGACCGGGGCAGCGTTTCCCCGAGCTCCGCTGCCGTGTGGAGGTGTTTCGACACCTCTACGCCGCAGTCGGGTTCCGGCGGCTCGTGGCCATCTCCAGGTGGTTCGGGATCTCGCACCTGCTGGAGCTCGGCTACCACCTCTTCGCAAAGAACCGGCTGCGCCTCACCGGCCGCTGTAACCCGGACGGCACGTGCAAGGTGCCGCAGAAGTCGCTGCTCGCACCGGAACACGGCTGACGTGACGGCCCGGGCCCGCTGCCTTCGCGCCGCATTCCCCGCCGCGGCTTCGGCGGCTTCACTCGGCCACCGCCTCGGGTGACCCAACGCTGCCCTTCGCACCATCCGACCCGACCCGCGCGACCGCACGCCCGTCATCACGGGCGTTGAACCTGATCGTGAGCGCCGCGCGGGCCGTCCCGGTGGGTGCGCGCCCTCCCCGTGCGGGCCGTCCCGACCACCATGACCTCGAAGCCGGAGAAGTAGACCATGGAGAACTTCATCAACGCAGCCGTGCACACGGGCGTCTCAGTGGGCGCCAAGCTTCTTGGAGCGCTGGCGCTCTGGCTCGTCGGCCCTTGGGCGTGACGCGAAGGTGGTCGCCAGGGGCCTCTCCCCCGGGCGCACCGCCCGGCCGGTCGCCGGCGACGTCCCACGCACGCAGGGGCCCATTTTCCACGAAGAGGACGAGGACAACGGCCTCTGTCTCTACACGGTGCACCACAAAGCCTTCGACTGCGGAGCGCTCAGCGTGAGCGCCCACCTCCGCATCCAAGTCTCGGCACGCCTGACCGGCTCGGGCCCCGTGTGCATGGCGCTCCTGGACCTCTCGGGCAAGTCGTTACGGCGCCCGCAGGCCGGCTACCCGTCCGTGCTCGGCGACTACGCGAGCTGGCATCGGGAGCATGTGTTCAAGGGTCTGGGTCGGGCGGGGGGGTGAGGCGGCGCCCGCGAGCTTCGGTCTCCTTCCAAATCGCGATGGCCCAGCCGGTGTCAATCCAGCGGGTCGATTCCTCCGGAGTGCCAGGCAGATAGCGCAGCTGATTGACGCGGTTTTCGTCCACTTCGCCGCCCATCGTGCTCGCGTCGTCAGCAGCGGCGAGCACCCACGCGAGATCTGCCAGAGAGACCGAACGCGACGTGGCCCCTTCAGCCGTGCTCGTGAGGACCATCCCGCCCTGCGACGTTTGCCCTGTCAGCGACGCCGTCGTTCCAGTGGAACGGCTGATGACGCCGCCAATACCGATGAGTCCCAGCGCCCTCTCGACCAACTCTCGAGCGCGTCGTGCAAGGGGCTCCGGCGTGGGCCGAGAGGCCGTTCGAGACGCCCCCAGGCGTCGCCACGTAAGGAAGTCGACCTCCGGTAGGGTCCACTCCGCCGTGCCCTCCACCTGCCGTGCGACGCCCAGCGATGTCAGCGTGTCGTCCCCGCGGCGTTCGAACACGAACGCGGTCTCGGCGGGGCTGTTCTGGCCAGCGTAGGTCAAACGGTCGGGTGCCCGGAGCGACCCTTCGCCATCAATGATTACGATGAGATGGCCGTGGTATCGGCCCGACTCGAGGACCGGCTCCACGAGCCCGAAGTGGGCTCCCAGCGCGGACGGGCTCAGGTCAGCGCCGCGCGCAGGGCCAAGCTCGTCAGGGCGGAAGGACTCTTCGAGCACGGCGATGGGGAGCGCCGCCTCGGAGGCGTCGAAAGAGGGGCCGTTGGGGTTGTCCGACACGAAGCGCAACCCGGTGCTGCCCTCAGCCGTGACGAGTCGCTTCACGTGATAGCTCGCGCCGCCATCGTGGCTCCGTTCCACGAACACGACTCGGCTCCGCAATGACGACAGTGTGGACTCTCGCGCGGGGCGAAACACGGCCCAGTCGCCGTCTCTCAGCGGCGCCTTTCCCCCACCCATGGACTTGCCCGAGATTCGGACGGCGAACGCATCCACGTGCGCGGTCGTGAGCGGCAGCCAAACGTCAGCGCCTTCGGGTGTGTCGACGCGGCCGCCGACGGCGCCTGCGGCCGCGCGGAGCTCGGGGTAGCCCGTGAGCCGCCGCCACGCACCACGCTGCGCGCGGACGAGCCCTTCGGGAGCGACGGAGAGCACGCCTGCGTGGACTTGGAAACGCACCTGGAACGCCGTCCCCGGCTGGCCCGCCGACGGTCCAAACCAGCGCCGAAGGAGGTCGCCCAGACGGTTATTGGGTTCGGCGCCGGCAGGCCAGGCGACGTTGCAGAACTCCTTCGAGAAACGGAAGACCCACGTCTTGTGGTCGGGCAGACGTACCTCGACCTCGCCGTCCGGCAGGTAGGCTCGTGCGCGATCGGGGAGCTTGATGATTGGGTCTCGGCGATTCCAGGTGACCTTGCATACGAACTCGGAGGCTGATTCTGCCGAGACGCGGTCCCGCCGCCGTCGGTACTCCGCGAGCCGGAGGTCGATGAGCTCCCAGACCATCCCGGAGAACGCGGGTTCGTCCGCGAGGTCGACGGGCACGAGTGAGCGGAACGCCTCGCCGTCGACTCGAAACCACGGGCGGCCCGTGGTGTCTTTGCCAGTCCAAGCAGCGATCGGGTTCTTCATCCAGTACTGGACTTGCTTGTGCCGCTCGGCGGGCCCGGCCGGCGGCTGGCGAAGCTCGTCCGGGAGGTCGCCCATAAGCGCCGGTGAGCGCTGAACGATCTCGAAGGAGCGCGCCACGAGCTGCTCGATGGGGGCGCCGCGAACGAGCCCGCCTTGTTCGACGAGCGCCTGCATCGTGACCATCTTGAAGCTCTTGGTCATCGGCGTCGTCTCGAGCTCTCGGAGGAACGCGCCCGCCGTGGCATGAACGCGACGTTCGCTCTCATTCAGGTGCCCCTGGAGCGCCACCCAGTTGAACCACGCGCCGTGGCGCTCCCGGATTCGGGAGGGGAGATAGCCGAGCCGAAGGAGCTCGCCCGGCGTGGGGCGCTGCGAGGGGTCGTCGTTCGCCCCGCGGGTGGCGGCGAGGTCCTGATACCGGGACTCGACCTCGTCGGCTCCGCTCACCCGAGTCAAGGTGGCCAGGAGGTCCTTCGCTTCGAGCTCGAGCTCGACCGAGCAGCCACCGGGCAGACTCCAGCTGCCTGCGGTTCTCAGAAACTGGCTGAGCGGTGCCGACTCGCCGCTCGCCGCGCTCATCAGCGTTCGGAGGCGCTCGACGAAGACGCGGTGGTTGCCCACGAAGTCGACGACGGTAACGCCGGACTTACCCTCGGCGCTCCGGAGACCGCGGCCGAGCTGCTGCAGGAAGACCACCGACGACTCGGTGGGGCGCAGCATGACGATGCGGTCGACGCTCGGGAGGTCGACGCCTTCGTTCAGGATGTCGACCGAGACCACGGCGTCCAGCTCGCCGCCGGCCAACGCGCGCAAGGAGCCATCTCGATCATCGGAGCCCAGCGCGGAGAAGATGCACGACACGCGCATTTCACGGGCACGCAGCCAATCCCGCACGAAGAGCGCGTGCGGGACGCTGCATGCGAAGATCAGCGTCCGCTTGCCAGGCCACTGGCTGAGGGAACGCCACAGCGTCTCCATCCGGGCTTCTGTCTGAGCGGCGGCGGCCAGGGCATTCGGATCGAAGCGTCGATTCCGCCACGGGATGTTGTCGTAGTCGATGTCGTCCTTCACCCCGAAGTAGTGGAAGGGCACCAGCTTCTGCTCGTCGATCCCGCGCTTGATCCCGGCCTCATAAGACAGGTTGTCGTCGAAGAGGCCCAGGATGTCGGCACTGTCGGCACGGTCGGGGGTCGCGGTGAGCCCGAGGACGAAGCCGGCATCGAGGGCGCCCAGAATGCGGCGGTAAGACGCCGCGGCGGCGTGATGGACCTCGTCGATGACGACATAGTCGAAGCGCTCCGCTCGGAGGCGCGCGAGTGCCGAATCCCGGGCGAGCTTGGCGACCGAGGCGAAGACCAGATCCGCGGTCAGCTCGCCCTGGTCCTCCAGAAACCAGCCGACGCGTGCGAATGGACCCAGCAGCCGGCGAAAGGTCCCGGCGGCCTGGTTTAGCAGCTCACGGCGGTGCGCGACGAAGAGGAGCCGCGGTCGGCGGCCGAGTTCGATCTCCACCGCGGCGAAGTCGAAGGCCGAGAGCCACGTCTTCCCGAGACCGGTCGCGAGCACGACCACGGCGCGTCGTCGCCCCTCCCGTCGCGCCTTCGCTAGCGCTTTGAGGGCTTCGCGCTGCACGACGTGCGGCTCGGGTGGTGGCCAGGAGTCGGGCTCGGCGTCGCCGGTGGGGAGCGTGGCTGGTCGTTCTCGCGCGCGCTTGGCGTAGTCGTCCAGCCAACCGGGTGTCAGTGGCGTCGCGACGGCCCACAGGCGGTCAAAGGCGGCGGCGATCTCGCCATACGCCTTCGAATCTCGGTCGCGGTCGACCCGCAGGTTCCACTCGAGCCCCGACCCGAGCGCCGTCGAGGAGAGGTTGCTGCTGCCGACGAAGGCCGTCGCGAACCCGTCCCCCTCGAAGCGCCAGGACTTCGGGTGAAACGAGGACGCGCCGAAGTGGCGCATCGCGACCTGGAAGACTCGGGTCTCGATGAGTCCTTGGGGGGCCGACCAGCTGGTGCTGGCAGAAGCGTCGTCGTCGTCGGTCCCGGTGTTCTGGACCTGTGCCATGTCCAGCAGCCGCGCCAGCGCCGCCGCCTGCGTGATCTCCAGGTAGTCACCGGTGAGTAGCGAGACGCGCGCGCCGCGCTGCAGCGCGCCAACGAGGTGTGGATAGAGCACCCGAAGCCCGGAGTCCTGAACGAACGCCGCCAGAATCGCGACTCGCTCGGCACGGTCGATGAGCGGCAGTATGTGACGTGAGAAGGGGTCGTCTTCGCCACCGGTCACGAGCCGTGCGGGCCGTTCACTTCGCGCGACTTTGGGGACTCGCTCTCCGGGAACAAGCGCAATCTCAAAGTGTTCCGAACCCGCTCCGGTCCCCAAAGCCAAGTCGGACCGCATGGCCCAAGTGCTCGTCTCGTCTTGTCCAGCCAGTCCGGCACGAACGCGATCAAGAACGTCGAGCAGGTCAATCTGCTCGGCTCGACTCGCCTCGGACCACGTCGCGAAATGCCGGCGGCTGTAGAGCGTGACTCGCGGGCGACCAGTCGCGTCGACGTTCACGAAACAGAGCGTTAGTGCTGTCGAGAGATACGGCGTGGCCGCAATCTCGTTTGGTTCACACCGCCGGCACCGTCCCGTCATCGCGCCTCACGTCTGCAAACGCTCGACTCACGCGAGGTGGACGAGTACCTGAAGCGCGATGATGCACCAAACCCACCTCGACGCCACCTGCTCACGTCACCTTCGATTTCGCGACCTCATCGAGTGCGGCGAGACCTGGGCGCGGCTCACGGGAGTCGTCGACAACACCCCGCGTCAGGCCGCAACTTGGGATGGGCTGCGGCGCATCGCGACCGACGTCCTCGACCCCGTCATCGACCGCGCGAGGCCGGCGGACCCGATCGCGGAGCGACCGCCCGTGAAGGTCGCGACGGAACAGGCGTCTGTGAGCGGGCTGCTACCGGCGTTCCGGCAGCAGGCGAATCGCCTCAACGCGGGCTCCCTTCAGGCCATCAACCTCTTGACGAGCACTCGCGACGGGTACCGGCGGGACATCGCGACTTTCGCCAAGCGCTCGAAGGGCTCGGCCTACCGGTGCGTCACCGAGAGGTGCCGGGCGGGCACGAGAGACGTTTCGCCAAAGGGCCGGGCGTCCTCGACATGATCCTGTTTCACGACGCGGTCCTGAACGGCACCGCGCCTTGGCAGGGCTACTGACGTCAGAGGTCGCATAGGAGGACGTGCTGCCCGTCCGGTAGGCGTAGAGGGCGAAGTCGGCCTGAGGGCCGGGGCTGAGCTCGATGGTGACGGACTTGTTGGCGGGGACCGGAGCGGCGAGGGCGTAGAAGAGGTGGTTCCCTCGAAGAGGTCCGATTGTGTGGCGGGGAAGCAGGCGTTCGAGGAGTCCCACGCGAAGTCGAGGCTGGTACACGCGCCCGCACTCAAGTTCCCGCTCCCAGTGCTGGTCGTGCCCATGAGCGTGAGCTTGGTCACGCCGGTCGGCCAGGCCGCGAGGCCGGAGGAGCCAGGGAGCGAGTCCGGGCAGTGGGGCTCGGCCGTCTCCACCGTGACCTTGACGGTGAAGGCACCCGCGGTAACTCCGGCTGGGCCCGCGACCGAGAAGAAGACGTTGTACGAGCTCCCAGTTGGGTTGGTGACGGTGATCCACTCGCTGGCGCCGGGGTTGCCTGCCGCGGTCGAGTACGAGGCTTCGCAGACCGAGACGGACGGGACATAAGGCGGCACGAAGAAGGACGTCGTCGCCGTGGTGTAGACGAAGAGGCTGACGTCAACCCCTGCCGCCGGGATGACCTCGATAGTGGCCGTCGAGTTCGGGGGGAGCGGCTCGGTGAGCGCGTAGTGGACCAGGTTGCCTTGGAAGGCTGCGTTCTGGGTGGGTGGGAAGCAGGCGACGTCAGAGTCGGATGCGAAGTCGAGGTTCGAACAGGCGCCGTCCGCGAGGTCGCCGGTGTAGGCGCCGGTGCCCTCTCTGGCCATCACGACCCAGGGGCGTTCGCGGGTTCTACCGGCCCTCGCCGGCGCTCTGGGTGTCCCACGACGCCGAGGACACGGCGACACCGCTCGTGGTCTCGCCACAGGCCAGCAGGAACGAGAGGACCGCGAATCGCGAGAGCGTCATCGTCCACCTATACCGGATTCCCGGAGGGCTGGCCCTATCGACGTCGCGGCGCTCGCCGTAACGCCCGCCCTTGCCGGACCTGCACGGATTCAAAATCGGATTTTGAGTTCATGCAGAGCGGGGCTATCCTGCGAACATGATTGAGAGACGCGCTGCTGGCTTCCTTCGGAGATGCGCCCGCCACTATCCCGTGGTCACGATTACGGGGCCTCGGCAGGCGGGTAAGTCCACGCTCTGCGTGTCGGTGTTTCCCGACCTGCCCCGGGTGTCTTTCGAACCAGTCGACGTCCGGGAGTACGCGAGCAGCGACCCCCGCAGCTTCCTCCGAGACTACCCAGACGGCGCCATATTTGACGAGGTCCAGCACGTCCCGGGCCTGCTCAGCTATCTGCAAGAGCTCGTCGACGCCGACCCGCGTCCGGGGCGCTTCATCCTCACCGGCTCGCAGAACCTGGCACTCACCGCAGCCGTGTCGCAGAGCCTGGCGGGTAGAACGGCGGTCCTCGAACTCTTGCCGCTGTCTCTCGACGAGGTTCGGCTCTTTCCGGGGGCGGGGCAGTCGCTCTGGCCTCTCGTGTGGGCGGGCGGCTACCCCCGGATCTACGATCGGGATATTCCGGCCGGCCAGTGGATCGCGGACTACGTCACGACTTATGTACAGCGCGACGTCCGCGCCATTCAGAACATCCAGGACCTCACCGCGTTCACGACCTTTCTGAAGCTCGCCGCGGCTCGGACCGGTCAGGAGCTCAACCTATCCGACCTGGGCGCCGACGCCGGCGTGTCGCAGCCCACGGCCAAGGGCTGGCTCGCCGTGCTGGAGGCCTCGTACCTCTGCCATCGAGTCCCCGCCTGGACGCGTAACCTGCGGAAACAGCTCGTCAAAGCGCCGAAGCTCCACTTCGTCGACACCGGGCTCGTCTGCTGGCTGCTCGGCATCCGTGATCCAAACCAACTCCGGCTGCACCCCCTTCGCGGCGCGATCTTCGAGTCGTGGGTCGCCGCCGAGGTGTTGAAGGCGCGACGAAACCAGGGATTGCCGGCTCAGCTCTTCCACTATCGCCAAACACGAGGCGCTGAGATCGACCTGCTCATCGAGCGTGCCGCCGACGACCTCATCGCCGTCGAGTGCAAGTCGGGCGCCACAGTGCAGGCGGAGTTCTTCGCCCACCTCACGGCGTTCGAGGCTCCCGGCGTCGGGCCCTTGCCCGCGAAGGTTGAACGGCGTCTCGTGTATGGGGGCGACGTCAGCCAGCGTCGGACGGCGGCGGACGTCGTCTCTTGGAGTGCCGTTCAGGATTCGGCATGGGGGTGAGGCGCCTATCGGACCGCAGTCCCCTGGGCCATCCGAAGCAAGTCCGCGACGTATTTCTCGTCCTCCTGAAACACGGCGTGTCGCGCGGTCATCTCTGCACGCGTCACGCGCCAGAACTCGCTCATCTCGCGGAACGAGGTCTTGGACACGATGAAGGAGCTGAGATGGACGGTCTCGTCGCCGAGGCGTCCTTCGATCTCGCTAATCGTCTCCGAGAAGAGCAGCTTCGGGTCGTCCCACGGCACCTGCCGCACGCCCTTCGGGTCGACGAAGGCGATGTACTGATGGGCGCCGCGCACCTGCCAGACGATGAAGTCGGGGTGAAAGTTGCCGGCCTCGAAGAAGCCGAGGCCTCGGCCACGGCTGAGGTTACGCAGCAGGTAGAGCGAGGTGCCTTCGAGCTCGGCCGCGTGCTGGTCGTGGTAGCGCTTCAGGTCGTCCACGAAGCGGGCTTCGTCGGCGTTCAGACCGACCGGCATGAGCGTCACGGTGCCACCACCGCTCAGGGTCAGGAGTGGCCAGAAGAGGTGTCGGTCGCACATGACCGTCTTCAGGCCGCCGCACTCCCAATGACGCGCCTGGCCGGACAGGATCAGCGTCTTCAGCTCGTCGAGTTTGGCTCGGAAGGCGATGTCGCTGGGGTCGTACTCGATGGCGTAGTAGGGGTCGCCGGGCGTGTCGCCTTGGCCGAGGAGGTTCTGGTCGGCGGAGGAGAGCGTCTCGAGGTCGCGCGCTGGCTGATCGCCAACACGCCATTCGATCACCTGTACTTCCATGGGGACGACCGCCCGGTGCACGTATCGGTGGGCCCCGGGGAGCGCCGCGCGGTCGTGACGATGCTGGTGGGCCCGTCCGGGCGACGTATTCCAAGGAGCGTCCGGTCGCTCTGAGCGCCGTCTCGGACGGCGACGCATCAGAGCCGACGCCCAACGACTCACTCTCGGCGCTTACCGGCGCCGAAGAGAAGCCGCAAGCTCCTGCACCGTGAGTGGCGGCGCCATCACGGGACCTGCGCCAGGGCGCGCTGGAGCGGCGCCTAGTCGAAGCCGAGCGTGATGTAGGCGCGCGTGAGGACGTCCACGTACGACGGAGCGGGCCGCGACGGCGTCTGTCCCTCCTTCACGTAGACCTCGGCGTGGACCGGCGCGCCACCCTGTGCCACCACCCAAAGGCGCTGCCGCCGATACGCCGTAGGGTGCCCCTCGAACACGTCCAGCCGCTCGAGGTCCGCGGCGTCGAGAGTCCAGAGCAGGCCAGGCACGGATGAGGTCGCGTCCGGAGTGACGGTAGCAACACCGCCACCCCATCCCCGGCTGAAGCCCGCGAACCCGAGGACATAGCCCTCCAGTACTCCTACGCCCAGCGGCCGGGCGCTGGGACAACGGGCGCACATTCTGGCCTCGTCGAGGTTTGAGCCATAGGCGAAGTACGTGTGGGTCATGGGGAATGCTCCGTTGGCGACTCAGTTGTCGCGCTTCCAGTCAAATCCGACTTCTTGGCCCCGTAGAGATTGGTCATCCCGACGCCCTCATGCGCACCTGGGCCGAACGAGCCTTTGTTTTATTCGCGGCGCACGGCTCGGCCCAGTCTTAATTTCTCGGCGCGTAGCTCCCTGCCCCCTCCTAGGCGGGATGCCGATCCCTCCAAAGCCACAAGTCCGATTTCCGCAGAAGCGACACAGACATGTGGACTCGGGGACGCCGGCGGCAGCCCGCGGCGCCCAGGGAACGCTCCTCCGCAAGCCGCCGGCTTCCATGGTGTCAGAAGTAGCCCACGCTCCCGTGTCTTCCAATCCGGGGGGGCGGCCTCTCTCCGAGCCACCGCGCCCACCAAGACTCGCACCGCCGCGAGACGCAACGTCCAACCAGGGGCGATGACGCGCCCGCACAACCGCACTTGAAAGGAGCCCCGATGACCCGTCGACTGCCAATCTACCTACTCCTGGACACCTCGGGCAGCATGAGCGGCACCGCCATCAACGCCGTGAACCAGGGACTGCTCACCTTCAAGGACGCCATGTTCTCGGACCCACGTGTCATGGAGACGGCCTTCGTCTCGATTATTACCTTCGACAGCACTGCAAACGTCGCGGTGCCGCTCACAGACGTCGTGTCGTTCAGCCCCCCCAAGCTCACCGCGCAGGGCAGCACGGCGCTGGGGCAAGCGCTGAAGCTGGTGGGGGAGCGAATCAACGGCGAAGTCCAGGCGACGTCGAGCGCAGAGCAGAAGGGCGACTATAAGCCCCTGATCTTCGTCTTCACCGACGGGCAGCCGACCGACGATTGGCGACCCGCCGCCGCGAACCTCAAGAAGAGAAACTGCACGATCATTGGCTGCGTCGCGGGCGAGCAGGCTGATGAGCTCCTGATGAAGGACTTCTGCGGCCAAGTGGTCAAGCTCTCGGACACCGATGCCAAAGGAATCAAGGGGTTCTTCAATTGGGTGACGGACAGCGTGAAGCTTGCGTCGGCCTCCGCGGCCAGCGGTGCGGGGCAGGTGGGCTTCGTGACGCCTCCACCTAACCCGAACTCCGGCCTGCTCGTCGTCCCCTGAGCTGCCTCGCCGCACACGCCCGAACCGGTCACGTGGAACGCGTGCATCGCCGCGCATGGAGGAGGTCGATCATGGGGCAGAGTCACGACGGCTCCGAGCCAACCCAAGAGGCGGTCCCGACGCCCAACACGCCGGGGTCACCCTCGATGGACACAACAACCAACACCAGTCACTCGCTGCCACCTGAGCGCCCTGCCGATCCCAGCGGGAATCCTCCACAGCCTGGCGCTGATGGACCCTCTGTGGTTGCCGCGGCGACTAGCCAGGGCGCCCACTGGGTCTGGCGAGCCCCCCACCCCGACCTGCCCTACCCGAGGCCAGAATGGGATCTGGACGGCATCAGCATCAGCCACCAACTCGAGGACGGCGGCCGCATGATCGCGGCCTCCGTTCGTGGCCGAGGACACAAGCAAGACGCCCTCTACTGCGACGACGCGCACGCCTTCGTCGCCGTCGGGGCGTGGCGCGTCTTGATCGTGTCGGACGGTGCCGGAAGCGCGCTCTTCTCGCGTGTCGGGGCTCAACTGGCCTGCGAGGCGGCGCGGAAGCGCTTGGCGCGGGAGCTGGGCACCGTGGACCTATCTGGCCATACGCTCCGCGAGGAGGACTTGGAGGGATTGACCAAGGACCCCACCGCGGACAAAGTGCTCGACCACGCGTGTCGTGCCCTCGATAGCGCCTTCAAGGACGCGCGAGAGGCGATCGCGGGCTGGATCGCTGAGCAGAATGCCGATGGGGGCGAGAGCGCCGCACGCGACTGGATTAACCAGAGGTTCAGCGGGTCCGCGCAGTCCGATCGGCGACCGCCCGAATCCGGCTGTGCCTCCCTTCGCGTCCTGGAGGGTGACTGCAGCTGTACACTGCTAGTGGTCGCGTATGGTGCCGTAAGGCTGGAGAAGGCCGACGGGTCCACCCCGCAGATGGGCGTGGCGCTGTCTTGCAGCGTTGGCGACGGGATGATGGTGGTCTTCAGGCGGCCGTCGGCCCCGAAAAAAGAGAACGATGTGCTGCCGCTCATGTCCCCGGACACCGGTACCTACGCCGGGCAGACACTGTTCATCGATCAGGTCACGACCACCGAGGAGTCCCTCAAGCGTCGGCGCCGGCTCGCCTTTGTGGGTGCCACATCCGATGTCCTCGCGGTGGCGGCGATGACGGATGGCGTCGCGGACGACTACTACGACGGAAGGAGCGGGATGCGGCGCCTCTACTGCGACCTTGTCCTCAACGGCGTGCTCGCTGCGGTGGAGGGTCCTCCGTTGGCCGAGCCCATCGCGGAGGCTCAAGCGCTGGGCCGCTCCGTCGTCCAACAGGCCGTACTGGAGCTCATCCAGAACGACACGGCGCCGCGCGTGGTCCCTGTGAAGTACGCTGGGCGGTACATCGAGGCCACCGGACGGAGCGTCGAACAGCTGCTCGACACGCCGGGCCTGCTCCGTGAGATGGCCGATGCAGAGCCACGAATCGGCCCGCTGAATGACACGGCAGACGCGCAGGCCAAGCGCTTGCGAGAGTGGCTGGATGTCTACTTCGTTAGAGGCTCGTTCGACGACCGCACGCTAGTCCTGTTCCAGCCCCCCACGGAACCGCCAGTGAAGGAGCACTCGTGAACCCTATCGAGACAGCGACTCTCGTCGGTGAGGCGAGCTCGGTCGAGTTCGACACTTCGGTGGTCATGGAAGGGGGTAAGAAGCGAGTCTACTTCACCCGCGACAAGCGCTCAGTGGTGGCGTTCTTCAAGGATCCGGAGTGGGCTCAGGCGAACAGGAACCGCCTAACGCAGGTCGTGGCGCACTACAACCCGACCCGCGTTGGAGAACAGTACGCCGACTACTGGCGACGACTCTTCTGCTGGCCCACGCACCTGGTGACACACGCTGAGTGCGGGCTTGGTTTGCTGCTCCCGACCTACCCCGAGCACTTCTTCTTCAAGTCCGGGCGGCTAGCAAACCAGGAGAAGGACGGCGGCAGATACAACTGCACAAACCCGTCCACGAAGCGACTGCAGCGCTACGACCTCATCGCGCCTGAGGAGCGGGGTACGCTCGCGGGCTACCTCGGTGCCTTGAGTCGCGTGGCGCGCGCGGTGCACAAGATGCACGCCGCGGGCCTCGCGCACTCGGACCTCAGCGAGAGGAATGTCCTCGTCGACCCTGTCACTGGCCACGCCATCATCATCGACGTCGACGCCTTGGTCGTGACGGGGCAGTACCCACCGGAGGTCCTGGGCACACGGGGGTTCACTGCGCCCGAGGTCATGGCCACCAGGCACCTGCCCTTTGATGACCCCAAGCGAAAGCATGCATGCGCGGAGACCGACAAATACGCGCTCGCGGTGCTGATCTACCGGTTCTTGCTCGAGCGCCACCCCCTCGACGGGCCGCGATTCCTCAAGGGGCTGTCGGGTGACGCTGAGGAAGAGGCGCTGATGGGCAGCAAGGCCCTCTACAGCGAGCACCGAAACGATGGCGCGAATCGACCTAAGGCCCAGTTCCTCTCGGCGCGCATCCTCGGCAAGACCATCGACGATCTCTTCCACAGGACCTTCGTGGACGGGCTTCTCGATCCGCGATCGAGGCCAACGGCGAGCAGCTGGGCGGACGCTCTGGTCGAGGCCTACGATCAGGTTCTCGTGTGCAGCGACCCGGCCTGCACGCACAAGGGGTTCGTGCTCACAGCCGCAGGGGCGCCCCGTTGTCCCTACTGCAGCACGGCGTTCCGCGGCACTTTCAGTCGGATGACCCTAAGCCAGGAGGGACGGATGCACCCGGCGCCCGCTGGACTGCTCGTTCTGAACGGGTTCCGCAACGGTGACGGGACCCAGCTGTATCGCCACCACACCCATGCGGGCGCCCCGCGAGGACCCGGTCAGGACAACACGGTAGTCGCCCAGGTGGTCTACCTCGAACGGCCTCATCCGGACTTCTATCTGCAGAACGTCGCGCTTCCCGGAGCCCAGGTCCGCCACCCGAGCACCGGCGCCCCGGACTTCGTGCCGTTCCCCCTCTTGTCGAAGGTGAGGCTCGTCAGCGGACTCGAGGTCCGATTCGGCCTGGAACCCGAAGCGCGGACGGGGCGGATCGAGACCTTCCGCTATGGATGACGCACGCGCACGGGCCGGACAACGCGCCGTGGCGCAACGCGGTCCGCAAGCTCGGGCCGCCCGCGCGCAGGGGCGAGCGGCCAGCGCCACCGCTCGTCGCTCAGGCTCGCCGGTCTGTACCGGGCGCCATACCTAGGAGGAGCCGTTGCTCTGCCCAAGCTGCGACTGCGCCCTTCCCGAATCCCAACTGGGAAGATGCCCGTTCTGCGGCGCATCGACGACCGTTGCGTCAGCTGCCCCGGCGGCAGGCGCGGGCCGGCGAAGAGACGCTCCGAGGTCGCGGAGCTCGCCGCTGCATCAGTGCGGCGTGTGGCCCGCCGTTCGTTTGTCCGGGCCGCCGCAGACACCGCCGATAGAGACACCACCGCTCGCTCGGCCATTCCCGAGCGCCCACACCGTGCCGTCCGATCCCGTGGACGCCCTCTCGCTCGCTCTACAGGTGGTCGTGGACGAGTTCGGGATCGACCTGGCCTGCTCGGACCCGCCGTGGCTACAGAACCTGCTGGCTGACTACTCCCCTCATACGCGCGCCCTCAACCGAGTCGCCGCGCTCGCAGCGAGAGAGGGAGTGCCTGGGTGGCTCAGGGCCGCTCGGCCCGAGGAGATCGACGCCGTTGTGTCTGGGGCCGTGTCCCGGCTCGCGTCGACGATGGCGATAGACCGAGGAGCAGCGCACGCCGCGGTGACGGCCTGGGCGCTGGCGCTCCGCTCCATCCGGCAGCCGTGATCCCGGCCAGACCCAAGTGAAGGCGCAACACCCGGAGTCGAGGACCGGGACGAACGCAAGCCGATACGCACCGCGGCTCGGTAGAGGTCGCTGAAGGCGAGCATCGCGGGCGAGGTGCGGCTACGGCGGGCGGTGAACCTGTCAGATCCCGCCCGGCGGGCGCGTCCTTCTATAGCCAGCCCCCGCGGGCCGCGGCGCTTCACCGCTTGGAGGACCCTTGAGCCCACCACTCCCCACAACCGCCATCCCCTCTATCGCGGCCGCCGCAGAGCCCGGCTCGGCGTGCGCCGCAGCCCTCGACGCCTTGGGGATCGCCCTGCCCGCCCGCGACGCCTTGTGGGTGCTGAGCCACGTCGCCACAGAGCGGCGGCTGCTGCTGGTCGGCGATCCCGGCCAAGGCAAGACGTTGCTCGCGCGGCGCCTCGGAGCCGCGCTCGCTGGCGACGCAGTGGCGTGCCTGGATGCGGCGCTTACGTCGTTCGACGACGTACGCGGCTTCGTGCGCCCCGCGTCGCTCGATCGCGGCGTGGTCGAGGTGGTGCCTGGGCCGTGGTCGCCGTACGACGCCCAGTTTCTCTTTGTAGACGAGCTGTCGCGGGCCAATGCATGGCAGCAGGGCCGATGGCTGCAGCTGGTGCACGATCGGCGGGTCGATGGCCGCGCCACGGCGATCCGGTGGGTCGTCTGCGCGATGAACCCGGCGACCGGGGACGGGTCCGCGCCGCTGACGGTGCCTCTCGCCGACCGGTTTCACGCCGCGGTGGAGCTGACGCCGTTCTCGCGCCTCACGCCGGCGCAGCGTCTTTGGGTGGCGGCGGGCCTGCCCACACCCGGGGCCGGGACCGAAGCCAACGTCCGCGAGCTGGTGGCGCGGATTGCGGCGTCCACGGCCGCGGTGACCGCGGACGCCTCGACACGGCTGCGGCTCGCCGGGGTCGCGGTGGCCGCGGTGGAGCAGCTCAACGAAGCCGCGCGGGGCGCGGGGCTGAGCCTCGCATTACACGGCCGCCGGGTGGTCCACATCCGCGAGTCGCTCGAGTCGCTGGCCGGCGCGATTCATGCCGAGCAGGAGGGCACGCTGGACGGCGCCGTGGCCGAGCTGCGGCCGCGGCTGCGCGACGTGGTCGAGGCCACGCTGGGCGGCGTGTTGCGGGCGGCGGAGCAAGCCGAAGCGGAGCTGGACCAGCTGCTCGACGCCGCGTGGCGGGGCGCGATCACCGCGTGGGACGACGCCTACGACGTGCGCGTGACCGCAGTGGACCCCGCCGAACAGCGACGCGCGCTGGCGGAGCTCGAGGTGCCGCGCCTGCCGGCGGAGGACGCCGTGCGCCTCCTCGGCGGCTATTGGCGCGCAGCCGACGGCGTGCCGACCGGCGTCGCGCCAGTCGCGGTGCTGCAGCGCGACCTGGGGGACGCGGCCGCTCCGGCCGCCGACGCGTTCTTGTCGCTGCTGAAGCTGCGGCCCGCCTACGTTGCCGCGCTGGACAGGGTGCCGGCCCCCCTGCGGGCCTCACTGCCGCCCACCATCCACTCGACGGCGCTGTTCGACCAGTTCGCGCTCCGGTGCCAGGGCGGCGTGTATCACCCGCAGCTGCCGGCGGCGTCGAGCGCGCCGGACCGGCCGATCGTGGTGTTCACCCGCCCCACGCCGCCCTGGCGCGCGCTGGTCGAGGCCGCGGCTCCAGTGCGGAGGCCCGCGTGAGCCGCGGACAGGGTCCCGGGGGACAGGCGCCAGCCGACGAGGCGACCCGCCTGATCGAGCGGTGCCGGGCCTACGCAACGGGCCGGCGCGCGCTGACCCGACTATTCGCGCTGCTGCCCGGCGCGGCGGACGGGCCCCGCGTCACGCTCGGCGTGGCCGACGTCCCGACGGCGCAGATCCGCTTCGTGCCCAGCGACGGCCAGCGCGCCGAGCGCGGCGGGGCGGGCGAGTTCCAGATCCTGCTCGGTCGACGCTTCATCGCCGAACAAGCGAGCGCTGACGCCGACCTCGCGTTCTTGGTGGCTCACGAGCTGCTGCACCTGGTCCGCGGCGACCTCTGGGCCAGCGAGGACGCAGCGGAGGCCGTGGCGAGCAATATCGCGTCCGACGCGATCAACGACGCGTTCCTCCTGGGGCCCGCGATGGGGCGCGCTTTCACCGGCGTGGACGGTCTCTGGGGGCGGCGCGACCTGAGAGATCCGGTGGAGGCGCTGCTCACGCCGCTGGACGTTGCGGCGGCGCGCCTCGGCTACCCAGCCGCACGAGGGTGGGGCGACGCCGTGGTGCGCGAGCGCCTGTTCGAGCACGCCCGGCCACCCGCGGCGCCGAGATACCGCCCGGGCGAGTGGGCGGAGGTGCACGCCACCCTGGAGGAGCGCGGCCGCACTGGCACGATCGAGCTCGCCGAGGCGCTGCCACGCGTGAAAGGGCTGCTGGAGCAGCTGCCGAAGCCGCGCAGCGCGCGCGCAGGCGTCGGGGCCTCCGGTGAGGCGCGCGAGGCGCAGGCGGCCCTGCATCAGTCGTGGCAGGGCGCTGGTGGACCCGTCGACACGGTGAGGGTCACGCCGTGCCCGCAAGATCGCCTCACTCGGTGGCTTCGACGGTTCGTGGCGGAGACCGCCGCCAACACCGTGGAAGACGCGGAATCGGCCGCCCTGCGCGGCCCTGGAGACGGCGGCACCGTCATGGGGCGGCGCGCGGTGGTGGAGTATGCGGCCGGGCTCCGGGCCCTGCCCTTCGCGCGCCTCGAGCGCACCAGTAGCCCTGCGCTCGCCGGCGTGACGCTGTACCTCGACGCCAGCGCGTCCATGTCGGACGCCCTCCCGCCGATCGTGGGCGACCTGGGAGAGCGGGGTCGCTCATGGCTGGCGGAGCCGATCTGGGCGTTCTCGACCGAGGTCTTCCCGGTAACCGTGCGCGAGCTTCGGCAGGGGTCCGTGCCGTCTACGGGCGGGACGTCGTTCGACGTGGTGGCGAAGCACATCCTGGCCACTCGAACGCGCCGTGCAGCCTTGATCACCGACGGCGAGGGCGAGCTGGAACCGCGCCTACTCGCAGCGCTCCGCGACGCGGGTGTAGCGATCGCGCTCGTCTCGCCGGGCCGCCCCGGCCCGACGCCCTTCGACCCGGTGGTATCGAGACGCCACCGGTGGGCGCTCAACCTCCCGACCTGACCACAACCGGCGCGCGCTCTAGCGGCGCCACGACTCGAGGAGCCCTCAAATGCCCAGACCGACTCCCTTCGATCCGTCTCGCCTCACCGCCAACACGCGCGTGCGCCTGCTGGCGGCTCACGACGACCTCCCGGCCGGCGCGCTGTTGGTGGTGGAGCGTGTGGACCGGAGCGACGGCACCGTCATATGCACCACGCAAGACGGCACCTCTACCGGCTGGATACCGCGCAAGAAGCTCGTGCCGCACCACGCGGTGGGCTGGGACTTCCTGCGCAGCGCGCTGACGCCGGCCGGGCGGGCGCTGCTCGAGGCCTTCGACGGCCACGAGCGGCTCTCGTTGCGGGCAGAGGTGGCCGACGCCGTCATCCAGACGCTCCCCGACCTCGAGGCAGCGGTGCGGCGAGCGCGCGACGCGCAGCGAGATGTGACCGCGGCACCCCGGCGCTCCAAAGCCGGCCCAAAGCGCCCGTGGACCTGGCCCCCCAGCCCGAGGCCCGCCGCTGGGGAGCCGAAGCCCGACCTGGGAGATCTGGACGCGCTCGTCTTCGGGACGCGCGAAGGAGGTGTGTAATGTCGTGCATCGATGACCTGAACGACATTTTCCGGCCGAATGACGGGGCCCCGGCGCGCTTCGCGGCGGGACAACGGGTCCGTGTGGTGCGCGACAGCATGTCGCACAACTACCCGGTGGGCGAATGCGCCACCGTGTCGATCGTGGACACGTCAGACGGCACTTACCAGCTCATCGACGCGCGCTCGGGGCGCACCGGTGGGTGGGTGCCGGAGCGGGACCTCGAGTCCGCCTCGGCCCTGGGCTGGGAGTGGCTTCAGACCGTGCTGCCAGCCGAGGACTTGGCGCTGCTCCGTGCGTTCGATGGCCTCCACGGGCTGAACCTCGCCCAGCCGATCCGCGATGCCCTGCTCGGGGAAGTGCCGAACCTCAAGGCCACGATCTTGCGGGTCACGCCGGAACCGCTCCAGCGCGCCGCCACGACTCGACGCAAAAAATGAACATCGCCCCGCAAAAACGCCACGAAGTGTGTTATGCTCCTCTCCACGACGCAGCGTTGTTTCTCGAGAAGATGGCGTTCGCCGGCCTTTGCGCCGACGTGAGCCAACAGTACGGGTACGCCTATGGTGTGGGGGCGTGGGGCTTTGCTAACACAGTGGAGGGGGCGTGGTCAGAACGGTTGACAAAGACGTCGTTGTCATCGAATGGCGCGGACTGTGGCGCAGCGCGCGGATGTCGGGGAATGCACCGCACCTCCGCTCGCTGGCACGCCGGCTGACGCACTGTGTGCTCCGCATGCGTGACCAGCGCGCAACCGACGCGGAAGATCTGGCGCAAGAGGCGCTCGCCCGGGTGGTCCAGCGAGCGCGCGTCGAGGGCCAGGCGTGGGAGACGCGCTCGGTCGAGGCGGCCAATCCTGTCGCTGCCCTGACGCTGTACCTCAAGCGGGTGGTCGCGTCCGTGGCGAGCGCGCGGCACCGGGTCCAGTGGCGCAACAAGGTAACCTTTATGGCGGAGGCATCACTCGAAGACGAGGAGCGCCTCAACGCGCGGCTGTCGGCCTGCCGCGACGGCCTCGAAGACCCGTACGCAGCAAACCCGGCCCCCGAGGAGGCCACAGCCGGCGTCACTGCCGGCCGCATCGCGCTCGGTCGCGACGATCGGCGCGACCGGACTCGAGCGGAACGTCTGGCGGTGCGTCTGCTCGAGCCCCTCCTTCCGGCAGACACCTACCGCGACAAGCGAGTGGAGCTGCTGAAGCTCCGACTGCGGCTGGCGCTGGTCGAGCCCGAGGAGCGGACCCGGGTGTTGCGCGCGTGGATGGGAGCTCCACTGGGCGCCGACGAGCGGCGTATGCGCAACACGCTGGACCAAGGCTTCGTTCGACTCTATAGAACGTTGTGCGACGGCCTTCAGCGCGGTGGCGGCGCCTCGCCCCACGTGCACCAGCGTCGCAAGGCGCTGGTCGACGAGCTGTTCGCGCTCCAGGCCAGCCGAGACCTGGGCCCCGAAGGAGCGCCTCCATGGGTGACCCCGCACAAATCGTGCGCACACGGATCGAGCAGCTCGCCAGCGAGGTGATCGACGACGCGAGGCGCGCCGATCCGGAGCTGGCCGAGCACCTCGAAGGGCTCCGCCAGTGGTCACCCCGCGGCGGGGGGGCCCTGCGGGCGCTCGCCGCATACCGGCGCCTCGCCCTGGACGTAGCCCAGGCGGAGCAACGCGTAAGGCTGGTGGTCGACGAAGTGGCCCGCTTCACCGCTCGAGCGCCCCTCCCGCCCCTCGGTGAGGCGGCATTCCGCTTGCCCCGAGCTTGGGACGCGGCGGTCCCCCACCGGCAGAGCTGGTCGCCGCACTTGCCGATCGCGGCTCCCGCGTTCGAAGCGATGGCGATCGGCTGGGCCGAGGAGGCGACCGCGGCCGCCGCCAGTGGCTGCCGGGTGTGGATCACTCGGGTCTACGAGCAGCGCGAGGGTCTGGAAGGCACGGCAGAGCTGCTGGACGAGCTTGGCGGCGGCGGGCAAGCGCGGCAGCTGCTCATGCGCGCGGAGACAAGGGGACGAGGCGCGCTGGAGAGCGCAGGGGCTGCTCCCGAGCCAAGCGCGCTGCTCCTACGAGCCGTGGCCGCGCAGGCTGACGCATGGTGGCTCGACGCCGCCGGCGAGCACCTCTTGACGGAGGCCTTCGGCGACGGCGCCAACTCAGAGTGAGGAGGCAAGCCAGTCAAGCAGCCGTCCTGCTTCGTACCCGACGTCACCCAAACGTGTACTGTAGGCCATCGGGTGTTTACGCCGAGTCGGCGCCGCCCTCCCCCCCCGCCCGTGAGGCCACGTGAACGAGCACCGCATTCTCTCGCTCCTCCCCAGCACGACCGAGATCGTGGGCGCGCTCGGGCTCGCAGACCACCTGGTCGGCGTCACGCACGAGTGCGACGTGTGCCCAGACCCTGAGGGCCTCGCGACCGTGCTCGCGCGCGGCGTGCCGCGGGTCACGGGCACGCGCCTCTTCGTGGAGAGCCCGCCGGCCGGAGCGGACGGCTCGTCCCCGCTGGGGCAGGCCGAGATCGACGCCGCCGTTCGCGCGTCGCTCGCCGAGGGCGCGTCGCTCTACACCTTGGACGCCGCCGCGCTCCGCACAGCGCGCCCCACCGTGGTGCTCACGCAAGCGCTGTGCAGCGTCTGCGCACCCAGCGCCGAGGAGGTGGAGTCCGTGTGCCGCAGCCTGGCCGACTCGCTGGGATACGAGGGCGGCGCGCCAACCATCGTGTCACTCGAACCCAACAACGTGGCGGAGGTTGCCGCCTCGCTGGAGACCGTGGGCGCGGCCTGCGGCGTCCCCGAGCGGGGCTACGCGGCCAGGGACCGTCTGCTCCACGGCTTCGCGGCGCTCGCTCAGGCCGTGGAGGGCTCCGCCGAGCCGTCGCTCTTGTTCCTGGAGTGGCTCGACCCGCCCTTCGTAGGCGGACACTGGGTCCCGGAGCAGGTCACGGCCGCCGGGGCGCGCCCGGCCTGGCAACTGGAAGGCCACAAGTCCACCACGATCACCTGGGACGCGATCGAGGCGGCGGATCCAGACACCCTCGTGGTGGGGTGCTGCGGCTTCGACCTCGAGCGCAACGTACGCGACGTCCGCTCTCTCTTGGGCGACGCAGCCAGCGAGGCGGGGCGACGCTTCCGAGGGCTGCGCGCCGTGCGGGAGGGCAGACTCTACGCGCTGGACGGCAACCGCTACTTCGCGCGCCCCTCGCCCGCGATCCTGCAGGGTGCGGCGATCCTCGCTCGCATCGCGCACGCCCGGGAGCCCCAAGTGCTGGAGCGCCTGCGGGGGCTGAACCTGGCGCCCGAGGGCGGCTGGGCCCCCGTCCAGGCCGCCGCCGTGGCCGCCCCCCCGCCGGCGGAGCCCAGCTCCTCGGTTTGGGCCCTTCACGACGCCGCCTGCGAGGCCGGGGCGCTGCAGTACACCGATCCCGCCACCGGCTTCCGCGTGTTCACCCGGCTCGGCCTCGAGCGCCGAGGACGCTGCTGCGGCTGCGGCTGCCGCCACTGCCCCTACGGGCATGCCGCCGTGCAGGACCGCGCCGGGCGGATCCAACAGCCCGCCCTGCTCCACCGCTCCACGCACGCCGCGGGCCCCTCCACGGTGCTCTTCTGGTCCGGGGGCAAGGACTCGCTTCTGGCGCTTCGGGCCCTGCTGCGCGCCCCGGAGCGCCCCTCGCGGGTGGTGCTGCTCACCACCTTCGACGCGGCCACACGCACCGTGGCGCACCAGGAGGTCCCCATCCACGCGGTCGTGAGGCAAGCGGCGTGGCTTGACCTCGACCTCGTCGGGGTTCCCCTCCACCCCGGCGCGCCGTACCTCCGGCGGGTGATGGATGGCCTCGCCATCCTGCGCTCAGAGGGCCTCGCGCCGGACGCGTTGGCGTTTGGCGACCTTCACCTCGAGCACATCCGCGCGTGGCGCGACGAGGAGCTGGCCACCACTGGGCTGCGCCTGCTCTACCCGATCTGGCAGGTCCCGTACGCCGACCTGCTCGACGATCTCGAGGCCAGCGGCGTGCCCTGCCGGCTCTCGGCGGTGGCCGGGCGCCCCGATGTCACACCCACAGCGCCGGTGCCCGAGGCGGGCGCGCTGTTCACGCGCGCCCTCGCAAACGACGTAGCCCGCGCGGGCTGGGACGCGTTCGGCGAGGTGGGCGAATTCCACACGCTGGCGGAGGTGTGGGCGGCGCCGCGCGACCAGGTGGTTCCAGGGTCTGGGATCCGCTAGCGCCGACCCCGGTTGGGCCCGTCCCGCCGGCGCGATCGCGTCGAATCGCCCTCTCGAGCTGCATGGCTCCACTGCCCTCTGGGTCCTGTCGAGCGGTCCTGTAAAGCTGACCTGTCAGCCGACAAGCCCACCTGTCTCCCTCGCAGACGCTGAGTCCCGCGAAATTCACCGGAGCGCGAGAGCGCGGAAGTGAACCGGGCCGAGGAGCTCCGCGGCCTCGGACCCATGTGAATTGCTGATCAGAGCTCGCCTGCGCGTGCTGGCTTCGCCCTTGCACAAGCGCCCAGCCTGGACCCAGCCCACCCCAAGAGGTGCACCCAATGAAGTCATCCCTCCTCGCGACCTCCAAGCGAACCCTCATCTTTCTCTCTCTCGCTGCCGGAGCCGCCGGTTGTGAGTCCGAGTCGAGCTCGAGCGGCGCCACAGCCGACACGACGCAAGTGGCGGTCGACGGAAGCAGCGACAGCGCCGACGGCACCGATGCCACCGACGGCGCAGATGCCACCGACGGCACCGCTGCCACCGACGCCACCGACGGCGCAGATGCCGTCGACAGCGTGGCTGACGCGACTGATGCCACCGACGCCGCAGATGCCACCGACGGCACCGATGCCACCGACGGCGCAGGTGACGGCGCAGATTCGTCTGACGCCGCGGCCGACGGCGCAGACGCCACCGACGGCGCAGATGTGACCGACGGCGCAGATACCACCGACGGCGCAGATGCCACCGACGGCGCAGATGCCACCGACGGCGCAGATGCCACCGACGGCGTCGAGCTCACTTGCGAAGAGCCGGGCGAGGTCACCACCCCCACGCCGGTCTGTGACGGGTCCACCACCACCTGCAACGTCGAAGCCTTCGAGTGCACCCGCACGGCCAAGGCGCTCTCCTGCGAGCTCGACGCGGAGCCGGAGTACGCCGAGGTCATCGTCTCCGACAAGCGGGTCATCACGGCGAACGGCGTGGTCACCCACGATGTCGGGCCCTTCCCGAACAGCGGGAACCCCAACGCCATCTCCGCCCAGAGCTACAGCTTCGAGGTGCCCGTCACGCCGAGCGGCTCGGGGTCCGGGCAGGTCAAGTACTTCGGCATCCTCACCTCGGGCGCCGTGCTCGATCCCGGCACGGCAGAGACCTGGAACGACGACAACGGCTGGCGCTACGAAGCCCTCCGGTACGGCACGGCCACCGACTACTTCAGCGCCAACGGCGGCAGCGACGAGACCTTCCATCCGGACGGTCTCGGGCTCGACTGCAACCTTGCCCACGTCCAGCCGACGGGCGCCTACCACTACCACGGCGTCCCCACGAGCTTCGTGCCCACCTCCCCTGCCGTCCGCTTCATCGGCTGGGCCGCCGACGGCCATCCGATCGTCGCGCTCTTCGGTCATGCGGACGCCACGGATCCGGAGAGCGAGGTCCGCGAGATGCTCGCCAGCTGGCAGCTCAAGTCCGGAACGCGGCCGTCCGGCGACTCCGGCCCCGGCGGGAGCTACGACGGGACCTTCGGCGCGGACTGGGAGTACGTGGCGGGCAGCGGAGACCTGGACCAGTGCAACGGCCGCAACGGCGTGTACGAGGACGCGAACGGAGACGTGGTCTCGGGCTACCACTACGTCCTGACCCTTACCTTCCCGTACATCCCACGCTGCACCACCAACACCGCCGACGCGTCGTTCACGCAGGGCGATGGCGGCGGTGGGCAGCTCCCGGGTGGCGGGGGACCGCCGGCGTGTACTCCCGGGCAGACCAAGTGCTGCGGCGACGGCGTGTGTGACGGTCCTGAGACCGCGGCGAACTGCGCCGCTGACTGCAACTGATTCCCATGGCGCGCATCGCACTGCTGCCCTTGGCTTGGGCCTGCCAGGCCCTCCTCACCGCGTCGCCCGCTCTTGCCCACGGCCTCGACGCCGGACGCATGACGGTCGAGCTCGAACACACGGCGCTCATGGTGGTCGCCACCCCGAAGGCCGCACAGTTCGAGTTCGCTGATGACAACGGCGACGGTCGGCTCAACCGGCTGGAGGTCAAGGCGCATCGGCCCGCGATGCGCGCCGTGTTCGACGGCGCCGTCTCGGTCACGGCGGACGACGGCGCGACCCCGAGCTGCGAGCGAACCGACGTGAGCACGCCGGTCTCCGGCTCGAGCCCTCTCGAGTCCACCGACCATGTGCGAGTGACCATGCGCTGCCGCTTCGCCAACCCGCCGTCGGCGCTGCGAATCCGCTACGGCTTCGCCTCGTCCGAGGTGGTCGTGGTGGAGGCGGTGCGTCTGCGGAGGCCCGAGCCGGTGGGCGGCCGGCCGTCCATGCCGGTGCGCGTGGGCCCGGCGGAGCGGGTGGCCCTGGGGTCGGGCGAGGCGACGGCCCGAATGCTCGTGGCCCAGGAGGCCGCCGCGGCCGGCGCGCCCACTGAGCCGCCCGCGCCGCAAGCCTTCGGCTTCGGCGGGTTCGTCTGGCACGGCGCGGACCACGTGCTCTTCGGGCTCGACCACATCCTCTTCATCGTGGCGCTCGTCCTCGCGACGTCACGACGACGAGAGCTTGCGCTCGCGGTGACCGCGTTCACGATGACTCACACGCTGGCGCTGGCGGCGGTGATCGAAGGTTGGATCGCGGCGCCCCCGGGCAGCTGGGTGGAGCCTGGGATCGCGCTCAGCATCGCCCTCACCGCCGCGATGGTGGCCCTGAACGCGTCTAGAACACCAGGGTCGGACAACACGGCCCTCCTCACCCGCGCGGCCGGGGTCAACTGCACCGTCGCGGCGATCTTCGGGCTACTGCACGGGCTCGGGATGGCGTCCACCGCCCTTGAGACCTTCGCGGACGCGGCCTCAAGCATGCTGATCCCATTCACCCTGGGGGCGGAGCTCTCTCAGCTGGCCATCGCCGCGGTGGCGTCCGTGCTGGTCGTCCGGTTCCTCGACTCCTCGCCGCTGACGCTGCGCTCTCTCCGCTTCGACAGGCGACACGCTGCCGGGGTTCTGGTGCTGGTCGGCGTCACGTGGTTCGGCCTTCGAGTCACCAACGGTGACGAGGCCAAGGAACCGCTGTTGGCGCAGCTCGCCTCGGAGACCACAGAGGTCCCGGAGTAACTCTCCTCCAGTGGAGCTAGACCGCGCGCCGTGTGGGCGTCAGGGCAGATAGTCCACCCGCACACGCCGATTGGTCGGACCGCCCGGCATCCTCTGTAGCTTGCCGTGTGGCCAGCGGACCACGATCTCGTCCACGGTTTGTGCATCCCCAAGACCGAAGTGCACAGTCTCCCACGAGCTGCCGGCGGCGGACGGGGTCCCCGCCACCCACCGGGACCGCCAGGTGTCGCCAGTCCTCACACGCACCTCAGCGCCGATCGCCGGTCGAAACCACGGGTACCGGAGGTCGACCCCCAGCCAATGGCCGGTGGCGAAGTCGTTGCGCAGGATCTGAACCGGCGCGTCCATGCTAGAGACCGCCACGTCGAGGTCACCGTCACCGTCGAAGTCAGCGAACGCCGCGCCCCGACCGCGCGACTGCATGTCGAGCCCGGTGCCAGCGCCGCCGAGGCGCCGCGTGAAGTGTCCCGTCCCGTCGTTCTCGAAGTATGTGCGCTCCTGAGAGCCGACGTCGCATCCCTCGAGAGGAGGGACGCCGTTGACGATGAGGAGGTCCACGTCACCGTCGAGATCGAAGTCGTGGAGGCCAACGCCCCACCCAGAGAACTGGCGGAGGTCGCCGAGTCCCCGGGCGTCGGCCTCATTCGCGTATCGGCCGTCAGCCTGGCGAACCCAGAGCGGGCCCCCGTCGCTCGGAAGGTAGTCGGTGACGATGATCTCGGGGTCCCCGTCGCCATCGATGTCGCCAACGTCCGAGCCCATGGCCGACGTCATGGCGTCGAAGCCGAGCGCCTTGCCCGCCTCCTGGAACCCTCCGCGCCCATCCCCGATGTACACGCGGTCCAGCTCGTGGCCCTCGGTCCCCACGAAGAGGTCCAGCGCACCGTCGTGGTTCACGTCGAAGCTCATTGTCGACTGGACGCGCTCGCGGATGAAGGATCCGTCGGGTGCCGGCTCCCCTCCCTCCAGCGCCGCGAAGCGGCTCTCCGGTACCGACATCCCCGCGGGGTTGATGGCAGCCGAGCAGTCGATGACCGTCTCGAGAGCCTCCAGAGACATGTCGGCGGGCACCTGGATGAAGCCGCCGAGGAACGCGGTGAGGCGGCCGCGATAGTCGAAGTCTCCCAGCGTGAGCGTGAGGCTCAGCACACCCGCTTGCGGCGCTGCGAGCTGCCCCGCGTAGCTGAACGTGCCGTCACCCCGACCCTCCCAGAGCTCCGACGTGTCACTTCGCAAAGCGAGGACGTCGAGGGCTGGATCACCGATGAAGCCGCCGACCACCGAGTAGACGGCGGCTACGCTGCTGCCCGCGACCGGGGCCCCGCCCGCGCCGGCACTCGAAGAGGGTCGCAGTCCAAAGTCGGCGGCATGCCAGAAGGACGCGTCGCCCCGGTTGAGCCAGACCTGGAAGTGTCGCCCGCCCGGCACCACGAGGTCGACGTCACTATCGTCGTCCAGGTCCGCCGCGCTCACCCCAAACTCCGTGATGGCCGTAGGGACCGGCCAGCCGCCGCTCCAGTGGCTAACATCCACGAAGAGCAGCCCGACCTCCTGAGCGGGCGCCAGCCCGGGATGCGGTGGCTCAGGGCGCAGCCGCGGGGCTTCCACCTCGCCAGCGCACCCTGCTGCCGCACCCAGCAGAGCCGCCAGAGCGCCAACGAACCCACACGCCGGCATCCGAATGCGCTTGCGTGACGGGGGCCGCTCGCACACGGTGGGGGACGCTCCCCACACTGCGGAGGCTCGCCCACCCGCCGTCGCTCGACTCACTGGCCTACTCCTTCCCTGTCGCAGTGGCGACAGGAGAGGGCAGGACGGTAACAAAGGGGTGACCCACTGGCCAATCGCGCACCCGTGGGCCACGGCTCAGGCGCCGTGTCCACTTGCCTGCAGTTGAAAGAGCTCGGCGTAGCGGCCGCCCGCACCGAGCAGCGAGGCGTGAGATCCCTGTGCTCGGACTGCCCCCTCTTCGATGACGACGATCGAGTCGGCGAGACGCGACTACCACGCCAATCGTCGGCGCCGCCGCGGGGCCTGGAGGCCCCCCGTCAGCCCCGCCTGAGTCGACCGAGGCGCGGATCCGACGGGCGTCGTTCGGGATCCCCGTCGATCGACTCGGCGCGGGCGAAGGCCGGACGGCGCACCATGGCCCAGGCCGCGAGCGCCAGAGCCAGCGCCAGGAGCGTCCACCCGATGGGGACGAGCGCATACCAGAGCCGAGGGCTCTTCCGCAGGAGCTCGATGGACTCCACGAAGACCACCTCACACGCCGTGCCACCAACGTCAGTGCGCGTGATGCTAGTCCGTCGCATGCGGGTCCAGCTCGGATGCTTGTAATTGACCAGCAGCCCCTGAAACCGAACCTGATCACCGACCCGAACGCTACCGATCTGGCTCCGGATCGCGTCGCTGTCGGTGATGAGGTGGTTGTTGGATATCGAGGCCGAGTCGATCCGTTGTTCGCCAGAATACTGCCAGTGGCAGCTCCAGTCGTTGCTCCAGAAGTCGGCGTGCCTGAAGTGGCCAGACGCGACGTTCTGACCCCAAACGACGCAGAGGTCCTTGGTATCGAGGCTCGTCTCGTCGTGGTCGTCGTCCCCGATCGCCGTGATGTCGTTGTGAGTGACGACGATGCCCGTGAGGTCATAGGCAGCGACCGGCGCCACCTCGTAGGCCACACCCTCGTAGTTGATGGTGAAGGGACGGCGGTCGGTTGGTCCCTGCAGCGGCTCGCTCGCTAGCCCCGCCGCGAGCCTGCCGACTTCCGGGAGAGCCCCGCGCCGCCAGTACCCGAGGACGAGCGCGCCGAGGCCGACGGCCAGGAGCACCCGAGGGGCGACGGACGAGGGCTGGGACAAGGGCGACTCCAGGAGGGCATGGGGGGAAACTCGGGTCTAGTCTGGCGTCGCCAGCTCCCAGAACACGTGTGGACCGCCGCCGAGCCGCGTCCCCACGCTGAGGCCCACGCCGAACACCGACCGCTCGTCTTCGGCGCGCCGAACCCAGTGACTCGCCGCGTCCACGTCGCTGCGGCCCACGGCGGGCTCGCGGAAACGCAGGCTGAAGCGCCGGAGCGCCGAGGGATCGCCGGACGTGCGGTCGAGCTCTCCGGTGGTCAGGCGGCCGTAAGCGCCGGAAAGCGCGGACGGATCGGCCCAGAAGTCCGCGTGGTCGAGGAACAAGAGGTGCGGCAGGTTGATCGCGAGCACCGTGGGCACCAGCGACGGGAACCACGGACCCGGGAACTGCACGGTGGCGCTCCCAGGGAGCTCCGGGCTACCCCGCGTCCGAGGGCGATGGGCGTTGCGCGTGGACATGACGTCCGGGAGATACGCGTTGCCGGCGCCGCCGTGGCTCACCACGAGCTTTGGCGGTAACCCGGTGATCCGAATGGTCTCCGCGGCCCCGCCGGCGCTGGCTGTGGAGAAGTCGCGCTGGGTTGTGTGGTGCGCCCGCTGTGCGAACAGGAGATCCATGCACCCGGCGCACTGGTCCGAAAACACGAACCGCCCCTCCACGAGCGGGAAGTGATGACCGAGGTACTCGAGGTGCCCCTCGCGGGCCGTGAAGCCGCCACGAAACGCTGGCTTGCCTTCGCGGAGCGAAACGTCGAGCTGGCCGTCGAGCCAGAGGTTGAGCGGCGACCTCCAGGCGTGGAGGCCATTCGGGAAGCGCAGGGACACGTCCCAGTCCCCGAGGGGAGGCAGCTTGGACGCGGGCGCGCTCCTCCGGCGGAGCACACCGACGGCGCTGGCGCCGTCTTCGCCCACGAAAGACACATCGCCGAGGCTCGAGGTCTCGCCCGCGTGCCGCATGAGGAAGCGGTCTGGGCTCCGCAGCTCCAGACGCTGGGCGGTCACCTGGATTCGCCCAACCGGCGCCTCCCGGCTCAGCTCCACTCCGAGCTCTGCGGTGAGCGTCGCCTGGGGGGCGTCCAGAGGCCCGATGAGCAGCCACTCGGTCGCGCTCAGCGAGAGGCGGGCACCCTCGACTCGCCGCAGGCCGGGCGCGAGCGCGAGCGCGCCGGTGACGTGGAGGCGCCGAGCCGGGTGCTCGGTGTCGGTCTCGAAGAGCTCGACGGGGTCGAGGTGAACCGAGCGCTCCCCCAGCCTCACCCGGATGCGCCCGTCCCGAACACGCCGCGTGGTGCCGGGGAGCGTGGCCGCGATCCCCGAGACCTCCAGCGCCCCGTCCAGGGCCAGGTGGTCCGCGCCGACGCGGCCGTCTACGACTGCGAGCACTACGTGGCCCTCGAGGTGCCCCTGCAGCGTCCCGTCGACGGGCAGCGCCGCCCCCCGAAGCACGAAGGCGGGAAGCAGCTCGCGCAGGGGCGTGGGCACGGCGTCCACGATGAGGCGGACCGAGCCGCCGGCCGCGAAGCGCTGAGCGACCGCCGCGCTGTCGGCGCTGGCGCGAACCGAGACCCGGGCCGGTCCCTCGACCGGGCCGAGCGCCAGGTCCAGGCTGATGGGGCTCGGGCCGCGCGACCACTGGGCTGAGAGCGCCAGGCGACCCGCCCCCCCCGCGACGCTGTCCCACCCCGTCCAGTCGCCGGCCAGAGACGCGGTTGGCGCGCTGACGGTTCCACCCACGTCCACGGTGAGCCCCAGCGCCCCGGGGAGCGCCGCGAGCGCCGGCGCAAAGCCGGCGTACGCCGAGACGAGGCGGCGGGGCACCTCGAGGCGCAGCGCCAACGGGGCCTCGCGGACGGCCTGCGGCATCCGCGACAGCGAAGCGGCGCCGACGCCGACGGTCCCGCTGCCACAGATCACGGTGGAGGCCGGCAGAGCGGGCGCGAGCGCCGCGCGTTGGCAGACCGCCAGGTCGACGGTGTCGAGGGTGTGGAGGGTGTCGACCGGGGCGTCCGGGTCGGCCGGTTCGCCCGCGAGCCCGTCGAGCCTCCCTAGGATCGCGACGTCGGTTCGGTCGCGATGCGGCGCGAGGACCAGATCCAGGTCGAGCGCCGCGGCGGGCTCCGCCTTCACAGGTACCCCGCGGAGGCCAACCGTCACCTGCCCGGTCACGTCGCGGAGCGTGCCTGAGAGCTTGGCCTCGAGCGCCGCGGTGGCTCCCGAGAGCTTCGCTGTGGCGGGGAGATCCGCCAGCGCGAAAGGGGGCACGCGGGCATCGAGCGCCCAGCGCGTGACCGGCGCGGCGCGGGTGGGCGCTGGGGGCAGCTCCAGATCCAAGACGGCGTCAACGAGGCGCGCTCCTGTGAGACGCGACACCCGCGCCTCCGCGTGGAGCCGCGAGCCGAGCGGTCCGTTCGGGGTCCAGCGGGCGTTCACCGCAGCGCGCTGCCGCCCCAGCGCGGGAACCAGGGGCCCCACCACCTCGAGGTCGAGATTCGCCGTGGGCCGCGTCAAAGACCCCACGACGTCCACCGAGCCGGAGATCGTGAACGGCCGCGCGAGGCGCGCGGGCAAGAGATCGCGCAGCGCTTGGAGCGCGACGTCCCGGACCTGGGCTTTCAGCGACCAGGGCCCTTCGCGATCCACCGCCACCGCGCCGCCAACGGTCGCCAGCGGAACACTCGCGTCCAGTGAGAGCAGCGGGCGTCCCCTCGAGACGTCGAGATGGACGTCCGCGCCCGTGGCAGCCGCCTTGCCTACCAGCGACACCGTCAGGGGCTGCGCGCCGCCCCCCGGGGTGACCTCCGCGGCGAGGTCGAAGCCAAGCCCTGGCGCCGCGGGGAGCCCAGTTACGTCGATCTTGCCGGAGACGCGCCCCGACACCTCGTCGAGCTCGCGCCCAGCGAAGGCGGCGAGGACGCTGAGCTCCAGCCCCTCCAGCGCCACCGCGACCGTCTGGGATCCGGGCACGATCGACCAGACGATGGTCATGGGCGCCGTGAGGCGCGACGTCAGGCCGGTTCGCGTGGCCTCCAGCCGGGTGACCGTGAGCACCACGCGCTCCCCCGCGACGAGCGCGCCGCTCGCTTCCAGCTTGAGCGCGAGCCCGCGGTCGTCTCGCCCGGACACCGCCAGCCGTAGCGAGCCGGCGTCCAGGCTCAGGTCGAGCTGCACGACCTCGAAGCGCCGCGCCCGCACCTCGAGCCCGGCGGCGGTCACGCTGAGCGCCCCCTCCGGGACCCCGCGATCGAAGCTCAGCTCGCCCTGGACCTCTACCGCCTCCGCCGACAGCCGCGGCGTGGCGACGTCGGTGGCGGAGAGCGCGATCTTCATCGCGCCGCGGTCCATGGGGACACGCTGGGCCAGGTCCGCCGGGAGGATGGACGGCAAGAGCTCACGCGTGCGTCGGCCGAGCCCACGGGCGCTGAGGAGCAAGTCGATGTCGAGCTCTCCAACCGTGACCGCGGGCCCGCTCGGGGACAGCGCTTGCGACGGAATTGGGGAGTGGGCAGCCCCGCCGCCAGGTTCGCTTCCAACCGCCTGCGCTGCCCCGAGCAGGCCCACCTCGCGCAGCGCCTGGAGCGTGGGCGCGAGGTCGCCCCGGCTAAGGACATGGGCTTCCAGGGCCTGCGTGGCCGGGTCGAAGGTGACGCTCCCGGTCACTACCCGCTCGAACGCGGCCGCCTTCACGTGCTCGACCGTCCACCGCCCGCGCTCCACGGACGCCACGACGCGGAGGGGGCTCGAGGGGCAGGCCTGGCCCGAAGCGCAAGGCCCCTGGACGGTGAGCGCGCCCACCTGCGTCGCGCCGAGCTCCAGCTCGCCCGAGGCCACGAGCGTGGCCGGGGTGACGCCGCGCCCGCGCACCGAGAGCGTCAGCGAGGTATGCACCGCGGGTCTCGCGGGGGCCTGCGCCGCAGGGCCTGGGGCAGCGGTCTTGCCGTCCGCCGGGCGTTCAGGCTCGGACTCACCGGCGGCCGCGACCGCTGGCGGCTGCCGGATGAGGCGGTCGGTCCGAATGTCCGCCCCGACGAGGCGAAGGTCGTAGCCTGGGGCGCCCACATCCGAGAGATCCAGGCGACCGCTGAGCGTCAGCCGCCCCCCTGGGGTCACGACGAGCCCCGAGACCTGAAGCGCGCCGGCGGGTCCGCTGGCCCGCGCGGACACATCGAGGTCGCCCACGAGCAGCTCCCGCCCGAGCAGCGCATTGAGGCGGCTCGCGTCCACGTGCAGGCCCTCGAGCACGAGCCCGGGAGGCTCTTGCGCGTGGATCGCGGCCAGTGGGAGCTGGACTTCCAGCGAGGCCACGCGCACAGCGCCCAGCTCGAAAGCGGACAGGGCCAGCTCCACGCGCTCGTCGGAGATCGTGGCGTCGAGGCGCGTCAGGTCCACCGGCACGGTGTGGCGACGCGGAGGCAGCGGGGCGCCGCCCCCCTCGCCTTCTGGGCCCGCGGCGCGGCTCACCTCGGCCACGCCGCGCAGCTGCTCGATCGCGATCACGCGGCGCACGCTGGTCGCGTCCAGCGACACCCGCGCGCTCGCTCGGGGCACCTCGACCGTGAGCCCGGGCCGCTCGAGTCGCAGCGTAGCGCCTACCTCCTCGAGCGTTATGCGGCGGCGCCCAGCTTCTGCCTCCACCACCACCCGCCCAGCCAGGTGCACGTCGCGGAGGGCCAGCTTCAAGGCGGGCAGCGCTGCGTCGAAGGACACCCGCTCCACCACCACGCGCTCGAGGACCACGCTCCGTGCCTCGCGGGGTGTGGTGAGCCAGGGCCGCAACACCCGGTCCAGGTTGAGCGCGCCGTCCTCCCCTTGCTTCACGTTCACCGCAAGCCCGTCGAGGCGCAGCGACCGAAGCCGCAGCGGCGGGCGACTCAGGCTCTCCCAGTCGAGGCCGAGCTCCAGGGTCTCGAGGCGGACCACCTCCACGCCCTCCGGATCCCTGAGGACGAGGTCGTGGAGCGTCACGTCCCCGAGGAGCGTGGCGTCGAGCCGCCCCAGTGTTGCGGAGCCGTCGAGCTTGGCGGCGAGGGCCGCCTCGATCCGCGCGCGGAGCATCTCCTGGCCTGACGCCGTGTGGACCCACGCCAGCGCGGACCCCACGAGCGCGACCAGCACCAACAGTGTCCAGAGCAGCGCGCGGCGCGCGCGTTGCCAGCCGCTCCGGCGCACGGCCACCAGAGGGACGGGCGGGTGAATCGGGTCGGCGCCGCTCAAAACGACTCCCCCACGCGGAAGAAGAACTGGTACGGCTCGAAGGTGTCGCCGGGCACCACGCGGCCGCGATCGAGGATGCGATAGCCGAAGTCGAGGCCCAGCGGGACGTGCCAGAGGCGCACCCGGAGGCCCAACCCAGCCGCCAGGCCCACGCCGTCCTCGAAGGGGTTGGCGGTGGCTGAGACGGCGCCGAGGTCGGCCCACAAAGACGCCCCGACCTGCTGCACGAACGGCAGCCACCTGAGCTCGACCGACGACTCGAAGAGCCCGAGGCCGCCGACTTGCAGCCCGCCCTCCGGTCCGAACGCCTCGCGCCCGAAGCCCCTGAAGCCCCACGCGCCGCCGCCCAAGAGGCGCGCACCGAGCGGGACACCCTCGTCGCCGGTGAGCACGATGAACGACCCGGCGGCGCGGAGCCCCACCGCCAGCGCATCCCCGACCGGGAAGAGCTTCCTGAGGTCTAGAGCCAGCGTGAGCCAGCGGTGCGTGCCCACAGGCGCGCCGACCGAGGCGTCAATCCTGGCCGCCACGAGGTGCCCCTTCCGGGCCTCGACGGGGTCGTCGCGGCGGTCCCAGATCACGCCGGCCTGCACCCTCAGGTTGTGGGCGTCTCCCCCATCGGAGAGGGTCACGGCGGAGCGCTGCTCTGCGTCCAGGCCGCTCAGCCCCCGCTCTTGGGCGAACGCATACAGGAGATCCAGCTCCACGAAGAGACCGGGCGCCAGGGTCGCCCGCCCCCCGGGGCCCACGGCCGCCTCTCGCGACGCGCCGGATCCGAAGCGGCGGTCCTCGTACTGGGCGGTGACCCGCAGGTCGCCCAGCCGACCGAGCACGCCAACGTGGGTGGTACGGAGCCGCGCAGCGCCGTCCAGCCCATGATCCCCGTCCTCGGCCCAGAACCACCCGTAGCCCAGCTGTCCGCGGGCCGTCAGGTGGTGCATGGAGCCCAGGAGATCCGGCATCACAGCCTCCGCGCCCACGAATCCGTCCAGGCGAGCCGGGTCGAATTCGACGCCGCCCTCGAACCTGCCCTTGACCCGCGGGGCCTCGATCACGCTGAGGGTGATGTCCAGAGCCGACGGGAGCTCCCTCGGGACGAGCGACCCGTCCTCCCGGATCCGCTCGTCCGGCACCACGCCCCCCGAGTCCGGCGGCGGGATCCCGATGTTCAAGATGACGTCGGCGCCGTCGTTCACTACCACGTTGTAGAACGACCCGGTGTCCAGCAGATCGAGCCGGGCTGCCTCCTGGTCCATCTTTCCGTACGGCTCACCCGCCACGAGCCCGGCCCGCCGCACGATGTCATCGGCGCTCACCCGGTGGGCCCCGACGACGCGCACCGTCCCCACCGTGGTGAGCGGGCCCGGGTCCGCGATGTAGCGCCAGTGCACCTCGCGCTTGCCGCGGTCCACCCAGGCTCGCGACAGCACTGAGGCGTGGGCGTACCCGGCCCGCTGCAGCACCTCGGCCATCTCCCAACGGCGTAGTCGATACCTCTCCAGGTCGACCGCCGCGCCGACCTCGAAGCGCGCGAGCGGACGAACGGCCGCCTCGAGCTCGGACGGGAAGCCCTGAAACGCGAGGCTCGCGATCGAGAACGGCGCGCCCTCGTTGATCACCCAGGTGAGCGTGACCTCGCGGCCGCCCTTCAGCTCGTGGAAGGCGCGCTCCCCCTCTGTGACCGTGGCGTCGAAGAAGCCCCGGTTCTGCCAGAACGCCAAGACCCGGCGCCGGTCCTCGGCGACGCGGTAGGGGTTGAAGTAGCGATGCGTCTGGATGACGCCGCCGGCGCGCTGGGCGAGGAAGTTCCTGAAGTCGCCGAGAGGCACCGAGAGCGCCTGCCCCCCTTCGCCCACGAAGCGCACCTCGCGGACGCGGGTGTCGGTCTCGCCCGGGACCTTGGGCGGCCGAACGTGGGTGCACCCGATGAGGACGAGAGCCAGCAAGACCCGGAGCAGAACGGAGCGCACAGACCCGCTACAGTCGCGAGTGCGCGGCGCCCTGGCAAGCCCGGACGTGGGTCCGACGCCGCTCCCCGTAGGGGACCGCAGTCCCCCTGGAGGCCCTCGGGTCCCGTGGGTCAGGGTAGACACCCGCCCCTCGCGTGAGCCAGGATGACGCAACGAGGTGTTGTCTTGCCGAGTTCAGTGCCAGTCAGTCAGCATTCGCCCCTACGCCCACAGCCGCTCCGTGACGTGCTCCGCACGGTCACCGCCACACGGGCCGCCGGCCGGACCCCCGTGGTGGTCTTCGACCTAGACCACACGCTCTTCGACAACGGCCCCCGGACCTGGGCGATCCTTGCGGAGTACCTGGACGCGAAGGGCCCGAAGGAGGTGCGCTCGCGCCTCGACTCGCTGCCGCGCTTCAACCTGCCGTACCTGTTGAAGGACATCCTTCGCGGCCCGCTGGAGCTCGCGGACCCCGAGCTGGAGCGGGCGCTCTTCGACTACTGGTTCGCCCGGTTCTTCCAGGACGCCTGGATCGACCGCGACGTGCCCTACGACGGGGCGGTGGCGTTCGTTCAGGAGGTCTTCGACGCGGGCGCCACCGTGGTCTACCTCACGGGGCGCGACAGCCCGAACATGCTCATCGGTACGGCCGCGAGCCTCCGTGCGCATGGCTTCCCGGTGGGGGTGGCGCACACCGCGCTCGTGCTGAAGCCGAAGTTCGAGATCCCAGACGCCGAGTTCAAGAAGGACGCCGTGGGCTTCATCGCCACGCTCGGGGACGTTGTGGCCTTCCTCGACAACGAACCCGCGAACTGCAACGTGGCGGTCCGAGCGTGGCCCCGCTGCCATGCGCTCTTCATGGACACCGTACGGGCTCCCGGGCCGCTCGACCTCGACCCCGACGTCGCCACCTACGCGAGATACGAGGACCCGTGAGTCCGCCTGTCTTCTCGGTCGCGCTCGGTGACGCCCAGTCCGTCAGGCAGCGTTACCGCGCCGAGCTGTCTCACGGTGGGTGCTTCATCGCGTCGGCGGCCCGACCCGCCCCGTTCTCCATCGTCCGCGTGCGCTTCGAGCTCCCCGTCGGCCCAGCCGTGGATGTCAGCGCTGCGGTGGTCAACCAGACGGCCGTTGGCTTCTATGTGCAGTTCACCAAGGGTCCGGACGTCGACGCGCTGGTCTCGGCGGTCGAGTTCCTCGAGTCGCTGGCCTCCGGATCTCAATCCGGGCTGGTCGAAGACCAGGCTGTGCCGCTGAACATGACCTCGGAGCCTGACGAGCGTCGCGAGCTGCGTGCGGCTGCACTTGCCGCGGCGGCGAGCGCGGACGCGCTGCCCGCGGAGCTCCGACCCTCCGACGAGCAAACCAGCGCGCACCAGCCGGCGCCGGGCGAGGTCTTCTTAGAGGCTCTGCCGGAGGCACGTGAGCCCGGCATTGGCCAAGACGCTCTCCTCAGCGCTGGGGGCGCGAACCCGCTGTGGTCATGGATCAAGGCCGACGCGCCGCTCCGAGAGCAGCTGGCGGCGCTCAGCGCCGACCAGCGGCGACAGCTGGCGCGCCTCGGCCCACGGGCCGTACGCGACGCGCTGGTGGGCGACTCGGATCTCGGGATCGCCCGAGAGGCCGTCCTGAATCCCCGGGCCACCGAGGACGAGCTCCTGGCGTGGCTTGACCGAGACGACCTTGCCCTGGACACACTGCTCGCGTTAGCGCACTCCCGCGCCGCGCGGTGTCGACCCAAGGTGCGCGCCGCCCTGGCGCAGCACCCGAGGCTCCCCGACGACGAGCGCGCCGCGCACCGCTAGGACGGGTGCTGGTTGCGGCGTCTAACGGGGCGCCACCGACGCTCCGGGCGACCCACGGAAGGTCCACGCGTTGTTCAGGAAGTAGTTCACGAAAGTGGCGGCGCCAATCCCGGTCAGCACCGACAGCGTGTCGCGTCGCACGTCCAGGCCGAACGGCAGCTCCATCTGCTGGAGCACCGCCCGAGTGCCATAGCCCACCCCCAGCTGGATCGCTCCACCCACGGAGGCGACCAGGTAGAAGGCGCCCAGGCGCCGAACCCGGCTGAAGTTGGCGTCCTGCCGCCGATCCCCCCACGTCCAGAGGTCGTTCAGCAGGAAGTTGGTGAGGATGGACACCAGGATCCCGGTGGCGTTGGCCGCCGCGTACCGCATGTCTGGACCGAGGCGATCGCCGAAGGCCCACTGTGCCAGCTCGAATATGCCCAGGTTCACGACCACGCCGCTGGCGCCCACGGCGCAGAACTGCAGGAACCGCCGGCGCGCCGCGTCTAGCCCGGCCATGAGTCCTCCGACGGGACGAAGGCGTGGATCTCTGGCGCGAAGCGGCCTTGCGTCCGAGCCCGCACGATCGCCTCGGCCTCGCGAGGGGTATACGACTGCGAGAAGTGCGTGAACACGATGTGTTCGTTACGGAAGTGCTCCGCGCGCTCGAGCACCTGATCGAGGTGGACGTGACCGTGCTGGAGGCACGCGGCTACGTCCTTCTTGTCGTCGATGTAGGTGGCCTCGAGCAGCAACACGCGCGACTCGTAGAGGTGCGGCTGCTTGTCGAGGACCCCGATGGTCGTATCGCCGGGGAAGCTCAGGATCGGGCGGTCCAGGGAGCTGAAGAGCGCCTCCCCGGCGCGTTTTCGCGCTGCGATCTCCGCGCCTGGCAGGGAAGAGAACTCCGGGAGCAGCTTGGTGACTCGCTCCCACACGGTGTAGCCCATGGTGGGCAGGACGTGGGGGCTCCGAAACGCGCGGACGAAGCGCCCACCGGGCAGCGGCACCTCCGACCCGGCCTCGAGCGCGTGAAACCGGACCCGGTAAGGGAACGTCTGCACGGACTCGTAGGCGGCGACCACCGTGCGGAGCGCGGGCACGAGCCACTCCGGCGCGAAGACGTCGAGGGGCTCGGGAAAGCCGTACACAAGCCGCAGCGACAGCCACGGGACGAGGCCAGCGGCGTGGTCGGCGTGCCCGTGCGTGATGAAGAGCCGCGGCGTGGAAACGAGCGACCGGGGGCAGTGGCCACAGTCAAACGCCACCCCGAGTTGGGGGCAGTGCAGCGAGGTCTCGATCCCGCCGAGGCTGAGCCCGCGGATCGACAACTGCCCAGCGGTGACCGTACACGGGACCGCCATCAGCGACTCGCCCCGGGGAGCTCGAGCCCTACCGTGTCGGGCGGGTCACCCGTGGCGTCGCCGCAGCCTGCGTCACCACAATCGGGGGCTCTTTCGGGTACGCAGTAGCCGAGTTCGAAGACCGTCCCGGGCCCGCAGGCCACCGGCACGTTCGGCACGCACTGCCCCTGCTCTTCGTGGGTCCCCACGCCGCACTCAAGCCCGGCGCAGCCGGACGACAGCAGGAACAGCAGGAGGAGCAGACGCATGGGAGGCGGCATCATGCTGAAGCCCACCGGTGCCCGCAAGCGGCTGTGGTAGGTTCTCGCGCCGTGCGTTTCCCTGTCGTCTTCAGCCTCGCCGGACTCCTCCTCTGCACCTCGGGCGCGTGGCTCGGTGGCGTCGGGTGGCTGGCTGTCTGGGTGGGGGTGGCGTTCCTGTGGCTGGCGGTCGTCTACGGGCTGGACCGCCCCCAGTGGCTCGGCAAGTCAGCCGAGGGTCGAATGCGGCCACTCACCGTGGCGCTCTTCTTCCCCTACTTCGGCTTCACCTGGACCATGTGGCACCTCTTCCACGGGATCACCAGCGAGCCCGCCTGCCACGAGGTGGCGCCCGGACTGTGGCTGGGTCGCCGCCCGATCCGAGTAACGCTCGACCCCCGAGTGAGCCTCATCGTGGACTGCACCGGGGAGTTCCCCGCGGCTCGCCGCGCCGGTTGCACCTATGCGTTAGCTCCCGCGCTGGACGCTCGGGCGCCCGCGCCGCCCGATCTCGACCGGGTCGTCGCGCTGGCCGCCACCTGGGACGGCGCGGTCTATGTCCATTGCGCCGCCGGTCACGGTCGGTCGGCGCTCGTCGCGGCGTTGGTGGTGTTGCGCCGCGGGCTGGCCACGGACCTGAACGCTGCGGAGCAGCTCTTGAGATCGCGCCGCCCCGCGGTCCGCCTGCACACGCCTCAGCGGCGGGCGGGAGACGCGGCGCTCACTCGCCTCCGCGACGGCGCGTCAGCGCAGGCCGTCTTGAACGGCTAGGCGCTGCGCCTCGGCAAGGCGGGCGATGCCGGACTCCGCGAGGTCGAGCAGACGGGTCAGCTGCACCCGCGTGAACGGCGCCCGCTCGGCCGTGCCCTGGACCTCGATGAGGCCCGATCCGGGGATCCCGACCACGTTCATGTCGGTGCCGGCCGCGCTGTCTTCGAGGTACTCGAGGTCCAGGCGTGCCTCGTCGTCCACGAGCCCCACGCTCACGGCGGCGACTGGGTGGATGACCGGGCTGGCGGCGAGCAGCCCCTTGCGAACGAGCCCTTCGCAAGCGAGCGACAGCGCCACCCAGCCTCCGGTGATCGCGGCGGTGCGGGTGCCCCCGTCCGCGTCGAGCACGTCGCAGTCGACGGTGATGGTGAACTCTCCGAGACGTACCAGGTCCACCGCGGCCCGCAGGGAGCGGCCGATGAGCCGCTGGATCTCCACGGCCCGCCCGTTCTCCTTGCGGGGGACGCGGCGATCTCCGCTGCCGGGCAACATCGCGTACTCCGCGGTGACCCAGCCTCCGGGCTCCCGCTTCCACTTGGGAGCGCCCGCCTCGACGGTGGCCGCGCACAGCACCGCGGTGTTGCCCGTCCGGATGAGGCAGCTCCCGGCCGCCTGACGTTGCACGTGGGTCTCGAAACGAAGTGTGCGAAGCGCGTCGACGGCGCGACCATCAGGTCGGGGCATGGCTCGGTGACCTCTCTTGGGGGGGTTGCTTGACCGGCGGACCCTACGCTCTAACCTACCGCCCGCCAACCGCCCCAGGATTCCGCACTCATGAAATTCGGCCCGCGCCAGCTCGACATCGACCCTTCCGAGACCTCCGAGTGGCTCGACTCCTTCGACTCGCTCGTGGAGCGCCACGGGATGGAGCGAGCGCACTTCATCCTCATGTCGTTGCTCAAGCGCGCTCAGATCGCAGACGTCGCGCTGCCGGCCCTCGTTCAGACGCCGTACGTCAACACAATCCCTCTAGACATGGAGCCCGACTACCCGGGTGACGAGAAGATCGAGAAGCGGATCCGCCGGTACATCCGATGGAACGCGGCGGTCATGGTCATGAAGGCCAACGCACGCTTCCCGGGCATTGGAGGACACCTCTCCACCTATGCGTCGGCTGCCACGCTCTGCGAAGTGGGCTTCAACCACGTCTTCCGCGGCAAGGACCACCCGGGCGGGGGCGATCAGATCTTCTTCCAGGGCCACAGCTCGCCCGGCATCTACG
>SXGT01115142.1_pt1 | contig 46065 bp, 33 predicted proteins | sample 3176221 | NCBI WGS metagenome assembly SXGT01 (sample SAMN11356862, study PRJNA531348) | freshwater metagenome | isolation source: freshwater sample F1-120 | place: China: Fuxian Lake, Yuxi | collected 2017-12-25 | reverse complement strand
GCCATCTGGCGGGTCGCACTCGCCGACTGAGGCGGACCCCCACCGTTCCACCCATCTGGCGGGGCATGTTCTGGAAATATCGGGACAGCGGACAAGCGTCAGGCGCGGAGCGCCCAGTGATCTTCGCCCAACCGAACGCGAGGGGAACATGAGTGCTGTGTTGATGACGGGGTTCCCGGGATTCCTTGGGTCGGCCCTCCTGCCCGGAATCCTCGAGAAGCGGGAGGGCGCAGAAGTCATCTGCGTCGTGCAGGCCCGGCACATGGATGAAGCGAAGGCCAAGCTGGCCACGATTCAGGCGGCCCATCCCCACACCGCGGATCGTGTTCACCTCGTCGAGGGCGACATCACGGCGCCGGGTCTCGGGCTGGCGGATTCCGTCCCGGTGGACGACGTCGACGAGGTCTGGCACCTCGCGGCGGTGTACGACCTCTCCGTGCCCGAGGACCTCGCCAAACTGGTCAACATCACCGGCACCGAGAACGTTCTGCGGTTCTGTCGGGAGCGGTCCAACTTCCGCCGACTCCAGTATGTGAGCACCTGCTACGTCTCCGGCCGCTATGACGGGGAGTTCACCGAGGACATGCTCGAGGAGGGCCAGGAGTTCCAAAACCATTACGAGGAAACCAAATACGAGGCCGAGCGACTGGTGCGCGCGGCGATCGCCGAAGGGCTGCCGGCCACCATCTACCGTCCCGGGATCGTGGTGGGGGACTCCCGCACTGGTGAGACCCAGAAGTACGACGGGCCCTACTTCGTCGCCGACTACATGAACCGCCTTCCCGGGGTGGCGTTCCTCCCGAACGTCGACAAGTCCGTCATGGCCTCGCTGGTGCCGCGGGACTACGTCATCGCCGCGATGGACGCACTCAGTGTCCTCGACGTCTCCGAGGGCAAGACCTACCAGTTGACCGACCCCGACCCGCCGTCTGCCCGCGAGGTGGCGGAGATCTTCGGTAAGCACCTCGGCCGGAGGCTGGTCTGGCTGCCCATCCCGGTAGCCGTCGTGCGCGGACTGCTCGACACGGTCCCCGGGATGGAACTGCTCACCGGACTTCCCGCGGAGACCCTGGACTACTTCGCGTTCCCGACCACCTACGGCACGGCCCACACCGTGGCCGACCTGGAAGGCACCGGGGTCTCCTGCCCCCGCTTCCGCGACTACGCCGACAAGCTGCTCGACTTCATGGCGGCCCACCCGGAGTTCGATTCCAAAGCAATGGTCTGATCCCATGAAAGAGCAATCGCTGATCGTCAATATCAGCCTGAGTGGACCCGAACGTGACTACGACGAGTCGGTGGAGTTCCTGGGACGGCCCTTCCGGATCGTCCGGGTGGGGGCCGGCGGCAGCGTCACACGAGCCGTCGATGAGCTGCGCAGGTGGTCCGGCCCGGCAGCAGCCATCGGGATCAGCGGAGTACACGACGCACAAGTGGCCGGGACGCTGAAAGGCGACCCCACCACGCTGAGGAAGGCGATAGGTCAGACCTCCGGCACGGTGGTCACCGACGGCCACCGGTTGCGCACCGTGTTGCAGGAGTGGACTATTCGGCACCTGGCCGGCGAGATGCCCGGCTACTTCGCCAACGCGCGAGTGGTCGTGCTGGGTGGGCGAAACCACTACCGCACGACATGCGTGCTTGCGGAGAGCACGCGGAACATGCGCTTCGCCGACCCCGCGGTGGAGTACGGACTTACCGACATCCGCACCCCTTTCGAGGTGTTCGAGCGAATCGTGTCCGCCTCGGGCTGGCTGCTGGGGAAATTGCCCTCCGCGGTGGTCTCGACAGCCACCGCGCCGGCCCGGATGGTCATCGACTCCCGAATTCGCGAAGCCCTGCGGGACGCCGACGTCGTGGTGGCCACCTTCCGTGAGCTCGCCGAGTTCGAGGTGGACGACCTGAAGGGCAAGACGCTGATCTCCACCTCCATCGGCTCCGAGCGGCTGAACAGCCTGCGGGAGAGGGGAGTAGACCTGATCCTCGACGATGTACCGCAGCCGTTCGAGAGTGTGGTGGTCAACGAGGCGACGCTCGAGGCGCTGATGCTGGTGGCGGGCGAAGCCGAGGACTCTCGGCTGTCCGACGACGACCTGCTCGACATGATTCAGTCGGCCGAGTTGGAGCCGAGGGTGCTCTACCCGAGCGGCTTCAAGCGAAAGTCGCGGTTCGCCTTCGTGATCCACCCGCTGTCCCAGGAGTACTTCCGCAATGTGAAGCCGCTCGACGCCGTCGCCGATGTTGCGCCGGGAATCTTCATGGACGGCGTGGAGAAGCTGATGGCACATTCGCCGCCATTCGTCTACAGCCACGTCACCGGTATCACCTCGCCGACGGGCGCCGAGGCCGAAGGGTGGCTCATCACCGTCGGTGGCACTCCCAAGGAACTCATGGCGCATGACCCGGAGTTCACCTACTCCAGACTGCTCGCGGCCGCCGACATGGCGCAGAAGATGGGCGCCCAGATCATGGGTCTCGGCGCCTTCACCAAGGTCGTCGGCGACGCCGGTGTCACGGTGGCCAAGCGCGCGCCACTCCCGATCACCACGGGCAACTCCTACAGCGCCTCGGGCGCGCTGTGGGCGGCCCACGACGCGGTCCGCCGACTCGGGATCGCCAAAGTAGACGCGAAGGGACATATCAAGGGCAAGGCGATGGTGGTGGGAGCGACCGGCGCCATCGGCTCGGTGTGCGCACGACTGCTGGCGATGGCCGCCGACGAACTGTGGCTGGTCTCCATCGAACCGGCCAAACTGTTGGCGCTCAAGGAAGATATCGAGCGCGAGCACCCGCGGGCCACGGTCCACGTCGGCGCCGACGCCGACGAGCACATCGCCGAGATGGATGTCATCGTGACGGCCACCTCGGGGGCGGGCAAGAAGGTGCTCGACATCATGAAGGTCAAACCGGGTGCGGTCATCACCGATGTCGCCCGGCCGCTCGACCTCTCGGCCGAGGACGTCGCCAAACGGCCCGACGTGCTGGTCATCGAGTCCGGGGAGATCGAACTACCCGGCGATCCGCAGATGAAGGGAATCGGCCTGCCCAGCGGCGTCGCCTACGCCTGCCTGGCCGAGACCATCGTCCTGGCACTCGAGGGTCGCTACGAAACGTTCACCGTCGGGCGAAACATCGAGTGGGAGAAGGTCAAGGAGATCTACCGGCTCGGGCTGAAGCACGGTATGAAGCTCGCCGCGATCTCCGGGGTCAACGGCGTCTACACCGACGACGACCTCGCCACCATCCGGGAACTGGCGCTCGCCAAACGAGCGGACATGTCTGCTGGACGCGGGTCCGGCGGGCCCCGGTAGCAGTCACCTGCTGATCCGGGCGAGCACAGAGGCGCCGATGGCCCCCAGTGCCGCCGCAACACCCGCGCCGACGAGGCGGTCGGTCGCGGACGGCGAGACCGTCGGCTCCCCCGTGAAGGGCAGCAGGACGGCGATGAGCCAGAGCGCCACAGCACCGAGGGCGCCCTCGGCGGCCGGGCGCCACGGCTGACGGTGGGCTCCCCGGCCGCGCCAACGGGGCAGGGCGAAAGCGGTCAGCAGCGCGAGGATCGACGCCCCCATCACCACAGCGAGGAAGCCGGGCGGCGGCGGCCGATCAGCTCCCACCAGCGCGACAAGGATCAGGCCAAGCCCGGTGCCGAGCGCGACCGCCCAGTCCCGGCGGGTCGGTCGCGCTGATTGCGGGTCAGGCTCCCGTTCAGGCAACACGCCCCCTTGTGGTCGCGGGCCTCGTCCACGGTCACGGCGGGGTCGACACGACGGTGACCGTGGTTTCGTCAGAATGCCGCGTCGAGCGAACTGATCGTGAGTTCGAAGGGGCCCTGTTGCTTGTCGAGAATGTAGACCGAGACCTGGCTGATGGTTGACGGGTCCAGGGTTTGCGGTGCGGTCGGTGCCGGATCCAGACGCATGCCGACGGCTTGAAAGCCTGTGATGGGGAGCTCGTAGCTCCGCGCGACGGCGGCCTGGGTGGAGAAACGCTGGATGTAGGACCAGGGCTGCCCGCCCGCACCCACCCGCAGAACATAGGTCTTACCGTCGCCCAGTGCGCGGATGCGCAGCGACGTCGCCCCTGCAGCTCTGCGCCCGATGTCGGGGTTTTCCGGACCGCGGGCGGAGGCGAACCCGCCGTTGTTCTCCAGCGAGATGGTGCCCGAGAACACCATGCCACCGTCGCCGAACCCGACCTGCGAGGTGGACAGACCCCCCATGACGGGGTCGTTGACCGTCCGCCAGGCGGCTACCTCGTTGGCATCGCTGAAGTCGACCAGCACGACGTCGGGGCCACCGGGTGCGACCGGCGTCTCGTCCGCGTGGGCGGTTTGCCCGGCGCCGGCGTAAGAGCCGACCAGAATCGTCAGGCAGGCCAGCCAGACACCGGGCCGGCTGCGCCACAACCGCCGGCCTCCGGACGTGTGGGGACGAAAACACCCCATGTGACTCCGGCTTCTTCGCACTAGGTCAATGTATTGACGCCGCCCGCCTTGTCAACACCCGCATACTGGCGGTCATGCGAGTGCTGGCAGTCGTGCGGCGGGCCCTGGTAACCGCACTGGCGGTGGCGGTGCTGGCGGTCACCGGCCTCGGGTATTGGCAGGCGCAGGGCGTCCTCGGCGGAATCTCGGTATCGCACGCACTCGGACTGGACTCGCCGCGCTCGAGTGGTGGGGGTACCAACATTCTCCTCATCGGTCTGGACTCGCGAAAGGATCAGCAGGGCAACGATCTGCCGGCAGACATCCTGGACAAGTTGCACGCCGGCGACTCCAGTTCCGGCGGCTACAACACCAACACCCTGATCCTGGTGCACATCGGCGCCGACGGCCGAGCCGTCGCCTTCTCCATTCCCCGTGACGACTATGTCGCCGTCAGCGGCATCACCGGCTATGACCACATCAAAATCAAGGAGGCCTACGGCCTCACCAAGGCACAGACCGAGGACGCGTTGGAGGGCGAGGGTGTCACCGATCCCGCCGAATTGGAGGCCCGCGGCCGCGAAGCGGGCCGGGAAGCCACCCTGCGTGCCGTCCGCGACCTCACCGGTCAGCCGATCGACTATTTCGCCGAGGTGAATCTGGCCGGCTTCTACGACCTCACCGAGAGCCTCGGCGGGGTCGAGGTGTGCCTCAACCACGACGTCTACGACGAGTACTCCGGCGCCGACTTCCCCGCCGGGCGCCAGACCCTCGACGGCGCGCAGGCGCTGGCCTTCGTCCGTCAGCGCCACGGACTGGAAAACGGTGATCTCGACCGCACCCATCGCCAGCAAGCGTTCCTGCTGTCGGTCAGCCACCAGCTGCGGGAGGCCGGTGTCCTGGGAAATCTCGACGAGTTCCGCAATCTGATCGAGGTGGTTCAGAAGGACGTGGTGCTCTCGCAGGGCTGGGGTGAGCCACAGTTCAGGCGGTTGGCCGCTCTGGCCGGCGGCAGCGTCGAGTTCCGGACCCTGCCGGTGGTGCGGTACGACTACATCGACGGCCAGGACGTCAACATCGTCGACCCGGCGGCGATCCGGGTCGAGATCGCCGCAGCCATCGGCGGATCACCAGAGCGCGCCACCCCCACGCCGACCGCGACTCCGGACCCGGAGATCCCGGTCATCGTCGTCAACGCCAGCGACACCTACGGGCTGGCATCCAGCGCGGCCGACATCTTGAGCCGCGACGGCTACCCCATCGCGGAGATCAGGGATCGCGAAGATGGCGAACCCCCGGGAACGGTCGTCGGTTACGGGAAGAACGCCCAGGCGGACGCCGACGCGGTGGCGACGGCGCTCGGCATCGACGTACCCACGAAGCCCGACGCCCAGGTGCCCGACGGCAGCGTCCGGGTCATCCTCGGTAACGATGTCGTCTTACCCTCGGCGGCATCAGATTCCGCAGATCCTCTCCTCGACCCGAATTCGGGGGAGGTGAACCCGGAACTGCCCATTCCGGACGCCGGCTCACCGATCGAAGGCGGCGGGATCCCCTGCGTGAACTAGCCTCTCGCCCAGGCGATCACGGACGACGAAATGTTCACCTCCACCACCCGCCCTCCGGCAGGTCGCCGTGTTCTTTCCAGAGCCACAGCGCCGACTGCGTGGGGAATCCGCAGCGGCCCTGCTTGACCGCGTCGCGCTCACCGATGCCCAGGGCGAGCCGGTGGGCGCAGACGGCGGCGAAGATCACGCACAGCGTGGTCATCGAGCCATAGATGACGCGGGCGGGCCCTGCCGCCGGATCCGGCCATGCCGCGATCGTCGATCGCAGGCTCGAGAACCCGACTACCAGCAGTGGGCCCAGCCACGCCAACGGAATCCAGACGAGATGCGTGCGCCGGACCTGGAACCGGGAGTCCGCCGGTCGGGGAATCTCGGGGTCCAGGAGCGCGTGCGCACGCAGGGGGAGTTCGGCAGCGCTCACCCCGATGAGCATCCCGGACTCGGCTGCGTCGGGCACTACTACTGCTCTGCGGGAACGATCCCGCCGGGGGCACTCTTCACCGTGGCCTTGGCTCTGGGCTCAGCGCGGACTCGCCTGCCGCTGCGGGTGAATCCGGTGGGGGAGACGATCGCCGACAGCAGCGCATCCTCGCCGTTGACAAAGGGGTGAAACCCGACCCCGCCACCGCCGCGGCCCTTGACCGGGATGTCGGCGCACGCGGTGACTTTCCATCCCTTGTCCGACACCGACAGGATCGCCTCGGTGTCGACACCGGTGATCGGCAGGGCCGCGATCAGCTCGTCACCGTCGTGGGTCAGCCGCACGCCGGCCACGCCGTTGCCGGCGGCGCCCTGCGGGTTGACGGTCGCCGGGTCGATGCGCAACACCTTGCCCCGCCGGGTGATCAGCGCCAGGTGCGCCCCTGGCGGCAGCACTCCGGAGCTGAGCAGCCCGGTGAGATCGGGGGCCACCGGCAGGTCGCGAATCCGGGTCGGCAACCCGGCGCCGGTGGTGAACTTGATTCGCCCATCTATCCATGCGGCCCAACCGATTCCGCGGGACAGTAGTTCGCCGTGGCTGTCGGACAGCACGCCGCGGTGGTCGAGTTTCCACGCCGGGTTCGGCTTACGCTCGCGGGGGCCGTCGGAATCCGCGCCGCCGACGGGGACGGCGTCGAGATCCAGGATGGTGCGGCGGTCGAAGACCGCGTCGTCGAACAGCTTCGCCGTCTCGGCCAATTCGGTGTCGATCACCGCCCGCCGCGCCTCCGGTGAGGCGACGAGCTCGGTCAACTCGGCGAACTCGGCGTCCAGTTTGTCGGCTTCGGTCTGCAACGCGATGACGTCCAGTCGAGTCAACCGGCGCAGCTGCAGTGCGAGCACGTAGTCGGCCTGGACCTCGTCGATGTCGAACCGGGCGCACAGCCCCGCGCGGGCGTCCTCGACGGTGTCGGAACCGCGGATAACGGCAACGGCGGCGTCGATGTCGATGTGCACGAGCAGGAGTCCCGACACCAGGTGCCGACGCGCGACGACTTTCTCCAACCGATGCTCGCTGCGGCGCACCACCACGGAGTCGCGCAGGGTCAGGAAGGAGGCGATGAGCTCGCGCACCGACCACCAACGGGGAACCCGGTCGGCGTCGAGGGCCACCAGGCTGGCCGCGAACGTCGACTCCAGCGGTGTCAGCGCCAGCAGCGAGGTGCGCACCTGCTGCGGATCGTGGCCGCGCTTGGCGGTGACGACGATCCGCAGGCCGTTGCGCCGGTCGGTGAGGTCGGCGAGGTCGGCCACGCCCGGCAGATCGCCGCCGTCGACCAGCGAGCGAATCCGCTCCTGCACCGTGGAACTCGCCACCCCGGGCGGAAGTTCGGTGATCACCACCGTGCGGCCCTCGACCTCGACCCGGCCGCGCACGGTGAACGATCCCCGGCCGGTGGTGATGTAGTCGCGCAGGCCCGCCGATCCGATCACCGCTGCGCCGCACCCCCAGTCCGGCCCGGGGATCAGGGCCATCAGGGCGTCATCGGAGAGGTCCGGGTCGGCCAGCAGGGCCCGGCAGGCGACCATGACCTCGCGCGGATTGTGGGCGGGGACCTTGGTGGCCCAGCCTTCGGCGATGCCGATGGCGCCGTTGCACAGCAACACCGGGAACCGGGCCGGCAGGACGACCGGTTCGACCCACTCGCCATCGAAGGTTTCCACCATCGGTACCGCGTGGTCCGCCAGTTCCGCGGTCAGCGACGCTCCGGCCGGCGAGAGCCGCATCTCGGTGTAGCGGTCCGCAGCCGGGATATCGCCCTGGATGCGGGGAAACGCCCCCTGGCCGTCGATGATCTTCACCCGCTGGAAGTCGGCGGCCAGCAGCGCGGCGGCACCGTACATGGCGGTCCCGCCGTGCGGGTGCAGATTGCCGGTGACCGCCGAGCAGACCTTCGAGGACTTCTGGGGCTTGTTGCCGGGCAACAGATTCGAGGCGTGCATCTGGTAGAGCAGACGCCGTTGCCCGGGCTTGAGGCCGTCGTAGGCCGACGGGATCGCCCGGTCGCTGACGGAGTAGAGCGCGAACGTGAGTTGGTAGCGGTTCCAGTAGTCCTCGGCGGACAGGTCGTGGATCAGGTCGGGGTTCTGGTCGATGACGGTCACGGCGGGCTCCTAGTTCAGGTCGAGAGCGGCGGTGTCGATACGGGCGGCGGCCGCGGCCATCCAGTCCCGCCGGCCTTCCGGCGGTCCGCCGAACAGGGTGTGGTGCAACTCCAGGGCCTTGTCGTCGGGGCTGATCCGGTAGACGGTGCGCTGGGCCGGGTCCAGCACGGTGTTCCAGAAGTCGTCGGCGTTCATCTCGCCGAGGCCCTTGTTGCGCTGCACCTCGACCTTGCGTCTGGAGGTCGCCTTCAACCGGGCCACCGCCTCGTCGCGCTCGGCCTCGTCCTGGCAGTAGATGCGGGTGTCGGCGTCGTAGACGACGAACAGCGGGGGAATCGTCACGTACACCAGCCCCGCCGCCACCAGGGGACGGAAGAAGTCGAGGAACATCGAGATCAGGCTGGAGTTGATATTGCCGCCGTCGGGGTCGGCGTCGGAGGCGAACAGGATCCGGTCGTAGCGGCACCTCTCCGGATCGCAGTGGTCGCGCACCCCGCAGCCGAGGATGCGCTCGATGGCGTCGAATTCCTCCTTGCTGCGCGCCTTGGCCGCCGTCCAGCCGAAGGTGTTGGGCGGCTTGCCCTTCAGCGGGAACGCCGCTTGGAAGGTGGCGTCCCGGGCGGCCTTGACGGTGCCCAGCGCGGAGTCGCCTTCGCAGATGAACAGTTCCGCGCCGCTACCTCGTCCGCTCTCGCGGCTGGGCAACAACTTGGGCGGCAGTGACAGATTGGTGCCCAGGCCTTTGGCTTTGGAGGCGGCCCGAGAGCGTTCCTTGGCGCCTTCGGCGCTGCGGCGGGCCCGGGCCATCTCCAGGGCCAGCTTCGACCAGGTGGCGATCGCGGCGCTGTTGGCGGGGCTCGCCGCCCACACCGTGACCGCACGGGCCACCTCCGGGGTCATCGCCAGGTTCAGCGAGCGTGACGAGACGGCGGTCTTGGCCTGGGAATCCCACGCCACGTCCGGTGCCCGGGTGTCGACCGCCAGCGCGGTGACCGCGGCGAAATCCTGCGCCTCCGGGCCGTTTTCGCCTTTGGCCAGCCCGAGGTCGCGGAGCCGGCCGGCGCGTTCGGCCAGCGCCTCGGACACCCCCTTGAGTGCCGCCGACAGGTGCGATCCGCCGCCGGGGGTGCGCACGGTGTTGCAGAACGCCGCGACGGTCGCCGGTTCGGCCGGGCCGGCGGCCAGCGACCAGCGCATCGGTGTCGGGCCGCGGCCGGTGGTGTAGGTCCCGGAACCCTCGACCAGCAGCGCCACCTCCGGCTGGGGCGCTCCCGCCGCAGCGCACATCAGCGCGAGCAGCGCATCGGTGCCCCACGGCCCCTCGAACGGCCGGGTCAATGCCTCGGGGACCTCGCCGAGCGGCCAGCCCTCGTCGATGACGCGCAGGTGCACGCCGGGGCTCATCCGCGCGGAGGCATGGGCGCGCAGCAGTACCTCGGCGATGTCGATCACCGAGTCGGGGGCGACATGAGGGTCGAACAGGATCCGCACGGAGGTGCCATGGGTTTTGGGCGCGCGGTTGGCGACCCCCTGCAGGGTCTGGGTGTCGTCGCGGCGGAAGTCGGCGTCGGGGTCGAAGGTGTCACCGGCGAACACCCCCGGATAGCCGCGGCCGAAGCACTGTGTGAAGGTCTTCCCACCGCGGCGGACCTGGACGTCGGTACGTGCGGAGATGAACACCGCGGCGGCCGCGCCGATCCCGTTGAGTCCGGCCCCGGTGCCGGCGGCGTCGGTGTGCTCGGCGAACTTCCCGCCGGCCCGCGCGGTGCCCAGCGTCTTGACGATGCCGTTCTTTCCGCTGGCCGGGTCGGAGTCCACCGGCAGGCCGCGCCCGTCGTCGGACACCGTCACCGAGGAGTCCGCGTGCAGCACGATCGTCACGGTGGATCCGCCGTGGGCGGGTACCGAGACCTCCTCGACGGCGTTGTCCACGATTTCCCGCAGCGCGGTGTTGCGGACGTCCTGGCCCAGGTTCACCGCCGGACGCAGCCGGGTGTGCTGGACGTCGTCGAGTTCGGTGATGTCAGCGGAGGTGTAGCTCACGTGTCGTCCCTTCTCGGCGCGGTGTGGGGGGCGCCGGCCCGTCGCACCCACTGACGAGCCAACACCGTCGCCGTCGTGGCTCTCGGATTGCCCGTCCGACACGCCGAGTTGCGTCGCTCACTCCCGAGTGACGGCACGGCGGGCCGCCATGGCGACTATATCGAACTTCTGTTCGATTTCGGCGCAGGGGCGTCGCCCCGTCGGCGAACCCCCCAGAGGGGTATGCCGCCCTACTGCTTACCCATCGCCAGATTCAGCCGGTCCGCCGGTGTGATCAGGTGATCGTGGCTGTCCTCGCCGAGGTCGATCTGCACCCAGTCGATGGTGCCGGTGAATCGGTTTCCGGTCGGACCGTAATCGGGGGAGGCCGGTGAGCCGGTGTCACAGCCGACGTCACAGGCCTCGTCCGCGGAGAAGCCCATCGGGATCGTGGCTTCGACCCGCCCACGCCCGACCGGTTGGCCGTCGTGATAGAGCGTCACGTCACCGCCTTTGGCCAACCCACCGCCGTCGTAGGCGAACTCCATGCGCACCTGGTGGCGGCCGGCCGGCAAGGGCTGATCCGCGGCAACGATGAAATGCTGGATGCCGAAGAAGTTGTAGCAGTACCTCAGCCGGCCGTCGTGGACATAGAGCGTCCACCCGCCCACCTGTCCGCCCTGGGTGACGATGACGCCCTGTGCCCCGTCGTCGGGCACCACGATATCGGCGGTGACCTGATGGGATTTGTTCTTGATGTTGATCATCGCGCCCTCGGCCACCCGCATGCCCGGAAACAGCAACTGGCTGTTACCTCGGATGAGTTGCGGACGTCCGGCGATATCGGGGTTGATCCGCTCGAAGCTGCGGTCGTCGAGGGGAACGACGTTGTACTTGACCGCTTCGATCAGCCAGAGTCGTTGCAATTCGGCAAGTTTTCCTGGGTTTTCCGCTGCGAGGTTGCGTGACTGGGTCCAGTCGTCAGGACCGTAGAGCTCCCAGACGTCGGCATCGAACGACGGCGGGGCATCCGCCGTCCACGGTGTGCGATGTTTGGTGCACGCGGTCCAGCCGTCGTGGTAGATGCCGCGGTTGCCCATGATCTCGAAATACTGCACCTGATGGGACTCGGGCGCAGCCTGATCCCGCAGGGTCCCCAGCATGCTCACGCCCTCCAGTGGCGCCTGCTGAATTCCGTTGACGAACAACGGCGCCGGAATGCCGGCCGCCTCCAGGATGGTCGGGGCCACATCGATGACGTGGTGGAACTGGTTTCGCGTGGTGCCGGTGTCGGACAGGCCCTGCGGCCAATGCACGATGGTGCCGTTGCGGGTGCCGCCCCAGTGCGAGGCGACCTGCTTGGTCCACTGGTACGGCGTGCACAACGCGTGTGCCCAGCCCACGGCATAGTGGTTGTACGCGTCCGGTGTGCCGAAGTCGTCGATCTTGGACATCAGGAACTCGGTGGTCTCGATCCCGCCCATACCGTTCAGCGTGCACATCTCGTTGAAACACCCGGTCGGGGTGCCCTCGGCGGAGGCGCCGTTGTCACCGAGGATGTAGTAGATCAGGGTGTTGTCCAGCACACCGAGGTCGGCGATGGCGTCGACGACCCGGCCAACCTCGTGGTCGGTCTGCTCCATGAATCCGGCGTAGATCTCCATCTGGCGGGCCAGGACGGGCTTGAGTTCGTCCGGCATGTCGTCCCACGCCGGGATCTCTGCGTGTCTCGCGGTGAGTTCGGCGTCGGGCGGAATCACGCCGAGCTGCTTCTGCCGGGCGAAGATGTTCTCCCGCAACACATCCCAGCCCTCGTCGAACTGACCGCGGTATTTGTCCGACCATTCCCGGGGAACGTGATGGGGAGCGTGGGTGGCGCCGGGGGCGAAGTAGGCGAAAAACGGCTTGTCCGGAGCGAGGGCCTTCTGCTGACGCACCCAGGCGATCGCGTGATCCGCCAGGTCGGCGGTGAGGGTGTAGCCCTCTTCGGGAGTGCGCGACGGCTCGACAGGAGCGGTGCCCTCATAGAGTCCTGGGTAGTACTGATTGGCCTCGCCGCCGATGAACCCGTAGAAATACTCGAATCCCGAACCCGTGGGCCACTGGTGGAACGGGCCGACGGGGGAGACCTCCCACAACGGCACCTCGTGACACTTGCCGAATTGAGCGGTGGAGTAGCCGTTGAGACAGAGTGTCTCGGCGATCGGTGCCTTGTTCTTCGGGCGGATGCTGCTGTTGCCCGGTGCCGAGGTCGCCATCTCGGTGATGGCGCCCATACCGACCGAATGATGATTGCGTCCGGTCAGCATCGCCTGGCGGGTGGGAGAGCACAGGGCGGTGGTGTGGAACCGGTTGAGTTTCACCCCTGCGGCGGCCAATCGCTCGGCAACGGGGGTCCGGCACGGCCCGCCGAAGGCCGTGGACGCCGCGAATCCCACGTCGTCGATGAGCACGATCAGGACATTGGGTGCGGCGGCGGGCGGCCGCAAGGTCCTGATCGGCGGATAGCTGGTGTTGGGGTCCTTGGCGTCGTAGGTGGTGAGGCCGACGTGCTGGGTGTCGGGGATGGGCAGCACGTCGCGGCGTACCAGCGTGGGGTCGGTCATCTGTCAGTCCGTTTCACACGCCCGATCATGGCAGGCTTCCGAGCATGGAATGGGCATCTGCGGCGAAGTTCGCGTTCGGTGTCAGTCTGGCCGTCCTGGTGTTCGGTTCAGGGCTGGGAGCCCGGTTCGGCGACGTGACAGCACTGCTGCGCCGGCCGGTTCTGCTGGCCCGTTCGCTGCTCGCGGTGCTGGTCATCGCTCCGGTGATCGCCGTAACCCTCACCCGGGTCTTCAGCCTGCATCCTGAGATCGCCATCGCGCTCGTCGCCCTCTCGGTCTCACCGTTGCCGCCGTTGCTGCCCAGCAGAGGGGAGAAGGCCGGCGGTGAGCCCGCCTACGGTCTTGGGCTGGTCTTCGTGCTCGCGGTGCTGGCAGTCCCGGTGATCCTGGTCTCCACTGAGGTACTGCAGGTGGTTTTCGGGCGGGACTACGTCGCGACGCCGTGGGCGATCGCACAACTGCTCACGGTTTCGGTGCTGGCACCCCTCATCGGTGGGATGGCGGTGGCTCGGGTGTCGCCCTCGACCGCCGCGCGTCTGGAAGGTCCGATCCAGCGGGTGCAACGGTGGCTGCTGCCGGTGGCGATGGTGATTCTGCTGATCGCGGCGGCGCCGGACATCTGGTCGCTGATCGGCGGACACACCCTGCTCGCGATGGGCATTTTCGTGGTGGGCGCTTTCGCGGCGGGCCATCTGCTGGGCGGGCCGGACCCTCGCTATGCCGCGGTGCTGGCACTGGCGGCCAGTTGCCGCCACCCGGCGACCGCATTGGCCCTGGCGTCGGCCAACTTTCCCGCCGCCGACGAGCATGCCGCGGTCGCGCTGTACGGCATAGTGACCGCCGTGGTCGGTGCGGCCTACGCGCTGTGGACCAAACGACGTCGTGCGGTGTCCGGGTAGCTACTGGGTGCCCATTGCCGCGCGGGTACCGCCGGGATATCGTGCCGCGGGTGCGCAGCGACACACCCACCGGCGCGATGTCCGCCATGTTCCGCGGGGTCGCCGATGTTCTGGCGGCCGCGATGAAGGAGGCGCGGATCCCCGGTGCGGCGGTGGGGATCGTCTCCGACGGCAGGGAAGAGCACGCGACGTTCGGGGTCTCCAGCCTGGCGTCACTGCGGCCGGTGACCGCGCAGACCCGGTTCCAGATCGCCTCGATCAGCAAGACCTATACCGCGACCGCCGCCTGGCGGTTGATCGAACAGGGGCTGCTGGAGATCGACGCACCGGTGCGCCGGTACCTGCCCGATCTGCGTCTGCTGGACGAGGATGCGGCGGCCGCGGTCACGGTGCGCAACCTCCTCGAGCACACCGGCGGCTGGGCGGGTGATCAGGTCATCGACGATGGCGGAGACGACGACCGTCAACTCAGCCGTTACGTCGGCGAGCAACTCCCCGAACTGCCGCAGCTGTTCCCGTGCGGGGAGTTGTTCTCCTACAGCAACTCCGGTTTCCAGGTACTGGGTCATGTGGTCGAGATCGCCGCGGGTGAGAGGTTCTCCTCCGCCGTGGACCGACTGGTGTTAGCGCCACTGGGCGCGCACGCCTCCACGTTCGACCGCGCGACCGTCCTGGGCGGAGACTATTGCGAGGCGCACACTGCTATGCCGGTCAACGGCCGCGACGCGGTGCTGCTGCAGACACCGGTATGGCTGCCCCGGTCGATCGACCCGGCCGGCGGGATCTGGTCGACCACCAGGGACCTCATCGGCTACGCCCGCGCGCACTGGGGCGAATCGCTGGATCGCACCCAGGCGCCGTTACTCAAGCCGGCCACCCTGGAGGCGATGCAGACGCCCGCGGTCCCCGTTCCCGGCCTGGGCCTGTCACATGGGCCGAAGTTGGTTCGTCGAGGACGTGGAGGGTCACCGGCTCATCAGTCACGACGGCGACACCTTCGGCCAGCATGCCGTTCTCGCCCTGGTGCCGGAGAGCCGCTTCGCCTTCGTGGTCATGCTCAACGGCCAACCCGGCGCCCACGTCGCCCTGGCGGCGCTGGATGCGGCGTTGTCCGGCCATTCCGAGTTGGGGGCGCTGGCCGGCCGGGTCGGGCTGATGCGGTCGGTGTTCGCGCCTCCCGACGCCCAGTCCTACGAGCTGCCACCCGAGCAGTCGAGTGCCTACGCCGGCCGTTACGTCGACCCCGGCCAGATGACGACCGTGCGGATGAACGGTCAGGCGCTGGAGCGGACGGTCGAGCTCACACCCGCGCCGGGGTCCTGGCACCCGCCCTTCGCCGAGCCGCCCGCCGGACCGGCCGCCGTCAAATTCTTGAAGCCGGACCTCGCCGTCATCAACGGTTGGCGAACCCCGTTCGTGCGCAACGCATCCGGTGAAATCGGGTGGATCTCCGAGGGGTTGCGGTTGCGGCCCAGGGTTGGACCGCCCGGTTAACCACCCGGGGCTCGCAGGGCGAAGCCCGCGGTCTCGTCGTCACCCGACTGCCGGCTGATCATCTACGATTTTGCGCACAGCCGGATGTGAGGAACACCGTGTCGTTTCTGAAGCTGCTTTTCTCCTTCGCCCCGTGGATCGCCTTCCTCCTCATCGCCAGGGACACCCTTCCGCGCGTCGAGATCGGCCTGGTGGCAGCGCTGGCGCTATCGGTCGTGATGGCCGTCCTGAAACTGCACCGCGGCATCATCATGTGGGTCGGCCTGACCTTCTTCAGCGCCGCGACCATCGCGGTGGTGGGTTTCCACAACATGTGGACTGTCCGCCACCTGGCCGTGATGGCCAACGGGGCACTGGCGCTGGGATCGTGGATCACCTTGTTGATCGGCCGTCCGTTCACGTTGGAGTACGCCCGCGCCCACACCGACCCGGCCAAGTGGCACGACCCGCTCTTCATCCGGGTCAATGTGCTCCTGACCACCGTGTGGGCCGCGGTGTTCACCGTCAACACCGCGGTGGCCTGGGCCATGATGAAGCAACTTGTGCCCCAATGGGTCGGCCACACAATCAGTTACGCGGCGCTGATCGGCGCGGCCGCGTTCACATCCTGGTATCCCACGATCGTCCGCCGCAAGGCGCAGCGGGCACACCGATAAGGCCGAACCGCCCTCCGATGACGAGGCGATCGGTCGGGCAGCGATCACCAACCATGCTGCAGGCCGATGCCACGGCCGCGATGCGTCGGCTTCCGGTCCCCAGGGAGGTCCTCGCCGCCGAGGGACTCGGTCCGGCGTTCCTGGACTACATGTCGAACTGGAAAGGGTTCGTCGGCGGCTGCGGCGGACGAGCCCCGGCCGAGCCGAGACCAGCCTACCGAGATGCGGTGCCCGCACTCTCCGGCCGTGAAATGATTCGACAGCCTCGGTGGCACGAGGTCTCGGTCGAACAAGGAAGGTAGTCGTGGAGTCGTTCGATGTCGCCGAGGTCGGTATCGCGGACCTGCGCCGGGCTCTTGAGGACGGACGGGTCACCAGTGTCGGGCTGGTCGAAGCCTATCTGCGTCGGATCGACGCCTATGACCGTCATGGGCCGACGTTGAATGCGATCGTCGTCGATAACGCCGACGCGCTGGCTGACGCCGCGGCCTCCGATCGGCGCAGGTCGCGGGGGGAACTGCTCGGCCCGCTGGATGGCATCCCCTACACGGCCAAGGACAGCTACCTGGCCAAGGGCCTGACCGCGGCGGCGGGATCGCATGCCTTCGAAAACCTGACCGCGCAGAAGGACGCCTTCACGATTGCACGACTTCGCGGCGGTGGTGCGATTCTCCTCGGACTGACGAATATGCCGCCGATGGCCAACGGGGGCATGCAGCGCGGCCTTTACGGCCGGGCCGAAAGTCCCTACAACGAGCGGTTTCTGACTTCCGCTTTCGGCTCGGGATCGTCGAACGGATCCGGCACCGCCACCGCGGCGAGCTTCGCGGCGTTCGGGCTGGGGGAGGAGACCTGGTCCAGCGGCAGGGCGCCGGCCACGAACAACGCACTGTGCGCCTACACCCCCTCGCGAGGGGTGATCTCCGTGCGGGGGAACTGGCCGCTGGTGCCCACCATGGATGTGGTGGTCCCGCACACCCGCACGATGGCCGACATGTTCGAGGTGCTCGACGTCATCGTCGCCGACGACCCGGAACAGCGGGGCGACCTGTGGCGGATGCAGCCGTGGGTCAAGATCCGGCCCGCCTCCACGGTGCGGCCGAGGTCCTACCGGGCGCTCGGGCCCGTCGACCGGGCGGCTGCCGAGCGCACGCTGGCCGGTAAGCGATTCGGTGTGCCGCGCATGTATGTCAACGCCGACCCGGAAGCCGGGGTCGGCGAGAACCTCGGTATCGGGGGGCCGACCGGTCAGCGCATCGAGACCCGGAGGTCCGTTCTCGATCTGTTCGGAGCCGCGGGAGCCGATCTGACCGCCGCGGGGGCCGATATCGTCCTGATCGATTTCCCGGTGGTCTCCAATTACGAACGCGACCGAGCGGAGGCGCCGTCGATTCGCACCCGCGGACTGGTCAGCCCGGAGTTCCTGGACCGCGAGATTCTCGACCTGTCGGCATGGGCCTGGGACGACTTCCTGCGCGCCAATGGTGACCCGCACATACCCACCCTCGCCGAGGTCGACGGCAGTCGTATCTGGATCAATCCTCCTGGCGCACTGCCGGACCGGGTGCAGGGATTCGGCGACGGTAGCGACGACATCAACGGCTACCCGGACTTCATTCGCGAGCACCCCATCGAATCGTTCCTGGATATTCCGCACCTCGAGCAAGGACTTCGCGGACTGGAGAGGACCCGCCGCGTCGACCTCGAGGAGTGGATGCACCGCAGGCGCCTCGACGCGGTGATCTTTCCCACCGTCGCCGACGTCGGACCGGCCGACATGGACGTCAACCCGGCCTCGGCCGACCTGGGCTGGCGCAACGGCGTGTGGGTCGCCAACGGCAACCTCGTCCCACGGCATCTGGGTATCCCCACCGTGACGGTGCCGATGGGCACCATGGCAGATATCGGCATGCCCGTCGGGCTGACGTTCGCCGGCCGTGCCTACGACGACACGGCGCTACTGTCCTTCGCGGCAGCCTTCGAAGCAACCGGCGTGCGACGTACTCCACCGCCCCGTACCCCGCCACTATGAGAGGTCCTCACCGATGAGCACTGTTGCGAAGCCGGACTACCGGATGCCGGCCGAATACGCACCGCAGGAACGGATCTGGATGGCATTTCCCTGCGAAGGCTATTCACTGGGCGACACCGACGAGGCCCGGCACGAGGCGCGATCGACCTGGGCCGCCGTCGCCCACGCCGTCGCCGAGTTCGAACCCGTCACCATGGTCGTGCACCCGCGGGAACGCGCCATCGCCGAGAAGTACCTGTCGGCGGGCGTCGACCTCATCGAGGCCCCGGTCAATGACGCCTGGATGCGCGATATCGGGCCGACGTTCGTGCACGCCGCCGACGGCTCCGTCGCCGCGGTGGACTGGGTGTTCAACGGTTGGGGTGCCCAGGACTGGGCGCAGTGGGATCTCGACGCCCGGATCGGCCGCGTCGTCGCCGATGCGGCGGGCGTTCCGGTAATCGATTCGGAGATGGTCAATGAGGGCGGCGGCATCCAGGTCGACGGCGAGGGCACCGTGCTGGTCACCGATACCGTCCAACTCGATCCCGGCCGCAATCCGGGCCTGAGCCGCCAGGACGTGGAGGCGGAACTGGCCCGCACCATCGGGTCCACCCACGCGGTCTGGCTTCCGCGCGGCCTGACGCGCGACTTCGAGCGGTTCGGCACTCGCGGGCACGTCGACATCGTCGCCGCGATCACCTCGCCGGGCCGCCTGCTGCTACACACCCAGCGCGATGAAGCCCATCCCGACTATGAGGTGTGCCGGGAGATCCGAGCCGCGTTGGAGTCCACTCATGACGCGGCGGGGCGCCGGTGGGAGATCACCGAGATGCCCGCTCCGGAAACGCTGACCGATGCCGACGGCTTCGTCGACTACAGCTACATCAATCATCTGGTGGTCAATGGCGGGGTGATCGCCTGCGGATTCGACGATGCCCGGGACGCCGATGCGGTGGCGATCCTGGCCGAGCAGTACCCGGGCCGCCGGGTGGTCACCGTCGATGCCCGCCCGTTGTTCGAGCGTGGCGGCGGAATCCACTGCATCACACAACAACAACCGTCGCCGCGGTAGCAGAGACCGGGTGCCATCACTGCGACATCACACCTCGGTGATCGAGTTGTGGCTGATCGCGGTCACCTCGACGGTACAGCTCGCCAACTCGACCCGGTCGCCCGCCATGAGCAATCGACGAAGTAGCGGCTAGGCGAGCGCGCGACGCAAGGCCTCGACCTCGTCGGCTCCCACCCGCGTGACGAAATGTCTGAGTGCGGCGTGCCGACCGCCGATATCTCTGGCCTGATGAAGCGCGTCGAACATCAGATCCGAGACCAGTTCCTCGCGGCCGTGATTCGGCGCGTACTGGTACGCGCGGTGATCCCGAATCTGGACCACCAGGCTCTTGCCGGCGAGCCGCTGTAGGACCGTCATCACGGTGCTGTACGCCAGTTCGCGATGGGCGGACAAAGCGCGGTGGACCTGACGTACCGTCTGGGGTCCGCCCGTCTCCCACAGTTCGTCCATAATCGCTCGTTCAAGACTGCCCAACCGTCTCGGCGCTGCCATTCCCATCGCCTCCTTCGCGAACACCCAGAAAATGCGTTACCTAACTAGTCGTTCGTGGGAGCACGCTGGTTCCCCGCCTGCGATTGGTCGTCGGACCGGCGGTGGCTTGCTGTCCAGGATGCGTGTTCGCTGCGGGTCGTAGAACGCACCGGGCCGCCGAGTGCGTGGCGGCCCCCATGTAGCCGACCCACTGGCCGTCGACCGTCACCTCGTTGCCGAACAGGTCGGCGGTAGTGGTTACCCTCGATCACTACCGTCCCCTCCGACTCCGTCGCGAGGGGGGGTCATCATCGCCGCGGTCGGGCCGGAATCATCCTGGCTACATGTCAAACTGGAAAGGGTTCGTCGACGCCTAACCGCCGGGGACTCGCCGGGCGAGCCGGAACTGGCGGGGCGAGCGCCCCGTCCACCGGGTGAAGGCGTGGGTGAAGCTCGCGGTCTCGGCGTAACCCAACTGCCTGCCGATTGCCTCGACGGACAGATCCCCGGCGAGCATCTGCTCGGCCCGGGCCCGCCGGATCTCGGCGGTCAGATCGCGGTAGGAGGTTTCCTCGTCGCTGAGTTTGCGACGCAGGGTGCGCGGGTCGAGGTGCAACTCGTCGGCGACCTCCTGCATCGACGGGAAGCGCGACGGGTCGTGCAGGATCCGGCTCCGGACCTGACCGGCCACCCCCACCCGCAGGAGTCGGCTGTCGAGCAGTTGACGGCACTGCCGTTCGAAAACCCTGGTGGTGTTCGGATCAGATTGGGGCAGAGCGACATCGAGCAATCCCGGCGGGCCGCCGATACGGTTCTGCGGCCGATCGGGGCGAACGTCGGCGGTCAGTGACCAGGTGTCTGCCAATCGTTGCGCCCTCCTCGGATCAAGTGTCGTCTCCACCCACTCGACCGCGAGGGCCACGTTGGCGCCGTCCAGTACGGCGGCCAGGCCCGCAAGGTCACGTTCGACGATGAACGGCCGGATCTCCGCGGGGATGTCGCGGTCGTCGGCGATCAGGTATTCGGATCGGCCGTCATCGCCGATCGTGAAGCGCACATGCGAGGGGAGGAGGGCCTGATACGGCAGGATTCGCTCCAGCCCCTCGCGAACGGTCGCGCTGGTGAGGAACGCGAATCCCAGCACCCCGAGGCGGCCCAGGGTGCTGAACCCGCCGACGTCCACACCCAGGCCCGGCCGGTCGCCGAGTCGGGCCACGATATTGCTGACCACCCGGAACTCCTGGTGCGCCCAGATCTCCTGGTTCTCGTCCTCCAGGTTCTGCGCGGTCAGGCCGGTTTCGGCCAGGCAGTCCTCGACCGTCATCGAATCCGCGACTGCCTGCAGCATGATCCGCACACCTTCGGTGCCGCGCGGCACCGCCCAGACGGGGATATCGCGGACAGGCACTGTCCGAAATTATCAAATCATCGTCCGCTCGGGACATTAACTCCCGCCAGCCGGTTCCCTACCGTTGATCCCATGCCGTCCACCGCTGTCGCCACCGACCGGACCTCGCTCGCCGACGAACTGCAGGCTCTCTACGAGCAGACCCGCGCCGAGATGGGGGACGCCGACCTCGCACACATCCGCACGGTGACCGCTTATGGGCAGGCGATCAACGCCCGGCGCCTGGAGCTACTGCGCGACGGCGGCCTGCGGGCCGCCCGCCGTGCCGCGGTTCTGGAGATGCTGTATCGGGTACTGCAGTTCTCCGAACTCGGCCACAACATCCTGCACGGTTCCTACGACCACCTGCCGGGCAACGGCGAGTACCACTCCGAGCGCTACGACTGGGATTTCAACGTCGACACCGCGCAGTGGAAGGTGATGCATCACGAGGGCCATCACCCCAACACCAACGTGATCGGCAAGGACCACGACCTCGGCTACAGCGTCATGCGCGGCCAGGCGGCCCAGGACTGGTTCGGCCACCACGCCGTCCAACTGGTGTTGTTCGGTGCGGCGTCGCCGTTCTTCACCCAACTCGCGCCGTTCCTCATCGCCAACATCACTCGCAAGATCGAGGGCAAGCGGTTCTGGTGCCGCGACACCCTGCGGGCCCCCGCCCGCATCGCCTGGGCCGACACCAAGCGTCGCTTGATCACCGAGCCACGGGCGGCGGGGTCGCGGTTCCTGCCGACGTTGCTGGCCAACCACATCGGCGGCGCCGCGGGATACCTGGCGGTGCTGTTCCTGGTCGCGATCGAGCACCACGCCGGTGAGACGGAGGTCTTCGCCGACCCGGGACCGGAGGAGACCCACGACGAGTACTACCGGCGCCAGATCCGCGGTACCCGCAACTTCCTGCGCAGCAACAAGCTGGACTCGGCCCTACAACGGATCCTCGAGGAGGAGGTGCCCTTCGAGAGCCGTCCGGACTTCCGGATCTTCTACGGCGGCCTGGACACTCACGTCGAGCACCATCTGTTCCCCGACCTGCCGCCCGACCGGCAACGCCGGATCGCACCCCGGGTCAAGGAGATCGTCCTTCGCCATGGATTGCCGTACCACGAGACCCCCCTGGCGGAGACGGCCGCCCTGCTGCTCAAGGCGCTGACCGGATTGTCGATTCCGGTCGGCGAACGGGAGGCCGATCACCCGTTGGCGATGCTGAGGCGCCCGGCCGAGTTGCCTCGCCGGCTGGCATCCGGTCTGCGGTACCGGACCTTGCCGGACGCGCCCTACCTGGACAAGCCCCGCTGGTACAACGTGCCGGCTCGAGTCGTCGGCACCGAGCCGATGATCGGTGGCCAGGCCCGGTTGATCCGGCTGGAGAAGCCGCGGGGCTGGGACGACGTCTGCTGGGACCCGGGGGCCTTTGTCTCCCTGCGCGTCTCGGATGGCGACGACCATCTCATCCGTCAATACAGTCTGCTGAAGGACAGCGACGGCTCAGACACGATGGATATCTGCGTCAAGCGGGTCAGGGACGGTCGGGCTTCGGCCCTGCTCAACGACGACGTGCGCCCGGGTTCTTATCTGACGCTGCTGGGCCCGCCGGTGTCCAGCGGCGGACTGGCCACCCCGGACGTACCGGCACGTGGGTTGTTCCTCGCCGGGGGAGTCGGCATCACCCCGCTCCTGAGCCAGTTGCGCAAGATCGCGCGGGGCGACGGCCCGAGGGATGCGGTGCTGCTGTACTTCAACCGTGACAGCCGCTCCATCCTGTTTCGCGACGAGATCGAGTCGCTCGGGCTGATCGAGGGAATCACCGTTCACCTGTTCACCGGCCTTCGGCCGACAGCCGAACTGATCGGCACGCTGGTGCCCGATGCCGCTGGTCGGGAGAGCTTCGTCTGTGCGCCAGAGGGATTCGTCGACGCTGTGCGCGGCTATCTCGCCGACATGGGACAGGATTCGGAGTGCTTCCTCACCGAGTCGTTCGCCACGCCTGCGCTTTCCCGGCCCGCCGATGACGGCAGCCGCTACCAGATCACCTTCACCCGTAGCCGGCGCAGCATCGAGGTGGACGGCGCCACGACACTGCTGGAGGCCGCCAACCGGGTGGGTATCCGGGTGCCCACCGGCTGCCGCAGCGGACTGTGCCGCGCCTGCGTGACCCCCAAACTGAGCGGTGTCACCCAACGTGAGGACGCCGCGGCCGGCATGCGGCGTATCACGGTGTGCGACAGCGTGGCCTGCTCGGATATCGAACTAGATCTGTGATCAAGCGCCGCCTGATATCGGCGCGCCGCAGCTCGTTGATCGTCAACACGGCGTGCGGCGACTCGACGGTCAACGTCGTGATCCCGCGGCGGCGCACAGAAGGGCCTGGGTATGGCCCGCGACTCCGACCCACTTACCTATGCCGGAGCCTTGACCTACGTCCTCGGCGCGGGAATCGGCTTTGGTGTCCTGCTGTCCGATGATGCCGTCATGCGCGAGATTGAAAATGCCGTCGTAATCGCCGAACGCGCCTGCGACGACTTCGCCGTATCCCACGTGATGGTGACCCTGGGACTGGCGCTGGTGCACCGCTCCACGGCAGCGGAGCGTGACCGTGGACAACAGATCCTTACTGAGGTCGGGGACGTGTTTCTGCGCGAAGAACACCACGTGGGCGACCTGCCGATGGTTTCTATCTACACCGCTCGCGAGATGGCCCGGGAGGGACAACTGCTGGGGTACGGCATCAACGCGACCGGCGTTCTGGTGGAAACACTGCTGGATCGCGGGAACGAGGATGACATCACCGAGGCGGAAGCCGCAGTGCAGCGGCTGGCGGCAGAACCGGCCCCGGACCGTGCAGCGATGCGTGACATCTGGCTGCTGCGGATGCATGCCTTGGTGGCGCGCTCCCGCGGCGACGACGTGAACTATCGCGGATATCGGGACCGCTACCGCTCCGTGGCGGCCACCCTCGGGTTCGAGGGTCATATCGCCTGGGCCGAAGCACTGCCTTAGTCGCGCGAATCCGACGGATTCACCTGCTCCACAGCCCAGGAGAACGCTGCGGCCTCGTCATCTGCGTCGAAATCGTGGATGAAGGCGAGTCTCCCGGCGCGGATTGCGCACACCAGGGTTCGTGTCCATGCGTACTGCTCGCCGCCGCCTCCCACCCCTTCCCGCTCCATGCGGACCACGAACAGCGTCGGCGAGACGAAGCGCACGCTCGAGAACCATGCCCGCAACGGGTCGAGCATCGTGTTCAGATCCTCAAGACTCGTGCGGAGTTCCGCCGCCGAGCGATCCGGGAAGCCGAAGCGGGATCGGTTCTGGATATGCACATCAGGACAGCTGAGCTGATTGAAGAGCCGGTCGAATTCGCCCCGGTTCAGAGCGGTGACATAGTCCGACATCCACAGGCCCGTTTCCGCGAATGGTGCGCCCTCGTCGGCGTAGTGGCGTCGCTCAAGTTCTTGGTAGGCGCCTTCGAAATCGTCGGCATCGAATCGCCCGTCACGGACGATGCGGCCGTCCTCATCGACGTCGAACACGTGCAGGTGAGCCGATTCGTTGCCGGCGTCATCGGACCACCGGCTCCACCACAACGCCAGTCGCTGACCTCGAATAGCCAGCAGTCGGGCCTCGAAATACGTGAACTGTCGGAATATTTGTTCGATCGCGACCCGCATGGCGGCCGTGCCCTGGATGGGATCACCGGTGAGCGATCGGTGATCGTCGAACTCAAACTGATCCGAGTAGTACCCAAGAACCGCATCGCAGTCGCGGAGTTTCATCGCCTGGAGTAAAGCCCCTACTGAGTCACTGGCTCGGTTCCTCGTCGGCAGCGGATTGGCGGCGGTCCGCACCCGCGCCTCGGCGTAGGCAAAGGCTTCTTCTTCCTCGTCGAACTCCCGCATGGATGCCAACAACCCGGCAGCGAACTCGCCCACGTAGATCCGCGTCCACCGGTACTCCGCGCCGTCGGTCCCGGCGGCTCGTACGTCGCCGAGGGCGACGAAGCACTCGGGCGAGAGCCAGTGGACCACCGACGAGAAGTTGTCGACCGCCGATGTCTGCCTGCCTCGCTCCCGCAGCCAACCGAAGAACTCGTCGAGAGTGCGTTCCGGGGCCGTCAACGTCGCGGCAGGAGATCGCCAGCAAAATGTCGGCAGGCACAGCCGGCGGGCCGATTCGAGGTCGAGTCGGTTCATCGCTTCGATGAACGCGTCCACCGTCCGGCCGTTCGCGGCGAACCCCGCGCCCTCGCCTGCGTAGTAGCGGCGCTGCAGTTCCCGGTATGCCGCCAAAAGATCGTCCTCGTCGAACCAGCATTCGTAGCTGATGCGTGCGTCGTCATCAACCTCAACGACGAGCAAGTATGTCGAGGTGTTGCCAGTTTCGTCGGTCCACCGGATCGCACCCATGGCCAGCCTGAGGCCCCTCACCACAAGCGTGCGCGACTGGAAGTGATTGAACTGCTGAAGTATCCGGTCGACGGCAGCTCGTAATTCGGTTCTTCCGGGGAGCAGCCTCCCAGCCAGCCGCCGCCGATCATCGTGGCGGCAATCCTCCCGGTAGGAATCGACCACAGCTTCGGCGTCGCCGCGCGACAACGCGCGGTCGATCCCGACGAGAACCTCAGCAGCCCAGTTGGTGACGGCCAACCGAGTTGCGGAGGCCCGCGTGCGTTCCTCGGCATAGGCGAAGGCCGCCTCCTCGTCGTCGATGTCGAATTGCCGCAACGTGACCAGCAGGCCGTCTCGGCACTCGTCGACGAAGATTCGCGTCCATGTGTACTCTTCGCCGTCAGGACCGATCGCCCGAGTCTCGCCGCGGGCAACCACCGTCGTGGACGAAACCCACTGACAGGCCGAAAAGAAATTCGTCACCGACGTAACCTGCCTGGCCCGTTCCTGCAGCCACGCGAAGAACTCTTCGACAGTGCGCTCCTCAATCGTCAGCGTCGATGGAGGCGACACTGCTCGGAATTCGGGCCCGGTGAGCCGACATCCGGCCTCGAGGTCGAGTCGGTTCATAGTTTCGATGAACGCGGCTATCGGCCGGCCATTCGCGGCCAACGCCGCACCCTCGCCGGAGTAGAAGCGTCGCTCAAGTTCGCGGTACGCCGTCTCGAAGTCGTCCTCGTCGAAGCGCCCGTGGTAGTCGACCAGTCCGTCGTCGGCCACCTCGAAAACATCCAGAGAGGCTGTGGTGTTGCCGTCGTCGTCCCACCACCGGGCGCTGGCCAGGGTCAGCGTCTCACCTCGGACCGCCAGCGGACGCCACTCGACGTGCGCGTACTGCTCGTGCTTGCGCTGCGCGGCGGCCCGGAACTCCGCATTGCCCACGATCGGGTCACCGTGCATCCTGCGCTGGTCTGCATAGACGGTGCGCTCGGAGTAGATCGTGACGTTCGTGACCGGACTCCGCATGGATGCAAATCTGGCTTCGAGGATCTCGCTCGTCCGGTTTCGGACCACCAGCCGACTCGGCCGGGACGCGACGAGGGAGTCAGCGTAGGCAAACGCGAGTGATTCGGCATAGGTGAATGCGTCAGCCTCACTGTCACACTCACGAACCCACGCGATCGCGCCATCGCGGATCTGGGTGACGACGACGGAACTCCAGGTGTAGCCCTCCCCTCCCTTTCCGACGGCGGTGATCTCGATGCGGCAGACGGCACAGCTGGGCGAGCACCACTGGATCGCGGGAACACAGTGCTGCTGCGACGAAACCTGCTGTCCGCGTTGCCGCAGCCACTCAAACATGTCCTCAAGAGTGCGCTTGAGCGGCTTGAGCGAGGCCGCTGGAGCGAGCCAGCGGAAGCCCGGGTGAACGGCCCTTTTCGCCGACTCCAGGTTCTGTTCCCGGAATGCCTGCACGATGTCCAGCACCGCGAGGCCGCCGGTCGCGTACGCCGCGCCCTCGCCCGCGTAGAACCTGGTCTCGAGTTCGCGGTAGGCGTCCTCGAAGGCGTCCGGGTCGAACCGGCTGAGGTGGTAGACGACGGTGCCCCGCAACTCGACCACGTCGAGGCATGCGCTTTCGTTGCCCGCGTCGTCCCGTCGGCATGCCCAGGCCAGCACCAGATTCTCGCCCCGAACCGCGAGGGTCCGCCACTCGCCGTGGCGATATGTCTCGATGAGCCCCGCCGCCGCGCGGCGCGGTCCGTCGAGTCCCAGAATCGGTGCTCCGGACACTCGGCGCCGATCCCGGTACACGAAGTCGTCGCTGAAGTGCGCTACTGCGGCATCCGGACAGCCATCGACCAAGGCCGAACAGGCGGCGTCGTAGATCTCGCTGGCCCGGTTCTGAATCGCCAGTTGCGACGCGGCTGCTGTGTCCCGTACCGGGGAAGCCACGGCGACAGTCGCCTGGGCTGTCTCGGCCAGCCGCCCGGCCAGGAACGCGGCATCCTTTGCCGCAAAAAGCGATTCGGCGTCGTGGCCTGCCTGCGAAGCGCCCGCGACGTCACCAGCGGCCGCCTGCACCCGACTCAGGGTGAGACAGGCGTCGGCGTGGTCGAGGACCAGGTCGGTGTCGGCGGCGACGTCCACGGCTTGGCGGGCCATCCGGACGGCTTCGTCAAACCGTCCCTGGGCGGCGAGGATTTCGGCCCGTACCGCCCGCCAGGCGATGGCGCTCTTGAGGTTGTGACCAGCGATACGTTCGCTCTCCGCGGCGTAACGGTCGGCCTCCTCGACGCGCCCCTGCGCGAGCACCGACCGTGCCAGCAGTGCCGCGGCCTGCCCGGCGTCGGCGCCGACGCCTAACGAATCCAGACCTTCCAGCGCCGTCCGGAAGTAGGGTTCGGCCGCCGCCGGGTCACCGAGGATCAGATCCATGATCCCGGCGTACAACTCGGTCTCCATCAGACCGTGGCGCAGGCCGAGTTCGGACACGATCTCCCGGGCATCGGCGAGCATCCCGCGGGCCTTCTCGGGCCGGCCGCGTAGCAGTTCGAGCATCGCCAGGCAACGCAACGACGTCGCCTCCAACGACGGCGCGGCGGTCGTCATCCGTTGCATCCGAACGACGTCCAGACACCTCCCGCCGGCCTGCGGCGCAGGACTAGGACCCCACAGGGCGGCGTTGGGCGCCGCGCCCAGCGCCGCGGTGATCTGACGATGGTCACCGGCCTGGCGGGCCGCGATCAAGGCCTCGAAAAGATCCGCCTCGGCCTGACCGATGCGACCCAACCGTCCCCTGGCGTTAGCACGCACCCGGTAGGCCTTGGCCGACCCGGCGGGGTCACCGCGACGGGCGAACTCCTCGATCGCGTCCCCGATCCGCCGATCGACCTCGGGAAGCCGGGACGGATCGGTGTAGGCCAGGTACTGACACCGGTAACACGTCGCCCACGGCGCCAGCGCATCGTCGGCGACGCGGTCGAGTTCATCGACCAGGGGTGCCCCGGCCGCGACGTCCCCGGCGGACAGCAAAGCCTCACACCCCACCATCAGCAACTCTGCCCGTAACTGGCCGTCGGCCGCGGCCAGGGCTGCGCCGCGGCCGGCCTGCGCGCCCGCCGACACCAGCGCGTCGCGGTCCAACGCCCGACGGGCGGCGGCGAGGTAGCCCCGCGCCGAACGCAACGCCAGCGTCGTAGTGCGCTCGTCGTGCAGGCCGAGGTCGCGCCGATAGCCGTAGGCCGCCTCGACGTGCCGGGCGGACAGTTGTTCGGGATCCACGGCACCAGTGGACCCGCCGGCATCGACCCAGTCGGCGAACCGTTCGTGCAATTCGGCCCGGTCGGACTTCAGCAGCCTGCGGTAGGCGACGTCGCGGATCAGCACGTGGTGAAAGCGCCAGATCGGCTCGTCGCCGAGATAGGCGCCGCTGGGCTGGGCGAATTCGAGCCGGCGCAGCCGGTCCAACGCGGATCGGACGGCGGTCGCATTCAGGTCGCCCAGTGCACCGAGGGCGCCGGGGAAGAAGTCGGTTCCGATCACCGAGGCCAGTTCGAGCACCCGCCGGTCGGCGGTGTTCATCCGCTCCAACCGGGAGGCCAGCAGCGCCTGGATGGTAGGGGGTACGGCGATGGCGTCGGCGTCGATGGTCAGCCGCCAGCCGTCCGGTTTGGCGACCAGGACCCCGTCGTGGACCAGCATCCCGACTAGTTCCCTGACGAAGAGCGGGTTCCCGCCGGTCGACGAGGGCAGGCGGTCCAACAGCTCGGCCGGTATCTGGTCACCGCCCAGCACGTGGACGGCCAGTTCCGCAGTGGCCTCCGGAGCAAGCCCGCGCAGACGGATCGCGTCGCTCACCCACCCGCCGACGCTGGCGAGATCGGCTCTGATGTCACGGATTTCGGGTCGGGCCAGCGCGATGATCGGAACCGGGGCGTCGCGCACCCACTCCGCGAGGTGCTCAAGGAAATCGAGCAGCAGCGGATCCGCCCACTGGACGTCGTCGACCACGACAACGAGCGGCTGCGCGGCGGCGAGGACCTCGATGTAGCGGCGCAGCGCCCAGAACGTTTCCTCGACCGAGGTCGCCGCGCCGGTATCCAGGGCGGTGAGCCCGCGCAGGATCCGGTCGCGCTCACCCGCGTCGGCGGGAACGTCGGCATCGACGTCGCGGGCACGGATCGCATCGACCATCGGGGCCAGGGCCACCGATCCCTCGGTGGCGCAACGCACCTCGAGCGCCGCGAACCCACCGCGAGCGGCGAACTCCGTGGCCAGCCGGGTCTTGCCGACGCCGGGATCGCCGATGACCGTGACCAGGCGTACCTCCCGGCGCGCGACGGCGTCGTCGACGACCGTTTGGAGCCGACGGAACTCGTCGCCGCGGCCGACGAACGGCACGGTGTCGGCAGCGTCGGCGCGGCGATCGGTCCACTGGTAGACCGGCACCGGCGCGGCACGGCCCTTGACCTGAACCCGGCCCATCGGCTCGTAGCGGTGTTGCCCGCGGGTCGCCCGCCAGGTCTCCTCGCCGACCACCACACCGCCGTGCGGGCATTCCGACTCCAACCGGGCGCCTACGTTGAGGGCGTCGCCGACCAGATCGGCGTCGCCGGACCCGACCACGACCTCGCCGGTGTTCACCGCTACCCGCAGGGCCAGATCCACCCCGTGCGCGGCGCTCACCTGACCGGCGAGTCCGACGAAGCGCTGCTGCAGTTCGACCGCGGCTTCCACCGCGTGGCCGGCGTCGTCGGCCCCGACTTCGGGCACCCCCCAGACGGCCATGAACCCGTCGCCGATGTACTTCGTGATACCGGCGCGATGATGATCGGCGGTCGAGCGCAGGAGTTCGTGGTAGCGGCCGATCACCTCGCGGGTCGTCTCCGCGTCGACCTGCTCCTCGAACGCGGTGGAGCCGGCCAGATCGGCGAAGAGCACCGTGACGGTCTTTCGGGTCGGGGCATCCGGGGGCGAGCCGGCGGGAGGCTCAAGCGGGGAGCCGCAAGACCGGCAGAACCGCGCGCTGGCACTGGCCCGCGCACCACAGCTGCCGCACGAACGGTCCAGCAGCGCCCCGCAGCCCTCACAGAAGCGGGCGTCCGCTTCGTTGCTCGTGCCGCAGGAGGCGCAGGCCGGGGGCGTCATGTCAGTCCGGCCGCACCGACAGCGCGTCGTGGTCCTCGATCGCGGCCGCGGCGCCGTTGGCCATGGTGCGCAACAGGTCCAGTTGGCGATCGTTGGCCAGGTCGAACCGGCCGGCCCCGATCACCGGGTAGGCGAAGCACCAGGCGGTGGTCAGCCGGTAGTCGCGCATCAATTCCGCTGCCGGATAGTCGATTCCGAGGCTGCGGAGCTGATCCGCGTAGCGCTCGATCAGCTCCGTCTCACAGCGGCGGCGGGCGGCGAGGTCGAGGCTCTGGCTCAGGAAGTACGCCAGGTCGTAGGCCCCCCGCCCGATGGACGTCATCTGCCAATCGAGGGCCGTCAAGGGAGGATCGGCGGCGTCGAGACCGAAGAACAGCTGGTCGAGTCGCAGGTCGCCGTGCAGGAAGGTGCGGGGGGCGCGGGCGATCTCGTCGCAGTACCACGGCACCAGGGACGGCAGCCGTTCGCCGAAGGCGAGGAGCGCAGGGGAGAGGTCGCCGCCGAGGACGTCGAGGAAGCGCGGCCAGGAGGCCTCGACGTTCGCGGCGATCACGGTGGGGAACGGGGGAGTGCTGAAGGTCTTCAGCCAGGGCAGGGAATCGAAGCGGTCGCTGCCCCACCAATGGGCGTGGTGGCGGGCGATGGCGTCGATGACGACGGCGGCGTCGTCGGGTGCGCAACCCACTGTCTGGTCGGCGACCCGAAGGTGTCCCAGATCCTCGAGCACCAGGATGAAGTCGTGATTGGCCTCGTCGAACGCGGCGAAGTATGACCGGGCCGGCGGCAGCGGGTTGGACAGCCCGATCTCCTGGTAGAAGCGCACCTCGCTGAGATAGAACTCGAGGTCCTCGCAGACCGCGGTGCGGGCCTGGGTGTCCAGGGTGGGCAGTTTCACCACGACCGACGCCGGGACGCCGTCGCCCTCGAGGTGGGCGCGGTACACCCGGCCCAGCAGTCCGACGCCGATGCCGATCTGTTCCAGGCGGCACGCGCGCACCTCGGAACCGAGGATGTCGCTGAGCCATCGGGGGGTGACGCACAGGGGATCCACCGGAAACCAGGTCATCGGCGCCCACCTCCCCCGGGTGTAATTGTACGAAATCCGCGGCAGACGCGGGGCTTTCCGGACGACGCTCTTGGCCGGCGACCGGCATGGATTCTCCGAAACGCGCACCCCGACCAAGATGAGGCCTGCGGTCAAGATGGAGCGACGATGTCCGCCGTCGTGTGGGTGCGAGCAGCAGACTCGAGGTTATCCAGGAACTATCCCGATGCCGAGTGTTGCCGCGCCGGCGGCGAGGCGTGCATCGAATGTCGCTACCTGCGCGGGCGGCAGATTCCGGGCCGCGTAGAGCACGCAGCAGTCCGCCAGTGTGAGCCCTGTGCGGACCCGCAATTGGGCCAGTTCCCAGGCGGCGTCGGGCTCGAGTCCGACGTTGTGGATCTGCAGCTCCGCCAGCGCGTCTCGGGCATGCTCACCGCGGCCGGCCCGGATGGCTCCAACAAGTACCTCAGCGAGAGTGACAGTGCTGGAGGCGAATTCACCATCGCAGTGAGCCAGGAGAATCTCCGTCGCCCGACCGTGGTGGCTGTCACGACTTTCCAGGTGCGCGATGAGGACACTGGCGTCCAGGATGATCACTCGGGCCAGTCCTGGCGAATGTCCTCGAGATATCCGGGCCCGTAGACCCCGGTCAGAGCGCCGGAGGTTCGTTCGATTCTCTGGCGACGACCTTCAACAAGGCCGCGCCGGCGCGCCTCGAGAGCCTCTTCACCGGCGAGGATGAGCCGGCGCAGCAAGGCGCCCGGCTTTTCGGCCAGCTCGGGCCAGGCCTTGCGTGCGACATCCAGAGCGGCGGCAATGTCCTCGGTCTCGGTGACCGCGTGGCGTCGGTGGAGCGTCGGCATACTTCGCAGTGTAACACTGATTGGCCTGGTGTTACACCGATTGGCGAGGGGCATCCACCCCGGGTGTTAGTCCCCGGACACGCTCACCCCGCGCCAGAATGCGACGTAGCCGGCGATCTCCTTGGCGGCAGGTTTGGGATCGGGGTATACCCAAGCGGCATCGGTGTTGGTCGCACCGTCGACGGTGATCGAGAAGTAGTCCGCGGTGCCCTTCCACGGACAGGTGGTATGGGTCGAGGAGGGGGAGAAGTACTCGCGGTGCAGAGATTCCGGCGGGAAGTAGTGGTTACCCTCGACCACTATCGTCGCGTCCGACTCCGCCAGCACCGCGCCGTTCCAGATCGCCTTCGTCATGGTGTTCCTCTCGGTGATGGTCGAACGTCTAGCGTTGGGGCAGCAGGCCTTTGAGGGCTTCTCGGGTGTCGACCACCTCGTCGGGGGTGGCTCCGAATTCCACTGCGGCGAAGTCCGTCACACCGATATCCCCCAGCGCACCGATGCGATCCTGGACCTCCTGGGTGCCGCCGATGATGGCGATGTCGGCGGGACCGCCCACGCCCTCGCGGTCGAGCATCGCACGGTAGCTCGGCAGTGCCCCGTAGGCCGCGAAGGTCTCCGCGGCGCGCGCCGCCGCCGCGTCGGTGTCGCTCGTCACGCACACCGGTAGGGCGGCGATGACGCGCGGGGCAGGCCGGCCGAACTCCTCGGCCGCTGCGGTGATGGTGGGGATGGTGTGCGCCGCCAGGGTCACCGGGCCGGTGCACCAGGTCAACGTCCCGTCGGCCAGCGCCGCGGTGACGCGCAGCATCTGCTCGCCCAGCGCGGCCACCACCACCCCGAAACCGTCTGAACCGCGGGCGCTGATCCCGGCGTGCACCGAGTACATCTCACCCTCGAAGTTGGCGGGTTCGTTGCGCGACAACGGCATCAGGACCTTGAGGTACTCGCGCAAATGACGCACCGGCTTGTCGTAGCTCAGACCGAACATGTTCTCGATGACGATCTTGTGGCTCAGACCGATGCCCAGGGTGAATCGGCCACCGGACGCCGCGGCCACGGTGTGGGCCTGCTGGGCGATGGCGTGCGGATGGCGGGGGAAGGTGGGCACCACCGAGGTGCCCAGCTCGATGCGCGGAACCGTCATGCCCACGATCGCCAGCGCCGTCATCGTGTCGTGTCCGAAGATGTGCGGCGCCCAATACGCGGCGAAGCCGTCGCGTTCGGTCGCGGCGGCCTCGGCCACCACATCCTCGAGAGTGCCGTCGTTGACCGCGCTGCCGAAGATTCCGTATCTCATGGAGCCGACGGTACAACCCCCTCGGCCTCCGGCACCCGGTGCGGTCTTGAACCGGCTGGCCCGGCCTGACAAGCTCGTCGCGGGGGTACCGACAGATTCGGGAGACCATGGTGTTCGATCTCAAAATTCTCGGCGGCACGGTGGTCGACGGGACCGGCGCCGAACGCTTCCGCGCCGACATCGGTGTCCGCGACGGCACGATCGTCGAAGTGCGCCGCCGCGGCCCCGGCGACCCTCCGCTGGAGGGCGAGGCGATCGAGACGATCGACGCCACGGGCAAGATCGTCGCCCCCGGATTCGTCGACATCCACACCCACTACGACGGTCAGGTGAGCTGGGACGCCGTCCTGGAGCCCTCCGCCAGTCACGGCGTCACCACGGTGGTCTCCGGCAACTGCGGCGTGGGATTCGCCCCGGTCCGCCCGGGTACCGAGGAATGGCTCATCGCGCTGATGGAAGGTGTCGAGGACATCCCCGGCACGGCGCTCTCCGAAGGCATCACCTGGGGCTGGGAGAGCTACGCCGAGTACCTCGACGTGATCGGCCGTCGCGAACTCGCCGTGGACTACGGCAGCCAGATCGCGCACGGCACCGTGCGCGCCTACGCGATGGGCGAGCGCGGCGCCCGCAACGAGCCCGCCACCGCCGAGGACATCGCCGTGATGAGCCGTCTCGTTCGGGAGGGGATCGAGGCCGGCGGCCTGGGCTTCTCCTCCTCGCGGACGCTGGCCCACCGGGCGATGGACGGCGAGCCGGTGCCGGGCACCTTCGCCGCCGAGGACGAACTCTTCGCGCTCGGGCGGGCGGTCGCGGCCGGCGGCGGCGCGGTGTTCGAACTCGCCCCGCAGGGCGCCGCGGGGGAGGACATCGTGGCGCCCCGCACCGAACTCGAGTGGATGCGGCGCCTCGGTGAGGAAGTCGACTGCGCGTTGAGTTTCGCGCTGATCCAGGTCGACGCAGACCCGAACCTGTGGCGCGAACAGCTCGACCTCTCGGCGGCCGCCCACGAGGCGGGCAGTCGGCTCTATCCGCAGGTTGCGGCCCGCCCGTTCGGCATGCTGCTCGGGTTCCCCGGCCACCACGCCTTCACCCACCGGCCGACGTATCGGCGACTGAGGTCCCAGTGCAGCCGCGAGGAACTCGCCGCCCGGCTGGCCGATCCCGCCGTCCGGGCCGCCATCCTGGCCGAGCAGGACCTGCCGATCGATCCCACCGTGCTCTTCGACGGCATGTTCGCCTTCGCGCAGTACGCCATCGACCGATTGTTCGTGCTCGGCGAACCGCCGGACTACGAACCCACCGACGAACGGACGGTGGCCGCCATCGCCCGGGAGCGCGGCGAGCACCCGTTGACGACGATGTACGACCTGATGCTGGAATCCGACGCCGCCGCGATGCTGATGCTGCCGCTGTTCAACTACGCCGACCGCAACCACGACGCCATCCGGGAGATGATGACGCACCCGGCCGGGGTGCTCGGGCTCTCCGACGGCGGCGCGCACTGCAGCATGATCTGCGATGCGTCCTACCCGACCTTTCTGCTCACGCACTGGGCCCGCGACCGCCACCGCGGTGCGGGGTTGCCGCTGGAGTACGTGATCCGCAAGCAATCCCACGACACCGCCGCGCTCTTCGGCCTCACCGACCGCGGCGTGATCGAGGTCGGCAAGAAGGCCGATCTCAACGTCATCGACATGGACGCGCTCACTTTGCACGCACCACGAATGGTCTACGACCTGCCCGCCGGTGGGCAGCGCCTGGTCCAGGGCGCCTCCGGCTACACCGCCACGATCGTCAGCGGGGTGGTGACGCGCCGCGACGACGCCGACACCGGGGCGCGGCCCGGCCGGCTGGTCCGGGGCGGGCGCTGAGTGCGACGAAATCGCGCGGGATCACTGACCGTCGGGGTCCCCATCGGGTAGAACCAGGCTTATGGCTACCGATCTGATCCTGAAGGCTTCCACCATCATCACGATGGACGATGCGCTGCCCCGGGCCCGCGCGCTGGCCATCGACTCGGCCACGGGACGGATCACCGCCATCGGATCGCTGTCCGAGGTCCAGGCCGCCGCCCCCGGTGTCGCGGTGACCGATCTGGGCAGCACGGTACTCATGCCCGGATTCGTCGAACCGCACAGCCACCCACTGCTCTCCGGCATGGCGACCCAGAAACCCGCTTATTGGGTGTCTCCCAACGTCGGCGTCTCGACCTGGGATGCGGTGAAGGCCATCTTCGCCCAGGCGGACAAGGAGAACCCGGCCGATCACGTGCTGGTCTTCAACGGGATCGACCGCCTGCTGCAGCAGGCCCCGTTGCCCACCCGCGCGGTACTCGACCCGATCTTCCCAACCCGGCCGGTCGTGGTCATCGACAACTCAGGGCATGGCATCTACTTCAACAGCGCCACCATCGCCCTGCTGGGCTGGCCGGACGGCAAGCCCCCGGCGGATCCGGTCGGCGGGAGCTTCGGTCGCGCGGCCGACGGAACGAGCGACGGAACCGCGTTCGAGTCCGGAGCCCTGATGCAGGTGGCGGGTGCGGTGTTGCCCAAGGCGATCCCGCACCCGCTGCACTCCGGTGCCTTGTTCTACCAACTGATGGCCCGCAACGGGATCACCGCCACCTCGGAACACACCTACAACACCGGCCAGCGCCTGGCCTACGCGGCGATGGCGTCGGTACCGGATTGTCCACTGCGCCTGCACGTTTACCACATGTCCATCGAGGCCGACGCCGCGGCGGACGTGGTCTTTCCCAACCCGGAGATGGTGCGAAAGATCGGCATCAAGCTGTGGGCCGACGGCTCGCCGTGGCTGGGCAATGTGGCCATCTCCTTCGAGTATCTGGACAACCCGACCACCCGCACCGCGGAGATCGAACTCGGACCGCGCGGCGAGACGCAGATGAACTACACCCGGGCCCAACTCGACGCGGTGCTCGACGAACTGGTGCCGACCGGGTACCAGATGGCGTTTCACTGCAACGGTGATGTCGGGTTCGACGTGGTCCTCGACGCCTACGCCCGGGCGCTGGCGAAGTTCAACCTGCTCGGCTCGGATCACCGGTGGCGGGTCGAGCACCTCGGCGCGGCACGACGCGATCAGTTCGAGCGCGCCGCCGCGCTCGGTGTCACCTGCTCGCTGAGTCCGTTCCAGTACATCTACTGGGGCGACCTGCTCGACGGCGTGATGTTCGACCCGGCCTACGGCGCGCAATGGCAACGGATACGCGACGCCTTCGAGGCCGGCGTGCATCCCAGCTATCACAACGACGGGTCGGTCTGCCCGCCCAACCAGATTGCCAACGTCGCCCACACCGTGATGCGGACGACCGCCAGCGGGACGGTGCACGGCGCCGACCAGGCGGTGTCCCTGGATCAGGCCCTCCGGGCGATCACGATCAACGGCGCCTATCAACTCAAGCGGGACCACGAGATCGGGTCCCTGGCCGTCGGGAAGTACGCCGACCTGGTGGAACTATCGGCCGATTTCTACGCGGTCCCGGTCGACCAGATCACCGAGAAGGTCACCGTCCTCGGAACGTGGCTGGGCGGCCGAAAGATCGACCTGGATACGTTCGTCGCCCAGGTCAAGACGATCGACCCGACCGAGCACCCCGGCCTCGCCCAGCAGGCCGGCGACCGGAAGTGCTGCTAGTGCGCCGACTCTCGCCGGCCCGTCAGCCGCGGCGGGTGGGCAGGGCCGCGATCCGGCGGACCAGGTAGGGCGAGAACCAGCCGGCGTACTTGTCCTGAAGGACCGGGTCGCGCCAGTCCGAACCGGTGACCACCTCGCGGCAGGCCGGTTGAGCGCACAGGCAACGGAACTCGTCGTAGTCGCTGGCGTCGCACATCGCGTAGTCGAAACACAACTCCTCGCCCGGCCCGATGTCGCGCATGGCCACCAGCAGCATCTGACCGAGCAGGCCGCAGTTGGGTTCGCAGGAGTGATTGAGCATGTCGCCGGCCTCCGGGGTTTCACCGGAGACCAGATAGAGATCGGCGTCGACCTGGATGGATCGGCTCTGCCGGTCATGGCTGAGGTTCTCCAGCGCTGCGGTGGGGATGACCCAGCCGCCGAACGCGGCCACCGTCTCTCCGGCCGGGATCGGCTCGACAGCGAAAGAGCCCCAGCCCTTTTCACCGGCCGGACGGGCCTCGGCCTTGGGACTGAGCCAGTTGTAATCCATCGGGCGAACACCCCCACGGTCGGTTAACGGACGCCGCAGATATTACGGGACGTTGTCCTGCGCGCCGATCCGGTGGCCGACTAGCATCGCGCTATGCGACGGCTGCCGGTGATGGGGATGGTCTCCGCGATCGTGGCCTTCGCCGCCGGAACCGGGACCGCCGCCGCCGGACCGTTCCCCCCGCCGCCGTGCTCGTTCGCCCTGACCCCACTAGCGGCGGGCAATGGCATGGTGAGTGTCTCGGTAATCTCGACAGGCTGCGCCGCACTGGCCGCGCCGTACTCCAGTGTCGCGTGTCTACAGGCCGCCGATGACCCCGCAACGACCTGCAGCCAGGGACAGGGCGCTGACCCGGCGCTGGTCACCCTCGCCCACCGGCCCGGCGTCGCGTACACCGCCAGTGGCCGCGGCTGCGCGGGATGGGTGGGTCTGCCACCGGCGGCGAATTGCCAGATTCTCGGGCCCGTCGTCGCGACGCTTTAGCGTCGGCGCGCGCAGCGGTCGATGATCGCGTCGAAGGCGTTGAGAATGAACTGGTCGGCCACGGGGTCCGAGGACACCGGTTGTGAGGACTGCTTGATGATGGCGATGCCGCGACGGCGGTCGACATAGACCCACTGACCATGGACGCCGATCGCGGTGATCGCTTCGCGGCCGGGGGTGTGGCGGATCCACCATTGTGCGCGGTAGCTCCAATCCCCGCCCGCCCACGGGCCGACCGCCTCGGGTCCGCGGGCGAATTTCTCCCGACTGCCGCCGTTTTCGAGGGTGGCGATGATCGCCGGTGACAGGATCTGCTGATCTGCGGCACGGCCGTCGTTGAGCAGCATCATGGCGAATCGGGCGAGATCCCGGGGCGCGGCGTTGAGCCCCCCGCCAGCCACCAGCGTGCCGCACCGGTCGAGCAACACATAGGTCTCGGCCTCGGTGCCGAGTCTGGACCACAGCGCGTCGGAAAGCATGTCCTGGAAGGACTTTCCCGTGGCCCGATTGGTGATCCAGTTGACGACGTCGGTCTTGGGTGTCTGGTACCGGAAGATCTCACCGTGCCCGTATGAGGGGTCGATCGACAATGTCGCGAGGAAGTCGTAGAGGCTGCCGACGGACTCGCCGGTGGGGGAGTCCAGCCAGCCCAGCGCGGCCGCGTAGGCGCTGATGCCGGAGTTCGGGTCGGCATAGTCCTCGCTGAATGCCATCGAGTTCACCATGTCCATGACCTGGCCGACCGTGGCCCCGGCGAATGCCGAGGCGCCGGCAAGTTCGGGGAGGACGTCAAGCACCGGCCAGTCCTCGCCGAGGTGACCGTCGGCGACCGCCATCAACGCGAACAGTCCGGCGAAGGACTTGGTGACCGACATCATCTGGTGTGGCTGAGCGGCATTCATGCCGTTGGAGTAGTGCTCGTAGACCAACCGGTCCGGCGTCACGACGAGAAGGGAGTCGGTGTAGGTCTCGCGGAGGAACGCCGCAAACGGCGCCGGGGTGCCGTCGGCGCGGGACATCGTGAGGTCGGCGATGCCGTCGTCGATGGCGATGTCGAGATCCTGCGGGCGCGAACTCGTCCGGACCGGGGCCGACGGGTAGATGGTCCGCATGTGCAGATAGGACCAGCGGTTGTAGGGCCCGACCATCAGCGCGTTGGAGCGATCCACCCGCTTGTCCGGTTGCGGCGGGAAGCCCTGCATCAAGCCGAGTTCCTGTGCCGTCGCGTAGCGGTCATCACTCACGATGAGATCCTAAGTCCGCTCCGATCGCTGACGCCCGGGCGTCGGCGGCGCGAATCCCGTCGGCGATCAATTCAGCGGTCACCTCGAACGGTTCGTTGTGCGCCGTCTCCGCGGGTGCCACCGTACGCGCCGCCACCACGCGCAGATCATCGGCCGAGGCGTCACCCAGACCGATATCGGCCAGTCTGGTCGGCAGGCCCACCTCGCGACAGAACGCGACCACCTCACGGAACTCCGCATCCGGGCGGCCTTCCACCACCAATTGGACCAGCAGGCCGATGGCGACCTTCTCGCCGTGCAGGAAGTCATGGGTCGGGCCCAGCATGGTCAGGCCGTTGTGCACGGAGTGGGCCACGGCCAGTCCGCCGGATTCGAAGCCCAGACCGGACAACAGGGTGTTGGCCTCCACGAGCCGTTCCAGTGCCGGGGTCACCGAGTGCGCTTCCACCGCGGCCAGCGCGGCCGGCCCGTCGGCGAGCAGCGTGTCGTAGCAGAGCCGGGACAGCGCCAGCGCCGACATGTTCGGCGCTCCGCCGAGTTCGTTGGGCTTGCGGGCCTCGGCCACCGTTCGGGCCTCGAACCAGGTGGCCAGTGCGTCGCCCATCCCCGACGCCAGGTAGCGCGCCGGACTGTTGGCGATGATCGTGGTGTCGACCAGGACGAGTTCGGGGTTGCGCGGGTGGTGCATCACGCGGTCCACCTCGCCGGTCTCGGTGTAGACCACCGACACTGCGCTGCAGGGCGCGTCGTTGGAGGCCAGCGTCGGACACATCACGGTCTTGAGCCCGGCGGCGACGCCGACGGCCCGGCCGGCGTCGAGCGCCTTGCCGCCGCCGACGGCGATGATCGTTCCCGCCCCGGCCGCGGCGGCCGCCGCCACGCCTGCGTCGATCTCCGATTGCGAGCACTCGCCGCCGAAGGCGTGCACCGTGAACTCGATCCCGGCGCCGCCGAGGGTCGCCGTCCACGCGTCGGCCAACTGACGGCCGATCCGCTCGCTGGCCAGGATCAGCGCCGGTGCGGTGAGGCCGACCTGGCGGAGCACCGGCCCGAGTTCGGCGGTGGCGTCCTTGCCCTGGACGTAGCGAGCCGGGGCGGCGAAGGTTGCGAGCATCGCCGGTCACATTACGGCGGGGCGCCGCCGGCGGGCTGTGTTTGGATGGCAACGTGCCGCCCACCGCCGAGGCCCTGATCCTCGATTACGTCAGGACTCCGCGCGCGAAGGCTTCAGCGAAGGGGGCATTGCACGATCGCAGCGCCACGGACCTGCTGATCGGGCTGCAGAACGCGCTCGTCGAGCGGACCGGGCTGGACCCGGAGCGTGTGCAGGACGTCATCATCGGTTGCGCCTCGCAGGTCGACGAACAGGGCGCCAACATCGCGCGGACCGCGACACTGCTGGCCGGGTGGGGGGACCGGGTGCCGGGCGCGATGGTGAACCGGTTCTGCGCCTCGGGGATCGACGCCGTCGCCCAGGCGGGCGCCCGACTGCGGTCCGGCGATCTCGGCCTGGCGGTCGCGGGTGGAGTGGAGTCGGTGTCGCGGGTCCCGATGTTCGCCGACCGCGGCCCGCTGTGGACCGACCCGGCCACGGTCCGGTCCGTGGGGTCGGTCCACATGGGGATCGCCGCGGATCTCAATGCGACCGTCGAGGGCATGCGGCGCGACGAACTCGACCGCTACGGCGCGGAGACACAGCACAAGGCCGCGGCGGCGTGGTCAGCCGGGGTGTTCGCCGGTTCGGTGATCCCGGTTGCGCCCACCGCCGTCGCGAAGGGGCTGGATCACGACGAACTCGTCCGCCCGGACACCACGGTCGAGGCGTTGGCCGCGCTGCCGCCGGCGTTCGCGGGGCTGGGCGCCGACGGGCAGGACGCCATCGCGCTAAGCGCCTATCCGGCCGTCGCGGCGATCGAACATCTGCACACGGTGGGAACCTCACCGCAGATGGCGGACGCGGCGGCGCTACTGCTTGTCGGCACCGAGCAGTCCGCCGACGCCGCCGGCCTGGCACCTCGGGGGCGGATCCTGGCGGCCGCGACGACTGCGGTGAACCCGGTGTTGATGCTGACCGCGGGTCAGACCGCGGTCGAGGAGGTGATCGCCCGCGCCGGCCTGCGGCCCGCCGATATCGACGTCTTCGAGTTCGCCGAGGCGTTCGCCGCGCTGTGCCTGAAGTTTCGCCGGGAACTCGACGCCGGACCGGACCGGATGAACCCGAACGGCGGCACCATGGCGATGGGCCACGCGTTCGGCGCGACAGGGGCGATCCTGGTCGGCAGCTGCCTGGAGGAACTCGAACGGCGCGACGGCCGGTACGGCGTCGCCGCGGTGAGCGGGGCGGCGGGCCTGGGCGTGGCCGTCCTCATCGAGCGCATCGCGGGCTGAGGCTCAGCGTGAGCGGCGCGCCGGAGAGGCCGGACTCAGCCGCAGGAGCACTCCGGTCCGCAGGCGCACTGCGTGCAGGTGCAGTCGGGGTTGGTGCAGGAGGACGAACCCTGCCCGCACGTGCAACTCGGCGTGCAGGTGCACGGCGAACAGGTACAGGTCGGGTTGGTGCAGGTGGCGGATGTCATGGGTCCATTCTAGTCCGCACCGGGGGTGGCCGCCCTACTCGACTTTCTGGCGTCGTCGGCGCGCCGAGATCACTGATTCGGCGATGAGCACCACGAGCAGGGTGGCCCCGAACGACGGGTAGAGCACCGCCAGCGCGGTGGCGATGACGCCGATCGCGACGACCGCGCCGCGGGGCGTGTTCGACCGTGCCGCCTCGCTGCTGCGCCCCGGTAGGCCCGCGCTTCCGGTGGGCCTGCGCTTCCACCACATGAGCACCGCGGTGGCGATGCTCGTCAGCAGCCCGAGGCAGGCGAACGTGGCCAGGATGCGGGTGAGCAGGCCGTACTGGGTGCCCATGTGCATGTTCACCGACCAGTTGGTAATCCGGGCCAGCGCACCGTCCTGGTCGGCGGTGCCGTCGGCGATCGTCTGCCCGGTGAACTGGTCGAGGTAGAGGGTCCGCTGCTCGGAGAGCTTCTGGGGCCAGTGATTGACGACGGTGTAGCTGCCGTAGACCGTCTTCCCGTCGACCTCCGCGTCGGACGGCGGCACGATGGAGTAGCCGGGAACCATCTTCTCCAGGGTGGCGATCTGCTGGATATCGTTGAACCCCAGCGGTTCGGGCACCGCGCCGGACACCGTCGAGGCGTACACCGGATCGTCCTTGTCCGACCAGGGGATCCGTCGGCCGAGCCGGTCGAGGTCGCCGAGCGTGGCCGGGGTGGAGGGGGCGTCGATCTCGGCCGAGGGGGTCACCGTCGAGGACACCGCACGCCAGTTCTCGCCCCAGTACCGTGACCAGGTCAGCCCCGAGACGATGTAGCAGATCAGCACCACCGAGAGCAGGATGCCGGTGGTGGCGTGCAGATCGCGCCAGCGGATTCGGCCGCCCTTGCCCCACCGGATGCCCAGGCGGGGCTTTCCCCGCTCGATGGGTCGCGGCCACCACAGGTAGATGCCGCTGGCCGCCAGCACCAGCACCCACACGGCAGTCATCTCGATGACGAGGTTGCCGATGCCGACGGCGATCGACGGATCCGGGTAGGCCGACGGGGCGATGAGGTGCCCGGCCGACGGCAGCGTCACTTTCGGGCCGTCGTTGCCGAACAGCCGGTGCAGCTGATTGGCCCAGCCCACCAGGCCGTCAAGCTCGTGGCGCTGACCGAGGTAGGCGCCGGTGTAGGGATTGACGAAAACCTGGGTGACATTGCGTTCGCCGACCGCCGGCTCCTCGGCGGGCAGGAAGTCGACCTGGGTGGAGCGGTCCGGCGCGGAGGGCGGGGTCACCGCATCCAGGACCATGTCGTCGGCCACCTGCTGGCGCGCGGTGGCGATCTGGGCGTCCAGCGATACCGGCGATCCCCCGGCCGCCACCATGGTGAGGTCGCGGTGCAGCCACAAGTCCAGCGGCTGGGTGTAGAGGATGATCAGGCCGGTGCACGCCAGCAGCACCAACGCGGGCGCGGCGAAAAGTGCCACCCAGAAGTGCAGCCGCCAGATCCGCCGCAGGATCGCTGATTCGCCCCTGCGCTGCTCGCGCTCGACAGTCACCACGCGGATTGGTCGGCCCGACCCGTCTGCGAGTTCCCGGCGGGGTTCAGATGATCAGCCGGCGGCCTCGTCGCGGCGCGCGGCGGCGATCAGATCGTCACGCGCCCGGGCCACCCGGGACCGGATGGTGCCCAGCGGACAGCCGCAGACGTCGGCGGCCTCGGCATAGGACAGGCCCAGCACCTGGGTCAGGACCAGCGCGTCGCGGCGGTCGGAGTCCAGCCCGTCCAGCAGCATCCTGATCTCGATGACGTCTTCGAACCGCCCGCCGCCGGTCGATGCGCCGAGCACCGTCTCCAGGTCCACCTGGGAGGTCGTCCGGGGCCGGGCCTGATTGCGGCGGATCTGGTCGACGACGACGCGGCGGGCGATGGAGAGCAGCCAGGTCCGCGCCGTGGAACGGCCCGCGAAGCGGGGCAGCGCGCCGATCGCCCGCAGGTAGGTCTCCTGGGTCAGGTCGTCGGCGCTGCCGGGGTCGGCGAGGAAGGCCACCGTGCGCCAGACGTCCCGTTCGGTCGCCCGGATGAACTCATCGAGTGCCCGACGGTCTCCGCGCCCGGCCGCCAGGGCCAGTCCGGTCAACGGGTCGTGGTCGCTCACCTGCAGCACATTAGGGGATGACGGGACCCGATGGGGCCGCGGGCGCGGGATCGCGGGGTAATTTGACCTCTGGAGCCCCGGAACTTCGGATCGCCATCATCCGACTGATCGACGGACGCGGGTGCGCTGCCCGGGCACTGAGGAGGACGATGACCACGACCGTCACGGGCGCGACGCAGGCACCACCGGTGCGCCGCGTCGAGCTGGACGTGTCGGGGATGACCTGTGCGGCCTGCGCCCACCGCGTCGAGACCAGGCTCAACAAACTCGACGGTGTGCGGGCCTCGGTCAATTACGCCACCCGGGTGGCCACCGTCGACGCACCCGAGCCGGTGACGCCCGACCAGCTGTGCGAGGTGGTGCGCCGGGCCGGCTACGACGCCGGACTTCGCGTCACCGGTGGGGACGAACGGCCGGATCCCGACGAATCGGCGGCACGGTCCCTGCTGGTGCGACTAGCGGTCGCCGCGGTGCTGTTCGTTCCGCTGGCCCACCTCTCGGTCATGTTCGCGGTCCTGCCGGGCACCCGATTCCCGGGCTGGCAGTGGGTGCTCACCGCGCTGGCCCTGCCGATCGTGACCTGGGCGGCCTGGCCGTTCCACCGGGTGGCACTGCGCAACGCCCGGCACCGGACGGCATCCATGGAGACCCTGATCTCGGTCGGGGTCACCGCCGCCACCCTGTGGTCGCTCTACACCGTTTTCGCGGTGCATCGCGAACAACCCACCACCGGACTCTGGCAGGCGCTGATGAGCAGCGACGCCATCTATCTCGAAGTGGCAGCCGGGGTGACGGTCTTCGTGCTGGCGGGTCGCTACTTCGAGGCCAAGGCCAAGTCCAAGGCCGGCAGCGCGCTGCGGGCGCTGGCCGCCCTGAGCGCCAAGAGCGTCAGCGTGCTGCTCGCCGACGGCACCGAGATGGTGATCCCCGCCGAGGAGATCAAAGAACAGCAGCGTTTCGTCGTCCGGCCGGGAGAGACCATCGCCACCGACGGTCTGGTCGTCGAGGGCGGCGCCGCGGTCGATACCAGCGCGATGACGGGGGAGTCGAAACCGGTCCGGGTGGGACCGGGGGACAGTGTGGTGGGCGGGACCGTCGTTCTGGACGGCCGCCTCGTCGTGGAGGCTGCCGCCGTCGGAGCCGACACCCATTTCGCCGGCATGGTGCGCCTCGTCGAGGAGGCGCAGGCGCACAAGGCCGACGCCCAGCGCCTGGCCGACCGGATCTCCGGGGTCTTCGTCCCGGCGGTCTTCGGGATCGCCGGGCTCACCGCGGCCGGGTGGCTGCTGGCCGGGGCCGCCGGTGACCGGGCCTTCTCCGCGGCGCTGGCGGTGCTGGTGATCGCCTGTCCGTGCGCACTGGGACTGGCCACACCGACGGCGATGATGGTGGCCTCCGGCCGTGGCGCACAGTTGGGCATCTTCCTCAAGGGCTACCGGGCTCTGGAGGCCATCAGGAACGTCGACACCGTGGTGTTCG
>SXGT01012820.1_pt1 | contig 46080 bp, 37 predicted proteins | sample 3176221 | NCBI WGS metagenome assembly SXGT01 (sample SAMN11356862, study PRJNA531348) | freshwater metagenome | isolation source: freshwater sample F1-120 | place: China: Fuxian Lake, Yuxi | collected 2017-12-25 | reverse complement strand
TCCGCCAAGCAGGGACGCGACAACCGAACCCAGGCGGTCCTCCCCTTGCGAGGCAAGATCCTCAACTCCGAAGGGCTCACCATCGGCAAGGTCATGACCCACCAGGAACTCGCCGATCTCGTCACTGCGTTGGGGACGGGCGTCGGTGATAGCTTTAATCTCAACAATCTTCGCTATGGCAAGATAATCCTGTTGATGGACGCTGATGCCGACGGCCACCACATCACCACCTTGATGCTCACGTTCTTCTTCCGCTTCATGCCCGAGTTGATCCGCAAGGGGCATCTCTACATCGGCCAGCCGCCGCTCTATCGCATCGACATCGGCAAGGAGACTTTCTGGGCCAAGGATGACGTACACAAGGAACAACTGCTCGAAGATATTCTCAAGAAACGGCCCAACGCCAAGCCGGATATTACGCGATTCAAGGGGCTGGGCGAGATGCTCCCCAGGACGCTGGCGGAGACGACGCTCAATGTGAAGACGCGCACGCTGCTGCGGGTGGACATCGATTCAATCATCGAGGCGGACAGGACGTTTACGGCCCTATTAGGCAAGGACCCGGCTTCGCGCTACCAGTTCATCATGGAATCAGCCAACCAGGTGGATAGTGAGGAGCTGGATGTGTGACCCGGTCCTCGTATAGCGCCCGCGCGGCGCCACGCGGGCGCTATACGAGGAAACGAAGATTGGGTGCCCCATGCACATTTCCACCTATCTCGATGACGTCGTTGTCTGGGCGCCAGCCAAGGTGAATCTCTTCCTCGAAGTTCTCGGCAAGCGGTCCGACGGTTACCACGAAATCGCAACGCTGATGGTTGCCGTGCGGCTTTACGATACCCTCGTCTTTCGCGAAGCCAATGCCCTGGCGTTGCGCTGCTCGGATACGAAGCTTTCGGCGGGCCCCGAGAATCTCGTCCTGCGCGCCGCCACGCTCTTGCAAGATCGCACTGGCTGCAAGAAAGGTGCGAGCATCCGCCTGATCAAACGCATTCCCATGGCGGCGGGGCTCGCGGGAGGTTCCACCGATGCGGCAGCGACACTGCTTGGGCTCAATCGGCTCTGGCAACTTGGGTTATCCACGAGTGAATTGGCAAAGTTCAGTGCCGAAATCGGCAGCGATATCCCGTTCTTCTTCCAGCTGCCGGCGGGCTGGTGCACGGGGCGCGGCGAGGTCGTCACGCCCGTGAAATTACCTATCCCGCTCCACTTCGTGTTACTTTGCCCAGCTTTCGGCCTGGGAACGGCTGCGGTGTACAAGAACGTAGTCGTGCCGCCGAATCCAGAGTCCGGCGACGCGCTTCGGCTGGCGTTTTCAAAAGGTGACGTTGATTCTATTGGCCGACTTATGCACAATCGCCTTCAGCTGGCAGCGGAGACGATCGAACCCCGCGTGGCTGAGTTTGCGAAGTTGCTGGCGGATTGCTCGCCGGCGGGAACCTTGATGTCCGGCAGCGGCAGCACGATGTTCGTATTAGCCCGATCCGTCGCGGACGCCGAACGCATTGCCGCCAGCTTGAAAACACGCACGAAGGCGCACGATTTTAGGATGATCGTGACGCGTACCATCTAGTTTCGGCGACTGCTCCGTGCGGGGCGGATGCCGCGGCGAGATGACAATACTGTGCCACAGCAAAAAGGAGTACCTCTGTGGTTATCACCGAAGTTCGCATCAAGCTCATGGAAGACAACAACGAGCGGTTGCAGGCCTTCTGCTCGGTCACGTTTGACGATTGCTTCGTCATCCGTGATTTGAAAATCATCGAGGGCACCAAGGGCTCGTTTGTCGCGATGCCGAGCCGAAAGCTCACCGATCGCTGTCAGTGCGGCTGCAAGAATCACTTGCGCGCCCGCCATTGCAATCAATGCGGCACCCGGCTCGACGAGAATCGCGCCATCCGCGACCAGGATGGGCGTGCCAAGCTGCATGCGGACATCGCACATCCGATCAACTCCACATGCCGTGAGTATATCCAGGGCGCGATCATCAAGGCGTTCCAGGAAGAGAAGATCCGCTCGAAGCAGCCCGGCTACGTCTGCCGCTATGACGATTACGATGCCGAGTACGATGTCGAGAGCTACACGCAGATCGTGAGCGAGATGGCGGCGGCACGCAAGGTACAAGCGGAAGGTTACCGCACGGATCGCTCCCACGCTCCGCAAGGGGTGCATGCGCCGGCCCATGAAAATTTGGAGCAGCCGGCAGCCGGCGGCAAACGCGAATTCGGCCAGGGCATTCGTTAACAGCGCAGACTATGAGTGGATTGGTTTTGCGATCTCGCCGCTTGCGGCTTCGCGCTCGCAAGGCGCCAAGCGAGCGCGAAGCCGCAGGCCCCAACACCGAGTTGGGATCTTATCGGTCGTAGAGCGCAAACCGCTGGCAGGTTCTGTTTGGCCGCGGAGTTGGCTCGTAGGCAGCGAGCTCCGCGGCTGTTTTTCTAGTGCTTTACGGGTCCATCTTGCATGTTTAATTCTCTTCAGGCGTGTCGCGCCTTGGCGGCGATTATCGTCGTTCTCTTTCACACGGATCATGGGATCTTTGACCTGCCCAAGTATTTCGGGAGACGGCAGTTCGGCATCCTGCTTGATTTCGGGCCCGGCGCGCTCGACTTCTTCTTCGTTCTTAGTGGATTTATCATCCTGCACGTGCATAGGGCAGACATCGACCGGCCTGCCGCGCTCGGCGCGTATTTGTGGCGGCGATTCTCGCGTGTTTACCTCTTCTACTGGGTCATACTCGCAGGAGTGATGTTGATCTTTTTCTTCGTGCCTCAGTTCGGCCTCGGCTTCCAGCGCGATCCCGATGTTATCATACGGTCGATCTTCCTGTTTCCGCATCCGGAATTCCACATGGTGGTGGGCGTGGCCTGGACGATGGTTTACGAGATCCTTTTCTATTGCCTGTTTGCCGTATTGATTCTCAACAAGCGTCTGGGCTTGTCGCTCTTTCTGATCTGGGCGATCGGCCTCCTCGCCCTTCCGCGTTCGGAGAATTACCTTTGGAATTTTGTCTTCAGCGATATTCACCTGCGATTTCTGCTGGGCATGGGCGCCTGCATGTTGCTGGCCCGCGGCTGGATTCCGGCGCCGCGATTGGTGGCAGGCCTGGGCGCTGCCCTTTTTGCGGCGACCGCTGCCTGGCATAATCTCGAAGGGGCTTCATTGGCGCCCGTGTTTCAATTACTCGGATATGCGCTTGGCAGCGCCATGCTGATCGCAGGATTGGCACAGGCGGAGCGAGATGGATTGGTGCCTGCAACGCCCGCGTGGCTGGCTTACCTCGGTACTGCGGCATACTCGATTTACCTGGTGCATTTCTTTGCCCTCTCAGCCATCGCGAAGGTCAGCAAGGTATTGCAGCTTGAACTCTATCTGCCGCTCATGGTGCTGTTCTTTTTGCATGTCGTCGGCTCGATTGGCGTTGGATGCTTGTGCCATCATCTGGTCGAGAATCCGATCCACAACTGGACCAAGCGATTCTTTCGCCGTGTGAGGCCTGTGGTCATCGTCCCCGTCGCAACGGTGCCGGAAGTGCGCGAAGCCGCTTGATCGAGGCCCCGTACCCGCGTTAAATGGCGGGTCGTATATTGTCTCCACACGTTTCATTCTCTCGGAGACAAGCGATGCCGAAGAAAATCCTCATCCTCACCGGCGATTTCGTTGAGGACTACGAAGTGATGGTTCCCTATCAGGCCCTGACGATGCTGGGGCACACCGTCCACGTCGTCTGTCCGAACAAGAAGTCGGGCGACCACATTGCCACCGCCATCCACGACTTCGAGGGGCACCAGACCTACACCGAGAAACCGGGGCACAATTACACGCTCAATGCGAACTTCAGTGATGTGCTCGCGGAGGGCTATGACGCGCTCATTCTGCCCGGCGGGCGAGCTCCCGAGTATTTGCGGCTCAATCCGCGGGTCCTGGAAATCGTGAGGCAGTTTTCGGCGCAGAACAAACCGATCGCGGCGATTTGCCACGGTATTCAGATCTTGACAGCGGCAGATGTTGTTCGGGGCAAGAAATGCACGAGCTATTGTGCGGTAGGCCCGGAGATCACGCTGGCGGGGGGGAAGTACGTGGAGGTGCCGGTGGATCAGGCAATTGTGGATGGAAACTTGATCACGTCGCCGGCCTGGCCGTCGCATCCGGCACTGCTGGCGAAGTTATTGCAGGCGATGGGGGGATAGTTGTTTACGTTGAGCGCCAGACGTCACGCGAGCGCTCAACGTAAATAGCGATTAACGTTTCGAGAACTGGAAGCTGCGGCGAGCGCCCTTGCGGCCGTACTTCTTGCGTTCTTTCATCCGGCCATCGCGAGTGAGGTAGCCGGAGTCGCGGAGCTTTTTGACCATGCTGCCGGACGGCCCCTCTTCGCCTTGGCCCTCGGCGGCCATGCCTTCGCTGAACATGTTCTTGAGGGCGCGAGCCATGCCCTGGCAGATGGCGCCACCCTGGCCGGTGAAGCCGCCGCCGTCCGTCTTGATCACCACGTTGACCTTGCTGGTCATTTCCGTGAGCTTCAGGGCGGCCATGACGGCGTTGCGGTCCTTGACTTCGGTGAAGTACGACTCGAGTGCGCGGCCGTTGATCGTCAACTTGCCGTTCCCATCGCACATGCGCACGCGCGCGACCGATGTTTTGCGACGGCCAGTGCCGAGGTAGAATTTCTTTTTCGCTGCGGTTTCCGCCACGGGATCTCTCCGACAGTACCCCCACCAATCGCTGCGCTCATGGTGGGGCTAGGGGGGGTTACTTGGTTTTGAATTCTTTGGGCTGCTGGGCCTGGTGTGGGTGCTGCGGGCCCTTGTAAATCTTGAGTTTTTCCATCTGCGCCCGGCCCAGGCGGGTGCGTGGGACCATGCGTTTGACGGCCGACTGAATCACCCGTTCGGGATGTTTCTGCATCATCTCCGATGCGGCGACAATCTTCTGGCCGCCGGGGAAGTGCGAGTAGGATTGATAGCTCTTTTGCTCGAGCTTACGACCCGTAAACTTCACTTTCTCGGCGTTGATGATGATCACAAAATCGCCGGTATCCTGGTGGGGCGTGAACTGCGGGCGGTGTTTGCCTCGCAAAATGGTGGCAACCGTGGCGGCCAACCGTCCAACGACCAGGTCGGTCGCGTCGATCACCCACCAGTGCTGCTCGAAATTGATCGGCTTGCTCTCGAAATCCGTCTTGGCCATGTAGCTTGACATTGTGCGATCTCTCGTTCAGAACCGGTTCCGGTGTGGAAAATATATACGATAGAGAGCAGGCCAGGATCGTCAATAGTGGTTCCCAAGAAACGCGCGAAACCGCCGGGCTGGCGATCGGTTGCCATCGTTTTGGCCGCGCGGATGCTTGTACGCTTGGCGGATTTGCGCCTTGGATGATAGGGAGAAAACAGCATGGCCCACGGCACCTTCCGCGGCGGCGACTTGACCGCCATCATCGGCGACAACGCCGCGAACCTGCCGCACCGCGCCGGCTACAACGGCCTGTGGAGCCTGACGCACCGCACCGAACCGACCAACCTGTTCGTGCCGATCGTCGCCGGGCTCAACTTCGAGCATATCTTCGACGGCGAACGCTTTGACCGCGATCGCAGCAGCACGATTTTTTTCGAGCCACGCAATGCGCGGATGACTTACCGCAAGATTTCCGACACCGAGGCGGAACTGCATCAGCCGCCGACGCCGACGTTTGCGCTGGAGAGCTGGACGCGTTTCACGCTGGTCGCGCCGCATTACATCGACATGACCTTCCGCTTCGCCGCGACGCAGCATCTATTCACCAACGGCTATATCGGCCTGTTCTGGGCGAGTTACATCAACGCCCCCGACGACAAGAGCATGTACTTCCGCGGCCAGCGCACCTGGCAGCAGCTCTGTACGCAACGCCACAATGACGAAAGCACTTTGCGCCACACTGACGACAAGCTCGACCTGCGCTTTCACAAGGAATTCCCGCAGTGCTTGTTTCGCAACTACTCGCCGATGCGGTTTGACGAGCCGTTCTTCTACGGCAACTTCCGCAATCACGTGGCGATCTTCATGTTCGATCGAACGGAGGGCGTTCGCTTCACCCACTCTCCGTCCGGCGGCGGCTCGAACGCGCAACTCCAGACCACCAATCCCGCCTGGGACTTTCAATATCTGGTGCCGAAGTACGAAGTAAAAAGGGAGTACCGCTTTCGCTTGCGGCTCGCCTATCGGCCGCGCTGTTCGCGTGAGGAGATCCTCAAGGAAGTCGCGAATTGGCGGCAGGCACTGAAATAATGCAAGCCCAGGGATGAGGTAATCCGAATCCCTGGGATGTGAGATGCCTTATCCCTGATCGCCCATCCGTTGGAGGAATCGCGCCATGAGCACCGCCGCTGTCCCGATGAAACGCCACGCCTTGCGCTTGCCGGCCGGGAGCGTGCGCGCCATCCACGTCCTGGGCATCGTGGGGCTGGTGTGTGCCATCATTTTGATTCCAGGCAACAAGACGATTCCGCCGTACCTGATCTACCTGTTGTTCATCATGCTCGGCCATTACTTTGCGGCGCACGGAGTGACGATAGCGAGGCGCGATGAACCGGCGCCGTCGCCGCTGTATCTGCCAGGCGGGACGGTGCGCGTTTTGATCATGCTGGCGTTGGCGGGGTGTATTGGGTGGAAGGTGTATGACAACCAGAGCGCGTTGATGCAGCAATTCGTGAAGTCTCTGGAGGATCTCCAGACGCAGCCGTTCTTGCCGCTGGCGATTCTCGGTGGTTTCTTTGCGGGCGTGATCGTGCGCAGCGTGGTCGGTCGCGACAATCCGTCCGCGGCCTGGCAGGACATCGAGGCATGGTTCTCGCTGATCGCCCTCATTGGTCTGGCGATCGCGGCATTGATTCATCTGGTAATCGAGCCGAGCACCGAAACGACGTTGATGATCCCGACGTGGGACGCGTTCCTGGGCGGTGTTGTCGCGTTTTATTTTGGCGAGCGGTCCTAAGAAACCAGCCCGGAGCGCAAGCGACGGGGTTGCCCACCCGTCGCTTGCGCTCCGGGTTGGTTAGCTCAAGAATCTCCGCAACACATTCGCCGTGATCTTCGAGACATTTTCGTCCACGGGCAAGCAGGCTGGCCAGCAGATCGAGCCGACCGAGAACACGCTGCCGCCGCTGGGCGTGTCAAAGGTCACCATCTCCGCGCCGCCGTCGTCGGCATTCATGCCCTTGGCGAGGAGATGCACATTCTTGGGCGAGCTTTTCGAAATCTTGTCCGTTTCATGGCCAGAGGCGCCGCCCGGGACACGCATGTGCAGCGACATTTCGCCAAACGATTGGCCGACGCGTAGGCCGGTGCCGGCGAAGGCCCAGTGCTTGCTGTCGATGACGCGGTAAGGGGCCGCGGTCATGATGCCGCGAGGATCGAAGACGACACCAAGCAGATTCGCCTCGGATTCGTGTCGGCGTGCGAATCGGCTTTCGGCGCCTCCCATGCCTTCGGGATAGAGGGTAGCGATCTTGGTGTTGTGGACAATCATGCGATCACCGTCGAGCAGTTCGACCTCGCAGTTCAGTCCGTTGCCTCCGAGGTAGATCAGTTTGCCCTTGGTTTCGAAAACCCAGGCCTTGAGAGTGTCGTACATCTTGCGCGTCCAGTATTCGGGGTGCGGTCCGAGGATGAGGACACGGTATTTCGAGAGGTCGAGGACCCCCTGGTGAAGCTGCGTCTCGCTGTAAACGTCGTAGGCAAAGCCCTCACGCTCAAGCCAGCCGAGGATACGCCATTCCGCCGGCGCGATGTGGTTGGCGGCGCGGCCTTCAATCGGATCGGTGATTTTCTCGGCGGGGTCGATGTGGTTGATCGGCTCGGGCCTTTCGAAGGAAAGGGGGGCATACGCATCGCAGCCCCACGTCTGGTGGTTGGCGTCCTGGTAGCGTTTCAATTCTTGGCGCGAATTGATCGTTGGCGTCGGCGGAAACTCGTCGGCATGAATGTAATTGCTGCGGCCGCCGAAGCTGTTGTACGCGTTCCAGTTGATGTTCGAGCACAGGACCGCAACCGGCGCCGAAGGTTGAGCCGGGGCGACGATCCATGGGAATGTGAAGCACTCGCCGGCCTTGGTTGACGCATGGAAATAGTAGAGGCCCGACCGCGCCGGCGCCTCGACCCTTTGCAGATGGTGGGGGCTGAGGTAGCCGACCTTGTTCCACTGCACGCCCGTCTGCGTATAGTCGCCGTCGGGGGTGATCTGCATGACGGCTCGCGGGCCGTGCTCGTCATGCCAGCCGAGGCCGCGGATGTATTCCTTTTCCCAGCCGTAACGCCAGAGCTCGAGCTTGTATTGCTCGACCGAATGAACGCGAAATTCGGACGCCTCGCCGGACTTTACGCACTTGGGCCAGGCGTAGCCATAGAGCGTGTCGGAGAGCAGGCGAAAGTGGTACGGGGCGCCCGCCTGCGGCGTCATGCGCACGCGTTTGCTGCCAAAGCCCGGCTTGGCAAGCGTGGCCGTGTATTCGCCGGGGGGCAATTCGCAGTGGATCGACCCGCCGGCGCGCGAGCGAGCGTCCCATGACTCGCCCCTGGCGTTGGTGAATTCGACAGCGACGTCGGCCTGCGCGACGTAGCGTTCATCACTGACGTAACCGATTAGCATGATTTGAACCACGGGGGGGAACGGGGGAAGAGGGGGAGGGTATTTAGATAGATACTCTTTTGATTCCGTGTTTGAGCAATTGTTCGTTGAAATTGAGGAGATAGCCGCGTTTGAATCGGAGAAGTTTTAAGTAGTTTAGCACGATTGCCATGTGAATCGGCGCGAGGTGGTCCACGGATTTCAATTCCAGTAGCAACGACTCTGCGACAATGATATCGGCACGGAATCCGGCGCCGAGTTCACGGCCGCGATAGATCACGGGGATTTCCACCTGGCGACGCGCCGGGATCCCCATCTCCTCCAATTCCATCATCAATGCTAGCTCGTAAACACTTTCCAGCAACCCAGGTCCAAGTGCGCGGTGTACGTTAGTCGCGGCCGTCAACACCCGATCGATCAATTCATCACTGCACTCAATCAAAGGACCTTCCTGAGCCATCGGAGTTTCCTCTCTTTCACTCCTTCTCCCCCCCCGTGCTCCCCGTGCCCCCCGTGGTTCACTTGCCTGGTTCCAAAGTCAGCACGACGCCGCCGATGTCGCCTTTGAGGGGAAGGTAGTGCAGTTCGCCCGCGGCCCAGGGGTCAATCTGATCCGCGTAGTGCGGACTGCCTGGATGGCCGGAACTTCCGGCGACCTCGGTGGCCCAGAAGCCGGCGTGTGGGTCAGCCATCTCGGCGACCATGCGATAGCCGGCGCCGAGCGCCGAGGCATAGTTCGCGTCGGCGCTGCCGGAGTTGACGGTGACGTTATCGCCTCCGCATGGTTTGCCATTGAGATCGAGGAGTTGCCCCAGGTCGCCGCGTTTGGAGAGGAAGTGCGGCTGGACGAGGACATGGAGCCGTCCCCAGTTCCAGCCCGCCATGTTATTGCCCAGCTTGGTCGAAAGCTCGTCGAGCGTGGCGCGGAAGGTCTCGCGGATGGCCTGAAGTCGGTCACGCTGAAACCAGCCGACCTCGTCGCGGGCAAGCATCCGCGCTGCGATGCCGACGCAGACGGCGGCGGCGAAGTTGGCCTGATCGGCGGGCAGGCGTTCGCGACAAACCGTCTTGCACCAGTTCGTGAAGAATGCGTTGAAGATCATCGCCGCGGGGGAGTCGGTCGCGATGTGGTAATTCCAGCCGCGCAGGAGTGAAACGGCCTGTTGAACGAGCGCATCGGCATCGCCTTGTAATGCCGCAAGCAACGGTGCGACGCCGAGCGAGGCCCGGCCGGAGTGAGTGTCCATTTGCATGCGTCGGCAGTCGTCGCGGGCCCAGGTCTTCTTGGCTTCGATCTGCTGGCGGATCCGGCGCGCCCGGTGCCCCGAGGCCCAGCAGCCGGCGAGCGGATGCGGGAAGTCGTTCGGGGCCAGGCGATTGTTCGCCGTCACCACGTAGCCGCGCTTGGGGTTGATCAAGCCTGGCATCTGGTCGTAGGAGAGGATGCCGGTCCACTGGTGCTGCGGGTCCCAGCCGGGGCGGTAGCCACGCTCGGCGATTTTTCGCTGGGGCACGCGGCCGACGCTCTGGAAGCCGATATTGCCTTCGACGTCGGCGAAGACGAGGTTGAACGTCGGACACATCCAAGGCTCGCCAGCGGCGCGGAACTCTTGACAACTGTGGGCGCGGTTCATGCCAATGGTTGCGGTCAACCAGCCGCACGGCTCGAAACCGAGCCAGCGCACCGATACCGGTCCGAGGTGGCGAATGGCCGCTGGCACGATTTCGTCGACGATGGGCCCATTGCGCGACGAGCGGATCGTTTTCGTGACGGCCTCCTGGCCGCGCACCTGGATGGTCTCGGCACGAAGCTGCGCAGGCTCCCACTTGCCGTCGAAGAAAAAGCAGCCGGGATGCGCCGGATCGGTCTTTTCGAGATAGAGATCACGCTGCGAGCAGATGTTGTTGGTAATGCCCCAGGCGACGTTCTCATTGCGGCCGATCATGATGCCTGGCATGCCGGCAAGAGCGACGCCGGCGACGTTGAAGGCGCCGCCATGGATGTGGACTTCGTGCCAGATCGAGACGGCGTAATAGGGGATGTGCGGATCGTTGGCGACGATCGGTTTGCCGGAGTCGGTGCGGTAGCCATCGAGCACCCAGTTGTTGCTGCCGCCGCCGGTGTCGCCGCTGGTACCGGACGGATGGCGTAGTCCGTCGCTTGCGCTTCCGGCTAACATGGGAGGATATTCGCCGGGGTGAACGATGCTCTCGTCGTCCGCTTCACCCAGGGTGAATTCGCGGTACAGCGGCCCGTCGCCGACCGCCCGTTTGACGAGCTCGGGGATCGCCAGGACTGGAAAACGCCCCGTGAGATACCAGCGAAACTCGCCGATGATCGCGAGGCTATCGGTTTCCCGCCACGGCTCGGGCGTGTAGCCGAGCAGGTCAAATTCGATCGGCAAGCAAGTTCGGCTCTCCTCCATGAGCGTATTGATGCCGGCAACGTAGGCGCTGAGCAGCTCGCGCACGTTGGCAGGCAAGGTCGGCAGCTCTTTCTCGGCGATCTGGGACAGGCCGATGGTGCGATAGAATACGTCAGACTCGATGGCCTCCGGGCCAAGAATCTCCGCCAGGCGCCCGCGTGCCTTGCGGCGGAGGTAATCGAGCTGGAACAGTCGATCCTGTGCGGTAGCGTAGCCGAAGCCGAAGAAGGCGTCGTGTTCGTTGTCGGCATGGACATGGGCGATTCCCCAGCGGCCACGCTGGATGCGGACTTTATTCTGAACGCCGACCGAACGCACGCCAAACGCGGAGGGAACGCGGCGCTGGCACTCTACGCGCCACCAGGAATCGAAGTCGCCGCGTGTGATGCCGGCCGCATCACAGAGCTTGGCAATCGGTTCACCGGCGCCGAGGCGAAGAAGCATTTCGGGAGAGGTGAGTTTCATGGCTATCTCGATTTTGCTTGCAATTCACGGACAGAATGACACGATGATGCGGTGGAGGCATCTTATCATCAGGGGATGGGGATGCGAGCGAAAAAGTGGTTGTTTAGCTCCGCCTCGTCGAGGCGGGCGGGCCGTGCGCTGGGTGCGGATTGACGATTATCGCGAGGCGCGACGTCCGCCCGCCTCGATAAGGCGGGGCTTAACGTGGAAGGGGATTCGTGATGAAGCGCACGGTGTTGTCATTGTTGTTCATTTGTAGTTTTGGTTGGCCGATCGGCGCTGGCGAGAAGCCGCTCAGGATCGCGACGTTCGAGGCCGACGTGACGCCGCCGCTCGGCACGCCCTTGTGCGATGCCCTGGTGATGCCGGCCAAGAAGATCGTCGATCCCTTGTCGGCACGCGGTGTCATTCTCTTCACGAACGAAAAGCCGATCGTGATGGTCGCGATGGACTGGGTCGGCATCGGCAACAGTGGGCATACCGCGTTCCGCGATGGCATCGCCAAGGCCGCGGGCACCACGCGCGAACGCGTCGTCGTCCATTGCCTCCATCCCCATGACGCGCCGGGCTGTGACTTCGAAGCCGATGACTTGGCGGCACAACACAAACTCGGTGGCAAGCTCTTCGACCCGGTTTTTGCGCGAAAAGCGATCGACCGCATCGCCAACGCGGTCGAGAAGGCGGCGAAGAATCCGCACACCATCACGCACATCAGTATCGGCAAAGCGAAGGTGAATGAAGTCGCGTCGGCACGTCGCGTCATGGGACCCGATGGCAAGGTCAAGTACGTTCGCTACAGTGCGAGCCGCGATCCGAAGGTCCGCGCCGAGCCGGAAGGTCTCATCGACCCCTACGTGCAGGTTCTCTCCTTCTTTGATGGCGCCACGCCCGTCGGCGTCCTCACCTATTACGCAACCCATCCGCAGAGCTACTACGGCCAGGGGGGCGTGAGTTGCGATTTTCCCGGCCTGGCACGCAATCTGCGCGAAAGAGCGCAAGACGGTCTCAGGCACATCCACTTCAATGGCGCCGGCGGCAACATCACTGCGGGCAAGTACAACGACGGCTCCCCCGAGAATCGCATGATCCTGGCCGATCGCCTCGCCAAGGGGATGAAGGATGGCTACGACGCCGCCAAGAAAGAGACGATTGACGCCAGCAAGGTCTCCTGGCGCGTCGTGTCGGCCGCACTACCCGTCAGCAAGCTGTATAACACGAAGGAGCTTAAGACGAAGGTTGCTGACGAGAAGCTCAAGGAACTCGATCGCCTGCGCGCCGCCCGCGCTTATGTCTGGGCACGCCGCTGCGAAGATGGCGAGAAGATCGATCTGCAATGCCTGCAAATCGGCTCCGCGTATGTCCTGCACATGCCGGGCGAGTTGTTCGTCGAGTATCAACTGGCCGCCCAGAAGATGCGGCCCCAGTCGGCTGTGATGATGGCGGCATACGGCGATTACGGCATGGGCTACATCGGCCAATCGATTTCCTACACCCAGGGGGGCTACGAGACGGGCCCCGTGTCACGCGTGGCTCCCGAAGTCGAAGGCGTGCTGATGAAGGCGATGCGTGAGTTGTTGAAATGAGTTTCTCGACCTTCGTTTAGCACCCGCCGGGCGCCATGCGAGCGCTAAACGAAGATCGGACCGATCTACTTGCCGTGCCGCAACACACGTCCTGCCAGCACCTCGGTCGATTTACCAGCATCAATCGCCAGACGGCCGTTGACGAACAGGTAACGCACGCCGGTCGCGTACTGATGGGGCTTCTCGTAGGTCGCCCGGTCGCGGAAGGTCTTTGGATCGAATACCACGATGTCTGCGTAGTGGCCGACTTTCAGATAGCCACGCTCGGGCAGGCGCAGAATGTCAGCAGGCAAACCGCTGGCGCTGCGGATGGCCTGTTCGAGCGTGATGACTTTGTCTTCGAGTGCAAATTGGCCGATCTTGCGCGGGAACGTGCCATAGCTGCGCGGGTGAGGCGTCGATCCGGTTGATGGAACCTGCGACGACCCGTCGCTTGCCGTGGCGACGTATGGCTCTTTCATGAATAGCCGCATCTCCTCGTCGTTCATCCCGAAGTTGACGATCTGGGCGCCGCCGTTGCGGGTAATCTCAAGGACGATGTCAAGGGTCGCCTTGCCTTCCGACTTGGCGATGGCTGCGAGGTCCTTGCCGTTCCACTCGGGCTTCTTGGCAAAACGGGCGATCCTGATGGTCTTGCCGCCAAGGTGTTCTTCGATGCGCAGCTCGATTGCTTTTTTCATTTTCGGTCCGATCTCCGGATCATCGAGGCGGTCGATCATGGCCTTGGCTGTCCCCTCGCGAAATCGAGCGGGGATCACCGTGGCCGAGAGTGAAGTGCTGCTGGCGATGTACGGATATTGATCGGCAGTAATCTCCAGGCCGTCTTGGTGTGCGCGGCGAATGAGCGCGATGACGTCCGGCGCCTTGCCCCAGGCATTGCGGCCCGACACCTTGATGTGCGAGATGTGGACGCGCAAGCCTGCCCGGCGGGCGATCTGGATGATTTCGTCGATGGCGGCCAGCACCTCGGTGTTTTCATTGCGGATGTGGCTCGCGTACAGGCCCTTGTGGTGGGCGGCGATGCGAGCGAGTGCGACCAGCTCATCGGTTTTGGAGTAGGCGCCAGGGTTGTAGATGAGGCCGGTGGCGAGGCCCCAGGCGCCGTCCTTCATGCCCTGGTCAACAAGGCCCTCCATCATCTTCAATTCGTTTTTTGTCGGCGCCCGGTTGGCATTGCCCATGACCTTGGCGCGGACATCGTTGTGGGGGACCTGGTGGATGACGTTGGAGCCGACGCCAATCCCTTCGAGCTTTTTGAAGTAGGCAGCGACATTGACGGGCCCGGAGCCGCAGTTGCCGGTGACGACGGTGGTGACGCCCTGGGCCAGATAGTTGTAATTCGCGTTGGTCTTGTTGGCCTGAAGGGGATAGTCGCTGTGGGTGTGCAGGTCGATGAAGCCGGGACTGATGATGAGCCCATTGCAATCGAGCAAGCGTGGATTGCCTTTGACCTTGAAGCTGCCGATGGCGACGATGCGGTCGCCCTTGATGGCGATATCGCCGACACGGCCAGGCCGGCCGCTGCCGTCGTGGAGGGTGGCCATTTGCAGGACGACGTCGGCATCGACGCCGGCTTCAGGCTGGGGGGCGGCGATCGAACACCATGCGATGAGAACGAGCGGTAACATGACATTCTCCATGGGTAACCCTTAATCTATCTATGACACTCCTGAAGGAGTGACTTGTGCGCTCTTGTGTTTGCACTCTGCGTCAGCTAAAAGGAGTATGTTGGAATTGGAGGCATTCAATGTCGCAGCCGCTTACGATCGAGATTCCCGAAGCCGTCTATCAATCCTTGCAGCAACGCGCGAAACAACTCGGCAAGACTCCTGAGGTTGTCGCGACGGAATGTATCGTCACGAGTATGGGTTCGACCGATGATTCGTTGCTGAGATGGGCAGGCGCCCTCGACGTGCAGCCAAACGATGTCGCCGAGCGTCATGATCATTACCTCGGACGGTCGCTAGCCGACGAGCTGCGGGACGGCGTCCATGAATAACCTTTTTGCCGATACCTCCGGCTGGTAGTCCTGGCTTAACCGCGCCGAGCCCTACCATACGTTAGCGCTGAGCTTGGCTTCCCGGGCGCGCGCAGGCGGTCGGCAGCTAGTCACGACGAACTACGTGTTGGCAGAACTTGTCGCTCTTTTGACAAGTCCGCTGCGCATGGCGAGGCCGCACCAAATTCAATTCCTCGCTGCGATCCGATCGGCGCCATGGGTGCAAATCGTTCATGTCGATGCAGCCCTCGACGGTGCTGCCTGGAATTTATGGCAATCGCCTCCCGAAAAGGAATGGAGTCTGGTGGATTGCGCGAGTTTTGTAATCATGCAGCAGCGGGGCCTGACCGAGAGCCTGACATCAGACCGCCATTTTGAACGGGCTGGATTCGTCCGGCTACTCAAATAATCGCTCTACGAAAATCGGCTTGCCGAGCCAAACGGTCAACACTTTACGGTCGAGCACTGGGACTGGCCGGTCCGTCTGGAAGCGTCGTATCAACGAAGTGCTCATTTTGTAAGCCCCTCAAACCGCGAATTCAATATCGGGTACTGCCGCCAGTCGCGGTAATCGAAGTGCCACCACTCGGCATAGTAGACCTGAAAGCCGTGCTTCTCCATCGCGCGCCGCAAGAGATCGCGATGCCAGCGCTGTAAGTCGGTGCCGCCGAGGTAGTCGGCATAGGAGCGGTCGGTCATCTCATCGTAGCCGCCGGGCATTTCGACGGCCTTGCCGCTCTTGAGATCGTAGAGCGTCAGATCGACCGCACAACCGCGGTTATGGCGCGAGCCATGCAGCGGGTCGGCGACGAAGTGATGCAACTTGTCCGGCGTCGCGTCCCAGAACATCTTGGTGACATACCAAGGGCGATAGGCGTCGTGGATCATGAGGCCATAGCCCTGCTCGCCGAGTTCCTTGTGAACCCTCAGCAGCGCGTCGGCCGCCGGGCGCTGCATAAAAGCGCGCGACGACGTGTAGAAAGGAGTGCCGAGGAAGTTGTTCGTTGACGCATAGCGGATGTCGAGCTTGATCGTCTTGTCAAGCGTCTCCAGATCGACGAGGTCCGGCTTGCGGAAGAAGGCGTTCTTCTCCACCGGCGGCTTCGCCTTGAGCGCGATCTTGCGCAGCTCGTCCACGGGGCGTACCGGATCGATCTTGAACGTCTCGCCCGCTTTGGGCAGCGGACGACGCTTGAATAACATGCTGGCCGCGTCAACCTCGGTGGCGACGCCGGCCTTGTTGCGTTTGAAGATGATCTTGTCGCCGAGATAAAGGCCATAGTCGGGGAACTGGTAGACGTCCGTGGCGATTTCCTTGAGCGGATAGAGGAACTGCCATTCGATGAGCGTGTACAGTTGGCCGTCTTTTTCGAGGATGAATAGGACATTGAAATCAGGACCGTACTCGCCGATGAGGCCTTGCCACTTGGCGGGGAGGGGCTTGGGTTTTTCAACGGCAACGGGTTCGAAGACCTCCTTGTTGATGACAAGGTTCTTGCCTTCGCGGGCGATCTTCATGCCGAAGCCGTGCAGGTCGTCGCCGATGAGGCCATCGCTCATCTGGCGGATTTCGTACTTGCCGCCGCCTCGATGGGTGAAGACCCACAGCTTGCCGTTGCGTTCGTAGAAATCGATGGTCTTGTCCTTGAAGCGATAGCGAGGCTCCAACGACCGCGCGATTTCGGGGTCGAGCGGCGTCGAGTTCTCCAGCTTCGGCAAAGGCTTGCCCGCGCGCTTGGCGAGCATCAGCGTGAGGGCAGTCTGGGCGATGCGTGTGGTGACCGAGTTGGAGACGTCCTTGGAGGCGCACACGATGACGCCGAGCTTTTCGTCAGGTAGAGCTTCGAATTCGGTGGAGAAGCCATAGACGGCGCCGCCGTGGCGGATCATGCGCTTGCCCACGACGTCGCCGACGAAGAAGCCGAGTCCGAAACCGGACTTCTTGGTCTTGTCGGGATACTGAATCTTCCACATCGATTCGAGGGTTTCCTTCTTGAGGATCTGCCCCTTCGGCCCTTTACCACCGGCGAAGAGGAACTTCAGGAACCTGGCCTGATCGTTGACGCTCGAGTAGAGGTTGCCGGCGGGGAGCATGCCAAAGTCCCAGGTCGGAGCGGGAAACTCCCGGCCATGATAGGTCCACATCGTCGCCTTGGGGATCAGCAAGCGCTGTTCGGGGGATGGCACGAAGGTGCTGTTGGTCATGCCGAGCGGGTCAAGCAACTTGCGCTGCATCACTTTCTCGAACGGCTCCTTCTGCATGCGTTCCACCACATAGCCGACGGCCGACAGTGCCATGTTGGAGTAGCTTTGCGTGCTCTCCGGCTCGAAGACTAACTCGGTCTTGTTGAGGCTTTTGACGGTGTCGGCGAGCGAGGGGTTGGCGTCGTCGAAGTAATTGCCGACGGGCCCTTCGCGGACGACGCCGGAGCGATGGCTCAACATCTGGCGTAGCGTGATTTTCTTGTCGTATTTGTTGGTAGGGTTGAACTCGGGCAGGTACTTCTGCACCGGCGCGTCGAGATCGATCATGCCCAGCTCGACGAAAATCATGAGCAGCAGGGCAGTGAACGGCTTCGAAACCGAGCCGACGCGGTAAAGCGTGTCGGGTGTCGCAGCGGTTTTCTTGGACGGATCGGCGTGGCCGACACTGGCCGAGAAAACGACGCGCTGATCGTCCACCAGTGCGATGGAGATTGACGGGATATCCTTGGCCTTGAGTTCGCGCTCAATCCAGGGCAAGAGTGCGGCCCGGACGTCATCGTCCTGGACCTGGCTCGCAACGGGGAGCGGGGCAAGGAGAAGAAGGCTGACGCACATCGTCAGCCCGAGGAAAAAAGGAAATCGAACGTTTGTCATGGCGCCGGCTCATCCTATGGGTGGGGTGGAGTAGCATGACGATGCTAAACCACCTTGAGCCGGCGGGCAATCTTTTTTTGCTTGCGGTTGAGCGTTCGCATGGCGTCATGCGAACGCTCAACCGCAAGCGGTGGCCGTTCACGACGTCACCCGCGGCCAGCGATGGCGCAGTTGATAGAGCCGCATGCTGAGCGAGGCGTTGTCGAGTGCAGTGCCGCAGATGAGCGCGATCGGATGGTTGTGCAAGTACAACACCAGCGTTTCGCTACAGGCACATTGACAGATGGCCGGTTCGGATTCGAGGCTCACGTCGAGAATGGAAGGACGCTTTTCAGGAAACTGCAGTCTGCGAAGTCGGCGGCGAACGCGCGTGGGGCGGTGGTCAATGTCGTCTTGTACAATCATCGCAGACCTCCTGACTAACGAGACGCGGGCGAACAGGAGCGTTAACAGCGAAACCGGTGCCAAACCAAGCGGATCAACGCGACGGGTTTCTCGTGGTCGTCCGAAGTGATTAACTCACAATTGGTTAGGGCGTTCGTCTTCGGGAGGTCGCTCCGCCGAGCAAGGGAGCGATCAAAATCGGGGCGGCGCAAGAAGACACAGGCATGTTGTTATTTGCAATGCCGACCGGACAGGATTTCAATCCTGCTTTCGCAAACGCTTGTAACGGCTGGATCGTCGTGTAGAATGGCGAGAATTCGCGTCGTCGGCTGGAAGCCAATTTTTCCCCAGAGGAATGTCTCATGCGGATGCAATTTGCGATGTGTGCGTTGATGCTCGTCGGGTTCGCGCTGCCGGCCGGGGCTCAGCAGGCGGACTCGGCTACGAACGGCATGATCGCCGACGCGCTGCGCGACCTGGGCGGGCGTTTTTCTCTCGAAGAAGATCATTACGCCCTCGAGGTCAAGGGCCGCGTGATTCGCGTATACCGACTCGACAAGGGGAGCAAGCTCCTCCTCAAGGGAACGATCAAAGGGCAAGCGTCGCTGCAAACGCTTAACCGTTACAACGAAAAAATTGCGGTGACAACGCGGGCCGTGCGCTACGACAAGGCCGGCGTCGTTCTCGAAGCAGGCCTCGACTGCCAACTCGGCGTCTCCACGGCAGGCATTCGCAAGTTCGTGTCGCGTTTCATCGACGATGTGGCGAGCTTTGAGACTTTCGTTGCCCAGAACCCCGGCATCGATATCAAGGAAGACCCGAAAGCAGAGCCGAAGGTCGTGACGAAAGGGGCCAAGCAGAAGGTCCCGCTTGCCATCGCGCCGGGGTCCGACGACAAGGAGCTGATGATCACGTTTCCGACCAACGATCGCGAGAAATGGGAAACCGCCTGGAAGATCGTCTGGGACATCGAGACTGCCAAGCAAGCCGCTGACCAGGGCTACAAGTTCGGCCCCAGCGGCCGATCGCTCTTGTTCAAGATCAAGAAGGCCTACTTCAAGCCGGGACAGCAGGCGGACTGGATTCAGGTCCTCGACGACGCCCATCCGCAGGAGTTCTACGTTCCCTATTACTTCCGCGGCACCCGCTTCTACGATCTGCGTGACGTCGGCGGCTATGTCAATCTGTCCCCGAAGGAAGGCGGCGCCATCAGTCAGGTGCTCAGTTCGGGTAAAAAGGTGATCGCCGAGCTGCGCGATACCGGGCCGGCATACAAGCACGGCAACATCACTCGCCGCGGCGAGGAGTTGACCCTCTTCGCGAACTTTGCCGCCTCCAACTACACCTACATGATCGAGTACGGCTTCCGCGACGATGGCGGTATCGTCTTCCGCCATTCGCCGACGGGGTACAACTTCTTCCCTGATTTTCACGCCTCGCACATGCACGGCAGCTACTGGCGCATTGGCATGAAGCTCGGCCCGGACGGGAACAACGATACCAACCAGGTCTTCGTCTCGCGCCTGCCCACTGACCCCAAGGACCAGGGGGACGGCGGTAAACTCGACGTGAAGGAAATCACCAAGGAGACCTTCCTCGACTGGAACGCACAAGAGTTCACGCGGCTCCGCGTCACCAATCCAAACTATTCCGTCGTTCCGCCGGCGAAGAACCGAGCGGCGCTGCCGATCAGCTATGACCTCGTCACTTATCCGCAAGGTATCGCTCGGCACCAGCGTTTCAAGGACGAGAAGTTCAGCCATCACGACTTCTGGATCACCCGGCACGATGCTCCCGAGAAAATGTACGTCAACCTCGGCAACTACTTCTTCACTCCGAAGGGGGACGTCAGTCCGAAGTTGCAGCCGCTCGATAAGCAAAATGTCGTGCTCTGGCATTCCTCGTCAGGGCTGCATGTGCCGCGCTCGGAGGATGGCATCCTTGGCGGCAACAGCACCGCCAACGGGCAAGCGACGATCTACTGGACGACGTTCGAATTGCGGCCGCGAAACTTGTTCGTGAAGACGCCGATCTATCGCTCGTTGCCGTGAATCCTGACCAACCCGAAGCGCAAGCGACGGGGCTTGCAAACCCAGTCCCTGGCGCTTCGGGCTGGTTGATTTTTGCCAGGAGATTCTATCGTGGACTTCCCCGGAGCCGGCCAGGGCGAGCCGATGGAGCAGGTCTGGAGTCTGCTGGTCGCGTCCGGCGTTGTCTTGGCCGTGGACCTGGTCGTCGTCAGCTGCTTTCTTGCCGTTCTGATTTATTACCTGATCACCATGTCTGCCGCGCTCGCCAAGGTGTCGCCTGAGAATCGCGACATGGAGCCGGGCCAGGTCTACCTTGCGTTGATCCCGTGCTTCAATATCGTGTGGCTCTTCTTCGTTGTCTTTCGCGTGGCTAGCTCCCTGGCGAAGGAATTCAACGAGCGCGGCATCGCCTACCAAGGGGACGTCGGCGAGCGGCTTGGCATGCTCGGCTGCATCTCGATGTGCATCGGATGTACGCCGATCTGGATTGTGTTTGGGATCCTGCACGCCCGGCGGATCAAAGCGTATGTGCGGCAGTTGGAGGCCGCCCCGCCCAAACCCACGGTGCCCGCCGACGATGGTTACGCCGAGGGGTACTGACGCCGCGGAAAATGCAAGAAATCTCTTGTATTTGGCAATATCCTCAGTAGGCTATTGCTCCAATAGATAGTTTCCTGTTTCCCAGCACGAGATCATTGCAACCAAAGGAGATTTGCCGTGGATCCAATGTCCTTGATGTTGTTCGCACAAAAAGGTGGCGGAGGCGACGGAGGCGCGGCCGCAGCGGGCGGCATGATGATTGCGATGATGTGCTGCTACGGCGTCATCCTGGTGGCCGCCCTGGCATGGCAGATTTTTGTGCTCATCACGATGTACAAGGCTCTCAACGCGGTTTCTCCCGGGAATCGCGATATGGAGCCGGCGATGATCTTCCTGATTTTCATCCCGTTCTTCGGGTTCGTCTGGTACTTCTTTATCGTCATTCGCATGGCCAGCTCCCTTCGCAAGGAGTTTGCGGATCGCGGTCTGAAGGAAGATGGCGATTTCGGCCAGCTGTTCGGTATCCTGGCGCCGCTCATCCCCTGCGTCGGTTTGATCCTCATGATCATGTGGGTCATGAAGATCCGCGGCTACACCGCGCAACTCACCGGCGGCGGCAAACGCAAGAGCCGCGACGACGACGATGAATAGTGTCATGCCCGGATAGTCGCGAAGTTCCAGTCCACACATGTAAACCCGCCGTTGGGGTGAAACGAACCCAAACGGCGGGTTTTTTGTCGAAGGAGTTCACCAAGGATGTTTACTGCACATATAGCCCTGAGCGCCGTGGCTCCGAAAAATCGCGACCTCGATCCGGGCATGGTGTTTCTCCTTCTCATTCCCTGCTTCGGCCTTATCTGGTGGATTATCCTGGTGATGCGCGTGTCGAGTTCCCTCGACAAGGAGTTCGCCGATCGCGGTCTCGAGCCCGAGGGCGATTTCGGCATGCTGCTGGGGATTCTGACCATCATCCCGGTCGCTGGCATCATTTGCCACCTTCTTTGGGCGCTGAAGATGAGCGGTTATATCGCCCAATTGAGTGGCTCGGCCGAGAAAAGATAGGCATGCAATCAAAATCCGTGTCGCGAAACCGCAGGTAGGTTGGCTTGCGACTGGTCCACAAAAACGTCCAAAATCTCGGAATAGGCGTTGACCGGGTTAACCGGAAGTGTAAAAATGTCTAACTGATGAATCTCCGTAGTCGGGGAAATCATCGCTGTCCGCATAGGCTGTGGGTCTTTGCGGGTACCCTTATGTTCTAAAACAGGAGCACGAGTCCTTGCCTCCATTTGATCGGGACAATCGCGATCGTCGAGAAAATCAAACACGGGTCAACGAGCACATTCGAATCAGCCCGATTCGGCTGATCGGTGCCGCTGGCGAGCAGATCGGTGTCATACCGACCGCTCAAGCCATGGAAATGGCGCGCGAGGCCGGACAGGACCTCGTCGAAGTTGCGCCGCTGGAAAAGCCGCCAGTTTGCAAGATCATGGACTACGGCAAGTTCAAGTTCCAGCAAAAACAAAAACAAAAAGACAAGACCAAGGCCCACCAGCAAAAGCTGAAGGAAATCCGTCTGCGCCCGAAGACGGACATTCACGACGTGGAGACCAAGGTCAACCAGGCCAAGAAGTTCCTGGAACACCACGACAAGGTGCTCGTTTACGTCATGTTCAAGGGACGCGAATTGCAACACATCGAGGAAGGCAAGCGAATCTTGCATATGATGCGCGAGAAGCTCGTTGAACTGTGCAAGATCGAGAAAGAGCCGTCGATGGAAGGCAAACGCATGTCGATGATGCTGGCGCCGAAATAGTTGGCTTGCGTTTAGCGCTCGCAGACGCGTTGCGAGCGCTAAACGGCAAGCAACGAAGATCCCCTTCCCATTTCATTTCCGGTTCCTACAATACTTTCTTCCATTTTGAACGGAGAAGATCGATGCCGAAGATGAAAACACACAAGGCCTCGAAGAAACGCTTCCGCGTTTCTGCCAAGGGCAAGCTCATGCGTTCCCAGGCTGGTAAGAAGCACTTGAACAGCCCCAAGGCGGCCAAGCGGAAACGCCAGCTGCGAGGTCGCCTCGCCGAGACCGATCGCGTGGCCCAGAAGTACGTTGTGGCAATGGGCGGTAAGTAATCAGTTTCGCCGCCTGCGACGTAGCCTGCTACGCTACTGGCGGCATCGACACGACGCCCTCAGGGAATCCATGCCCCTGACCGTCGTTTTTTCCTCGAAAGGAGCAAGTCATGGTTAGGGCCAATAGCGGCATGCCCATGAAAAAAGGGCGCGCCCGCATGCGCAAGCTCACCAAGGGCTTTCGCGCCAGCCGGCACAATCTGTATCGGCAATCTCTCGTCACCTTGATTCGCGGCCGTGTTTATGCGTTCCGCGATCGCCGCGTCAAGAAACGGCAATTCCGCCGACTGTGGATCATCCGCATCAACGCCGCCTGCCGGGCGCGCGGCATGCGTTACAGCCAGCTTATTCACGGCCTGCAGAAAGCCAGCAGTGAGCTGAATCGCCAAACGCTGTCGGAGATCGCGATTCACGATGCGGCAGGATTTGACAAGATCGTAGAGTTCGCAAAGAAGCACCTGTAATCGATTGCCGCGAACCATTGCGAGAGCCCACGGGTCGGAATCCCGTGGGCTTTCTTGTTTTGAAGCGATCCATAAAACCACTGCAAGCCCCGTGATGAGCGCAGCGATTCGCGGGGGTGTTGCACACCATGACCCCCAGGAATCGCTGCGCTCATCCTGGAGCTTGCGTGGAATCTTATGCCCGACCTTTCCTCTCTCGAACAAACTGCCCAAGCCGAACTTGGCGCCTGTGCCGATGAGGCCGCGTTGCGTACATGGAACACCAAATATTTCGGCAACAACGGCGAAGTGCTGGCCGCCCTCAAGGCGATCGGTGCGATTCCCAAGGATGAACGCAAGGCGTACGGTCAGGAAGCGAACCGAATCAAGGAAGCGTTGACAAAAGACTACGAGGCGGCCCTTGCTGGCGCGAAGGAGCAGGCGCTCAACGCCAGCTTGACGGCGAATCCGCTCGACGTGACGCTGCCAGGCCGTCCCGTGCCGCGTGGCCGATTGCACATTGCCACGCAGATCATGAGGGAGATCTACGCCGTCTTCGCGGACATGGGATTCCAGGTCTACCGGTCGCGCGAGGTCGAAAGCGATGAGATGAACTTTGAGCTGCTCAATATGCCGCCGCACCATCCCGCGCGCGACATGTGGGACACCTTTCACACAACGACGCCGGGCGTGATTCTGCGCACGCACACTTCGCCGGGCCAGATTCACGTGATGCGCGAGCTTCATCCGAACCCGATCCGCGTGATCCTCCCGGGCATGTGCTACCGCTATGAGGCCATCACGACGCGCAGTGAAATCCAATTCCAGCAGGTGGAAGGGCTCGTCGTCGGCGAACAGGTGACGATGACCGACCTCAAGGGGACGATCAGCGCCTTCGCCCGCCGGTTGTTCGGCCAGGAACGGCAAGTGCGGTTTCGTTCGAGTTACTTCCCGTTCACGGAGCCGTCGATCGAGGTTGATATCGATTGGCCCAAAGAAGATCCCAATGCCGATCGCCTCACCAAGGGGACCGGCTGGCTAGAAATCATGGGTGCCGGCATGGTGCATCCCGTCGTCTTGCGCAACGGCGGCTACGATCCCGCCCAGTTCAGCGGCTTCGCCTTCGGCATGGGGCCGCAACGCATCACGATGCTCAAGCACGCCATCGACGATATCCGGCAGTTTTGGGGCAACGATCTGCGGTTCCTGCGGCAGTTTTGAGCCGCTTGCGGCGTAGCAAGCCTGCTACGCCGCAAGCGGCAAAAACAATCAACACGAAAATCCCATGAAAATCCCCCTCTCCTGGCTTCGCGATTACATCGACATCACGCTGCCCCCAGCGCAGCTCATCGAACGGCTGACGTTCGCGGGGCTCGAAGTCGCGTCCACGCGCGTCTTCGGGTTGCCCATTCCCGACGGCGTGCGCGTGAAGCCTGAGGAGCGAGGCCCCGTCTGGGATCGTGACAAAATCGTTGTCGCCGAGGTCCTCAGCGTCGAGAAGCATCCCAATGCCGACAAACTGAAGTTGCCGACGGTCACGTGGGGGGCAGGCACGCTCAAGCAACTCGTGACCGGCGCACCGAATATCTACGTCGGTGACAAGGGTCAGAAGGTGGTCCTCGCCTTGAGCGGATCCATTCTGTTCGATGGCCATTCCGACGTCCGCAAACTATCCGAACTCAAGCCGACCACGATCCGCGGTTTACCCAGCGACGCCATGGTCTGCTCGCTTCTGGAACTCGGCGTTTCCGAGAACAAGGACGACCACACCGGCATCATTCTGCTTGAAGACGACGCCCCCGTCGGCATGCCTCTCGCCGACTTCATGGGCGATATCGTCATTGAAGTCGATGTGCTGCCAAACACCGCGCGGTGCCTGGCGATGATTGGCGTCGCCCGTGAAGTCGCCGCCATCACGGGGCAGAAACTGAAACTGCCTTCCTCCCTTCTCCCCTCCGGGGGACAGGGGCCGGGGGTGAGAGGGGAGCCGATCGCCGGCCAGGTCAATGTGCAGATCGAAGATTCGAAGCTGTCCGCTCGTTATGTGGCTGCTTTGATCAAAAACATCAAGCTCGGCGCGGCGCCGGGCTGGATGCAGCGCCGATTGCTCTACGCGGGAATGCGGCCGATCAACAATATCGTGGATATCACGAATTTCGTGATGCTTGAATGGGGCCAACCACTGCACGCGTTCGATTACGATATCCTGGTCCAGCGTGCGGGCGGCAAGGCGCCGACGATCATCGTGCGGCCGGCGGGCGTCGGCGAGGTCCTTGTGACGCTCGACAAGCAAGAGCGTAAATTGTCGCCCGAGCATCTGGTCATCGCGGATACGCGGGGGCCGATCGCGCTAGCGGGCGTCATGGGTGGTCTGGAAACGGAAGTCACCGAGAAGACGACGAACATCCTCCTCGAATCGGCGAGCTTCGACTTCGTCAGCATTCGCCGAACGTTCCGCCACTTCGATTTGCCGAGCGAGGCGAGTGCCCGCTTCAGTCGGGGCATTCATCCGGAAACTGTGCAGCCCGCCGCCGAGCGTGCTGCCGACTTGATGCGCCAGTACGCTGGGGGCAGCGTATGCAAGGGACTCATCGATTGCTATCCGGCGCCGCGGCCGCCGCAGGTTGTGGATTTCAAGATTGCCGAAATGGATCGCTTGCTAGGCTTCAAAATCGAGCCCGCGGAGGCGGTGCGGATTTTGCAGGCCCTCGAATACAAGGTTGAGTCCGCCGGCGCGGGCGCGTACAAGGTGACGGTGCCGACGCATCGGCTCGACGTGCAGGAAGGGACCGCCGATCTCGTCGAGGATATCGTCCGCATCTTTGGCTACGACCGTGTACCGACAACGCTGCTGGCGGAGCCGTTGCCGAAACAGCAGGCTAACGAGCCGATCGTTTTCGAGGAAAAAGTGCGCGACATCCTCGTCGATTGCGGCTTGCAGGAAGTTGTCTGCTACGCACTGACGATGCCGGAGAAGGAAGCGCCAATTCTCTCCCCTGTCCCCTCCGTGGGAGAGGGGTCGGGAGTGAGAGGGGATCGCGCCTACGTGACGCTGAAGAACCCGATCAGCAGCGAGCGTGTCGTCATGCGGCAATGCGTGCTGGCGAGCGTGCTGGAGATTGCCGAGAGCAACTTGCGCCACACCGGCGACGTGCGCCTTTTCGAGGTTGGCTTTGCCTACGTACCCCAGTGTAGTCCTCACGCTCCGCGTGAGGAGATCGTCACGCGAAGCGTGACGACTACACTCCCCAGCGAACCCCGGCGTCTCGCCATCGTGATGACCGGCAATCGCGTCCAGGAATTCTGGGAGGGGGGGGGCGCCAAGGAAAAACACCCGCTCGATTTCTTTGAACTGAAAGGCGTGATCGAAGCCCTCGCGCAGGACTTGCATTTGCAGAACACGAAGTATCAGCCTGCGCAGGCAGCTCATTTGCATCCCGGCAAGTCGGCCACTCTACTTGTTGCCGAGCCTGGTGGCGTAGGCCATCGGGTAATCGGCGACTTCGGCGTGCTGCATCCCAAGGTCGCCCAGGCCTACAACCTCGGTGAGCGGACGATCCTGGTCGCCGAATTCGACGTCGAAGCGTTACAGGCGGCGACGCCGATCCGTTTCAGCTACAGGCCGGTGCCGCGTTTCCCGGCGGCGCTGCGTGATATTGCCGTGGTGGTGGACGAAGCGATCCCCGCCGAGCAAATCGAGAGCGAGATCCGCAAGGCCGGTGGCGACTTGCTTGGGGCCGTGACTCTCTTCGATCTCTACCGCGGCAACCAGATCCCCGCCGGCACGAAGAGCCTGGCGTATGCGCTGTCCTATCAAGCCGAGGACCGTACGCTCGCCGACAAGGAGATCGACAAGGCCCACCGCAAGATCGAGGATCGGCTGAAGAGCCTGCTGAAGGCGGCGATTCGCGGGAAGGAATGAGCCGGCGAACATTGCCCTGGACTTCTATCTCGGCGTGGCGGAAAATAACTCGGTCGCTCGAAGGCAGAACCATCGGAGGCATCATGGCGCCGTTGCACATTTCTCTTCGGGTTGTTTGTTTCCGAGAAGGCGAAACCTGGTTTGCTCATTGCCTCGAGTTCGATCTGATCGGCGATGGTCCGACGCAAGCAGACGCATTGGGCCATCTGGCCGAGGTGATCCGCATTCAGGTGGAATTCTCCCTCGAACACAACAATCTCAACAACCTGTTTTCCCCAGCCGATGGGGATTTGTTCCTCCGCTTCGCCGCGGGAACGAAAACCGATATCGCCGCTGGCGCCTTGCTCATGAAAAAGGATGCTGTCGCAATCGATGCGGTTGAGATCCATGTAGACCAAGAGGTCTTGGCGGCTGCCTAGGAGCCCCGATGGATCGTCCCATGAAGCTGCGCGACCTGCGGCGGATCCTCCGGCATTTTGGCGTTCAAGAGGACACTCGACGTGGCTAGGGCTCGCACACAACCTTCTGGAAGAAATTCCCGAATGGTGTTTTTTCCTATCCAGTCCCGACCAACAAATCAGATATTGAAGCGTGCTACGTTCGCGGTTGCCGCAAAAAGTTTCGGCTCACACCGGAAGACGGCGTAACGGACGCTGAGTTCTACAGCCATTAGTCGCAATGAGAATAAGATCCGGATATCGCCGCTTGCGGCTTCGCGCTCGCGTGGCGCCTTGCGAGCGTAAGCAGCGATATGCTGTAGGCCTCATCACGTCATCCGGGAACATTGAAGGGGCGTTTCATCAAATGGCGCAGGCCGTTGCGTGACGCATGCATGGTAGCCGGCGTTTCCTATTCAAGCAAAGCATCCACCACCTCTGCCTGTGTCACGCCGGCGTCGGTCAGGCTGTCGGGGCGGCCTTCGTGCGGGAACGTGAGGCGGGTGTGGTCCAGGCCCATGGCGTGGAGCAGCGTGGCGTGCAGATCGCAAACGCGGACCACGTCGTTCACGGCGCGATAGCTGAAGTCGTCGGTTTGGCCATGCACATGGCCGCGTTTGAAGCCGCCGCCGGCGAGCCAGAGCGAGAAGGCGTGGCGGTTGTGATCGCGGCCATCCGTGCCTTGCGACACGGGGAGTCGGCCGAATTCACCGGTCCACAAGACGATGGTCGAGTCGAGCAAGCCGCGCCGCTTGAGGTCCATGACCAAGGCGGCACTCGGTTGATCGGTCATCGCGCACAGGTCGCGGAGGCGGGCGGCGTTTTGGGCGTGCGTGTCCCAGGGCTGGCCATTGAGGAAGACCTGCACGAAGCGGACGCCGCGCTCGATCAAACGCCGGGCCAGCAGGCAGCGTCGGCCGTACTCTGCGCTCGCCGGGTTTTCCAGACCGTACAACCGGCGGGTCTCGGCGGTTTCCCCTGACAGATCGAGTACCTCTGGCACCGACGATTGCATCTGGGCCGCCAACTCAAACTGGCGAATGCGCCCGGCCAACTCCGTATTGTCGGGAAAACGCCGCTGGTGGCTGCGATTGAGTGCGTTCAGAAAATCGAGCTGGTTCCTTTGCGGCACCCCCGCCAACTCGGGCGGAGGGACGAGATTGGCGACCGGCGTTCCAGTGGCCTGAAAAGGCGTCCCCTGATAAACCGCGGGCAGATAGCCTGACGACCAGTTGTGGACCCCTTCGACCGGCAATCCGCCGGGATCGGAGAGAACCACGTAGGCCGGCAAGTCCTGGCGAATCGCGCCCAGGCCATAGAGCAGCCACGAGCCCAGCGCCGGCCGACCGGGGAATACCTTGCCGCCGTGGATCGTTCGCAACGCCGCTTCATGGTCCACGGATTCCGTGGTCATCGAGCGCACCAGTGTGAGGTCGTCGGCGATTCGGCCGGTCCAGGGCAACAGTTCCGACATCTCGATGCCCGCTCGGCCACGCCGCGCGAAGCGGTAGGGGGAGCCGAGGACATTGCCCATCTGCGTGTGGAAGTGGGTTTCCAGTTCGCCCTGGTAGCGGGTACCATGGCGGCGATTCAATTCCGGCTTGGGATCGAAGAGGTCCATCTGACTTGGGCCTCCGTGCTGGAACAGGCAGATCACGGAGCGCGCCTTGGCGGGATGATGCGGCACCCGCGTCGCCAGCGGATCGGCAGCCGCTTGCACAAGCCCGCGCTCTTGCGCGAGCAGATGAGCCAGGGCCAACGACCCAAGCCCACCCGCCCAGCGGCTCAGAAACGCTCGGCGATTCATGCGAAAATCAATCACGGCAACGCTCCAAATGTATGATCACTGAGGCACAGAGAGGAAGAGGTCAGCGATGGTAGGTGTGAGGCAAAAGAATATTCCATAACGAATAGGCCTCGCTACCACATGGGACCCAAACCACCGCAACGCCAACCGCGTCAACCAATCGCAAATACTCCCAAGAGACTTTCCAATTATCAATTTCTTCCGATGTAGCATGGCGAGGTGGTTTGGAATCCGCTCCAACCCTTATCAGGTCATCAATGGACGCCTCATGCAAGTTCTCCTTATACCACGAAAACACGCATTGTGTTGTCAGCAAGGTCCACCGCGAGGGCGAATCGACAAATATCAACACTGGCTTTCCGCGGAAGCGATCACCGATGATTTCAACAACCTGCTTCTGCATCTCCGGCGAGACTTCGCGAAACAGCCAGGTTCTCTTAGACGGCAAGCCGTTCTTTGCTGCCTTGAGCAGGAATCGGCTTTCAAGGAATTCATCCCGATTCGTATCCAATCCTCGGCAATGTGAACAAGTCGTCCCATCCCAGGCATACTCAAAACCACATTTCGGACACGCCGAACTCATAACACCTCCAATGTCTTCTCTGTGTCTCTGTGGTTAGTCTTTTTGTGTTTCCTACTCCACGTACAAGAACGCATTGCTGGCCAGCACCATCTGGCAGAGGTCGGTCCAGGCGCGCACTTCGGCATCCTTGGCGCCAGCGTACGCTTTTCGCTGAGTCGTCAGGAATTGCTGCGACGCTGCCGTTTCGTCGGCATTCGGCGGGCGCCCACACGCCAGCCGGAACGCCAGATTCAAGCGAGCTGTGGCGTCGGCGCCCGCCGCCTTCGTCAGTCGCAGTTCGAATGCTTTGGCCCGATCGCGTGCGAACTTCGAGTTCAGCAGCGCCAGCGATTGCAGCGGGACCGTCGACGTCGTTCGAAGGCTGCAATTGCCGACGATCGATGGAGCGTCGAACAGGTGCAGCAGCGTGACCACCTGGGTGCGCCGGTGTTGCAAGTAGACCGAGCGGCGTTTGGCGCCTGCGTGATTCTCCGGGATCTCCACGGTGCCGTCCTTGGTTCGCAACGAGGGGACATAGGGTCCGCCGGCGCGCGGGTCCAACTCGCCGGCCACGCTCAAGAAAGCGTCCCGGACCGCCTCGGCATCCAGGCGGCGCAGCGGAAATTGGCCCAGCAAATGATTGTCGGGATCGATCCTGGCAAGGTCCTCTCGCGGTGCGCTCGATTGCCGATAGACGGCCGAACGCAGGATCGCCCGGTGCATGGCCTTTACGCTCCAGCCCGACTCGACGAATTCGCTCGCCAGGTAATCGAGCAGTTCCGGATGCGACGGCTTGGCGCCGGATTGGCCCAGATTGTCGGGCGTCGCCGACAGGCCGACCCCGAAGTGATTCTGCCAGATGCGATTGACCATGACGCGGGCAAACAGCGGGTTCTCTGGCGACGTGATCCAGCGGGCGAGCGCCGATCTTCGTCCGGTGCTGATTGGGCCCGGCGGACCCTTCTCTACACGATAGGCATTCTTCAATGATGTGAACGCGCTGGGCACGCCCGGCTGAACTTCGTCGCCCGGTTGGTGGTGCTGGCCGCGCTTGAGAACGTGATGCATGGGCGGGTTGGCATCGGTCTCGAAGAAGGCAGATAGCTTTTCCAGCGGCTTGGGGCGCTCCTTTTCGCGTTCGGCACTGGACTTCTTGATTTGCTCGCGCATCGCGGCGAAATCGGGAAAGCGTTTCGCAATGTCGTCGACGTTGACTTGCGCCGCCGTGAGGTGCTTCTTCAGCAGCTCATTTTGTTCCTTGGTCCGTTTTTTGACGGGAGCGTTGACCGCTTCAATGATCTTGTCCTGGAGCGGAACCTCCAATTCCTTGAGGCGTTCGCGCAACAGTCTTTCGCGAAAGGAACGCTCCTCGGTCGCAAGTCGGGTGTTGAGCGTCTTGATGTGCTGGTCGACGAGATCGGTCTGGCGCTTCCATTCGTCGCGGTCTTTTTTGGTTGCAATTTCCACGATCCGATCCTTGGGCTGCTTCCAGCGCTCCGGGTTGTAGGCGGGGAAGAAGATCGCCTGGAGCTGATAGTATTCCTGATGGGTGATCGGTTCGAATTTGTGCTTATGGCAACGGGCGCACTGAATGGTGACGCCTAGCAGCGAGTTCATGGTGATTTGCAGCGTCCCTTCGAGGACGGTGTAGCGGTCGATGCGGACCTCGTCGGGGTTGCCGTCGCTTTCGCCCGTGCCGTCGGGGGCGTTGCGGAGGAAGTGGGTCGCGGTCAGCAGCTCCGCCGTTTCCGGCGTCACGTCGCCGCCGGGCTTGTAGCCTGCGAGCTCGTCCCCCGCCAGTTGCTCCTGCACAAAGCGGTCGAACGGCTTGTCGGCGTTGAAGGCGCGAATGACGTAGTCGCGATAGCGCCAGGCGTGAGGCCGATCGCTGTCCGCGTTGAAGTAGCCGTTGGAGTCAGCGTAACCCGCGGTGTCGAGCCAGTATTTGCCCCAGCGTTCGCCGTAGCGGGGCGAGGCGAGGTAGCGGTCCACCATGCGCTCGTAGGCGTTCGGGGCGGCATCGGCCAGGAAGGCGTCGATTTCACTGAGAGTGGGAGGCAGCCCCGTCAAATCGAAGCTGATGCGGCGGATCAAGGTTGGCCGATCGGCCTCGGGGTTGAGGCTTTGCCCCTTGGCTTGCAGCGCTGCCAGAATGAAGCAATCGATATCGGTATTGCCGCGGCCCTTGACCTCGGGAATTTGAGGCCGCTTGAGCGCTTGAAACGCCCAGTGCGATTTTGCCGACGTAGTCTTCTTCTTGTCCGCGGGTTCTTGCGCCAATCCCGCGATCGTCAACCCTCCGGCCATCAGTGTGGTCGAAAGGATCACCCGGAGGAAAATCGGCATCCAGATCCGTTCGTGTACCTGGGCCATGCCGCCTCCCCGATAAGGAACCGTCGCCGCGTCATTGGGTTTGATGAAGGTATTCTAAACACTCGGCCAAGAGCGGGAAAGGCCGAGCTATGCCGTGTGCGGCATTACAGAATTGGGAAGTTATCCTTCGAACCTTGCCACGCTGTTAGAAAATCCGTGGCAGCGCGTTCCCGTGTTCGCTAATTTGTTACTACATTCTCACCTGTTTACCGATGAAAGGGCTACCATGAATCGATTCCTGTTTGCCTGCCTTGCCGTTGCCGCCGGCTTGGCCTTTGCGTCCACGGCTCGTGCTGATGTCAAGCTGCCTGCCGTTCTCGGCAGCCATATGGTGTTGCAGCGGGATCGTCCGCTGCCGATCTGGGGCTGGGCCGAGCCTGGCGAGGAAGTAACCGTCACGTTCGAGAACCAAAAGGCAAGCGCCAAGGCCGACGAAAAGGGGCGCTGGAAAGTGACCCTGGCGCCGGTGAAGGCCGACGGCAAGCCGCATGTCATGACCATTGCCGGCAAGAGCAAGATCGTTCTGGAGGACATTCTGATCGGCGAGGTTTGGCTCGGCTCGGGCCAATCGAACATGGAGTGGTCGATCAACAGTTCTCAGAATGCGAAGGCCTACACCGCCGCTGCCAACAAGCCGACCATTCGCTTGTTTCAGGTTCCAAAAGTCCAGTCCGGGGCGCCGGCGCCCGATGTCAAGGCGAAGTGGGAAATCTGTTCGCCGAAAACAATCGGCCGATTCTCTGCCGTCCTTTACCACTTCGGTGATCGGCTTCAAAAAGAACTCGACGTGCCGGTCGGGCTGATCAACAGCTCGTGGGGCGGCTCCCCGATCGAGCCGTGGCTCGTCGAGGAGAAAAAGTCGGGAGGCATGTACAACGGCATGATCGCGCCGGTGCAGCCGTTCGCCGTGAAGGGATTCACCTGGTATCAAGGCGAAAGCAACGTCGGCAGCGGCATGAAATACCGCGATAACATGGAGAAACTCATCAAGGGCTGGCGCGGCGTCTGGCACGCGGAACTGCCGTTCTACTTCGTGCAGATCGCACCCTGGTCCGGCTACGGCGCTGGTGCTCTGCCCCGGCTCTGGGAAGCTCAGGTCGCCAGCCTCAAGATCCCCGGCACCGGCATGACGGTCATGACCGATCTCGTGGACAATATCAAGGACATCCATCCGGGCAACAAACAACCGGTAGGCGACCGACTGGCGCTCTGGGCTCTCGCCAAGGATTACGGCAAGAAAGACGTCGTCTACAGCGGCCCGCTCTACAAGGGCCTCAAGATCGAAGGGGCCAAGGCACGCGTTCAGTTCGCCCATGTCGGCGGCGGTCTTCAGTCGCGCGATAGCAAGGCGCTCAGCGAGTTTGAAATCGCCGGCAAGGACGGCAAGTTCGTCGCGGCCCAGGCAACCATCGATGGCGCCACGGTTGTCGTCCATGCGGACGGGGTTGCGGAACCGACGCAGGTGCGCTTCGGCTGGAGTAATACCGCCAATCCGAATTTGATGAACAAGGAGGGACTACCGGCGTCGCCGTTCCGCTCCAGCGATTGGCATGGGGGCACCGCGGAGTAGCATCGGCTACCGAGTCGCGAAGCAAGCCCTGGGATGAGGTAATCCGAATCCCAGGGCTTCGGCGTAGCAGGATTTGTCATTGTTTCGGCGGCGTTCCCTGGCTCTTGCTTTCGAGCAGCCGATCAAGGGACATTCTTGCTTGACGCGTGGTCAGCGAATTGGCGGCGCCATCGGCAAGCCGCCTTAGCATTTGCGCCGCCTCGGCGGTGCCGACTCGGTCCAGAACCTCGATGGCGCGGACGACGCGTATTTGTTCCGAGGTAAGGTCTTGTCCAGTGAGTTTGTCGAGCAAGGATTGCACACGCCGTAGTGTTTCGAGCGAGGGCTGGGATGTCAGCCTTTTCTGCAAGGCGGGAATTGCCAGCTCACCAATCTTTTCCAGCTCCTTCGTCGCCAGCGCACGTTTTGGGAAGGCGCTGCTATCGAGGTCGATGAGCAATTGATCGATCTTCGTCGGCTCAATCGGTGCGGCGGGGTGAATACGGCCTTGCAAGAGCGCGACCGACGCATCAGCACGGGCAATCAGGCTGTGCACCGTTTTCCCCGCCTTCGCGGCATCGCTGCTGAGGAGATCGGCCCAGAGCGTCTCGAATTCCTTCGGCTGAAACTCGGCGAACATGGGCCGAGGCTCGCGCTTCAAACGTGCGAGGTCCCACACGAGGAGCGTGGAGTCGTTGCCGCCCGAGACGAGGACCTTGCCATCCCCAGCGAAGACAAGTGAAGCGATGGCGCCATCGTGTCCTCTAAAAGAACCGACCTCCTTGCCGAGTGACGCATCGTAGACTTTGATCGTGTTATTGGGACCAGGGGCGGCGATCAGGCTGCCGTCGCGGGATGAAGCGATGGTAAGGCCCATGGGCGCGATCGGCGGTCCGGAGCGAGCGATTCCGTTGACGCCGACCCATGTTGTTGCCGTCGATTGCGGCGCCGCGGCCGCGGGATCGCCCATGCGGCTTCGTTCCTGTCCGCTCGCAATTTCCCAGGAGCTGATGGTCTTGTCGAGATTCTCGCAGATCAAGAGGCGGCCATCGAGGGAATAGGCGAGCTGGTGAATCGTATTGCCCGGGGGCATCGAAATGTTACGGACTTCTTTGCCTGTGGCGATATCGAAAAAGCGCAAGGAGTTCGAATCGGCCTGAAGTTGCGGCCGACCTTGAACGAGCATCTGCTGGGGAGCGATAAACGTCACGAGGGTCTTGCCATCGGGGGAAAACGCCAGCGGGTAGCTATCGGGTTTGCCGTGGACAGCGCGCATGACGAGCATCCCGCCGACGCCGGCCTTGATTTCCTGGTAGGTGATTTGCTTGAGTTCAGTTCCCGTGGCGACATCGAAGACGCAGAGAAGGCCGTCGTAGGCGCCGCGCGTGGCGAGCCTTTTTCCGTCGGCGGAGAAGGCGATGGTGGCAATATTTCCGGGATGGGCTTTGAATTGACGTTTTTCCTGGCCGTTGGCGACATCGAGGAGGCGAACGGTGCCGTCGTTATTGGCGAGGGCGACGAGCTTGCCGTCGGGTGAGAAGCAAACTGCGGAGGTCCCGGGCGGTTCGGGAATCTCGCGGGTTTCCTTGCCGCTGGCGACGTCCCAGGCCCGCAGGGCGCCTTCGGCGCCGCGTGAAAAAATCGATTTGCCATCCGCAGCGACGGTGACGGCGGAGACGGCGCCGCGATGTCCGCCGCCGGGCGGGGGCTGCTCCTTGCCCGTGGCGACGTCGAAGAAGCGGGGCATTTGCTGCCCACCGATCACGAGCGTTTTGCTGTCGGGGGAGTAGGCCACGTCCGTGGTAATGATGCCATACGGGTTGGTGTTGAAGTTGCCTACCTTCTGTCCGGGAAGGCCGCCGATCGTGTGAATGAGGTTGCCGGTGTTCACATCGAAGAGCCGGACCAGCTGGTCGCGCCCCTTTACCGCCAGCGATTGGCCGTCGGGAGCGTAGATGATCAGGTTGGCGCCGAAGAAGGCCTTGATCTGGCGGATTTCCTTGGCGGTGTCGGCTTCCTGAAAGAGGAGCGCGGCATGGGTATTGAACACCAAGGTTTTGCCGTCGGGCGAGAAGGCGATGGACGCGATCCCGTTCGATGGCGCCTCGCGGCGCCGAATTTCCTTGCCGGAACCGACGTCGAAGAGGGTGACGGAGCCGACGACCTTCTGGTTGTTGAATTCGAGTTCCGGGAGGGCGATGGTTTTGCCATCGGGAGAGAAGGCGAGGCCCGTGCCGTCACCGGGGCCGCCGGAGATATTTCCGCCCATACCGCCCGGAGGCATCGGCTTGAGTTTGTGCAATTGCTTCCCGGTCTGAGTTTCGTGGAGAAAGCAAATTCGATCCGTGACGCCGCGAATGGCAATCGTTTTTCCATCGGGCGCGAAGGCCAGCGCTCCCACCCCATTCGGGGGGCTCTTGATTTGATGAAGCGCCTTGCCCGTCTCGACTTCCCAGAGCTGAACCACATTTCCTGGCAGCGCGACGGCCAGCAGCTTGCCGTCCCTGGACATCGCGGCCCGCGTCAGCCCCTGCATATAGACATGAACTGGTGCGAACCCCTTGACGTTGGGAGTCGCGGGCGGAACGAAGCGCCGGATCTCCTTGCCCGTCTCGCGATCCCAGAGTCGCAGTACGGAATCTTGCGATGCGGTGATCAACGTCTTGCCGTCGGAGGGGAGCGAGAGGAAGGTGATCGGTTCGCCATGCCGCCAGCGCAGGGAGCCGAGGCGTTTCAAGGCGCCGTCCGGCAGGGCGTTGCCGTCAGCATCCTTCCCCGGCGCTTTGGCGTCTCCCGCGAAGGCATTCGCCAACGCAACGCCAAGCGCTAGCCATGCCAGCATGCCGCCAACGAGTGAAGTGTATCGTCGTCCTGGCATATTCAAGGCCCCCCCCAGAATAGAACTTGGCTAACCATCGCGAAGAAAACAACATCCCGTTCTCGCCGCTTCTGGCTTCGTGCTCGAAATGCGCCGCGCGAGCGCTCACACGGGGCGCTAAGGCAACCCCACTCTTCGAGTGTGTCAAATGGCGGGGGCGACGAGTCTATTATTCGAATGTCCTTATCAATGTTACACAGAAAACCCGAGGCTGGCGACATCGCGCGTGCCGTTCAAGCGATCTTCCCAGGGCTCATTCGTTAAAATCGAAAGAGACCCCCTTCGACCCATTCCGCCATTCGGTTTGCCTAGAAACCTGGTATAATCTCCCTACCCTCAGCCCCGGAGAGACCCGCCGATGCACTTCCTCGGACAAAGCCGCAAGCGAACCTGCCAGGCCGTGAGCCGACGCGAATTCTTGCAGATCGGCGGCCTGTCGCTCGCTTCCACGTTAGCCGGAAGCGCAAGCGACGGTCGGTCCAATCCGTCGCTTTCGGCGATCGGCGGGCGAGCGGAGTGTCGTGCGGTCATCTTCCTGTGGCTCTGGGGCGGGCCAGCGCAGCTTGATACGTGGGATCCGAAGCCGAACGCGCCGATGGAATTTCGCGGGCCGTTCTCGTCGATTCCGTCACGCATCCCCGGCACCCGCATCGGCGAGTTGTTTCCGCAGATCGCCGAGTGGACCGACCGCATCGCCATCATCCGTTCGCTGCACACCGCCTCCAACGATCATGGCGTCGCGGGGACGGCGGGGTTGACGGGGAGCACGGCCGGCAGCGTTAATCTCGGCGGCGCGACGGCGACCGGCGGAGTCAAGCCGTGCCTGGGTTCGATCGTCGCTCGGGCCAAGGGTTTTCGCGGCGAGATGCCCCCCTTCATGGTCGTCGGCGGTCGGCTGCATCAGGGCAAACGCGCCATCGCAGGGGAGGGGGGCGGTACGCTCGGCGCCCTTTACGATCCCTTTCGGCTCGTCTACGATCCCGAGCGAGGCACCCAGATCCCCGCGCTCCAGATGCCGGCTAATCTTTCGCCAGAGCGACTGCAAACTCGCCAGCAACTCCTCCGTTCTCTCGACCTGTCGCGGCGGTCCATCGACACCGGCAACCAGCGAACCATCGACGATTATCGCGCCCAGGCCATCGCACTGCTGACCTCGCCTGATGCGACGCGGATGTTCGATCTGTCACGCGAACGGCCCGAACTTGCGGATCGCTATGGCCGGACTCGCTTCGGACAGTCGTGTCTGCTCGCGCGTCGGCTCGTCGAGCACGGGGTGCCGTTCGTGCAGGTCAACTGGAGCGATCACGTCGAGGCCGAGGAGGACGCCGGCGACGGCGGCTGGGACAATCACTATCGCAACTTCCAGATCATGCAAGATCGTCAAGCTCCCTGGCTCGACCAGACGCTGCCGGCGTTGTTGACCGATCTGCAACAGCGTGGCCTATTGCAATCGACGCTGGTGGTGGCCATTGGCGAATTCGGCCGCACGCCAAGGATCAACGACAAGGCGGGCCGCGATCACTGGGAGCATTGCTACAGTGCGTTGATCGCCGGCGGCGGCGTACGGGGCGGTCAGGTCGTCGGCGAAAGCGATGCCCGCGCCGAACGGCCACGCATTCGCCCGGTGACGCCTGCGGACCTGGCGGCATCGGTCATGCAGGCGGTCGGTATCACGACGGAACAGGCGGCCACCCTCGGCATCATCAGCGGCGGGCAGGTGATTCAGGAGTTGTTTTGATCAGGTAAATGGAGGATTGCTATATGGATACTCTCCAAGTCCCAATGACGGATAGCCTGAAAGGATTTCTCCAATCGGAGGCTACGAAGTAGGGCTTTGCCTCTCCGGGTGACTATGTTCAATCGGTGTTGGCTGATCTGCAACAGCGAGAGCAAGATCGAAAGGAACTTGAAGAGAAACTGCTTGAAGGCGTACGATCTCCGAAAGTTCCGGGCGACGAAGCATTCTGGCGAGAACGCAGACAGAAAATCTATGATAAGCACCCTGAGTTGGACCCATGCAACCAGACTACTCCCGAATCGCGATGAGAGATATCGACGAGATTGCCGAATCGATAAGGCAGGACCGGCCGCGCTCTGCGGCTCGTTTTTTCCACGCTGTCGAAAGGACCGTGCAACGGCTTCTGGATTTTCCGGAATCGGCAGGACGGTTGGAATCGGATAAGCCTGAACTGGAAGGACTGCGAGTCGTCCTTGTAAAGGGGTTCAAGAAATACCTGTTGTTCTACCGCATCCACAGTGAATCAAACTTTGTTGAACGTGTCTTACATGGCGCCCGGAATCTTGATGATCTGCTGTAAGAGTAATCTATTATGACCACCCCCACCGAAATCTACTCCCCCGGCCTCGAAGGCGTCATCGCTGGCGAGACCGCAATCTCCACCACCACCGGCGGACTGCGCTATCGCGGCTACGCCGTCGCCGAGTTGACGGAAAAATCGACCTTCGATGAGGTCGCCTATCTGCTCCTCCACGGCGACCTGCCGACGCTGGCTCAGCTTGCCGATTTCAAGCAACGGCTCGCGGCGGCACAGAAATTGCCTGGGGTTTTGAGCGATTTGCTCAAGAAGGTGCCGAAGGATGCCGTGCCGATGGACGTGCTGCGGACGGGTGTCAGCATCCTGGCGCACTACGATCCCGAGTTGAACGACAGCAGCAAGCCGGCTAACTTGCGCAAGGCGGAACGGTTGCTCGCGCAGATCCCCCTCATCTTGGCCGAGTATTATCGGGCGACGAAAGGGCAGCCGGCCGTGACGTCGAAGCCGGAACTGGGCTTCGCGGCAAATCTGATGTACATGCTGAATGGCAAGGCGCCGAACACGCTCGATGCCAAGGCGTTCGATGTTTCGTTGATCCTGTATGCTGAGCACGAGTTCAACGCGTCAACATTCACGGCTCGGGTCGTCTGTTCAACGGAGTCGGATTTGCACGCCAGCATCACGGCGGCCATCGGTGCGCTGAAGGGCCGACTGCACGGCGGCGCCAACGAGAAGGTCATGGACTTGCTGCTGGCGACCGGCGGGCCCGACAAGGCGGAAGCGTGGATTCGCTCAGCTATCGCTCGCAAGGAAAAGGTCATGGGCTTCGGCCATCGCGTCTACAAGACTGGCGATGTTCGCGCACGAATCTTGAAGGATTACGCCAAACAGGCCGCCGAGCGTGCCGGCACAACGCAGTGGGAGGTGGCGGCCGAGATCATCGAAAAGGTGCTTGAGACCGAGAAGAACCTGTTCCCGAATCTCGATTGGCCTGCCGGCCGGCTGTATCATGCGATGGGGCTGGAGGTGCCGCTCTATACGCCGTTCTTCGTGGCGTCGCGCGTCACTGGCTGGTCGGCCCACGTGATTGAGCAATTGGAGCACAACCGCATCATTCGGCCACGCAGTCGGTATACAGGGCCGGAGGAAAAGCACGTGACGGACATTGGCACGCGCGGATAAACACAGTTTACGTTTAGCGTTCGCAGGGTGCCCTGCGAACGCTAGACGTGAACAGGATTTTGAAATTCACACGAGGATTTCTCATGCGATGGAATCGACTCTCGGTTTGCGGCGGGCTGATCTGTTTTGTCGCGATTCTTGGCTGCGTTGAGCATCCAAGCATGACACAGTCGTCCGCTGCCAGTGATTTACCGGACAAGAATGACGGACCCAAGGCGGTTCCAGAGGCGAAGCGCATAGCGGCGGGGAAGAACCTGGTGCTGGAACTTCAGGGGGGCGTGCGTCGGGTGCGCATCGCGGCCGAGGTGTGCAACCGGGAGAAGAACGTCTTCCTCGAACAGTTGCTTACCCGGAAATTCAAGAAGGAACACGAGGCCATCCTGGCTGCCGACATCGACGTGCGCCAGTTGCACGCTGCATTGACGCTGGCGGGGGCGGAGCCGGGCAAGCCGATGCAGTTCAGGCCCAAGCTTGTGCCGGCGAGTGGAACCGCCGTCAAGATCTTCGTGGAGTACAAGACGAAGGACGGCAAAGAGGTGCGGATGCCCGCCCAGCAGTGGATCGTCAACAAAAAGACCGGCAAAACTCTGCAAACCGATTGGGTCTTCGCCGGCAGTGTGCTGATCCCTGATCCGAGCGATAAGGACAAGCCGCCTTTCTACGGCGCCAATGAAGGGGACGTCATCACTGTGGTCAACTTTGAATCGTCCTGCCTCGATGTGCCGTTTATCAGCACCAAGGATACTGCCGAGGACTTCGTTCCCAATACCGATCTGATCCCGGCCGTGAAGACGGCGGTCACGGTTGTTCTGGAACCGGTGCTCGAAAAGAAGAAAAAGTAACGATTACGAAGACCTGGCGGTACGGCGATTACGACGCCGCAAGCGGCAAATAATACTGTATTTTTCCAGGTTGACTCGCTAAACTGTTACCTGTCCCTGCGATAGCTGCGTTTGTCCTCATTTTTCATGGTGCCGACATGGCTAGTGCTGTTTCCAAAATCCGTCTGACCTGTCCGAAGTGCGACGAAGAATTCCGCGTCACCCGTCCCGAGGACGGCGCGCGAGTCAAGTGCCCCGAGTGCGGGAAGGGGTTTGTGCCGGAACTCGATGACGAGGAAGAAGCCAGCGGCGTTCAGGAAAGGCCGACCCTCAAGGTCAAGGGCAAGGCGGCTGCCAAGGCCGATCCCGACGAGAAGCCGCGCAGCAAGAAGTCACGCGCCGAGGACGCTGAGGCACCCAAGAAAAGCCGTCGCCGCGACGAAGACGACGAGGACGAGGATGACGATGACGACGACGATCGGCCCAGCAAGAAGAAAAAAGGCAAGGAAAAGGCGAGCGGCAGCAACATGCTGATTCTGCTCCTGGTCCTCCTGGGGGGCGGTTTCGTTCTCAGTTTGGGACTACTGGCTGTCGGCGCCTTCGTGTGGCCAGGCTTCATGCGCAGCAAGCCCGATGACCAGATGGTCCAGGCCCGGGATAAGGGCGCAGGACTCGATGCAGGCAATACCAAAGATGGTGCCGGCAAAGACAACGCCGGCAAGAATAACCCGCCGGCCTTCCTCCCGGGCGGCAACAATGTTGCCAACTTTATTCTCGCGGATGCCGACCTGTTGATCGGTGCGAACGTCAAGGCCATTCGCGATGCCAACCAACTCGAGCAAATGCTCAAGCAGCTTGATGCCGCGAACCAGACCAAGAAGATGCCGGCCGAGGTCAAGGAATTGATTCGCAACTCCGAGACGGTGATGCTTTGCATGCAGATACCGGACCAGGCGTTCCAAAAGAACCAGTTCCAGCCTGGTGGCGCGCCGCCGTTTGGCGGTCCGCCGGGAGTCGGTGGTCAGCCGGGAATTGGCGGTCAGCCGTTTGTGCCGCCGGGCGGTGGTCAGCCAGTGCCACCGGGCGGTGTCGGTCAACCAGGGTTGCCAGGGGGCGGTCAGCCAGTCGCGCCGGGTGGAATCGGTCAACCAGGGTTGCCAGGGGGCGGTCAGCCAGTCGCGCCGGGCGGAATCGGTCAACCAGGGTTGCCAGGGGGTGGTCAACCGTTCCCGCCGGGCGGCGTTGGGCAACCGGGGTTGCCTGGGGGCGGTCAGCCGTTCCCGCCGGGTGGTGTCGGCCAGGGGGGCCCCAAGGTCAAGGTCGTCATCGCCGTGCTGGCGTCGAGCGCGGACGCCGTAAAGAAAATCAAGGGCATGGCCGCGGTCGGCGCCCCGCAGCTTGCAGGCGGCGGCAAGTATGCCATCCATTACCCGATCAAGAATGACAAGGAATGGCCCGAATTCATGGCTTTCCCGGGCGACCGTACGATCCTCCTCGGCTCGATGACGGACGAAAAGGACATCACCACTCTTCTTGATCAAGCAGCCAAGAACCAGGGGTCTGCCAACGAACTCGTCCGGCTCGGCGCCGCTGTCGATAAGGGGCATTTCTGGGGCGCCCTGAAATTCAATGACAAGATGCGGCAGAGCTTGAAAGAAATGGAGGCGGCGGTTAAACAAATGCCCGAAATGCAGGGCTTGATTCAGCCGCTCCAGCGCGCCAAGGGGGCCAGCATGTCCTACGATGTCATCAACAACGGCGCTGCCATGCGCCTCCTCCTCAACGTGGAATGTGCCGACGCGAACGACGCCGCCGGGCTACGCAAGTCGGCCGAGCCGCTCAAGGATATGGCGATCGGCCTCCTACAGCTCGTGGGAGGCAAATTGCCGCAATCGGTGACCACCGACCTCAACACCATCAGCTTCCAGAATCAAGGCGCCGTGGTGTCGGTAAGCATGCAAGTCACCGAGCAGAGTATCCTCGCACTCGCCAAGCTCGGCGACACCAAAAAGAGTTTCCCCGGCAAGGATGGCGCCCCCAAGGACTTCGCCAAAAACGATGGCTTCAAGAAGGATTTGCCGACATTCGATGGCTTCAACAAGGACCGACCGAAACTCGATGGCTTCAACAAAGACTTTCCGAAATTCGACGGATCCAAGAAGGACTTTCCCACCCCGGACGGTTTCAAGAAGGACTTCCCAACTCCGGACGGTTCCAAGAAAGACTTCCCTGGCCTCGACGGGCCTAACAAAGATCAGCCCAAGGGGGGGCAGGGGAAGTCGCAGTCCTACACCCTGACCAAAGTGTTTGCCGGCAAGGGAGACGAACGCCCCGCCGGATTCCAGATGGGCAAGACTGTCACGGTCAGCATCAACAGCAACACCAGCGTGCCGACGACCAAGTTTGACATCGTCGTATTGCGCGGCAATTTCGGCGAGACGGTCGTCGCCCAAAAAACCGTGACGCGCACCGGGTTTGTCAGCTTCATCGTGCCGGCGAACGATACCTACCGTATCCGTGTCATCAACCGCGGCCCCGGTATCGCCGCCACCTGCATTGTCAACGTGCGGGCCGACTGATTTCAAGCCGCTTGCGGCGTAGCATACACACTCTTGCTACGCCGCAAGCGGGCATGGAAACCCCATGTCCAACCTTTCGCATTTCGATGAATCCGGCGCGAGCCGCATGGTGGACACCAGCGCCAAGCCCGAGACCCTGCGCGAAGCGCGCGCCAGCGGACAGGTGCGCATGCAGCCGGCCACGCTGCAATTGATCCGCGACAAGGGGCTCTCCAAGGGGGACGTCCTCGAAGTCGCCCGGCTCGCAGGCATCCTGGCGGCCAAGAAGACTGGCGAGTTGATTCCGCTCTGTCATCCGCTCCCCATCACCTCGGCACAGATCGATTTTCGTTTCGAAGGCAGCGATGTGCTGGTGATCGAGGCCGTGGTCCGCGTGCTGGGTCGCACCGGCGTCGAGATGGAAGCGTTGACCGCCGTCAGCGTCGCTGCTCTGACGGTGTACGACATGTGCAAGTCGGCCGACCGCGGCATGACCCTGGAGCGCATCCGTCTCGAAGAAAAGTCCGGAGGCAAGAGCGGACACTTCACACGCGAAGATTGAGAGCTGCGTCCGCTGATTGACGCGGATTGTGAACATTTCTAGGATTTAAATAGGTTTGTTACTACAGAAATCAGCCCGCCGGCGGTTAATTGCCGCCGCGGACTGCGGTTGCCAACGGGAAAGGTAGGCCGCTCAAGGCTTCGCGCTCGCTGAAAAGGCACTGAACCCCCTGGGAAATTCAGCGAGCGTCAAGGTTCACGCGGCACAAACGGAGTACCCATGAATCCCACGCTGGCGCCCGCTGAACCTCGGACCGCGACCCTCTTCGCATCCATTGCCCGCGACCTGGAGGAAGTCGAACGCCTCCTGATTTGCACGCTGGAAAACCCGCGCCCCGGCCTTGAGCAACTCCTTGGCCATGTGGCACACTACAAGGGCAAGAGGCTGCGCCCGGCGCTGCTCTTGCTGACGGCCCAGGCCTGCGGCCCTGTGACGTCCGAGCATCACCTGCTCGCGGCCGTCGTCGAGATGATCCACACCGCGACGCTGGTTCACGATGATGTACTCGACGGCGCCTCGGTGCGCCGCCATGTGGCCACGGTCAACGCCCTGTGGGGCAATCAGGCCAGCGTCATGCTGGGTGATTTTCTTTTCACGCACGCATTCCATCTTTCCAGTACGCTGGGCGATGTCCGCGCTTGCCGCATCATCGGCGAATCGACCAACCGGGTTTGCGCTGGCGAGATGCATCAGATCTGCCGGCGGGGCCAGCTCGATCTTTCCGAGGAAGAGTACGTCGAGATCATTGACGCCAAGACGGCCGAGCTGACCGCATGCGCGTGCCGGCTCGGCGCACTCTACGCGGGGGTGAGCGAGGACGTCGTGGAACGCATGACTGCCTTTGGTCGATCGCTCGGAATCGCCTTTCAAATCGCGGACGACCTGCTCGATCTGATGGGGGAGGAAACGCTGGCGGGCAAATCGCTCGGCACCGATCTGGAGCAGAAGAAGCTGACGCTGCCGATCATTCACCTCTTGCAGCAGGCGGCGCCGGAACGGTCGGCCCGTGCCCGGGCTATCCTGACGGCTGCGGGGAACCACAAGCGTGAAGCCCTGTTGCCCGAGTTGCTTGCAGCCGGCTCGCTCGACTACGCCCGGGGGAAGGCCGAAGCCTATGCTGCGTCGGCGCTGGCGGACCTGGAATGCCTGCCGCCGTCCCCGGCGCGAGCGGTGCTCGAAGCACTCGCCGACCGCGTGGTGCATCGCGATCATTGACGGCAGCGCTGCTTTGCGAGCGAATCGAATAGGTTCTCGAGTTCAGAGTTCGTAAACGAGCCGCGACCGTCAGGGAGCGTTGCCAAATGGCGGTACCCGCTTTCTGACGGGCGCGGCTCGTGCCAGACCAAATCGGGGCGTCATTCTTTTTGGCGATTCTCACTGCCTGCGCAATCGCAGCGAATTCACGATCACGGAAATCGAGCTGAGACTCATCGCGGCACTTGCCAGCATGGGATCGAGCCAGCCCGCGGCGGCGAGCGGGACTGCGAGCACGTTGTACGCAAACGCCAGCACCAGGTTTTGACGGATCGCCGCCAGGGTTGCGCGACTCAGCACACGGGCGTCGGCAATCGCACGCAGATCGCCGCGGACGAGTGTCAGCGGGGCGCTGGCCATGGCGATATCCGTGCCGGTGCCCAGCGCGATGCCGACGTCCGCCTGCGCGAGCGCCGGGGCGTCGTTGATGCC
>SXGT01721411.1_pt1 | contig 46081 bp, 46 predicted proteins | sample 3176221 | NCBI WGS metagenome assembly SXGT01 (sample SAMN11356862, study PRJNA531348) | freshwater metagenome | isolation source: freshwater sample F1-120 | place: China: Fuxian Lake, Yuxi | collected 2017-12-25 | reverse complement strand
AACCCCGCCCGCCGGGCCCAGTCATAGAACTGCAATACCGTGGTCAGTCGACGACGGACAGTCCCTACGTCATAGGGTTGATGGGTTTTGGGCGACACGGTCTGTAGCATAGCGTCCCGGTAAAAACGCAGATCATCCTCACTGACTTCGTTCCAGATTTTGGCAAACTCCGCCAGAAACGCCCACCAATCCTTCAGGTTGTAAACCGTGGCTCGTAAGGTATTCGGTCTGGCGTTGCCATGACGAATGAGGAATCGATCCATCAGATAGAGTAATACCGGCTCTATGACGCGTCCCGAATCATCGTCAACCAAAAATAAAAAGCCCGTTGGTAAAGCGCAGGATGCCAATGCCTCAGGCGACATGGCCGGATGCTGATCAAGATGAATGGCTGATCGGACAATAGTGTTCACAGTGCACCTACTGATCGACAAATGACTGTGAACAGCTTTTTATTGAACAACCTGCGCTTCTCGATGGATAAGGCCATCGTGTGAACACTTTTATGACCGGGTTGATACAACTTGCTTTGAGGAATTCTCTGTTCATGGTTGATCTCACATTTGTATTGTTAATCAATGTGTTAGACTGATTCATCGTGAACAGTTCGCCCTAGAATAGACAGCAGTCCTGCCAACGCCACAGCAGGTAGAGATGATCTTCACCCGGCCCCGGATAAGTCCGCCCCGCACCCCACTTGAAGGTGGTTTCGCCAATGGCGTGGTTGGAGTCGGTTTCGGCGACCGGATAAAACATCGATAATCGGTATTGCGACTTAGGAATGAATGGATAGATATAGCCGCCGCATAAAGCATCGTTGCCCGAGGTTTTCCAGGCTAGCCCACGTCGATGCAAGGACGCGGTCGCCCGCGTGGCCAACAAACTGGTGATACGCGGATCGGTACCGTAACTGGTCGGCGAAATGCCAGATAAGGGATACATATGCCCCCAGGCACCGGCACACCAGAACAACGCATCCAAGGGATTGCCGGTGGCTGCCGCTGCCGCATCAGCCACACACGCTGAAATCGCCACCGGATTGGCAAACAACGCCGTCTCCGGACTGGTAAAAAACGCCAATAAGTCGCTATTCCAGGTGGGATCGAGCTCGGATACATACAGCAGATCAAAATCCCGGTAGCCGTCACTGTTGCAGCGACCATCCCAGAACAGATCCAGCAAAATGGTCAAGGGAAACGCGAAATAGTGATAATTGAAAAACGACATCTCACTGGCATCGAAGTCCGCCTTGCCGGTGGTGGCGATCAATCGCACATTTGAAGAACTGAACTTATGGCCGCCCAGTGCCGGCGAGCACCAGGGATTACGAACGATCTCGATCAATCGAGCCGGATTCCATAAGCCCATGGTCATACCGAGTTCCGGAATGTTCATGCTGTCGGTACAAAAGCAAAACTTCTCGTCGGTAGCGATACTGGGCACATTGCCGCCACCCAGCGATGCCCCGGCTGCACGAATAGGAAACAAACAGCTCCAGCAAATATCAGTGATCAGTTTGCCGGACCACAGTTCGGCGTCCGAGCACAACGGGTCGACGCTATTGGTGGTGGTTTCGGCATATAGCGGAGTTGCCAGCGTTATGAAGCTTCCCAACATCCAAATGAAAACGGATCTTTTCATGACCGCTCTCCTGTTGAAACAGGCAGCTTGCGTTCACGAACCACTAACTGGTTGCCGACTTGTTCGACAATCGCCGGTACTTGCTGTAATTGAAAACGACTTCGCACATCCGGCGTCAGTAAATACACCGGTGCCTGAAGCGCAGTTTCCAAACGCTGTAAGCTGTCCCACCCGGACTGACGCGGCAACGACGTGGCCAGATACATCACGCGGGCCTGTTTGTCGTGGCAGGACTGATGCTGAATCAGCTCAACTTGTGCCGGTACCGTGGCATCGAACACCATCAGGCATAAGCCAAACGGCATTTTTTCCAACGGATTGACGGTTTGTCCGGCACGGATGACCAGCTGACCGTTGGGCGCTGTCAGATCGCGCGGGGCGGTGATGGTCAGATCCACGCTCCGATCACGATCTTCCTGAGTAACCGGCAACGCTTCGAATTTCTGCTTTGCCCAAAATCGAGCGATGGCTTGTTGTTGCTTTTGTTTCCAGTCGATGGCGGCCATCCGACGTTTGATCTCTTCAAGCAAGTCGATTTCGGTAATTTCGCCAACATCACCCAAGGAGCCCAAATCACCTTGTTTGCCGGCTTTTAGCTGCTCGTCTAGCCAGGACAGACTGGTGACACCTCGAACGTGTAATTGGGCTTTACCTTTCTGTTCGACGACGATGTCAGGCACCGATGACACCGACCAGAGCTGAAAACGGGTGGGATCGATCACGATGTTGGGCATTGGATCAATACCTTTCAGCAAACGTTTGAGGTCAGCCATCAGTGCCGGAAGTTTTTGGCCGGGCTTGGGGCCGCGAAGCACCAGCAACACATCATCCCGGCCTGCGGCCTCTTCGAAGATACCTTTCAGCGTGGACTCACCCAGTGAAAAAGACACAAACAACAGTGTGAGTGGCTTGTTCGAAGGTGTTGTCGGCAGACCGCTTGCCACTGTTGTCGATCGTGTCGATAGCGCCTCTGCTTGGGTCGCTTGCGAGGCGTCCAAGACTTGTTGCGCCTGGCGTTTCACGTCCAACTGTTCAGATTGGCCATTCAACCAGTCGGGTCGAGGCTGGCCTTCCAAGGCTTGCAAAATAGCCTGAGAACGTTGCAGCCAGGCTTCCTCAGCCTGAACCGCTTGCACACCGAACCAACAGAACAAACAGACCACCGATTGACGCCAAGGACGTTGAGACCAATCAAAACAACGCATAGACCCGTCCAATCACTTGATGGTCATAGACATAGCCCCAGTAACGCGAATCGAAGCTTTTGTCGGTTTGCCCTGTGACCCAATAGGCAGCAGGTGGAATGGTTTCATGGCGTTTGAATTGGGACACCGGCTTCTGGAGTTTCTCCGTCAAAGGCAACCCGTCGATGACCGGTTCACCGTTGATCGTGGTGTGCTGCGGATCGACGTGAATAGTATCGCCGGTGACGCCGGCGGCGATTTTGACGATGATCTGGCCGTCCTTGAAAAATGGCGCCATGCGCTCGGCCCGGAACGCAATCAAATCGCCGCGCCAGATGTCTTTATTGTGGGTATCGATCAGGTAAATCCATTTGTCCGGCAGACAACGGTCGACCTGGTCGTCGCCACCGATCAGAAAACGTTGGCCGATATAGCGTTCAACGGCCAACACCAGCAACAAAATCGGTATTGCCTTCAGCAAGAAACGGACTAAACGCGGACGCATGGTGTTCGGCACTGGCAAATGCAACCGTTGTTTATTCATCGATTTAACGTTCGGTTTGTCGAACATAAACATCCTCCGGTGCAGCCACCACCGCTGTAGAATCGATCACTAGATAACCTGCATCACTAAGTTTGTTGGCCTGACCCTGCCAGTCATCGACGATCTTGGCCATTTGTTCCTGGTTGGCGTTGGGTGGAATGCTTTGAATCAGCTTGGCGCGATCGAGCACGAACACTGGTGTGACCAGATTTAGGCGCGCCAAGGGTTGTTGCAGTTGCTGTTGTGCCGACAGCCAGCCGCCGATGCCGCCCAGACAAGCCGCGATTAAAACGGTGCTGAGCCATTGTGATTTAGGATCCATGACTAATCTCCCTGGGTTTGCAGCTGCGACTGTCGATGAGTTGTTGAATGGCATCACCCAGGCTCAAGCCTTGTCGGCGCAACTGCTTCAAGGCGTTGACATCTTCGGGTTTGGTGGAGAACAGAATGCGTTTGAAGGGATCAACGATCAGGCGGCCAATCCCAGAGCCCATTTCGGTGATGAAGAAAATCTCCGAATAGGCTCCCGGCAAGGTATGCACGGTTTTGAGCAATTCATAGCCGCCATCCGATAGTGGCAAGCGCCGATCCTGCTTCATACCTTCGATGACTTCGGCTTTTTGACCGAGCAAATACATATTGGCCGAGTTCTCGACAATCGCTCGCCCAGCGGCGTTTCGGTATAAATCGTTCACCGACTGGGTAATGGTGACGGCTGCACCGCCGTATTTACGAAACCGCCGGTAACCGTGTTCCATAAACTTGGCGACATCGCCTTCGGTGAGCAAATCCCAGGCTTCGTCGATGATGACGATCTTGGGCCGGTTGCGTTCACCGAGATACATTTCCTGCTGGATTTGATAAATCAGCTGCAGCAACACCACCTGTTGCAGATGCTTGCGGCCTTTTAGCTCTTCGAGTTCCAGCACGGTAAAATCGCTGGCGAACTTGGCGTTGTTTTTACCGTTGAAGTAGCGACCATATTCGCCTTTCGTGGTAAACGGAAACAACTGCTCGCCGACATCTTTTAAGCGTTGGTCAGTTTCGGCACAGAGCTGTCTGGCAATGTCGTCAACGGACATAGCCTGGGCTTTATCAGTCCACAGTTGTTTCAATATCCGTTTCAGACCGGCGGTTTGGAAATCGGTCAGTTTCTCGGTCGGTGCGGCCATCTGGCTGACCAAACCGGCCAGCATGTCGGCTTCTTCCTCGAAGTTCTGCACGATCTCGAACGGATTCATGCAGATGCCGGAACCGTGGGTGAATTTCACGAAATCGCCTTCCAATACCTCGCAGAGGTTTTCATAGGAGCGGCCGACATCGATTGCCCAGATTTGCGCACCTTCAGTCAGATAGCTGACGATGATCTCGTTGGTCAGAAAGGATTTGCCTTTACCGGATTCGGCAGCGATGCAAAGGTTGTAGTTGCCGGTGGTATCAAACAACGACACCGCCATGTGCTCACCGTTGCGGGAGACGAAATTCAAGGTCGGCGTGCCGGTTCCGGCCCAGTCACCGAACAAAGGTAATAACGGAATGGCATGCCGAGTGGCCAAGGTGCGATAGCGTTTCAAATCGGCAATCGCCGAACGTTCAGGACCAAACGGCAAACAGTTCAGGAAAAACGGCAGGCAGAAATACTTGTCTTCCAGGAGCTGAAAACCCAGTTCCCGAAAATACACTCGTGCATTGGACACCGCCGCCGCTTCTTCTTGTTCGTCGCAAAACAGCAACACTCCGAAATAGGCCCGGATTGGCCGGTCGCCGTCACGGTAGGCATCGAACAACACGTCGAAATGGTGTTTACGCTGCACCAACACCGGCAAAAACCGGGCAATTGGCGTATTAACCTGGTTGGTGATGAATTGCCGCACACCTTCCTGCCGGGTACGGGTTGATTCGGCATCGGGATAATGCAGAGTCAGACTGAGCAAAGCATTCTGGCGAATGCCACGCGTGCCTGAGAGAATATCGCCCAAGTAACTTTTGGCGCTGCCAAAGTAAAAATGATCGGGTGTGCGTTTTGCGGACAGTGTCTTGACGCGCTTATCTCCCAGCCATAGACCTTTTTCATCGAGTTCGAGCGCGTTGTCGTAATCCAGCAATTGATCGCGGATCAGTTGGGTCGGATCGCACTCGGGTACCACCCGATCTTTCCAGCCGGCATCAGACTGCCAGTTGAGAAGCGTGTTCAGAATACGCACATACTGATCGGCACCCAACACTTCCGGATACAAGCCGATGGTCGCCAGAGACTGCTGGGTGGCCATTTGCAATTCGCTGGCTCGACGGATGTCTTGTTCGCTGGGTCTGGGATAGGTCATCGGTAGTTTGACTGTGACCAGAATATGGCTGCGCCGCAAGCGTGCTCCCGATATCGCTTCCGGTGCCTTGGTCGTGCCACGCCGCAAAAACTCGATGCTGGCCTGGGTCATGGTTTTATAGGTCGGCTTTTGCTGTTTCAAGCGCCGGGTTTGCATGATGGCTAGCGACTCTTCGATGTCCGGCGAAGTCCACAGTGACACTTGTAATAACGTTTCGGGCGGCCAGTCCTGATTCAGTAATACGTTGACCCGCGCCGACACACTGGCATCGGCGCCGGTCATCGGGCGACAGAGAAATCCAAATCCGATACTGCTATCCGCCATCAAGAACAGATGATGGTCGTACTCATAAGCCAGTACCATGAATAACTGATCGGCACGGGGGCGTTGGGCGATGGTCATAGGAAGATATCCTCTTCGGAAAACAGCAGCAGGTCTTCGACTGGACATTCCGGATCGAGACGAATCGTAAAAGGATGCCGGCACACCAGCGATACGCGGTGGTTGCGTTTCAACTGCCTGGCTCTGGCCGGATGGCAGGGGTTGATTGGCTGGCCATTGGAGTCTTGAACCCTAACGGTCCGCTTATCGTGTGCCAATGAAGCAAGGCGGCGGTTGCCCGCCGCAGTCTCGGTATCAATCGTTGAACCGGTCATCGTGGTGAGGCCTAAATTGTGGCGGTCACGATGTTGGTGATAATGGTCGGCGCTGCAAACAGGCCGACACCACTGGCAATGCCCAGCACAAAGCCCATGATGCTGCCGCGCACGACACCGGCGACTAAGCCGACGATGACAAACACGATAGCGATAATGCGGCCAAGCAAACCTTCAACCCAGCCGGTCAGCAAGCTCCAGACGGTGCTGAACTCGGTACCGGCGGTACCTGCCATGGCATCATTGGCCATCAACATAAACAATAACGATGCCAGGGCCATCAAGACCCCGCTTCGATATGACGTTTTCATCAAAAATATCCTCATTCAAGTTAAAGGACGGTTGCCCGTCGAATCTCGGAGGGTTAGTCCGGCAGGTTTTAAGCGGTTGCCCGCTCACTCTCGCAGGTGGTGTGTGACCTGCGGTAAAAAGGGATTAAGGTTCAGGGCAATGGTTTGCCTAATCGATTCACAGGACTCTCGTCTTCAGCGGTATCGACGCTGGATCGTTTCTCCGGTGGACGTTGTTCAACTTGCAATGGAATCAACGACGAACTGGCTGTCGGCGCTGCCTTGCCGACCATCCAGCGCCGCGGTTCCAGTTCGGTGTAGACATAGTTGGATACCATCAAATCGCCGTCGGCATCTTCCCAAGGCGCGATCCAGATGCGCATGACCTGTGAGGGTGTGCGAATCGGTGTGGGATCCTCGATCTTGGGTACGGGCTGTTGTAACGGCGGTACGATTGCCGTTGATGAGGTTGACTCAGTACTGGGGTTATTTTCCGCAGGCGCTTCCGTTATTGCCGTATTGGTGACCTGGTAAGCCTGCGTCGTCGACAGACAGCTGGGTTCATCCGGCATGCCTTTACAGCCGTATTCGGTGGTCGCGCAGCCGGTGGTTAACACCATCAGCAACAGGCCGATAAAAATCAGGGAATTGGAGTGCATGGTTTTCAAGGCTGTTTCTCCGGTGCGTTGGCGTTTTGGGCATTTGTAGCGGGTGTCGTTGCCGGACTAGGCGATGGTTTCGGTTTGTCGGCCAACCAATCGGCTAACACCTCGGGTGCGCCACTGTGGGTGCGGCCGTCCGGGGCGATCAGAAACGGCACGCCCTTCAAATCGAACAGCTTGGCGGTGACCACGGCTTTTTGCAGCGGCTCTTTGTTGCACTGGCCGGGCGGCTCGGCTGGTAATCCGGCGTAATCCTGTTTCAACAAGCGGTCGCGCACCGCGTCTTTGGCTTTGGTATCGCTAGAGCCCAACTGACACGCCAGTTGCACGACGATGTTTTGCGATTCAGGGCCCAGGATCGGCACCATCACCAGTTTGAAGGTGTATTGGTCCTGCAAGCCTTGCAGGTCTTTCATGACCTTGCCGCAATACGGGCAGCGCGGATCGATAAATACCAGCACCTGGGCTTTACCGTGGCCGATCGTCACTGCACCCAGATCGTCAGCCTTGAGCTTCATCCGCGACAGATCGATGCGGTTGGCGATTTTGTCGATATCCGCCAATTCCTTGATCTCTTGTTGAGTCCAGATGTCCATCAATTTGCCTCCGTAAAAAGCAAAGCGGCCGTTACTGGATATAAACACGGTTTGCTCACCGGACTTGACCATCTTCAGGCCTGAGATCGGCAAGTCCTGCATGCCGTCGATCTTGATCGATAGTAAGCCTGCGGCAATGTCCGAGACCGATGGTTTTGGCGGATTGGCGGCCATGGCAATCGATGGTCCGAATAGGGTGGCCAGTAATAAAGGAATATGGCGTAATGTCATAACGACCTGCGGGTTTGGGTTAAAGAATCAGCTCGGAGTCTTCAGCTTCAGTGCCGTGCCTTTTTGCACGATGAAGTTGACCTGACGGGTGGCGTCGACTTCGATGACAGGGTAAATCTCCTCGGCCATGTCCATGTAAAAATGCGACAGCCGTTCCATCGCATAGCCCGCGCCTTTCAATGCGCCGCCTTCCATCGATTGCGAGGAAAAAGCACTTTGGAACGGTGTGGTACCGGATAAGGCGCCTATGCCGCCGGTCATCAACACCGGAATCTGGTTACGACCAAAGGCATCGGAAAAGCCGCGCAGAAATCCGGCCATCATGGACTGGGCGAGTAACGCACCTTGTTTGGAGACCACGCGACCACGCACCCCGTTTTTACCGTCTTCGCCGGTGGCATAGGCATTCATCGGCACTTCTATGACGCCTCCATCCTGACGTACACAGGAAAATGTCTCGCCACGAAAGTAGGCCCTCTCAGCGCTCAAATCACCAAAGCCTGCGGCCAACAAAAAACACTCCCGGACATCGGCATGGAAACGGTTGGGCAGAATGGCTTCCTTCTTGATCCGGAACAGCACCGGCATGGGTTCTTTCTTAGCTTTGCGGCCGGTGGGTGCATCGAGACCGTTTAGCAATACGCCGGTTAAAATGCTGCCAGCCGGGATGAAAACATCACTGTTGGCATGACCTTGCTGCGAATATCCGTGAGCGTTGGTCGCCGCCGTGTCTTTATCTTTACCGTTGGATGGCTCAGCACCTTCCTGGATGACGCGAATCTGCATCGCTGCCGATGCCTGGCTGTTGGCTCGTCCTCCCGAGACGCCGGTATTGCCTGGTGTCGGTCCAGGAATCGCCGCTTGCTCGAAGACGCGGTTGAGATCGTCCTGGCCATTGTCGAATGTAGGGTTGTTTGGGCGGCGGTTTGATGGTCTTCCGAGTGCAGATAGTTCTAGGGTGGATTGAGTGACCTCGCCTGGGGTCCCGGTCGTTGACGGTGTGGAGGCTTTGTTCTTCAGAGACTCGACTTCACCGGTGACGGCTTGGAGTTTGGCTTCATAGGCCTCGCGTTCGGCACTGGTCCATTGTTTGAAACGCAGTTCGTCGGATTGCTGCTCACGCCGCTGCTGTTCTTCGATGGCAGCCAATCGGCGGGCTTGCTCGTCGTTTTTCTGCAGCAGATCGCGCAATTGTGCGGAAATACCGTCAATGCCTAGCGAACGGGGATCGCTATCGGTCAGGATGTGTTGGATGGTGGCCTGTTTGCTGAGCGGCTTGCTGACTTCCGGAGTGACAGTGGCTAACGCGATGATGACGGCCAACAGCACGGTACCGATGCTGCCGACAGCTAAATTACGTTTTGCGCTCGGACTCAAGCGTGTCCACCAGGTATCGACGCTGGCCATTAGGGTTGGCCTCCGTCCAGTAACGATGGGCGCAAGTTGATCGACGCCTCAGGCGCTTGTCGGACCACGACATAAAGCTCGGTGGCTTCATGGGGTTTCAATACCACGTTGGGCCAGGCCGAAACGGCGAGTACATCCTGTTGCGTCGTCGAACAACTGCGTTCGTCGAATTCAAGCATCTCGCTGCCGGTATTCTTGGCAAGTCCCACCAGAATCAGCCTATCCTGACCTTCCAGGACTTGACCGGTTTTGATCTGCACGCGGTCCTGCAGGCACCGAATTTGTTCCTGCGGCTTCGGTTCGCGGAGTGAATAACCGGCTGGAGTCTTTTGCAAACCCAAATCCCGGAACAAGGTTTTTAGCTGGCTGATGTAGGCTTGTTCCTGTTCGCCAGAATTTCGATTACCGGCATCCGAGCGTTGCCATTGATTCAGCAGTTGGTAGCTGTCTTTATCCAGATCAAGGTGGATTTCTCGTGCGGGAATGCGTTTGGGGATCAGGGTGAGCGATAGCGCAATGTCCTGGTTGTCGCCGGGGGTGATGTATAAGGTCACCGGCGTTTCATCCGCAGTGGCGACGTAAACGATTTTGCCTTTGGTACTGGTGGTGGCCTGGCTGGTGGTCGTGACCACCGGATGCTCGAAGGGCGTTACCAAGCGATTCAAGTGACCGACCGCAATCGGCATCAGTTCGTTGATGCCGGGTTTGACCGAGATGTGTTGGGGGCCGATGGAAGTGGCAGATTCCGAATTTGAAGCCGCCGCTTGCTGTTTGGCGGCTTTCAATACACTGGCATCGACCGGGGGTAACTCGATGCCTAAATCCGGCTGAGACGTGGCAACGGGCTGTGATGGCGATGCGGACGACTCTTCGGCTACGGTGGTGACCGGTGGTAACACCGTCACCGGTAACTCATCGGCGGCCCAAGCGCCATTGGCGAAGCAAAGAAATAACCAGGGGTGCTTCAATCGTTTCATGGTTGAGCCTCATGCGGTTGGCCTTGAGTGGCTTTCAAACGGGCCAGGGTTCTGGGGGAATCCGGATACACGTCGATGTATTCCAGCCGGGGACGATAATTTTTGATGGCGATGATGAATTCGTAGGTACGGAGCTTCACGTCCGGTTTGGAACTGGGGCCCTGGCTTTTAAGTTCGCCGCTGACAAAAACCTTGTTGGTCTCGGCTTCATAATCGACATGACGCGGGGTGAAGCTGATCGCGACCCGATCCATTTTGATGGCCTTGATTTGATCGCTCATGGCATCCAGGACACTGCGGTAAATATCCGGCGCCAATAGCGGCTCGACCGCGGTTTTCAGAAAGTCGGCATTGGCTGGGGTGGTGTTGCCTAGTAATTCCGCCAGGAACAAGCCCCAGGACTCTTTGAACTCGCTGGATGCCTGACTGCGGGTGACCTCGACTTCCTGGTTCAAAGTCGGCGGCACCAGAATGATGCTGCGTTCGGTGCGCCAGGCGGCCAGCGAAGTAATCACGCACACGATGAGCAAGCCAATGATGATGACGCGGCTAAACCGGTTCTCGGTCTCGTGCCCGTCCCAAGTTTGCAGAAACTCCGACCATCTCATGGCAGGAACCGGCGAATGTAGGGATTGGGAATGGACTGGGCGCGACTCGGCAACAAACCCAGCCAATACATCGCGTGCAAGGTGTAGCCGTCAGGCCGGTTATCTCGGAAACGCCGGTAAAACTTGACTGCGATGAATCCAAGCACTAAGCCAGGAATGAACTGATCGATCAACATGCCAGTTAGCATGCTGACCATGAACGGCACGATCTCGTCCGCACTCCACAATAGAATGTGGATCGGATCGTCGATTGATTGGGGGATGGCGACAGGTTCCATAATGACCTCCGGTTGGGATGGCCATTATTTTGCTGATGATTTTTAGCGATCAGCTTGCAATAAATTGCGATTTCGCAATTTATTGCAAGGTTAATTAATTTTTTTCCGAAAACGCACTTTAGGAAATCAATTCGCTTTGCATTTTTGGTTTTAAGGGCAACTCACAATGATCGCGCAGTGGCGTTGCTGAACAAATATTGTCTAATCATCCGTGATGGGAAATGCGGTTCTTGACAGTTCAACACGCTCACGTAAATCCAAGCCGGGTTTGAAATGCGTTGCGTGTCGAATGGGCAAACTCACTTGTTCGCCTGTTTTGGGGTTACGCCCCATGCGGGCAGCTCGCTGATTGACTGAAAATCCGCCAAATCCCCGAATTTCAATACGTTCGCCTTGTGCCAGATGATGGGTCATCGCATCAATCGTGATATTGATGGCCATTTCGACATCGCGTTGCAACAGGTGTGGCAATTTAAGGCAGATGCGTTCGATGAGCTGGGATTTAGTCATTATCGGGAATCGTTAATTGAATCAATGGGGCAGCGGGTGCCGATGGGCGTAAATCATTACTGCGTCGGTAGGGTCTTACCGCCCTGTTCTACGATAACGGCCTGCTTGAGCAAATCACTGGCAGCGGGATATTGATCGTACAGACTGCCAATGGCTTGATAATAGGCCATCGTATCGAATGGCTCTGAAGCTTGTTTCCGGATCAATTCAGCCAGCCTTGACCTGAAATCCGGTGAAACGGTCACCATGCGTAGGCCTTTAACAATTTTGGTTTCTGGTTCCACCAAGACCAAGTTAAAGGGCAAGTAGGCGTCACCCTCTTCAATCGTCTCATCACCCGCTAGATGAATGGTAAACGCCAAATCTGACCAATCAAGAAAACCGTCGATTTTGAATAAAAACAAAATGAGCCCGGCTTTTTCAAATAACGCAAACGATGTATTGCCATTCAGAAAGCCCTGGATTTCTCGAGGTAATGCTGAAAAATTAAACGTCAGCAACGGCGTGCCATTGGCCAGGACGATACTCATACCTTCCGCAGGGATGTCATGATCAAAGCGTTCACCCACGCATAATTTCAAATATTCCATTTCGGTTGTACTCATGAGACAGAGAGGTATGAGCCTAGGAATAAGGGAGAGGCAATGGTTCACCTAAAAGCCGCACGTTTTCTTCAATATCAACAGCAACACAACGATTCGCTTGGATCGCCTCGGCTAAAGCGTATTCGTCCTGGCACAAGTAAACATTCTGTTCACAGGCGGAACAGTAGCGAACATCCTGATTATCTGTTTGAGCCAACTCGTCCCATTTTTTATCGCATTCTTTGCCAAAAATGCAGTTTCTGATCACACTCACTTCGAATTCCTTGAAGCAAAAAGTTTGATAAGGCGACCCTTTCAGCCGGTACAGGTTTTTAGCTTGACTGAAAAATCCGCAATTCCCAGTTTGAATAACTGTTTCGCGGCTGCGTCCAAGGTTTTAAATTCCTTGGTTTCACGTTTCGTCGTTTCCAGTGGTTGTCCATTGATGACCACCATGTAACCTTGGGCCATCACGGCGTAATGAACTTGGACTTGCTTTACTGCATTGGCATCAAGCAAAACCTTTACCTCGCGCTCAATCATGCGTCTCCCTTAATTTTCGGTTTGCTAGGTTGCATGGGCTGTTCCCACGATTCAAATAGATCTTGTTGGTCGACTAATACCAGTAGATCCCCCGGCTTTACCTGCAAATAGCGACACAACTTGGCAAGGACCTCGCGATCAAAGCTTTTTACCTGATCGTAGTAATAGCGATCTACCGTCGCCCGCGCAATGCCTGTTGCGTGACAAACGTCGGCGACTTTAAGGCGTCTGGATCCAAGGATCGTTGACAGTCGACAGGTAATCATTGTTTTAGAATTTTTAATCGATCTCGATGAATTATTATAATGATAGAGTTAAGTTCAAGCCGTGGCAAGGTTTCTAATTCAGGGCAATGCAACAGAATTTGGGGATAACGATTCAGCGGCAGTAAGATTAAGGTTATTGCGTTGCAGTGTTTTATTCTGCTTTGAACAAACCTAGGATTTCCTGAGCCCATGTCATCATCGATTAGTTCGAATTTTTATGCCTACCTTTCGCGCTTGCGATGGATTAAACGCTGGGGGCTAAAACGCAACGCCCATGAAGAAAATGTCATGGAGCACAGTTGGGAAGTGGCTGTCATTGCCCATACCTTGGCGCTCATCAAAAACCGCTATTTTGAAGGTCAGGTCGATGCCAATGCCGTGGCAACCGCAGCCCTTTACCATGACATCACGGAAGTCATTACCGGTGATATGCCCACACCCATCAAATACCATTCACCCGCTATTCTCGGTGCCTACAAACAAATCGAGCAGCAAGCGGAACAAGAGTTATTGAATCTTCTGCCTGAAGCATTACAACTCGATTTCCGGGCTTTGATCGATCACCAACAAATGTCTGAAGCCCATCAGAAAATCATCAAAGCGGCCGACAAGATATCCGCTTACCTGAAATGCCAGGCCGAATTAAAAGCCGGCAATGCTGAATTTGAAATGGCAGCCGAACAACTCGAACGGGATATTGAAGCAATGGATCAGCCTGAGGTCAGATTTTTTATGCTGTCCTTCGCGCCCAACTGCGGACTGACGCTCGATGACTTGATGAAAAAACGCTAGGGATAGCGGATTCAGCATGGATTTCCAACCCAGCCCATCACATTCTGCCGACAATCCCGTCGAAAAACTACACGGCTCCATCGAACGCGTGACGTTCCATAGCGAGGCATCGGGTTTTTGCGTGTTAAGGGTCAAGGTCAAAGGTTATCGGGAATTGATTACCGTGATCGGTTCGGCCGCTAGTGTCACGGCGGGTGAGTATATTGAATGCCTGGGCTGTTGGGTCAATGATCGCCAACACGGCCAGCAATTCAAGACCATTTCATTAAAAATCGTGCCGCCGACCACTTTGGACGGCATCGAAAAATACCTGGGCTCCGGCATGGTCAAAGGCATCGGCCCCCATTTTGCCAAGAAACTGGTCAAGGCCTTTGGTGAGCAGGTGTTCGATGTGATTGAGCAGACACCCGAGCGGCTGTTGGAATTACCAGGAATTGGTAAAAAACGTCAGGAACGTGTGACCGGCGCCTGGGCAGAACAGAAAGTGATTCGGGAGATCATGGTTTTTCTGCAATCGCATGGCGTCGGCACCTCGCGATCGGTGCGAATTTATAAAACCTACGGCGAGCAGGCCATCGAGAAAGTGCGCGAAAATCCGTATCGTCTAGCGCTAGACATCCACGGCGTCGGCTTTAAGACGGCGGATACTCTGGCTCAAAAGCTGGGCATTGGACCGCAATCCCTGCTGCGAGCGCAAGCGGGCGTCCGTCATGTCTTGCAGGAATGGTCCTGCGAAGGTCACTGCGCAGCTATTCGCAGCAAGCTTTGTGAAATGGCGGCGAAATTACTGGAAATTCCGTTGCCGATCATCGACCAAGCCATCGCTGCAGAATTAACTGAGGGTAATTTGATCGCCGAAATCGATGGCAGCGACGAATTCATTTTTCTGACACCTTTGCACCGCGCTGAAATCGGCTGTGCCGCCAACTTGAATCGATTAAATCAAGGCGATGCACCGTGGGGTGTAATCGACGCCGATAAAGCCATTCCCTGGGTAGAAGAGCAAACCGGCTTGACCTTGTCGCAGTCGCAAGCGGAGGCCATACGATTGGTACTCCAACATAAAGTCTCGGTGATCACCGGCGGCCCCGGTGTCGGTAAAACCACCCTGGTCAACAGCCTGCTCAAGATTCTCAAAGCCAAACGGGTTCGGATTGGTTTGTGTGCGCCGACGGGTCGAGCGGCAAAACGTTTAACTGAATCGACTGGTATGGAAGCGAAAACGGTGCATCGTCTTCTGGAGTTCGATCCGACGCAGTTCGCGTTCAAGCATAACGACGAATATCCGCTGGACCTTGATTGCTTGGTGATTGATGAGTCGTCGATGATGGACGTGGTATTGATGAATCAGTTGTTAAAAGCCATCCCGATGGAGGCTGCGGTCTTGATCGTCGGTGATGTTGATCAATTACCCTCGGTCGGCCCAGGTTCCGTGCTGGCCGACATCATCGATTCCGGGCAAATCGCCACCGTGTGTCTGACCGAAATTTTCCGCCAGGCCAGTACCTCCAAAATCATCACGAATGCGCACCGGATTAACCACGGGCAAATGCCTGTGGTCGATAAAACGGTAGGCATCAGCGACTTTTATTGCCTCTACGCCGAAACACCTGAGGAGATTTTCGCTAAATTGATGCAAGTCGTCCTTGAACGGATTCCGCAGCGCTTCCACTTTCATCCGGTCAACGATGTGCAAATTCTGACGCCCATGAATCGTGGCGGCCTGGGAGCCCGGTCGTTGAATATCGAATTGCAAGCACGGTTAAATGGTGACAGTGAACCGAAGATTACCCGTTTCGGGAATACCTATGCGCCGGGTGATAAAGTCATTCAGCGGATCAACAACTACGACAAGGAAGTCTTCAACGGCGACATTGGCGTGATCAAAACCATTGATCTTGAGGAAAGCCAAGTCAAGATCTTATTCGATGATCGGGAGGTCGACTATGAATTCAGCGATCTGGACGAAATTACGTTGGCTTACGCCACCAGCGTGCACAAATCGCAAGGCTCCGAATATCCGGTGGTGGTCATTCCATTGGCCATGCAGCATTTTATGCTGCTGGAACGTAATCTGCTGTATACCGGCGTCACGCGTGGCAAACAATTAGTCGTCGTGATTGCCCAGTCCAAAGCGTTGGCCATGGCTGTGAAAAATCAGCAATCACAGCGCAGGATCACTCATTTGGTGGCTAGGCTGAACAAAATTGCGTGACTATTGTTAAGGTTGAATTTGTCGAGAACGGCCGATTCTGTTGAAAAAGTCGCTATTTTTTCGAGAGGGTGACGGCGTCGAATTGAGCGACTGAGCCGTTTTATTGGATGCCAACTGGTTTAATTTGAGTTTCGGTGGGTAAAAGACGGCCTGATTGGCCGTTATGCGGGTGTTACTTGGGCTATTGGGTCATTCATTGTCAACCTTTTCGCCATTCGCCTTAGATTTTGGGCAAGTCGCCGCCAGCAGGAACTCATCCAGTGCTCCACTGAATCCCCTCAATCGCAGTTTACCCAATCGTAAGATACGCTTGAGGTGAGCAAACAGCATTTCGACTTTCTTGCGTTCCTTGCGGGACTGTTTGTAGGCTTCGGTTTTAGTGATGGCACGTGCAACATCCCGAGCCGATTCGAAAGGACTGCGGACAATTTTGCGGTTGAGGGTGTTGGGGCAACATTGTTCCTTGAGCGGACACGCTAAGCAATCATATTGGCTGGCACGATAACGCAATGGATCTTTCTTCTTGGTTCGCCAGGATGTCTTCAGGAATTTTCCCGCAGGACAGATATAGCGATTATTATCAGCATCGAAGGTGAAGTCGGATCGGCCGAAAGTGCCATCTGTGCGTTCCGATTTATCGAAGACCGGCACATGTGGCTCTATGCCTTTTTCATCGACTAACCAGCCCAGCATGGCTGCGCTACCGTAATTGGTGTCGCCTACCAACCGTTCCGGTTTGAGGTCAAATTTCTCTTCAACCCGATCGATCATGGTTCGCGTCGCGTCCACTTCGGCGGCTTTGTTGACCTTGGAGGCTTCAACGTCGAGGATGATACCGGCTTCCAGATCGATCAGATAATTCGTGCAATAAGCAAAGAAAGCGGGGCCGCCAGGCGCTGCCGTCCAGGTTGCCGCAGGATCGGTCAATGACAAGGTCCGTGTGGGTTCTTTGGGATCGTTAATCTCTTCTAACGCAGCCAGATATTCGCGCACCGGTCGAGAGGCTTGTTCGGAATCGCCCCAATCGACCGTTTCGCCGTCTTCAACCCGACGTTGCCGTTGCGCATCGGCTTTGATAATACTGGCATCGGTGGCAAAACCTTCACCCTTGACCAAACCCTCAGCCATGCAACGCTGCAAGACCGTTTCAAACAGTAACCGGAATGCCTGACTCTCCCGGAAACGGCCATGCCGATTTTTGGAAAAGGTCGAGTGATCCGGCACGGGATCGTCTAAATCCAGTCGGCAGAACCAGCGATACGCCAAGTTCAGATGGACTTCTTCACACAGGCGGCGCTCGGAACGTATCCCAAAGCAGTAGCCAAGAATCAGCATGCGAATCATCAACTCGGGATCGATTGATGGTCGGCCAATCGGGCTATAAAACCCCGCTAATTGTTGACGGAAGTCACCTAAATCGAGAAGACGGTGAATGCCTCTCAGCAGATGATCTTTCGGTACATGGTTTTCCAGACTGAAACAGAAAAACAGTTGTTCCTGTATCCCGGATTGTTGTCCCATCATGGCGGCACCTCTCGATCTCATCGGAGTTAGACCTTATTTTGCTCCTCTCGAAACCGACTATCAGGGGAGTTTTTCAACAATGGACTAAACCGCTCCGCGGTAGGATGGCTGTGTAGCAAAGTCCTTGTAGATTGACATCATATCGCTGTTTCCACTGTCTATGAGATGAGGCAATCCGCCTTGTTTCAAGATAGGAGCAGTGTCATGACTTCTACAGCTCAACCCATCACTCCGTTACGCCAACGCATGATCGACGACATGCGGATGCGTAAACTCTCTCCCAAAACCCAATCCAGTTATATCCGGGTCGTGAAGCGATTCGCGAAGTTCCTAGGGCGATCGCCGGATACCGCCAACGCCGAAGATTTACGCCGCTATCAGCTGCATTTGGTTGATCAGGGGATTTCGTCGATTTCACTGAATGCAACGATTACCGGGCTGAAGTTTCTGTTCGAAGCAACGCTGGATCACCCCGAGTTGTTGGCCAAGATGCACTCGGTGCATGAGCCTCGCAAACTGCCGGTGGTCTTGAGTCGTGAAGAGGTGGCTCGCTTGCTCGCTGCCGTGGAGAATTTGAAGCATCAAACGGCGTTATCGGTGGCGTACGGCGCGGGTTTGCGTGCCAGCGAGGTGGTGTCGCTGAAGGTCAGTGACGTCGATAGCCAACGCATGATCTTACGCGTCGAGCAGGGCAAAGGCAGCAAGGATCGTTACGCGTTGCTGTCGCCAGTGCTACTGGAACGCTTGCGGGCTTGGTGGAAGTTTGCCCATGCCCAAGGCAAAATGCTGCCCGGTGGCTGGCTGTTTCCCGGTCTGGACCCCATCGATCCGCTCAGCACCCGTCAACTCAACCGGGCTATCAAAGCCGCCGCCGAGGCGGCAAAGATTGATAAGCGTGTCTCCATGCATACCCTGCGGCACAGCTTTGCCACGCATTTGCTGGAACAGAAGGTGGATATTCGCGTGATCCAGGTCCTGCTCGGCCACAAGAAGCTGGAGACTACGGCCTTGTATGCGCAGGGGGCCACCGATATTCTGCGGGAGGTTGTCAGTCCGATAGAGACTTTACAGCCACTGTAAGTCAGCAAGCTCATGGCGCGCCTCGCGCTCGAGGTGGCGGATATTTTCCGCGCCCACGGCCCCGCTTGGCGGGATGCTCAGCATGACCATTTAAGTCTTGGTCAACTGAAAGTCATGTCCGCCATCGAACAGTGTCGTACCGCGACATTGGGTGGGCATGTATTGCAGTGCACTGCGTGCGAGCATCAAGATATCGCTTACAACTCCTGCCGAAACCGGCATTGTCCGAAGTGCCAGGCCAGTGCGGCCAAACGTTGGCTTGAAGCCCGACAGGCCGATCTATTGCCGGTCGAGTATTACCACGTGGTGTTTACCTTGCCGGCGCCGATCAGTGCTATCGCTTACACCAACAAGTCTGTAATCTATGGCCTGCTATTTGAGATCGCCGCCGAGACATTACGCACGATTGCTGCCGACCCCAAACATCTGGGTGCGCAGATTGGCGCCACCCTGGTGTTGCATACCTGGGGGTCGGCCTTGACGCATCATCCGCATGTGCATGGCATCGTCCCCGGCGGAGGCTTGTCACTGGACGGTGAACGCTGGATCAACTGCAAACGGGGCTTCTTTTTATCCGTACGGGTGTTGTCACGCTTATTTCGGCGGCGGTTTCTGGAAGCACTGAGCGTGGCACATACAAATGGACGTTTGCAGTTCTTCGGTGACTATGCCTCTCTATCCGATGCGACGGCCTTTGCTGACTGGCTCGCATCGCTGCGAAAATGCGAATGGGTCGTTTACGCCAAACGCCCGTTTGCCGGCCCTGAAGCGGTATTGGCGTATCTGTCGCGCTATACCCATCGCGTGGCCATTGCCAATTCACGACTGCTCGCCATGGATGAGCGTGGCGTTACCTTCCGTTGGAAAGACTATCGGGCCCAAGGTAGGACGCGGCATAAAACCATGACCCTCAGTCCGGACGAGTTCATCCGCCGCTTTCTGCTGCATGTGCTGCCCAGCGGTTTTCATCGCATTCGGCATTATGGCTTGCTTGCCAATGGCAGACGCCGTGATCATCTTGCTCAAGCCCGTGAATTGCTGCAGGTTGCGTCTGCCCCCCGCAGAACCCAAGGATGCACCGGAAAAGGTAACCCAGCCAACCTTCGTCTGCCCGGACTGTGGCGCGGCGATGATCATCGTGGAAATCCTGGCGCGCAAACCGCTGATTCGAGCGCCGCCCTCGCAGGCAGGTGCACCATGACGATGCCAAACCCTCAGTCACAGATTCATCGGCTAGAACCGATACGGAAAGGTTTGGCCGAGAGGTGGAAAATCTCCAATTTTGGGCATCAAAGGCTACAAGAAAACAGTTACATTGGCTTCAAGCCAAGGAATCCGCGTTATGCTATCACTCCACAGATGGACTTGTTAGCCAAAGGAAAGACCGACCCACAATCCGAATCCCCATAGACTGCTCTCCATCCAAACATGTCACTGCGTAGCCCGCGGTTTCCTCCCTCGAGGCTTGTCCGACGCCTGCCCTCGACGGTTTGTCGCTGCAGCACAGGCATGTGGTGAAGGGCAGGCATCTGACAACCCTTAACAGAATCGGCCAATAAGCGACATTCAATTATTTCATCAAATGGGCAGTTGCTAGCCATAAAGCTGTCAAACAAGGTCGATCTATGAATAGACTTTGTGAGTTTAAAATCGCAAACTATAGCTACATGTTTTTTAGGGGGCAATCTGCAGATATTTCTGCTTACCCGCATGAATCAGAAATGTATAATAAAAGCTAGAAAGCAAAAGAGATAAGAGAGTGTAATTTTGAAAACTTTACAACTTCAGCCACTATGCATTCAGCGGTTATTTGTTAACCTAGTGGAGATGCTTAACGTTCTTCAGAAAATTTAAAAAATATAAACCGTGAAGTTATTCAGGTTTTTTGATTCTAACAGGTTAGTGCAAAACTATTTTTCAGTCTTAAGAGAAATTATATTTAGTGCAGGCAAAACATAACTGACTACTAGATATTGATTAAATTCTGAAATATTGTTTTTAGCTAACCAAATAATGAACAGTAATTGTATTCAGTGATATATTGATAATAATTTCCGTATAATTATTAAATGCTTACATTGCAACATAAAAAAATGATTTCAAAAAAAGTATTGTTCTTGCTGTTTTTTGGATTTGGATGTTCTAAGCAACATATCAATTCACAATATGCTGTAAATGACTATAGTCAAAATAAATATAAGTACTATTCACAAGCACAGCCAAACAGTACATTTAAGAGCGCTATTTCACCAGTCAGTATCGATAGATGGGAAAGTATTCTTCCTTTGAGTCGTTATGAAAGGACAGCAACATGGATGCTGGATAAATCGACTGATCTTTCAAAACAAGCAACAGTGCTATTGAAAAATGGAGCAGATGAATCAGTATTGAATTTATTAGTACAATCCATGACGCTATCAATTTATGGTTCAGAGTTAACTACAAATGAAGATAAATCAAAGCTTGCCGATGCACAAGCAGCCATGAGAAGTGCCTTGGAAAGCAAAGGGGTTGATTTTAAAATAATAGCATCATCACTTGATAATCTGAAAATTGCTTTTAAACGTGAAATTCAATACATACTTGAAGCCGAACCAGTCACAACCGAAGGAGCTAACCAGTATTTTGACACAAAACTAATACCGAACTGCAGTGCTGATGGAATTTGTAATTCTTTTGTTTTAGAAATAAAAAATAAATCTGATAAAAATATCGAGTTAAACTGGAACAAAACACTTTATATTCATAACGGCCAAACCTCTGGTGGTTTTATGTTTGAAGGTGTTCTTTATGCTGAAAGAAACAATCCAAAATCGCCGGATATCCTTTTTTCAAAAAGTACTTTTTTAAAGGAAATATACCCAAATAATCTTGTTGAATATGTTTCAGGAAGGCACGGTAGTTGGAATAATAAAGTTTTCCCATTAGGTGAGAACGGCATATTTTTGACTTTGGTAATAGATGATAAAGAAGTTACACAAAAACTTACTACACGGGTACTTGAACGACAGGTTGTAGTTAATGTGCCATAATCTTTGAAGAAAAAAATCAAAATAATATTTTAAGATATGAGGAATACGTTGATCTATGTTGTCGTATTTAGAGTTTTAACTATTTCAATAACTTGTTGAGAATTTTTATTTTTCGATCCAGATTACATTCTCTAATTTTGTTAACTAAAAATATAAGTAGCCAGATAGCAATTACTATGAAAATGATAGAAAAAGCAACCTCTGAATATGCTCCTGAAAAGTAATGAAAATTTTGAATCAGTGAATAAATTGAGGTTTTTCTAATTATAAGATAAAAAATGCACCAAATAAAACCCATAACTGATGCGAACAACAAAAGGTTAGAAATTGGTGATCTGGCTTCATTTTTTGCCCTTTCCCAATCATGTTTAAGCAAAAGCGAAATTTTCGTTTCCAAAACGGTGAAACGTTCATAATTTGGCTCGGAGCATAGTTCGGTTATGCACGTTAATATTTGCTTATCTAAGATATGATTGGGATCTGGATTCAGACTAAGCTTTAAATAAGTTGATGTCATCCTTGTTTTATTTAGACGTTCTCCATTTAATTTTGGCAAATTCACTGCTTCACTCAATAAGCACATCGTTTCCTTTATCTTCTCCCTCCATTTGGCTCTTTCTTCAGTTATGTATTTAAGTGCAATCGTTTCTTGATGCGATTTTCTGGTAAAAAAAACAGTTACTAGTGCTGCTAAAACACTAGAGCTTAAAAATATTGTTACAATATTAACTATTTCCAATTATTATATCCCTAAGGCATTACTTAAGTTAAAAAATATTATGCTTTAAAACAGCAAAAGATCTGATAGATAATTAACTCAATAGCGACAAAAATAATTCATTTATAACGACTTATAGTATGCACGAAAAGTACTTATAAAATAGAATATCTTTTTCTAATTGAATTGGAGAAATGTAAACTTTATTGCCTTACTTTCACTATATTAACAGATTAGTGAAAAACCATGCACTAGACAATAAATTTAACTGAAAGAATTTTTTACTTAGTGCCAACTCTAACCTTGCAGCGCTAAATATAGTGCTATATTGATTGCAAAAAATAGTTTTTCACCAACCTGTTAAAGACTTATTTATTTCTTAGGCAGGTTGCCTAAGGAAGCGCTGAACAAATCGATTCCGCTCATGGTTCGACAAATTCACCACGAACGGAATCAAACACTTACCGTTCATCCTGAGCCTGTCGAAGGATTTAATCAGCGCTTCCCTAATTATAAAATTTAGGGCGAAAATATTTAAATCAACAGCGCAGCTGTTTCAATCCACTAACTATATAACACACTCAAGGCATTAAAACTCACCTACGATATCGATAAGGATCTGAATAAGAAACACTACTCACTCTGCCATCCATAAAGCTTATCATTATTTGACTAACCGTGTTTGCAAGAACTTTATATTCCAAATGATTATAGGTCCAAACATCAATTTTATTTGCTCCTATATAGCTTGTATGTGTCGAATCTGGCTTTCCATAGCGTTCGACAATAGTATTTTGAGAAAATCCAACCAAATTTGGCCGTTCCTTTGCTAAATTTTCTAATTTTGGGGTAATCGCGCAAGCCGATAATGTAAATGCGATGAAAATATAATATACTAAGGTCAATCTCATTTAATCTCCATTTTTATTGAGTAATTACCTGTATGGGTTCTTAGATTGGTTCAATCTCTACAAACCCCTGCAAGCCCGGGTAGATCCGATTAGCTACACCGGAATCTTAACTTCGAATTGTGCAATTCGCAAGCTAACCGCACCAATATACTGAATGGCAACTTAGGAACCCATTTCTGTCACCGCAATTTACACCTCATCTGACAACAATGGGTCGTTAACTACCAAAATATACCCTCCCGAACAATCAATTTAAAATTTACTTTTATCTTGCTGATACTCTGGATGGTATGGTCCTGCTGGCAAGCCTTTTGGAGGTTGAAAGGCCAAGAAATTGGCCTGTCGAGCTAATGGTAAGTAGTCCGTCAGTAAAGCGTTAAGCGCCGCAGAAACTGCCATAGCTATGGGATCGCCACCACCTGAACTTTGAACATAATTTTGGTGGTTTTGCCAAAGCACCGTTCCTGTCCGGGTGTCTTTGAGAACATATTCCATATCAACCACGACCGAAGACGCCAGCACCAAATATTTTGTGCTCCAGTCCTTAATGGTGATAAACAAAACTGCGTCCGCGCCGAATAACTCGTTAAACCGCTCGGGTGGCAACAATTGGATGTGCCCCGCCTCCACTAAACCAAAATCTCGCAGGATCATGTCGGTCAAGTACACTGGGAATACGTAATAGCCGCGTTCAGCCAACGGTTGCGTGATAGTGGTAATAAATACCGAATTGGCCGTAACTTCGGGCGATTCGTTGACCACTGGCACTACCACTATCGAGCGCGGAGGGTGCGCATAAAAGGCATCTAGGTTTATATGTTGTGGACCCACACAGCCTTGCAACACGCAGGTGATTAACAAAACCAACATTAATCTCATGGTGCTGCCTCCTGCAGTACGGGTGTTGCCGTTGTTTCGCTTTTAGGCTCCGCCGGCTTTTCCTTCTGCTGTATCTTTTCGATGAGTGTATTCATCAGCGCAGTGGACTCAGGATACAGCGAGCGTTCTTTCTGAAAATAGGCAATCGCGCCGGCTTTATCCCCGCGGGTGTATAACAGGAATCCGTAATCGGCGAAGACACCCGGCGGCACACGCTGCTGACGTTGCTCAGCTTCGGTGATCGTATTCCGCAGGTAGGCATCGGTATGTTGGCTGTTATTATCAACATAGCGCTCGTACAAGCTGCTTTCATAATCGCCCCAGTAGAACAATCCCTGGGGAGCACAACCGGAAAGCGCCGACAACATGACAAGCCCACTGCAACAAAGCTTGAGATACCCTTTTCTTATGTTGAACATTATGCGATTCCTTTCATAAGACGGGATATTACGGCTGTGATTTACCGCGTGCTTCCAATGTGCTGACGACGTTATTGATCATATTCACAATCGCAGCATCAATGGCTTTGCCTTCCAACGTCGAGTCAAATCCAGCAGTTCCCCCGAAACCAAGCGTCGCAGTGGATGAAATAGACGCTTCACCAGTGCCTTCCTGACTATAAAACACTTGGCCAGTTTTTGGGTCGACCAAGCGTAAAACGACACGCGCCCTCGCCCGCTGAGTTTTTTCCTTACCAATCAGCCAAACACCCCCGGTCGTATCACGGCCTAATTCCACTACCGAACCCATGATCAACGCATCGACCCCGAGCAGATTCTGTTTGAATTCGGATTCGGTTTTGCCCATCAACTCCGCTTCGGATTTGAGCTTGCTGATGTCCTGGCGTTCCACCACATTGAAATGCTGGGTCGCCATCAAATGTCTAGACAACAAATCTGCCGCTTGCTTGCCAATTCGATCGCCGGATTGATCCGTAAACAAACCACTGCCGTAAACCGATTCGTTAGTGAAGCGAGAAACAGCAACCGTCAAGCGGCTGGCTTGCGGCAGCGGAGCGAAAGCCACTTGCGGCCCACGGTCCTCGACCGCTTCGTGAATATCCCTGCTAACGCAACCCGTCAAGCTAATCAACGAGATCATCAGTAATGAAGCGCATAAAAAATTCATGACAGTTTCCTTTGGAGTCAATGTTTGGCAATCGGCTGACAAGCACATTTGGCTGGATTCGCGAATATCAGCGTTGGATAAAGTTGGGCGATTTTCCTTCTAAAGTCATTCCAGTGCAGGACGTTGTTCCTAGTCTTGTTGTTGATATAACGTAATATCAAAGAAGAATATCACCTTTATTGGTTTGACCTTCCTGCAAGCGCTTTTGCATTTCGTTTTCCTTTTCAGCGTCGAAGATATCGATGGCAGTATTCAGCGGAACGATGTTTTTCAATACCAGATTACAAAGTCCGGAACGCAAGGCGACAAGTTTTACGAGTCGCTCATCGCCGGGATGCTCCTTGGCTAAATTTTCATTGTTAGTGGCTAATGTGGGGTCTAGGCAGAAGTTTTTTGGCTTGTCGTCAGGCCAAAGCTTTTCGTCGCCCTCAGCAAAAACTGCACTAGAGAAAATCCAGAGCGCCAATAGTAATCGTTCCATCTCTATCCCTCCAACTTGAGAATTACCTTGGCAGAAGTGTAGCGCCAACCATTATTGACGCCAAGTTTGTGCGTTAGCCTAAATTGGGTTTATGCAACGCTCATCTTCATGCCTGGGATTATTCACCCAATCACTTATGGGTGTTGCCATCATATTGGTATAAGCCCAATTATCTAGTAGCATGAAGGATTGATCCACACTGCTAGATTTATCCAACCAATCGCCGTAGTGATCATACGGCAAGATCACCGGCATTCTGTCATGTATGGATTGCATTAACTCAGTCGCTTCAGTGGTAATGACACTGCAGGAATACAAGGTTTGTTGTTCTTGTTGCCAATGTTCCCAGACCCCCGCAAAAGCAAATAACTGATGGTCCTGACGTTGAATATGAAAAGCCCGTTTGCCAGATTCCTGCTTTTGCCACTCGTAAAAACCTTGTGCGACGATCAGGCAGCGACGTTTTTGAAATGCTGCCCGGAAGGATGGTTTTTCGCGAATCGTTTCGGCACGCGCATTGATAAGATGGTGGCTGTTTTTGGCGTCTTTAGACCAAGATGGCACCAAGCCCCAAAACAGATTCACCGCTTTTAGCGATTTGTCGTCCAACTCGACAATACAAAGAATTTTCCGCGCCGGTGCGATGTTGTAGCTGGGCTGATATTTTGGCAGGCGTGAGAGTTGAAAATGCTCGGCAATCTCTTCAGGTGACGCAGTTAGCTGAAATCGTCCGCACATGATTTTCTATCCCAATCTGGCTTACTGCCAACCTTGTAACCATTGCCCTGCATTGGTCAGGTCTCGCCAGGGCAGAATAAAGCTGCGGCGCGAATACACTGCTTCCAACTCGATGTGTTCGATAGGTGCATCCGGCAATTCGGGCTTGATCAGGCGGGTGACCAGAAAATGCTTTTCCTTGTTTTTGGCCAGTGCGGCAGTCCATTTGCTCAACAGCAATTTGTTCGGATTCAGGCGGCGAGTCGTTGCATCAGGCATCGGAATGTCTCCTGCGGAGAGTTTCATGCCGTGGCTGTGAACCTAAATGCACGACCTGAGTTTTCTTTAAGGCCTTGACCAAGGTCATATAGGTATCGCGATCAAATGCCGGTCTGCCTTGCTCCAGTAGTTCCTGAATGTCTTCGTCACTGTGCGCCGTGCCGAGATAACACCAATGATCGATGATGTGTAAATCCTCGGCTTCGCGAATGCCAATGGCGCCGGGATAAGGCCAAGTGCTCAGTTTGAGTTTGCTCATGGCGGTCAATAAGCGCGTGGCGTGTTCCAAACCCGATTCCTTGCCGACACAAGCACCCTTGCAGCGTTTGAGTTGATGGGCAAAACACGGTTTGCCACTGCCGATTTTTTCAAGACCCAGTACACCTAGACAGAGCTGATGTTGTTCGGCCAAACTGCGAAGTGCCTTTTCAGCATCCCGTTTATTGCTGTACAAGCCGTAGAGATTGTCTTGCGCACCGAAATCCAGATCGTTGGCCCAGGTCAGACGCGGCAACAACTGATCCTGTTTTTGCTCGAGTTGCCAGGCACACAGCGCATTTTTGCGCCGCAGCCGTTGGTTATGTACCGGCGTCATTTGTTTGATGAGTTTTGCTTCGGTTAATAAGGCACCCAGTTCACCACCGGTTTCGATCCAGTCGATACGCTTGGTTTGCTGCGACAAGCTCATCTCCTTGGCGTGGCGATGGTCTGCGGCAAAGTGCGACAGCACCCGCTGGCGGATATTGACGCTATTGCCGATGTACAGCGGCAAGTCGTTTTCACCATAGAACAAATAGACGCCGGGGCCTTCCGGTAATTCATGGACGAGATTCGGATCCAGTTGCGACGGCAAACTTGAGCGTTGTACTAGATTCTTAACCGTGGCTTCGATAGCATCGGCGGAAAACTGAAGATGGGCATGCTGCCAGAATTGATGAATCAATTGGGCATCTGCTAATGCGCGGTGGCGTTCCTTGGCTGTCAGTTGATGGCGTTCGATCAGGCTATCGAGATTGTGCCGGTGATACTGCGGATACAGTGCCCGCGATAATTTCACGGTACACAGCACCTGCGGTTTAAACAATAGGCCAACCCGTTTGAATTCATTTTTCAGGAAGCCATAATCGAACCTGGCATTATGGGCGATGAACAACCGGCCTTGCAATAAGGCATCGACTTCCGTGGCCAACTGTTCAAAGGTGGGTGCGTTTTCGACCATGGTGTTGCTGATACCGGTCATCTGTTCGATGAACAACGGAATGCGCATTTGCGGATGCACCAGTTGGCTCCATTCCCGCACGCCATCGTCATCTACCAGGACAATGCCGATCTCGGTAATACGGTCTTTCGTGGCAGAACCGCCGGTGGTTTCCAGGTCGACAAAGGCTAAGGGTTGCATAGTGGAGTCCTAACGGTAACTGCGCATCTGGCCGACCAGTACGCCTTGAATACTGACTTGCGATGGATTGAAACGCATCGCTTCCATACTGGAATTGGCGGGAATCAATAACACCTCATCCGATGTTTGCTCAATGTATTTCAAGGTGGCCTCCTGGTTGTCGATGAGCGCGACGACAATGTCGCCGTTGTCGGCGTGATTGCGTTGTTCGATGACCACCCAATCGCCATCCAATATGCCGGCTTCGATCATGGAATCCCCCTTAACTTTGAGCACATAGCACGATTGTTCGGTACGCAGTTGATCGGGGACACTGATCCATTCGGTATGTTGAATGGCCTCGATCGGTTTGCCGGCGGCAATGCTGCCCACTAAAGGCAAAGCGTGGGGCAGCTGTTGGCAAGACCGACGTAAGGCCAAGGCCTTTTCCGTCAACCGAACCCCTCGATGTTTATGCCCCATGGCTTCGACAAAACCGGCGTCGATCAATCCGCTCAACGTCAAATGTAGCGAGCCCCGCGACTTCAAGCCGAGTGCCTGACACAGTTCATTCAACGACGGTGGCCGTGGAAACTGCGCCTGGTTGTCCAGCAAGAAATCCAAAATAGCCTGTTGTTTTCGGGTTAAGGCGCTCATGTGGCAAAAAAATACGGCTCAACTAAATTGAGAACAATCATAGAACGTTTGTGTTTTCGATGGTAGTCTTATGCCGTTAAAATTTTTTGTAGCTTACCGTGATACCCATGACCGAATCATTGCCTTTTTCGATCCTCAATCCCGCACAACCCTTACCCGCAATCCGTGATGGATTGGCTTGGTTTCATTTTGCCAAGCCGGACAAAAACCGACGACTGCCGCTGTTCATCAGCAAAGTGGCCGCGGGTTTTCCATCGCCGGCCGATGATTATGTGGAAAAGACCCTGGATCTCGAGGAATTACTGATTCAAAAACCGGCGGCGACTTTTTTTGTGCGCGCCCAAGGCGATTCGATGCTCGGCGCCGGCATCCATCCCAACGATATTCTGGTGGTCGACCGTTCCAAGGAGCCGATGCCCGATAAGATCGTAATTTGTGCAATCAACGGGGAATTGACTGTGAAGCGTCTGATGGTTACTGACGGTCAATGGCGTTTGAAAGCCGAAAACCCCGCATATCCGGATATTCCCTTGACCGATGACCTGGAAACCGTGTTCTGGGGGACGGTCACCAATGTCATCCATCCTGTCTGATCATGACGGAACAAGCACGCATCTGTCTTGTCGATTGTAACAATTTTTACGTGAGTTGCGAGCGGGTGTTCCGGCCGGACCTCAATGACAAACCGGTCATGGTGCTCAGCAATAACGACGGTTGTGTAGTGGCGCGTAGCCAGCAGGTTAAAGATTTAGGCATCAAAATGGGTGTGCCTTTATTTCAGGTCCAACATTTGGTCAATCAGCACCAAATCCAACTGTTTTCGTCGAACTATACCTTGTACGCGGACATGTCGGCACGGGTGATGAGTTTGCTGGAAGAATTTACGCAGCGCATGGAAGTGTATTCCATCGATGAAGCGTTTTTGGATTTAACCGGCGTGTATCCGTGTTATCAAGATCCGATTGTCTATGGCCAACGCATCCGCAAGGCGATTGCTCGGCAAACCGGCATTCCGGTCTGTGTGGGTATGGGACCAACCAAGACCCTGGCCAAGCTGGCCAACTTTGCCGCCAAGAAATGGAAACAAACCGGCGGTGTCCTTGATCTTACCGACCCCATACGTCGGGAAAAGCTGATGAAAATTGTCTCCGTCGATGAAGTCTGGGGGATTGGCCGGCAAACCACAAAACGTCTTAATCAGTTGGGCATTCAAACCGTCTGGGACTTGGCCATCCAGTCGCCTAAAACCATCCAGGCGCAATTCAACGTCGTGGTCGCCCGTACAGTCATGGAGTTGAACGGTACCGCCTGTCTTGATCTGGAAGACGTGGCCGCGGATAAACAACAAATCGTCTGTTCACGATCCTTCAGTCGCAAACTGACAGAGCTGGAGGAGTTAAGTCGAGCCCTGTCGGCATACTGTACCCGAGCGGCGGAAAAACTACGCCGGCAAAAGTCAGTGACCGGTTGCATCAGTGTGTTTATTCGCACTAATCCGTTTGCCGTTCAAGATCCTCAGTACCAACGATCGGCAACCGCTAAGTTGGATGCGGCCACCCAGGATACCCGCACGATTATTCGCGTCGCACTGTCGAGCTTAAAAGCCATCTACAAACCCGGCTTTAGCTATCAAAAATGCGGTGTCCAACTGAGCGCTATTCGACCTGCCGCATCGCCCTCGCAGTTCGATCTCTTCGACTTGAGCTGCGAGGGTTCGCCGCCCGATAACGCCATCCTCATGCAAACCCTAGACACCATAAATCGACGCTTTCCCAAAGCGGTTACGATCGCGTCATCGGGCTTCGATAACAGTTGGAAACCCAAAGCCGAACGCATTTCACAACGCTACACCACCGATTGGGGAGAATTGGTCATCGTTCGCTAACCCCATGACTTAATGAAAGTTGTGCGATTGAGGTTGCTCCGACTCCAGTTGTATACACATCAATTCAAAATAGCGATCGAAGTTACCTGTGAATTCGATGATGGGGAGAAGCGCGGCGAAAACGACGCGGGGTACACTGACTTTGTTCAACAGTTCGTTGATGTCTTCAAATACCGACTTAGCGTTATGGTCTGACAAGAGCGGCCAAACGAATACGGTTGATAGCTCTTCAGCACTATCGAAAAATGCCACCCGAATTTCACTGGGTACGCCATCGACACCGTGTGTACTGATCAGTGCTTTTGATGTTTGATGATCTTGGGTTTCCGACGATGCCGTGTAGAAAAAGCCGACGGCATGCAGCAAATAGATGCCCGGTGAAACGGCCATGCTGAGCGCACTAGGTGTTGCAATATCCCAGATGTCGTGCCCGGTTTGGCCGTTCATATCCTCTTTGAAGGCTTCGGACCATTGTTCAAGCCTGGCTTGATTCAATGCCTGGTCCATGTCTGAACAAAACAATTGACGTGTCGGATCATCCCAAACCACCACCCCAACCAAAAAGCGCAAAACGATGCGCCCCTCCTGACTCGGCGTGAGATGTGTTCTGAATGAATGGTTCGATTCCGAGGATGAAATGCCGGACTGAGCTTGCTGCGTTAACTGACGGTTGATGTGTCGAATTTGGCTGGGTAACCAGTTAATCTCTTCGGCTGTGAATAGTTCGTCATGGATTGCGATAGCGTGTTCATCATTGATTAGCCCGAAGGTTTGGAACAATTGTTGAATACGTTCAGGATCGGCAATGCGATTCGGCAACGCCTTATCAAGATCGGTGATGATGGCCATCGGAATGGCAAATACAATCGCCGCCGCGTTTGGGGCTGTTACTGACCCTACGTGCGTTAATTCGGCAGCCGAAATAATGCGTTCGGTTAACAGTAAACGCCCATCGATGTCAGTCGATCGTTGCATGGCAGACATCAAAATATCGTCCTGACCTTGCTCGACACAGTTCTCGATCATTTCTTGCAAGTGCGACTTGGACGCCGACGATTCTGGATTGAGGGCAAGTTGTTGAGAGGTTGTCATGAGTGCCTGGATGAGTTGCTGAGAGGTGGCATCAATCACGGAATGGCTTTGCATGGTATTTCTCCTGGGTTGAGGTTGATGGGTAAACTGGAAATGAATTTTTGTGGTGCGTCCGGTGTAGGTAGCTGGTGACATCCATAATTTGCCTACACCCGCTTTTGCGTATTGGCCAACAGCACGTTGACGGCGTAGGCCACGACAAAAACGCCCATCGGCACGGCTTGCGGTGGAATCGGAAACGGCAAGGTCAAACTGACCAGTAGCAGATACAGCGCGCCCAGAATCAGGTAGAGGCTGTAGCGATGCGCCATGGGGCTTGGGTAATCGAAATTGGTCTGGCTGATCTTGCGCCGTACCAGTCCGTCGACGACAAACGGCAACAAGGCGGCCGCCAGGTAGGGTAACCAGATGCAGGCCGTGGTCAGGCGCTTGATCATTTGAAAAATCGTGTCCCACAGCACGTTAAGCCGGCTTTCGATAAACGGAAACAAATCATTGCGCCCCACATCCTCGAAGCCTTTGGACATCTGCCGTTCGCGCTCGGTCGGAATGAAGTAGCGGAACACGCTGTCTCGGATGCCGGTGCTGACGAACAGGCGATCAAACCAGCGCTGCGCGGTGTGGCTGATCTGAGATTCTTTATCGGCGCCAAAATAACCAATCATCATTTGATCTTCGGCGCGCTGCAGTTCCCGCGTCCAGCGATCGGACACGAAACTGGCCACCAGGATCACTTCCAGTAGCCAAAGCATCAGGCTGAACAACAAATTGCGGGTCATGAGCTCGCACCTTGGCGGTCATGTGCCGACCGCAGTATCGGCAAACGACCTTTGACGATGCGGCCGCCGGATAACTTTGCGATGTAATGCAAGTCCGGCAGTTGTCCGAGTAACTGCGGCGCAAACAGATCACCTTCTTCTTCCATCAAGCGTTCACCGACATTGCCGGAGAACACCGTGGGATTGGTCGCGCTAGTGGCCACGCCTTGGGTGCGCATGATGTACTTCAACCGCGTCTTCGGCAGATTGTCGGTGATGTACTGCTGAGTCTCGCTGTCCATGATTCGCAGCGCGATCAGGTTGTTGACGTTGCCTAGCACTTGCCGCGCTTTGTCCTGGGATCCAGTGCGGGCGGCAAAGTCGGCAAAGGTCTGCGTGGCGATGAACAGTCGAATCTTGGCGCCGCGGCCTTTGTTCAAGACTTGAATGAAGGGATCGTTGATGACTTCCGCCGCTTCGTCGACAAAAACATTCACCGGTCGCTCCGAGACGCCGTAGTTGTAACGGTCGCCGGCGACGGCGGCTAAGTCGGCCAACAGAATCGAGCCAATCGCACTGCCCACCATGCCATCCGATAACGAGTCCAGACCGATATAAGCGACCTGGGCTTTTTCGATGATGTGGCCGGTATTGGTGATGGGACGCAAGTCATCTACGTCGTGCGGATTCGGTGATAGCAAAGGCCCCAAGGAACCGGAGGTCAGCATGTTCATGATCGGAATCAAGGAGGCCACCATCTTGCTGAAGTGGGCTCGGTCGTGTTCGAACAAGGACAACAGGCCTTCCAAATCCAGATTCGGCAATTGATACTGCACGACCTCCCGATAAAACCGGACCAAGCCAACCGCTTTTGAATCAATCTCCTTGGCATTCTTCAGATAAGGCCGTGCCTCTTGCCGCCAATGGCCCAGATTGTTGTCGAAATAGCGTTCCAAGGCTTGAATCACCAGCGTCGAAGGACCACCTTCCAGGTAACGGCGAAGCTTCACCAACGTTGGCCGCTCCTCGATGACCATCAAACCCTGAATCACGTTATCCAGCGATTTTTGACCAAAAGCTTTGAACGGATCGTTACTGCTTTCGCTGGGCGAAATGGCACTGATGCGGCTGGCGATTTCCGAAGGCCGGTTGAAATTGTGCAAGGGATCGAGTCGGACGCTGTCTTCCGGAAACGCCGGGTGGAAATACACGAAACGATCCGGACGCTTGGCCAAAGTGCATGCCCGTTTGGCACAGGCCATCAAGTCCTTGTCACCTTTGGGGTCGATGATTATCACCGCTTCGCCGCGCAAGACCGCTTGAGTGACCAATACATCAAAAGCGCGGGTTTTGCCGGCGCCAGTGGTGCCGACCAGCAGCGTATGGCCGGCGGTATGCTGTAATGGCTGACGAATGTCGCTTTCGGACACTTCCAAACCATGAATCCAGGCAGAGCCCATACGTTGATGATCGCTGGGAATCAGCGTCGAGACATCGCGCTTCAATATCTCGTAGGCCAATTGCGCATGCTTTTGCACCCAATCGAATCCCCAGCCGAACCACAAGGCCTCGGGATGATGTTTTACCATCGCTACCAGCTTTTCGGCATCCAGGTATTGGAAACGAAATTGGCGCAACCGGCGTTTGCGGTACCAAAGACTCAACGCTGGCGACAATCGCCAACACGCCATGACTCCACACGCCGTCATCAACCAATCGAAAGGTTCGCGCGGCAAGCCCGACCAGCGACTGGTGAAATGCGCCAAGCCGGCACCGCCTAGCCAGCCCGATATGGCATACACCTCGAAGATGGGCCGCCAGGGAAACTGATAGTCGTAATCGGATTTCATGGCTTAACCCGTACTTTGATGCCTTGCCCACGCCCCATCACTTGGCAATCATGATGCTGACTGATTTCGCGTAGGAATTCGTAGCGTTTCAAGTCGGGATGTGCGTCGAGGTAAACTCCGAGTTCGTCATCAGAAACAGTGATCCAGTCGTCTTTCTGATCGGGATGGGTGCGCAGTGTCGAGATCCACACGCCCACTGCCGGAAAATCTTGCCCAGGTTGCACACTCGGAATGCCGCCGTCAGCGCTCGGTTTGACTGAAACCGTGACCGTAGCCGACGTTACGTCGGGGTCTGCTTGTTGCTTGTGACTGCGTGGTTTGGTTTTGGCGTTTCGCTGCTGGGTGGACTTTTGAAGGGTCGATGGATTGACGGGATCGATACGATTGTCTGGTTTGACTTCGACATTTTCAGCAGGCAATGCATTTGGTGTGGCATTCGATGATTGAATCGGTAAAGCGCCTATCATGCGCAATAGCCTCTGCGCAGGTTCCTCAGCCAGTTGTACGACGCGTTGCTGCCCTAGGGTTTGCACTTTCCGCATCGGAGACAACACATCGGTCACTAACCAGTTTTGATCGACCAATCCTTGAATGAACACATCGCTTTCGATTTGAAGCTTTTGCGGAACGTCTGGAAACAGGCAGAACCATTTACCGCGTCTTTCGAAGAGCTCGCCGTTCCATGACCACTGACCCTGAGCGATTCGGGTCACGATCTCGAGAAGCCACAAGCCGGCCTGTCCATGATTGCGGAGCCATAAGACTTCTGTGTCTTGGATGGATTGGGATTGGGTTTGCTCAGTCACGATGTCCGCTTCAGGGTCGGCTGAAGACTTGGTATCGCCATCCACGCTCGGCGCGCATGCGTCTTCGACAAGGGTGGTGGGTTTGTCGGTATCACCGGTATCCGATTCAACCTGCATGGCTGGGGATAACGAGAGCTGCTCTTGGCTATTGCCACCGGGAATGACAGCCAAGGTTGGCATCTCGTGGTCGGTTGATGGTGTCTGCGAAACCGGCTTGGGTTTGGTCGGTTTGCGAGGTTTTACCGCTACTGACTTTTCCGGCAATGCCTGGTCGTTGGTTTCTGGTTGGGTTGGTGTATTAGATTCCTCGTCCTCAACTTCAAATCCTTCGATCGCGTCCGGCGGCTCATTGCTGAATATTGATTCCAACGATGCCAAACGCAACATGTAAAACACGGCGTCCAAGCCATCGGGTCGCATACGCCAATAGCGGTACTGGCGGCCTGCGGTATCGCGTTTGGGAATTGCCAAACCACGTTCGATCAAAATATCCGCCAAGGTATCTTCATCGCGCGGAATACCGGGCACTTTGTCTTTGGCCAGTAAACCGACGATGTCTTGCGCGCCAGTCCGCCAAACAATATGCACACCGGATTGAAATCGCCATACTCTGGCGCCTTTGTCGTTGACCAGCCACTGGCCGGATTTAATCAAGCGCCTCATCGCATCGAACAGATACCGCTCGACCGGCATCCCCAACGCCGCATCGACCGAATGCGCATGGGTTTTCAAATCGCGTTCCACGCTTTTGCAGTCAGCGGTAACCACTAACTCGTAGAGTTTGCTACCGCGATCCAGACCATGTAACGTTTCCAGTAGCGCTTGCATGATTTCGGGCCCCGGTTCCAGCAGATAAGCACGCGACTCGCGCGTCAGCACCCGCTCGATAACCAGTGCCGAAAACTGTTGGTGGCGTTTATGACGGTTCTCTCGCCAACGCAAAAAATAACGATCGATACGGTGTTGTGCCGCCCAGTCGATCAAATTTTCGTCACAAGGATTCCATGTGTGTAGCCCCTGACTGTCGGTGACAGCGATGTCGGAGACAGGTTTACCGATGTCGTGCAATAAACCGGCAAAACACACGGCCAATCGCCACCGCGGCTCCAAGGTTTTACGGGTTTTGGGTGTGGTGTCGGTTGCAAACAGAGAACCGTGCGATGCCAGCGTTGCCCAATGTGCGACTTCAAGGCCATGCCGAAACAAACCACCGGCGCCGCGATGGTGATGTGATTCGGAGGCCGGCAACAAATGACTGAATGCGGCATAGCGCGTAATGACCGGTAGCGCGATGGTCTGATATAGCGCATCCGGTAGTGCCAATGCCTGCTCTATCGATTGAATCAACTCACTTTGGGTGTCCAAAACGCGTTCCACAGGAGCGGCAGGCAATCCCTTCATGAACGGCGGATAGCGGGGTATCTCCTTGCTAGATGCGATTGTCTCCTTGGGCATAGGTGTTTTATCACCCCAAAGGCGTTGACTCAATCGCTGAAAGAAAGTCGGATACGTCGTTTCCATAACGGCGCATCCTGACAGAGAAAAATTCAATTGATCCTGCAATAAATTTCGAATTCGCAATTTATTGCAGGATCAATTGAAAAAATGATGATTAATGTACGGGGCTTTTCAAAGCCTGGAGTCATCATGAATGCACCAAACCCGTATTTTTCGATTCAACGGTTACCTCTCGTCTGCTGCCTGATACCCTTAATGTTTGGTGCAGCCTGCACTTCCCCCGTATATGACGATTTGACCATCAATCAATCCATTATCGAGTCGATGACCGAGGAGGCAGAACACCCTTGGCGACTGGATACTGCCTGGCAACCGGGTGGTCTGGGTGGAGCCGTCTGGCGTACGTCGGCTATTGAACATGTCGTTAGACAAACGGAGACAAACTGGCGATCTGTAACAGACGCGGCTTACCCGATCACCCAGGAAACACCTGGCAAGATTTCAAATGGGTCTGATGTAAGCGTTGAGCCAACCAGATTAGCAATGGACTCGGATAACGAATCGTCAAAAATCGAAAGAGCATGGCGAAAATATTGTCGTCATCAGTTGGATCTGACTTCGGCCGAACGGGCCTTGATCGATTCAACCGAGATCCCTGAACAGATGCGGCATCGCTGTGATTCTCGCAGTTTGTTCAAATAGGGGGCATCATGGCCAACACGACCAATGATGCTCTGAACAATCTGGAAGACCGTTTTCAAAAGCTGGTCACTCAAAAAAAAGCGCAACAACTTCAATCCAACGCTCTAGTCACGTTGCCGCACTGGCCCAACGGTATGCGTGGTACCCCGAATGCCTGTTTGCGTAGTGCCCTGTTTGCCGGCGTTCAAGGCAATGAGCGGATCGCTTACAAAAAACGCACCCTACTGGCAGCCGTGGACGGTATCGAAGTACGCTATTTGGGAGTCCAGTTGAATCAATCGGATCTTGATGTCTGGATGCAGATCGTGCACTTGTCCAGGCAACAATTGCCGGGTTTTTGTGTCACGTTTAGTGCCTATGCGCTATTGGCGGCCCTCGGCCGTAGCAGTGGTAAAAGTCAGCATGAATGGCTGAAAGAATCCATGGCTCGACTAGGTGGCGCTTTTGTTGAAATCACCTTTCAAGGCCGACATACCTTTGGTGAAAAAGGATTTCTGCGCTACTACCGTGACGAAAACACTCAACGCTATGTCGTGGAGTTGACTGAATCCATGTTACGGCTATTCGAAGAGGGTTATACCCATATTGAGTTTGAACAGCGGCAGCAATTGCGCAAGCAACCGTTGGCGTTATGGCTCCACGGATTCTTGTCATCGCATGCAGCGCCATACCCGATGAAAGTCGCGACGATCCACCGCTTGAGCGGAAGCAGCGCCAAAACTTTGCGTGATTTCAAATACCGTTTGCGTAAAGCCCTGGATGCATTGGTCAGCATTGGTAGTCTCGAAAGCTATGTGATCGGCGATGAAGCCGTCAAACTCCAAAAACGCCCATCCCCGACTCAGCAGCGATTTTTAAACGGCAACAGCCACTGAAAAGCACGGCATTCGACCGACGCTATTTTGGCTCGGTCGAGCGCCATCGATACGGCATTCGGCCGACGCATCCACGGCATTCGACCGACACCGACACGGCATTAGGCCGACGGTGGCACGGCATTCGACCGACGGACACGGCATTAGGCCGACAAAAAGCACGGCATTCGACCGACAAAACTCACGGCATTCGACCGACGCATCCATCTCTTTTGAGAATCGCTGCAGACCCTGCCTGGCTTGACCTGCAGCGAATGTTAGCCACTCAAAAATCCGGGTGCTAATCTATCTATAATCTTTTTTTAATCTTTATAAAAGGACTGGTTGCCTGTGGATATGTTGGCCTTAAAACAAATGAAATAATCTCAAAATTTTTAAAATGATGAGAGCCGGTTGGGTTTAGCCTGATAGGCCGTTCACGACCAGTTGCTGTCTACCGCACAATCTGATTCAATGAAGGCAGTCTGATAATTACCAGTCTATACAATCGCTTGCGTCGATATGCAGAAGGAAAAATCATATGCTGATCAATGGATTAACGTTTTGAGGATCATTCTTCGATATATATACGGAAACAATCGAATTACTAGTAAGGTATCTTGGGGAATAAGTTATGACCGATAAAAATTCACTTGGCCTCGTGCCGCTTGACGAGCAGACTGTTGAGCATGACTTCGCAATTCTGGAGCGGTTTCAAGATTTTTCGGCTGAGCTTCTTCGCCTCGCGCTCCTCGGTATAAGCGCCATAGGATTTGCCGTCTCAAAAATGTTATTCCCAGACAAAGAAGGTGGAGCGCTGCATATTAGCGACAACGCCAAGGTGCTCTTGGCCATTTCCCTTATTTTTTTCGGTCTGGCTACAGGAAGTGCGCTCCTTCATCGCTACGCCGCAGCCGACAGCATGTCTTGGCATCTGCAAGCAATGCGTCGATACGCTAGAGGTAACAAAGAAGACTTGGTTAAAGCAGAAGGAGAAACAGCAAGGCGTCTTAATTGCTTCAGAACCTCAAAGGAAGCCATAATCGTTGCGTCGGCTTCATTAGGCTTAGGCGCATTGACTCTCGCTGTTTCGATCTCGCTATCATTATGGTCCCAATGAGGTTAATGCTTAGCATTGTGATCAACCGGAGCGCGATTATAATGCGCTTTTATTTTTTCAACCTTCCGTGCCGCGTCCAGCTAGCTAGACCTTAAACGAGCGAATTGTGACATAAACCTGTCATTCAAAAATCAAGCGCGAAGGTTGGGAAATGGCCGAAATACTTGCTAATCATGAAATATTATTTTTATGCGAATCGGCAGGATAACCTTGAAGTGATTGGGTTCCCTTAAGTTGTGTCGAGTTGCATGGCAATTTGCAACTGACGATAGGCGTCGCGCAATTTACCAAGCAAGGCCAATTGTTTGCGAAGCGTCGCAAACTCGTCTTCCAAGTCTTCAACTAATCGCTGAGTCCAGTCTGGCTCGCCTTTCAATACCTTGTGCAGAGAATAGCGATGACCCAGGCCTTTTTTTAGATATTGGCAGATGGGTTTGCTCTGACCATTTTGTCGCAGTGTGGCCATTCGGTACCATTCGATGCTAAAGGTCAAACTGGTATCTCGGCGACGAATACGGACACCGATATGCCCACGTTCTTTCAACGAGACCTGTTTGTGTTTTTGATTGAGTTGTCGCCAATAATCATCGACCAACATGCGAGCATGTGCATGTAATTGCTCAGACTGGCTTTCCATCCAGGATAGGATGGGATCATCGGGAAGCGATCCCGTGTTTTCAGTGTGTTGTTCGTTAATCATCGAAAATCCTAATACTTAACTTCAGGGATTTAGGTTGCATTTCCCTGAGGAAGACGTGGAGTTAAAACAGAGGGCTATAAACCCATAGCCATTCAATGAGATGAAAATCCTGATCAGGTTTTGTCAGCGTGGCTTCCCTGAACTATCAGGGAAATGGATTCAGAAAAATGGCTACTTAACTGCCTTTAGCCTTGTCAATTTGGCTTGGCTAAATCCCTGTTCAAACATTCAGTGCAGTAAGTCAGGCACTTTCTCAGCGGGCTTTCCCTGAACTATCAGGAAAACATCTTGAGGATTCCTGAACAGGTTTTGATCTCATCACAACCTATCGCTGATAGTACCGATTCAAATTCAGCCAACCCCTGCAACAAATGCCTAAATTGCAATTTATTGCAGGTATGGGCAAAAAAATCGGCGGTATCGTGCATCTTTTTGCGAATTCGCAATTTATTGCACGATGATCGCCATTTTCTTGGGTGGACAATAGGGGCATGTTCAAAATCCACTGTCTCTTGCTGTTGCTGACTTACTGGCTGTCCGTCGTGACTGCTCGGGGAGATACTGTCGTTCAATCGCCGTCCGTTCCCTATTTCGAAGACAAACAGCGCGGTTGGTTTTGGTATGAGGTGTTGCCGGAGCCGGTTAAAAAAAGAGCACAACCCGAAACCCAAGCCGATCAGGTAAAGCCCAAGCCTGACATCAAACCACCCAGCGTCGTTCAGGCTGAAATTGAACCCAAAACTCAAGCCAATCCTTCTGCGGAACCCCAGCCACTGTCCTCGGCCTGGTTGAAGCAAAACCTGGAGCATTACCTAAACCAAGCCATAGACGATCCGAGTCCCGAGAATGTGGCGGCGTTTTACTATCTGCAGCGGGTAATGATGGACAAAGCCGAGCGTTTTACCAATGCGGCCCGTTACGTGGTGATGTCCGATCCGCAACTCGATGAAACTGTGCGCCGACCGGTGGCGACCTATGCGGCCAATGAAGCCAATCATCAGGCCAGCGTGGTGGCCGAGGGCGCCTTGAAAGCGATTGCCGCCCAAGCCGGCCTATTGTTTTTCTTTCGTTCCGATTGTCCTTATTGCCATGTGCAGGCGCCAATTCTGGCCATGCTGGAAAACGCCTATGGATTCAAGATTTATCCCGTGTCGCTGGATGGATTGCCGATGCCGAATGGCTTTTTCAGTCAGTTCAAACGGGATAACGGTCAGGCGGCGATGTTGGGGGTTGAACAAACCCCGGCGCTGTTTTTGATGAAACCACCGAAGCAAATTGTGCCCTTGGCGCAAGGCGCGTTGTCCCTGGAAGAAATCACCGGTCGGATACTGCTGGCCGCCAAGGAAGCCGGTTGGATCGATGCCTCGCAATACCAAACCACTCAGGGCATTCGTAACACGCCGATGTTGTTACCGGCCGCCGGTAGCATCAGTCCTGCGGTCACTCAAGATCCACTGTCACTGATCCAGGCATTGCAACGCAGTGCGCAAATGGGGAGCACGCCATGACGTCATTTTCGTTTCGATTACACTATCGACAAGTCGTTGTATTGATTTTGTTGGTTGAGAGTTCAGTTCCAGCTTACGCAGACCTGCAACAGGAAATGGATAGCATGTTCGGCACCATGACCAATTTCACGGCACCGACCGCCCACTTGGGACAGCGCCGCGGCGTGATTACCGGCGGCAGCCTGGTAGCCCGTAACGGTATCACCAATACCAATCTGGTCTCGTTCGTGCCGCCGTCGTTTAGTGCTGGGTGTGGCGGTATCGATTTGTTTGCCGGCAGTTTCAGTTTCATCAACTTCAACCAGTTCGTGCAATTGATGCGTAACGTAGCCGGAAATGCGGCGGGTTATGCATTTCAGTTGGCCGTCGGTGCCATGTGTCCTTGGTGTGCCTCGGTGATGACCGACCTGCAAAAGAAAATCCAGGAAATGAACCAGATGTTCAGCAACTCCTGCCGTTTGGCGCAGGGCCTGGTCAACGATACGGTCAAAGCTTTTGACTTGCAGAGTAAAACCAACCTGTCCAATGCCTCGTTTACCCAAGGCATTTCCGATGTGTTTTCCAGCTGGACCAATACCAGCACCTTGGGTGATCCGGTACAGCAGATCAAGCAGAACGACCCGACGGATATGACCAAGATCATCCAGGGCAATCTGGTCTGGCGGGCCTTGGTCAATCAGAACGCCGGCGGTTGGTTTCGGTTCGGCGGCAACAGTTTGCTGGAAGCGGCGATGAGCATATCCGGTACGGTGATCGTCGATGTCCCGCAAGCCGCGCCCGACGGCAAAGGCGAGAACAATGCCATCAGCGCGCCGCCGCCAGTGTTGCGGATCAAGGATTTGATGTACGGCAACGATGCCGGCAACAGTTATCAAACCGTCAGGATGTATACCTGCAGTGATGGCCATGACGCCGATCAGTGTCTGAAGCCCATTGTCCAGAACGTCAATCTGGTCGGCTTAAAACAACGGGTAATGGAACTCTTGCTGGGATCGGCTAATAGCGGCAATGGCTTGATTTACAAATTCTCGACCAACAGCGGCCAAATCAACGATAGCGAAAAGGCCTTCATGCAAACCGTGCCGGATGCCATCGGCGGCATGATCCATAACCTGGCGAGGGAAGACGCCGGCATTGCCAAACTGTGGGCCGAAGAGGCGGCGCCAGTGATTGCCCTGGAACTGGCGCAATTGATCGTCAACGATTTGCTCACTGCCGTGCAAACCGCCACACACATGAATGACCATGCCTACGCCAAGTTGCTGATGGACGCCTTGAAGGATGCTAGAGAGCAAATCCAGGACGAATACGTCACCATTGCCGGACGCTATGGCAATCCGCAAACCTTGATGGCGTTTTACCAGCAATTGATGACCACCGTGAAGCCCAAACACTACGGCACCGTGGCGCAATTGCCGGCGTCCGGAATGGCATGGCCAAATCCGTAATATCCCTAATCATCGCATTCTTCATTCCCATCACTATGGTTTTCTCCCTCGTTGTTTAAAAGGCAGGTCGCCCATGTTTGAAATCTTCTCCGTGGGCGATTCCGCCTATCTGCAAGCCGTTCTCAATGCGATCGCGATGATTTCCGGGACCGGCGATTACCGCACTGCAGCGGCCGTCGGCGGCTTGATCGGCGTCATCATCGTCATGCTCAGGGCGTTGTTGCAATGGGATGGTCGCGGTATTCGTTATCAGGATTTATTGCTAGCCTACGTGTTGTGGCTGATGCTGTATGCGCCATCGGCGCGGGTATCGATCGAGGATGCCTATACCGGTAGCGTGGTGGTGGTCGACAATGTGCCCTTAGGTCCGGCGGTCGTGGGTAGCGTGATGTCGAACATGGGCTATCGCACCACACGCTTGTTCGAACAAGGCTTTGGCACACCGTCGATGACCGGCAATGGCTTTGCCGACAGTTTGCAGACCTTGACCACAGTGCGGAAGAATTTGTTGTCGCGGGTGAATTTAGGTGCGGCCAACGTACCGAATGCCGGCAGCGACATGGAAACCTCATTTGCCAATTATGTGCGGGAATGTACCTTGACCGGTGTCGATCTGAATCAAAAATCGGTGGATGCCATTTTGCGCGATGCCGATCCGTTGAATGCCATTCGCTTCGATTCCGACATCTACATGACCCAAATCTATGTTGGCGGCCAACCGCAAACCAAAACCTGCACCGATGCCTGGGCCGATTTGAGTGTAGTCGCCAATGGCAATTTTGCGACGGCACTGGAAGGGTTGTTGCAACAGACCTTGGGTGTGCCGGCGGCAGCCGACACCGTGCCGAAAATCCAGGATGCTTTCGATGCACTGGCCGGTCCTGGCGTGGTCGACGCCGCCGATTACATGCTGATGTCGGCGATTATGCCGATGTTCGAGAAAGGCGTGATTGGCCGACATGAAGACGGATTACACTGGAACAAAGCGGCGATGGTCGAGCAAGCCATCCAGCAACGCAATACCCAATGGGCCGCCGAGCAAACCCTGTTTTCCAAGATCGTCCGGCCCATGATGGCGTTTATCGAAGGTTTGAGTTATGCCATCGCACCGATCATGGCCTTTGTGGTGATGCTGGGCAATGTCGGTATCCGGATGAATATCGGCTACTTCTCGATGTTGCTGTGGATCCAATTGTGGATGCCGATTCTGGCAGTGATCAATCTGTTCATCCAGATGTCAGCCGCCGGCAAAATGGCAGCATTGACCACGGCTACCTACAATCTACCGTCGATGATGGGTATTTACCAGTTGGACATGGAGTTGCAGCAATGGCTGTCGATCGGCGGCATGCTGGCGGCGTCGACGCCGGCCATTACCTTGATGCTGATCTACCGTGGCGCGGTGACTGCGACGCATTTCCTGGGGCGGATGGACGGCGGCGACACCATTAACGAAAGACTCGCCACTCCCGATGTGATCAGCCCGGCGCCGGTCTTGAATGCCCAAGCGCAGCACCAATACACTCCACTAGCGGCGGTTACGCAAACTGGCGTCGACAAGGTGTTGCCGACCTTTACCGCCGGCAAGGACATGAGTGCGGCGGTATCGTCGGCTTATAGCGCTTCCGAACAGGCGACCACTAGCTTCATGCACAGCGTGTCGTCCACGGCCTCGAAGTCGGCCAGCATCAGCAGTGATGCCTTTGATAGCCGTTCCTTGGGTAATCAGATTGCCAGCAGTTCCAGTTATACCGATGCTTATAACCGTCAATTTGGCGAAGCTTTTGCCAAGAAGCATGCTGATACTGGTATTTCTGCGGATCACTTTTCGGCACTAGTGGCCGGTAGTGCAAATGCCGGCGGCAAGACCTCAAACGATAAATTGAGTGCGGCGATTTCGGGGCGACTCCAGAATGACTTTAAAGTGGGTCAGGACAAATCTGATGCCATTGCCGCCGACATCAGTCAGACCGTCAACGACAGTCAGGGCTATCAGGCCGGGTTGGCGAAAAGCCTGGCACTGGATGCGCAAACCGGAACCCGAAACGTCGCGTCGATGGGGCTACAAAATCAATCGCTGTCCTCGTTGCAACACAGCGCAACCGACGCGGTATCCGCCAGCGAATCCTATCAACAAACCCTATCTGCCCAACAACGCTTCGGAACGCAAGCCAGTTTCGGCGCGGCGGAAACGGGATACAAAATCGCGAATGATCCCGGCTTGATGGAACGCCTGGATCGGACATTGGATCAATACGGCTTGCGCGGCGATACGCAACGACTGGCATCGCAATGGAAAGCCGCCGGTTGGATCAGCGATGCCGATCAAGCCTATGCTGCTGCCGGGATGTCGTTATTGACCGGCTTCTCGTCACCGAGTTATCGCACGCTGGATGATCAACAATCGCACCAGGCGCACATCTCGGGTTATCAATTGCTCGGCGATACATTCAATGCGCCTAAAGCCGATTCAGAGTGGAATCCCGATCAAAACGAATTCCTAAAAGCCAACGCGCCCGGAACTGGCAGGGTTCAAGCTGCCGTCGAACAGGCTCAGATTAAAGACCCACGCGCAGAAACTGAATCGCTGGGTCAACTTGCCCAGGCCCAGATTCATTCAGCGACGGGGAAAGTTGCCAGCGGCGAAGCCCGTGTTGAAGCACAACACGATCGAAATCTGGCAGAGCGTGAACAAAACTCAAAAGAAGGCTTTGGGCAATTGGCGAATGTTAAAGCAGAGCATTTTAGGCAATCGATTGCTGCAGCTGCCAATGACACGCCTTCTGCTGCAGAGGCTTCCTATAATTT
>SXGT01065397.1_pt1 | contig 46082 bp, 46 predicted proteins | sample 3176221 | NCBI WGS metagenome assembly SXGT01 (sample SAMN11356862, study PRJNA531348) | freshwater metagenome | isolation source: freshwater sample F1-120 | place: China: Fuxian Lake, Yuxi | collected 2017-12-25 | reverse complement strand
CGTCGTGTAAGATGACGTACGGCGGCACGCCGCGCTCCCGTGCCGTCGCGAGCCGCACCGAGCGGAGGCGCTCGAACAGCTCGCGGTCCACGTCCGCCCACGACTCGGCCTCGACGCGCGACCGCGTTCGCGGCGCGTCCTTGCGGACCGGCCGCTGACGGGCGAGCGTCAGGCCGGGACAGCTCCCCTCGTCCTTCAACAGCCCCAGCCCCTTCGGCGTCAGCACGAGCACCGAATACGCGTCGTCGGTCATCCGCAGGAGGCCGAGCGATGTGAGCTGCTGGATGTAGCCGCGGACCTCGGGCGCTGACGCGTTGCTCAGGAGGCCGAACGTGCTCAGCGCCTGGTGCCCCCGCGCCACCACCTGGTCGCTGGCATGGCCGCGGAGGACGTTGGCGACGTGCATGGCGCCGAAGCGCTGCCCGACGCGGGCGACGCACGACAGAATCTGGCGCGCGAGCACCGTGGGCGCCGCGGCCGTCTCGAGCTCGCCGAGGCAGTAATCGCACGCGCCGCACCCGGCCGCCTTCGCCACTGTCAGGTAGCGGTCGCCGAAGTACTCCGCCAGGTGCTGGTGCCGGCACCCGACGCTCGCCCCATACCGCTCCATCTGCCGCAGCAGCGCGATGTTCGCGTCGTTCAGCTCGCCGCTGCTCTCGAGCATCACGCGCCACTTCATGAAGTCGGCGGTGGAATAAATCAGCTCGCGCGGAATGGCCGCGAGGTTGACGGCGACAAACGGCGCGTCGGCGTTCACCGACTCGCGATGCAGCAGCCGCGCCACCATCTCTTTGCCGGTACCACTTTCGCCAAGAATCAAGACCGTCGCCGAGAGCTTCGCGACCTTGTGAACCGTCGCGAGCACATCCTTGAGCGCGGTGCTGGGGCCGGTGATGAAGTCGCGCGCGGTGGCGCCGTCGGCGGCGTCCTGCAGCGTGAGGACGTGGCGGTTCAGGTCCTGGCGCTCGCCGGCGTGCCGCACCAGCGCGCGAAACACGTCGGGGTCGGCGTCCTTGGTCAGGAAGTGGTAGGCGCCGAGCTTGATGGCACTGACCGCGGCGCCGACGTCGGGGCCGTCCGAGGTCATGATCACCTCGACCAGCGGAAAGTTCTCGCGCACCACCTGGAGCAGATCGAGCCCGCCCAGTGCCGGCAGTTGCCGGTCGGTGACCAGCACGTCAACCGCTTCGCGATTCATCACCGCCAGGCCGGCTTCGGCCGATGAGGCGCGAATCACGCGGAAGTCGCGGCGCAGTGTCTGCGACAGGCGTTCGCGAGCCTCGTCATGAGCGTCGATCACAAGCACGGTTTTTCGACGCGCCGACACTGAGTGGAGTATAACGAGGTCTGACCCCGAGCCGAGTTCACCGGTGGGTCTGATTCCTATGACAAGTGCAATGATCGTCGCGTTAATGGCGTTGGTCGTAGCGGTCGTGGCCTATGCGCTCGCGCGACGAACCGCGCGACAGCTGGCGCAGATCACCGAGATGTACTGGCAGCTCAAGTTCGACCACGGCGAACTGAAGGTCAAGGTCGAGCCGGCGGCGCCGGCCGCGCCAAACCACCAGGAAACTTTCGTCCCATTGTCGCAATTAAAGCGTCCTTGACCTCCCGTTCAATTTCGAGCGACATTGAGGGGTTCCCTCCCCGGCCAAAATGGCTACGGTGGGCAAGGGTGTTATGGTGAACGAATACGACGTGATCGTGGTGGGTGCGGGGACCGGCGGTTACGTGGCGGCGATCCGCGCAGCGCAGTTGGGTCTTAAGGTGGCGGTCGTCGAGAAGCAGCAGACGCTCGGCGGCACCTGTCTCATCTGGGGTTGCATTCCCACCAAGGCGTTGCTCGAACACGCGCATGCCCTGAAGGTGGCGCAGAGCGCCAGGGAATGGGGCCTCACCGGCATCGACGGCGCCGGCGTCGGCATCGACATGGTCGCCGTGCACGCCCGCAAGGACAAGATGGTGTCGGGCCTCACCGGCGGCATCGAGATGCTGTTCAAGAAGAACAAAATCGAGTGGCTCAAGGGCACCGCGCGCCTCGCCGGCTTACAAGGCGGCCAGCAAGGTATTGAGGTCACGCTGCACGATGGCACCAGGCAGTCCCTCACCGCGACCCACGAGATCATCGTCGCCACCGGATCGGCGCCGCGTAGCGTGCCGGGCATTGCCGTCGACCGTAAGACCATCATCTTCAGCGACCAAGCCATTCACCTGCCGTCCGTGCCGAAGTCGATTGCCATCATGGGCAGCGGTGCCGTCGGCGTCGAGTTCGCGTCGATCTTCAAGAGCTACGGCAGCGAAGTGACCGTGATCGAATTGCTGCCGCGGCTGGTGCCGGGTGAAGACGAGGCCGTCTCAGCAGAACTCGAGCGCACGTTCAAGAAACGCGGCATCAAGGTGATGACCGGCACCAAGGTCACCTCGGCCAGGTTGGGCGCCAGGGGCGTTGACCTCGACGTGCTGGGCGCTGACGCCAAGTCACAGCAGCTGAGCTACGACCTGCTGCTGGTCGCCACGGGCCGTGGTCCGGTGACCGAAGGCTTGGGCGCCGAGGCCGTCGGCCTGACGCTCGCTCGCGGCTACGTGGTCGTCGATTCGCTGTTCAAGACCAACGTGCCAGGCATCTCGGCGATTGGCGACGTGATCACGATGGGCGGCCCGCACTACCAGCTCGCGCATGTCTCGTCGATGGAAGGCATTCTGCTCGCGGAGCGGATTGCCGGCCACGCCGTGCAGCCGATCAACTACGACCACGTACCGCGCTGCACCTACACCGAGCCGGAGATTGGCAGCGTCGGGCTGACCGAGGCCCAGGCCAAGGAACAGGGCCACGAGGTCTGCATCGGCACGTTCCCGTTCCGCGCCCTGGCGCGCGCCCGCATGGCCGGTGACACCGACGGCTTCGTGAAGATTGTCGCCGACAAGAAGTACGACGAGATCCTGGGCGTGCACATCATCGGTCCGCGCGCGACCGAGCTCATCGCCGAAGCGGTGATGGCCCTGCGCATGGAAGTGACTGTTGAAGAGTTGATCAAGACCATTCACGCGCACCCGACCATGTCGGAAGCGGTGGGTGAAGCCGCGCACGCCGCGCACGGCGCCGCGATTCATCTTTAAGAGGCTTGAGACACATTTATGTCCACACCAGTTGTCATGCCGCAGATGGGCGAGTCGATTGCCGAAGGCACCATCGTTCGCTGGATCAAGAAGGTCGGCGAGGCCGTCGATCGCGACGAACCGCTGTTCGAGATCTCCACCGACAAGGTGGACGCCGAGATTCCGTCGCCCGCCGCCGGCGTGTTGATGGACATTGCAGTGAAGGAAGGCGAGACGGTTCCGGTCAACAGCGTGGTGGCCACTATTGGCGCCGCGGGGGAAAAACTAGAAGCCGCACCGGCCGCGCCCGCCGCAGTTGCGGCACCCGCCGCACCTGATGCACCTGATGCACTCGAGACCAGCGACGATCGCCAGAAGTCGTCACCACTGGTCCGTCGCATTGCGAAGGAACACAACCTCGACATTGGCCGCATCCAGGGTTCAGGCATTGGCGGCCGCGTCACCAAGCAGGACATCCTGACTTTTATCGAGAGTGGCAGCGCCCCGTCCTTCGACTCCCCGGCCACTCGCGTTGTGAGTGACCGGCTCGCACAGGACAGGACCGAACCAATAACTCGGGGTCTGGTTGATCGAGTCGTTCCAATGTCGGTCATGCGCAAGAAGATCGCCGAGCACATGGTGGTCAGCAAGCGCACCTCGGCGCATGTCTACTCGGTGTTCGAGGTGAACTACTCGCGCGTCGACCAGATTCGCAAGGCGAAGAAGGACGCCTACGAGCGCGCGGGTGCCAGGCTGACCTTCACCTCGTTCATCGCCAAGGTGGTGGTTGATTGCCTGCGCCAGCACCGGGTGATCAACGCGTCGCTCGACGGCGACAACATCATCTACCGCCACGACATCAACCTCGGCATCGCCGTGGCCCTCGACCACGGCCTGATTGTGCCGGTGGTCAAAGGCGCTGGTGAGAAGAACACGCTGGGCCTGTCAAAGGCCATCCAGGACATTGCCGATCGCGCGCGCGCCAAGAAGCTGGACCCTGAAGAAGTGCACGGTGGCACTTTCACCATCACCAACCCGGGAAACTTCGGCGCGCAGTTCGGCCTGCCCATCATCAACCAGCCGCAGGTGGCCATTCTCGGCGTCGGCACGATCGAGAAGCGTCCGGTCGTCGTCGACGATGCGATTGGTATTCGGCTGATGGGGTTCCTGACGCTTGGCTATGACCACCGCCTGGTCGATGGCGCGGTCGCCGATCAGTTCATGTCCGACGTCAAGCAGGGCATCGAGAACTTCGACCCGGCGCAGGCCTGAGGTGATTGACGTTCGCAGGCTCGGGTTCGTCTCGTACGCAGAGGGGCTCGAGCTGCAACGCGCGCTGGTCGACGACCGCAAGGCCGGCCGCATTCCCAACACGCTGCTCCTGCTGCAACATCTCCACGTCCTCACCATCGGCGTTAAGAAAGACGGCCGGCAACACATTCTGGCGCCGGCCGAGGTGCTGGCTGAGCGCGGTGTCGAGGTGTTCGAAACCGGGCGCGGTGGTGACGTCACCTACCATGGCCCCGGCCAGCTGGTTGGCTATCCCATTCTCAACCTCGACCCGGATCGCCGTGATGTGCACAAGTACGTCCGCGACTTGGAAGAGGTGATGATACGCGTCTGTGCCGAGTATGGCTTGGCCGCGGATCGGGTGAAGGGGATGAGCGGCGCCTGGGTTGGCGACGCGAAGATTGGCGCGATCGGCGTACGGATCTCCCGATGGGTCACGAGCCACGGCGTTGCGTTCAACGTCACCACCGACCTCGACTTCTTCAACCTGATCGTTCCCTGCGGGATTGCCGACAAGGCTGTCACCTCATTGTCCTTGCAGCTGGGCCGGCCGGTCGCCATGGCCGAGGTCGAAGAAGCGTTTATCCGCCATTTTACCGGCGTTTTCGAACACTCGCCCGGCTGACTCCGGCTCGGGAATAAGTTTGGCAGGGGTGGGGTTCTAATACACAAAATGAAAGACCAAGTTGAAATCGAACTACTGCAACGGCTGCGCCGACAAGACGAAAGCGCGTTGGCCGATTTGTCCTCCCTTTACGGCGCGCGGATGTTTCAGCTCGCCTTCCGTTACGTCAAGAACCGCGAGGACGCCGAAGAAGTGGTGCAGGACGTCCTGCTGAAGGTCTTCCGCAAGATTGACGCGTTTCGTGGCGATTCGGCGCTGTCGTCATGGATCTACCGCATCACGTTCAACACCGCCATGTCGCGGTTGCGACACACCCGCGCGGCGCGAATGGCTGAAGTGCCTGAGTTGCCAATGACCGGTGGTGGTGCAGATGACTCGGCACCACGTGCTCACGAGCGGGCCGATTGGTCGGACCTGGCCGACGAGCTACTGCTGCGCCGCCAGATGCGCGACCGTCTCTCCGAGGCCGTGGACGGCCTGCCCGCGATCTATCGCGAGCCGGTGATCCTGCGCGACATCAAGGGCCTGACGACCGAGGAGGCGAGCCTGCGGCTGCGGGTGAAGGATCAAACCCTGAAGTCGCGGCTGCACCGTGGGCGCCTGCTGCTGCGTGATCGTCTGGCAGACTTTGCTGGCGGCCTGTCGATGCACCGACCGACCGAGGCGTTCTAACGGAGCGATGTCTCGTAGCGGACGCGGTCGCGTGACGACAGCGCAGGCGCGATGATCGCTGCGATGCCCGAAGGCTGCAGCCGGACCGGCATGATCGCCGAGCGCCCGGGCGTGCCTTCGTCCCGGGTGACGGCAACGATGGCCATGTGCAGGCGTCGACCGCGCGTCAACGCCGTGCTTATCATCCGCGTGGCAGCCGACGCCAACGCGTATGGGCCGGGTGGCCACAGGCGCGCGACCCGCGCGTCAAGCCTCGCCAACTGCGCGGCCGACAACACCTTGGGAACTGATCGTCCGCCGATCGCCGCCTCGTCCCATGGCACGATTACCTGCAGTGGTGGACGACCGAGCACCGACAGCGAAATATCCGATGGCGCCGCATTCACTTCAAGAGCGGTGAGCGCCGTCACGGCCGACCGCAGCGCTTCGGCCGCTGTGCCGAACAGCCGCGTGCGGGCGATCCCGGCTTCATTGACGCCGCGCTCGATCAGCCCACCCTGCGCCGATCCCGCGCACAAGAAGGGTGCGACCTGGTTCAGGCCGGTCACCCGCTTCAACAACGCCAGGCCGGCTTCGTCCTGCCAGTCACCACCGGGCTGACCGGCGCGGTCGGCGACGACGACCAGGGTGGCCCCAACCACGGCCGCGACATCACTCGTGCCCGACAGGGTCGTGTGAGACCCATCCACCGGTCCTGCTTGCGCGACATCGAGCGCCTTGCCGGCCGCGACGGTGCCGAGGTCGTCGACCAGGACGAGGCGCGACACCAGGTCGGTGGCGGCCAGTTGGCGCGCCAGCGCCCCGCCGATTTCGCCGGCCCCGAGAATTACGATCGTCGACACGCGGACTATTCTATAGGCATGGCACGGGTCACCCTGATTACCGGCAGTACACGAGGCATTGGCTACGCCCTGGCAGACGCGCTGCTGCGGGCCGGGGAGCAGGTGGTCATCACGGGTACCTCCATCGATGGCGTGATGCGCGCTGAACACGCCCTGGCGACCGCGTGCGGCGATCCGGGCCGGGTCGAGGGCGTGGTCTGTGACGTGCGTGATTCGGCGTCGGTGGAGCTGGCCGTGCAGACGGCGGCCGCCCGCTTCGGCGGCCTCGACGTCCTGGTCAACAACGCCGGTGTCGGTGTCGGCGGGCTGATTTCGGAGATGCCGCACGACGAATGGAACCGCATCATCGGCACCAACCTCACCGGCGTCTTCAACTGCTGCAAAGCGGTGATTCCGTTCCTGAAGCAGCGCGGCGCGGGCTGGATCGTCAACGTCAGCAGCCTTGCCAGCAAGAACCCGTTCATTGGCGGCGCCGCCTACTGCGCGTCGAAGGCCGGCCTCAACGCGTTCAGCGAGGCGCTGATGCAGGAGCTGCGCCACGACCACATCCGCGTGACCGACATTCTGCCGGGCTCGGTCGCGACTGAATTTAGCGGACGGGAGAGCAGCCTTGGTGCGGACTGGAAGCTGCTGCCGGAAGACGTCGCGCAGGCGATTGTCGAGGTGCTGAACCACCCGCCGCGCAGCCTGCCGAGCCGCGTCGAAATCAGACCCGCACGGCCGCAGAAGAGCTGAGTGATCGCCAACCGCTACGAACCACTCGAACTGGTGCCGGCGGGTGCCGCCGTGAAGGCCCGCGACCTGCAAACGGCGCCGACCGTGATGCTGAGTGGTTAGCTGATGGTGAACAGCCACTTCGGCAGGTCGACGTTGCCGCCGGTGACCATCGCGACGACGCGCTGACCCGGAGCCGAGGCCTTGCCGACCATGATCGCCGCGGTCGCGGCGACGCCGGCGCCTTCGACAATCAATCGCTCCTCGTTGGCCAGGCCCTTCATGGCGCGAGCCAGGTCGTCCTCGCTGACCGTCACCACGTAGTCCACCACCTGCTTCACCAGCGGAAACGTGATGGTGCCGGGTTCGAGGTTACCAGTTAGGCCATCGGCGAGCGACGGCCGGGGCGTGATCGCGGTGATGCGCCCGGCCTCGAGACTGAGCGTGAAGGGTGCCGAGGCTTCCACCTCGACGCCGACAATCGTGACGTGAGGCGCGGTGGCCTTGACCGCCAGGCCCACGCCGCTGGCGAGACCGCCCCCTCCCAGTGGAACCACCATCACATCGAACACCGGCATCGTCTCGACGATCTCGAGGCCAATCGTGCCGGCGCCGGCAATGACATCGGGGTGGTTGTAGGGCGAGATATAGACGCCGCCGTCGGCCGCGGCATATTCCTTCGCCTGCTTTTCGGCGCTGTCGTAGTCGTCGCATTCGCCATGCAGCACGGCGCCGTGGCGGCGAATGGCGTTCTTTTTGGCCTCGGGTGCACTGGCGGGCGTGAACACCGTGCAGGCCAGGCCAAGCCGCTCGGCGGCCAGGGCCAGCGCGCGGCCGTGGTTGCCCGCCGATGCCGTCACCAGTTGTGGTGAGGTGTCTGCGCCGCCGGGCTCCATCAGCCGCAGTGCCGCGTTCAGAGCCCCGCGAATCTTGAACGAGCTGGTGAGGTTGAGCGACTCCAGCTTCAGGAACACGTCGCCATCGGCAATCGATGACAGCCAGTGTGATGGCAGGAGGGGCGTAGCTTGCAGATGCGGCGCGAGGCGCCGCTTCGCTTCGTAGATATCGAGTGCGGTCGGCAGTATCATGAACCCTGCAGCAACCGTGGCAACTGCGTGACGAAGGCCGAGCGCGCCAGCACCTGGTCGACGCCGGCCCGCCGCGCCTCGGCAATGAGGTCGGCCTGGACGTGTGACACGAAGCCGACTGTCGGCACGGCGGCGAGGGCCGCGTCGGCCTTGAGCGCGGCGACCGCCTCGAGCGGCCGCACCTTGACGCTGTTGAGGTCCAGGATGATCAGTCGTGGCGCCTTGGTGCGAACGGCTTCGACAATGGCCTCGGGTGACCGCGCGAACGCGATCTCGACGCCCACGGCCTTGGCGGCACTTGAAATGCGCGAGGCAAACATCAGGTCGTCCACCGCCACAATCACCACCCTAGTATCCTAGTTCAATGATTCTGGCGGCGGCAGCGGAAGGGCCCTTTCAAAAGAACGGCTACGTGCTGGGGTGCGAGCGCACCCACGCGGCCGTCTACATCGATCCCGGTGATGAAGTAGAGCAACTGCTTGGGTTCATCGCCGAGCGCAGATTACACGTCAGCCACATTCTGCTGACGCACGCGCATGTCGATCACGTCTCGGGGGTCGCCGAGGCGAAGCGGCGACTTCAGGTGCCGATCTATTTGCACAGGGATGATCAGGCGTTATACGACAACGCGGCTCGGCAGGGGGCGATGTTCGGCATTGAGGTCGAGCAACCGCCGCCGGTCGATCGCTACTACGACGAGCCGGGGGCCATCACCTTTGGCGACTACCGGGTCGCGGTTTATCACACGCCGGGTCACGCGCCTGGCGGCGTTTGCCTGGCGGTCACGAAGAACGGCGACGCCGGCGCGCCGGCGTTGTTTGCCGGCGACAACCTGTTTGCCGGCTCGATCGGCCGCACCGACCTGCCGGGCGGTGACTACGACGTACTGATGAAGGCGATTACCGACGTGCTGTTCGCCTTTCCGGATGAATCAATCGTCTACTCCGGGCACGGGCCAGAGACGACGATTGGCCGCGAGCGGCGGTCGAACCCGTTCGTGTTGGAGTACCTGGCAAATAAGAGGCCGGGGGCTTGAGCCTCAAGCCTCATTGACCACGAACTCGATCCGGCCCACCGTCACCTTGTCGCCATCGCTCAGTACTGTTTTCGGCACTTTCGTGCCGTTCACGAACGTGCCGTTGGTGCTGTCGAGATCCTCGAGCAGCAACTCATTCGCGTCGCTGAGGGTCAGCCGGCAATGCACGCGCGACACCAGTGCCGCATCGACCACGAAGTCGACGCCAGGCGCGCGGCCAATGGTCTTCAGGCTGCCCGGCAGCATGCGAAAGACGAGATCGGCGTCCGCAGGATCAATCGATTGAAGTGTCCACATAGTTGATTCGGTTCCTCAAAATAGCCAGGAGCCTCACTCAAGTGTAAGAGATAACGACCGGCTCGACGCGCTAGAATGCCGCCTTGGACCTTGGATGTGGATTGACCTACTGAAGCTGACAGCACCATGAGCCAGCACCGCGTTGTGCGGACGCTCGTTTACACCCATCGCTGGCTCGGCATCGCCCTCAGCATCCTGTTCGTGGTCTGGTTCGCCTCTGGCGTGGTGATGATCTACGCGCGGATGCCGGAGCTGACGGCGGCTGAGCGCCTGGTGCGGCTCGCGCCGATCGACGTCGCGGCCGTTCGGATCGAACCCGGCGCGGTCGCCGACGAAGCGTCCCGCTTCACCATCACCACCTTTGACGGCCGTCCGGTCTATCGGGTGACCTCGCCGGACACGTCGCAGACCATCTTCGCCGACACCGGTGAGCAACTCGCGCCGCTGACCGGCGACCGCGCCGTCGAAGTCGCGCGCCGCTTCGCCGGTAACGCTGCGGTTCACCACGAGGCCCGCCTCGAAGACGCCGATCAGTGGACCTTCGGCGTGCGCGGCCAGATGCCCATGCATCGCGTGGCCGTAGACGATGCCGAGGGTACGCGGCTCTACGTCGCTGAACTTAGCGGCGAAGTCGTCATGAGAACAACGACAAGTGGCCGGACGTGGGGCTATCTCGGCGCGGTCTTCCATTGGCTCTACTTCACGCCGTTGCGGCGTGAGGCGGCGTTATGGAACAGCACAATCGTGTGGACGTCGCTGGCCGGCACGGTCATGGCGCTGGCCGGGTTGGTGTGGGGCCTGTGGCGGCTCTCGCCGCGCCGGCCGTACCGGCTCAAGGGGCAGCTGTCGCGCACCCCCTATGCCGGCCTCGTAAAATGGCACCACTACGCGGGACTGATCTTCGGCCTCACCACCATCACGTGGGTCTTCAGCGGACTGCTCTCGATGGATCCGTGGGATTGGCATCCGAGCACCGCGCCGACGCGCGCCCAGCGCGAGGCCGTGTCGCAGGGCCCGCTGCATCCGGCTGAGGTCTCGATGACTCATCTCCAGAAGGGGCTCGCGGCATTTGGCCATGCCACGCCCAGGGAGATCGACATCATCCGCTTTCGCGGACACCACTACCTGAGGGCCAACGCCGGCCTGGTGGCGCTTGATGTCACGGCGCAGGGCCCTGACGAGATGTTTCATGCCGATGCCATTCTGGCGGCGGCCGGCGAGGCCATGCCCGGCGTGCCAATCCAGGGTGTCTACTGGATGACGGAGTACGACCCGTACTACTACAGCCGCAACGGCCAACTGAACCTGCCGGTGTTGCGCGTGCGCTTCGCCGACCCGCAGCGGACCTGGCTCTATCTCGATCCCAGGCACGGCGTGATCGCGCGGAAGGAAGAACGATGGACCCGCGTCAATCGCTGGCTGTATCACGGGCTGCACAGCCTCGACTTCCCGTTCCTGTACTATCGCCGTCCGCTGTGGGACCTCGTCTTGATTGTGCTCAGCCTCGGCGGCCTCGTCCTGAGCGTGACCACCATGTGGGCCGCGTATCGACGATTGCGGCGAGGGGTTCGGACGATCACAAGGTCCGCCTAAAAGCGGACGCCACATCATCCTCTGGGCTTTTGTCCGTAGCCGGGCCGGTAATGCTTGTGGCACGACGTGCACGACTCCATCAGCTGGTCGCTGAGCGCGACGATGCCGTCCACGTTCCTGGTCTTGACGGCTTTCACCGCCGCGGCGCCGGCCTCGAGCATCAGCTTGGCGTCGGCCAGCCACTGTTTCTGATCGCGAGCCCGTCCAGGCAGCATCAGCAGGTTGGCCGATTCGGCGACCATCAGCGCCTGGCCTTCAAGCGTCGTCCATTCGGCGTCGGAGGTTGGGGTCCGCGACTCGATGTAGAACAGCGCATCTGACGCAGGATAGATGATCTTCACCATCAGGTCGCTCATGCTGCCGACGTTGCGGATTGGCGGCTGCTCGGGCGCGAGCTGTTTGGGCGAGGCCGGTGCCGGGGCCTGCGCCAGTGCTGTCACGCCGGCCAACAGGACGAGAGCGAAGGTCTTCATGCGGCCGAAGTTTAACACCGCCCGAAATGCATTAACATCCGCGTTGAAACGGAGGCTCACGTGATTCGACGGTCAATCTTCGCCCTCGTCCTGTTCGGCAGCCTGGCGGCAATCGCTCCCCTTGGCGCGCAAGCGCCGGCGGCCCCGCCCGTCGCGCCCGCCACGGTGACCTCCAACGACTACACCGACGACAAGACCTGGCTGTGCCGGCCGGGCCGCAAGGGCGACGCTTGCGACATCGACCTCACTACGACGGTGGTAGCAGCCGATGGCACGATGACCCGCGAAGCGTGGTTCGCCGATCCCAAAGCGCCGATCGATTGCTTCTACGTCTATCCGACGATTTCCACCGATCCCACCGATAACAGCGACATGACCGCCGATCCGGCGGAGCTCAACGTGGTCGCGCAGCAGTTCGCTCGCTTCGCATCGAAGTGCCGCCCGTTTGCCCCGCTCTACCGGCAGCTCACCCTGGCCGGTCTGCGCAAGCGCATGGCCAGCGGTGCCTTCTCGTTCGAGAGTGGTGTGCAGTTCGACGACGTGCGGAATGCGTGGCGCGCGTACTTGAAGCGCGACAATCAGGGCCGCGGTGTGGTGCTGGTCAGCCACTCGCAAGGCTCGTTCATCCTGATGGAGCTGTTGCGCCAGGAGATTGAGGGCAGGCCGATTCAGAAGCAGATCGTCTCGGCGCTGATCATCGGCGCCACCCTCGAGGCGCCCACCGGCAAGGACGTTGGCGGCGCGCTCAAGGTGATGCCGCTGTGCCGCCAGCCTGGGCAAATCGGCTGCGTCGTGAACTTCTCGGCGTTCCGCTCCGACGTGCTGCCGCCGGCCAACACGCGCTTTGGCAAGGCCGCCGGGGCCGGCATGTCCGGCTCGTGTACCAACCCGGTCACGCTTGGCGCCGGCAGCGCGCCGCTGCACGCCTACCTGGCAGCGTCAGGCCGCACCATCACCGGTCCCTCAGCCGTCAAGCCGTGGGTGACCGACAAGACCGTCGACACGCCGTGGGTCAGCGTCCCGGGCCTGCTCACTGCGAAATGCGCCTCCAACGAGCACGCTACCTACCTCGAGGTGACCGTCAACGCCGATCCGGCCGACCCCCGCGTCGACGACATCGTCGGCGACCTCGGGATGCGCGCCAAGCCGCTGGCCGACTGGGGCCTGCATCTGGTTGATGTCAACCTGGTGATGGGCAACCTGCTTGACCTGGTCAGTCAGCAGACCAAGACGTATCTCGCGCGCCGCTGACACCGATGACGCCGACGACGCGGCTTGGCTCAGGGTGCCCGGCGGGGCGCGAACACGGCCAGGCTGGTCGCGACCTCGCGACCAGCCGGATTATCAGACGAAGTGTTCACGAGGGTGACTTCGCCGGTCACCGGATCGGCGAGGGCCATCGACGTTGAGCCGCCGCCATCCAGGTTAAGCGCGTCCCACACTCCGTACTGATCGCTCAACACCCGGCCGACTTCATCCAGTCGCATGCCCTCGCTGCCGCCACGAACATCGGCGGTGAACAGCGTGAGGGTGCGCCGATCGCGCGACAGGCCGATGGCCGTGCGCGCCGTGGCCACCTCGCTCCACGCCACGGCGTTCGAGTAGTCGTTGGGACCGCCCGGTTCAAGTAGTGCCACCGGATGCGCCGCGTCGCGATACTGCGGAACCGTCACGACCCCGTTCGTGACGATCTGGGCCGAGCCCGCCACCACGTTCCACAGCGTCACCGGCTCGAGTACCCGGCGTCCATCGGGCTGCGCCGGATCCCAATGCACGAGCGACGCGCGATTCTCGCGATCAATGTTGAGGGCTGGCGCGTTGGCGACGAGCGCATAGCGTTGTGCCGGCGACTCGAACGCCGAGTAGACCCGGCCTTCAGACGCGGCCAGGCCGATGACCCAGGCCGTACGTTCGGTCGATGGAAAGGGCAGGAAGAAGTGGCCGTTGATGGCCACCTGCGCGCGCTCCAGAGTGGCAAACGCCAGCGTTGACTGCCGCATCGCTTCCCGGTCCCCGGCGGGTGGTGAGACCTTGAACCGGAGGCCCGGCGTGGCCAGGTCGATCTGCGCGATGTGCAGGTGGATGCGCCGCGGGGCGTCGAGCCAGCGGTCGATGTAGGTCACGCCCGCGTACGGCTGCGAGACCTGGACCTGCGCGGCCGGCTGTGACCACACCACGACGGTCGCAGCCAACACGACGAGGCAGAGCGTCCTTGTGCTAGATTGCCGCCATGACGATGCGAAACAAGGTGGCGGTTGGCTTGACACTGGTGTCCCTCGGTCTCCTGATCCCCGGGTTGCAGCAGCCGGCGCTGACCATTGTCGCGTCGATCCCGATCTTCAACAAGCCCACCGAGATCTTCCGCCAGACGCAGAACGTATTGCAGGCGGTGAAAAGCCTTTACGAAACCGGCAACTACTTTGTTGCCGGCCTGATCCTGCTGTTCAGCATCATCGTGCCGTTCATCAAGGCGGCGCTGCTGGGCGTGATCCTGTCCATCAAGGCACCCGGGCCCAAGTACCGGATGTACCTGTTCGTGCGATCGATCAGCAAGTGGGCCATGGCCGACGTCTTTGCGGTCGGCGTCTTCATCGCGTTCATGGCCTCAAAAGCCATCGACAATCTCGATGCCGTGATCGGCACCGGCTTCTACTACTTCGTCGGCTACTGCCTGGTCTCGAACGTGGCCTTCCAGTTTCTGGAGGTGCCGGCACCAGATGCCGCACCGACAACGGTGACCTTCCCTGTCAAGAACTAGCCTCGGTGTCCGCTGTGGCTATTTCGGTTCGTAGTACTTCTTGTACATGCCTCGACGAAACAGGAACCCGCCGAGCGGCCCGCCCCAATCGAGCACGTAGTGCATGAAGCCCAGGTCCATCAGCTCGATCAGGTTGCCGTCACAGTCTTTCGCGAAGAAGAAGGTGTGCCCGCGTGGTGACTTCTCGGGCTTGGACAGGCACTCGACGCCCTTGCTGATTAAGTAGTCGTACCACTTCTGCGTGTTGCGCACGTTGAGGCTGAAGTGGGTGAGGCCGACGCGGTGCCACGGACCCTGCACCAGCGCCTGCTGCGGCTGAAACTCGAAAATCTCGAGCACGGCGCCACCCGGCACGCGGATCCAGCCGATCTTGCAGCTGGGGGCTTGTGCGTCCACTCCGAAGAAGCTGCGCACGCGATTCGACGGCGTGTCGGAGACGCCGACCAGCGGGCAGCCAAAGACATCCCAGTAAAAGCGGACGAAGGTGTTGAAGTCTCTGACCGTGATGCCGACGTGGCTGAACGAGCGCGCTCTCATGAGCGCTATTGTCGCTCAGATATGATGCGCGGATGATGTATCGCGCATTCATTCTTCGCGCCACGATCGCGCTCATCCTTGGTGCGGCCATGGCATGCGGGTCCGCGCCCGTGACACCGGTGCCCGCGCCGGTTGCAACGATCGACGTCGACCTGCTGGACGTGACGGTCGCGCAGTTGCACCGCTTCTACGCCGACAAGAAATACACCGTCACGCAGGTGGTGCAGTGGCATCTCGATCGCATCGATCGCTACAACGGCGTCTACGGGCCGATTGAGACAGTGTTTCGCGACGCGGCTCTCGCCGAGGCGCGGCGCCAGGACGCCGATGCCGCAACGGCCAACCACGGGCTGTTATGGGGCGTGCCGATCGTGATTAAGGCCAACACCTCGATCAAGGGGCAAGTCACGTCGGCCGGATGGGAAGGCTTCACTCGCGCGGGCCACGAACTGATCGCCCCGCAGGACGCCACCATCGTCGCCAAATTCAAGGTCGCCGGCGCCATCATCGTCGGGCACACCAACCTGCCCGACCTGGCCAACAGCGACACCAATCGCAGCAGTTCGTTCGGCCGGACGGGCAATGCCTACGACGTGCGCTTCTCGCCTGGTGGATCGTCGGGCGGCACGGTGACGGCCGTGGCTGCGAACATGGCGGTGCTCGGCAACGGCACTGACACGGGGAACTCCATCCGCATGCCGGCGGCGACCAGCGCGCTGGTCGGCGTATTCCCGACACGCGGGTTGATCAGCATCGCCGGCATCGCGCCGCTCGACTGGCTGCTCGACAACACCGGTCCCATTGCGCGCAATGCTGCCGACGCGGCGATCGCGCTGTCGGTGATGACGGGAGTGGATCCGCTCGACGCGGCCACCACGCAAACGCCTGCCGCGAAGCCACCAGGGCCGTACGAACCGTTCCTGAAGGCCGATGCCCTGAAGGGCAAGCGCTTCGGTGTGCCGGCGTTCATCCTGGCCGGCGAAGGCGTGCCGTTCCATGGCATCCCGGCAAGGGTGCCCGAGGCTGCGGCCGAGAAATATCGCGTCGGGGCCACGATGCTGCTCAGGCCCGCGACGCTCCAGATGTTCCTGAAGGCGGTCGAGGCACTGCGCGCGGCCGGCGCCGAGGTGGTAGTGGACCCCAGCATTCTGCCGGCGGCGTTTGCGAAGACGGCCAGCCGCGTCGCGACCTACGCCTACATGCAGGACGGCACGAATCGCTTCCTTGCGGTCTTTGGCCCGGCGGCGTATCACTCGGCCGCAGACTACTTGAAGGCCACCGGCAAGCCGCTCTTCACTTCGTCCATCGGCAGCGAGGCATCATTCAACAACATCGGCGGTGTGCGCATCGACCAACGATTGCTTGACGCTGATCCCGATGCCGAGCGCAATTACCACGCGCCGAAGCGGGCGACGTTGGCGGCATATCTCGAGACCATGGATCGTCTGAAGCTGGACGGCTATGTCTATCCCGCTATCCAGATGCCGCCGCCTGACGAGACGCTGGCGCAAGATGGCGCCTTGAGCGGCGGACCGCACTCGAACACCAGTTGGGTCAACATGATCGGAGTGCCGGCCGTGGTCGTGCCGGCGGGCTTCTACGAGACCGGCTTGCCGTTCGGGTTGGAGTTCTCGGCGCGGCCGTGGACGGACGGCGATCTGCTGGCCATCGCATACGCATGGGAGCAGGCGACGAAGCTGCGCAAGCCGCCCACGCTAGCGGAGCAGGGCCTGCTCCCCACCACCCCCGCCCGCCCGGCCCGATAGAGGATCGTGAATCGGCGTCAAATCGGCGGCTGTCAGAGGATCGTGAGTCTGAACAGAATCTGCGGCTGTGAAACGCGCCGGCCTACAGGTGAGTCGAGCGGATGTGATCGGCCGCCCGCAAGGCCTGCGCCACGATCGTCAAGCCCGGATTGACCGCCGCGGACGAAGGGAAGAACGACGCGTCCACCACGAACAGGTTCTCGATGTCATGGGTGCGGCAATACGGGTCCAGCACCGACTCTCGTGGATCGGTGCCAAACACCAGCGTGCCGCACTGGTGCGTAGTGTTCTTCGATTTGTGGGAGTGAGTGACGACCATCCAGAAGCCGAGCTTGCGGAGCATGCGCTTGGTCTCGCGGACCAGTCGTTTGTGCGCGCGCAAGTTGTTCGGCTGGTAGTGCAGGCGGATGCCGCCGTTGGCCTCGACCGTGACCCGATTCTCGACCCGCGGCAGGTCTTCGGTCATCGCCAACCAGTCCACGCCGCGAGCCGACCACGCTTCGAAGGCCCGCACCGGGAACATCGGCGCCACCGTTTGCGCCATCACGCCGTGCGTGCGGCCCTGAGACTGGATTTGTCCCAGCGGGAACGGACTGTTCGGGCCCTTGAAGTAGAAGTCGTTGATGGCGACCGTCTTCTGGAACACGGTGTCGTTCACGCGGAAGGGGTGGAAGCCCTGCATCATGGTGGCCAGGTGCGCCATGTAGCGCTTGCCGACCAGGCCCGACGAGTTAGCGACGCCGCCGGGATACTGGTCGTTGGCCGACCGCAGCAGCAGCGCCGCTGAATTCACGGCACCGCACGACACAATCACGAGCGGAGCCGAGACGCGCATGGTCTCGCCGGCTCGCTCGACCTCCACCGCTTCAATACGCTTGCCGCTCGCGTCGGTGAACAGGCGGTGCGCCCTCGCGTTGGTCCACAGCGTGACGTTCGCGTGCTTGGTCGCCGGGCCGAGGCCACACACCTCGGCGTCGCTCTTCGCGTGAATCTTGCACGGGAACGAATTGCAGGTGTTGCACAGGATGCAGTTGGGCTGCAGGCCCAGCGGCAACGCCGACGGATGCAGGCCCTGCTGTGTCAGCCGCGTGACGATGTCGCTCACCACGCGCGCGTGTGGCACGGGTGGATACGGATACGGTCCCCGCGGCCCCTCAGTCGGATCGACGCCCGCCTCACCGTGGACGCCGTACAGCTGTTCGGCGCGCTCGTAGTACGGCGCCAGCGTCGCGTAGTCGATCGGCCACGCCGGCGAGACACCGTCCTCGTGCTGGACGACCCCGAAGTCTTCTGGACGCAGGCGATACATCACCGTGCCCCAGAACTTGGTATTGCCGCCGACGCAGTAGTGGGTGTACGGCCGGAACGGGATGCCGCCCTCGTCGAGCCACGTCTCGGTGGTGCGGTAGCGCAACTGCTTCCACACCGCCTCGGCGCTCCAGTTCTGGTCCTCCTGCGGAATGAAGTCGCCGCGCTCGATGACGAGAATCTTCGCGCCGGTGTCAGCCAAGGCGCGCGCCATGGTGCCGCCGCCCGCGCCACTCCCGACGATGATGATGTCGAAGGAGGTGTTCACTGCCGGGGTCCGGGGTCCGGGGTCCGGGATCCGTAGATTTGATCCATCAAGCGTTGATCTTCCATGGCGCGCTCGAGGCTCATCTCGGGAACGGTGCCGTTGACAATCGACTGGCGGAAGTCGCGATACATCGCCTGGTAGCCGCGCATGTCGCGGAAGCCGGGGAAGATGAGGCGCGGCCAGCCTTGGCCGCGGGCCAGCAGCACAACGCCGTTCGATTCAAAAGTGATCACACCTTTACGGCCGAACAGCTTCGACAGCCGCAGGCCTTTCAGCAGCGACGGAACCTCGCGCGAGTAATACAGCGAGCCGACGGCACCGTTGTCATAGCGAAACGCCACCATCATGCTCTTGGTGCGGCGGTCAGGGCCCTCAGGCGAGGCGGTCGGCTGAAACCCGGTGACGCTGGTGATCTTCGGCCCGAGACACCCGGCGAGGTGCAGCCAGTGGATGCCTTCTTCAAAGAACGCATCACCACCGGCCATCGATTCGTCGTTGCGCCAGTCGGCCGCGGTTTTCAGGCGCTTGACGATGCTGCTGAAGTGGCCGAAGACCATGTCGCCGATCACGCCCTCGGCGAGGAGCTGACGGAGCTTGATCGCCAGCGGCTTGTAGTGATCGTTCTCGCCAATCAACACCACCCGGCCGGCACGATCGCGGGCCGCCCTCACCACTTCGTAGTCGCCGATCGTCGGAAACGCCGGCTTCTCTACCAGCACATGCTTGCCGGCGGCGAGCGCCTGCAGCGTGAGGTTCAGGTGAAAGGCGGGCGGCACCGCGATGACCACCGCGTCGATGTTGGGGTCGGTGATGGCGGCGGCGTAGTCGCCGTAGCTACCGGTGCCGCGATACTTGCCGCAAAACTCGCTGGCCTTGACCTGGTCGCGGCTGGCGTAGCCGCAGATGATTTCGTTCCTGAAGCGCCGCAGGTTGCGGCTGTGCACCCGGGTGATGAAGCCACAGCCCAGGAAGGCGATGCGGAGGGGTGCGGGCATCGGCGACCTCCATCATACCGTGCCGAGTGGTATAACTCGCCCCATGCGACCACTCATCAACGGCGCCGTGCTCTCGCTCGTGCTTGGCGGCCACCTGCTCGCCCAGGCCTCAGCGGCTCCGGCGCCAGGATCGCCCGCGACCTACAAGTCCGCGAAGGAGCTGGCCGACGTGCTCAAAGCCGTGGCGGCTAACCCCGGCGGGATGACCTCGTCGGCGGTGTCGAACACCGACCAGTACCGCATCAACGTGGTGCATCGCGTGAAGCCGGCCGGCGCGCTCGCGCATGCCGGCAACACCGAACTGCACTACGTCATCGACGGCTCCGCGACGATCGTCACCGGTGGCACCATCGTCCGCGGCGCGCCGCTGGCGGCTGCCACCATCGAGAACGGCGTGATGCAGAAGGTCGCCAAGGGCGATGTGATCATCGTCCCCGGCAACTCGCCGCATTGGTATTCGGTCGTGGACGGCTCGGTGCCGTACCTGGAAGTCCGCTGGCTGGCGCCAGCTAAATAGCGCACCCTGCGGGATAGAATCGAACCCGTGGCCTCCCAAACCGTCTGGTCAGTCTTCGAACGCACCGTCGTGCGCTTCGGCAAGCGCGTCGCCATTGAGGTGCAACGACCCGATCGCGTCGATCGGTTCACCTACCAGCAACTCTACGAGCTGGCGGTGGCGCACGGCGCGTGGCTGGCAACGAATGGGGTGAAGCCGGGCGATCGCTGCGCCATCCTCGCGCACAACGACGCGCACTGGTGCGCGGTCTACCTGGGGATTGTTCGCGCCGGCGCAATCGCCGTCCCACTGGACACCAACTACTCGGCAAAACAGGTCGCCACCATCATCAAGGACTCCGGGTCGCGACTGCTGTTTGTCAGCGAACGGCTGCGCCCAATCGCCGCCGAGGCGCTCGACAGCGGCCTGGTTGACGGGCTGCTCGACATCGTCGACGTGCACGCCACCCCCGGCATTGGCGCCCTCGCACTCGCGGCACCCGACGTACCTGATGCACCCGCCGTGATCCTGTATACGTCGGGTACGACGTCGGATCCAAAAGGCGTGGTGCTGACGCACGCGAACCTGCTCGCCGAGCGCGACGCGGCTTTCAGTGTGGTGACGGTCACCAATCAGGACGCGCTGCTTGGCGTGTTGCCGCTGTTCCACTCACTGGCGCAGGTCGCCAACCTGCTGCTGCCGTTCGCCGTCGGCGCCCGCGTCGTCTACCTGGAGACGGTCAACTCGACCGATCTGGTCCGCGCGCTCAAGGAGCGGCAGATCACGATCTTCTGCTGCGTGCCGCAGTTCTTCTATCTAATCCACCAGCGGGTGTTCCAGCAGGTGCAGAAGTCGAGCCTGATCACGCGGCTGCTGTTCAAGACCCTGCTGGGCCTCAACTTCCGCCTGCGCCGCATGGGTCTGAACAGCGGTCCGCTGATGTTCGGCCAGGTGCACGACGTGATGGGCCGCAAGATGCGGCTGCTCGTCACCGGCGGCTCCAAGTTCGATCCGGCGATCGGCCGCGATCTGTACTCGCTGGGCTTCACCATTCTGCAGGCGTATGGCCTGACCGAGACGAGCGCGTGTGCCAGCATCAACACGCCTGACGAGGCGCACATCGATACGGTCGGCAAGCCCTTGCCCGGCGTGGCGATCAGGATCCTGCCGCCGGAGCCGGGTGCGCAGGATGGTGAGATCGCGGTTCGCGGCCCGATCGTGATGGCGGGCTACTACAACCGCCCCGATGTCACCGCGCAGGTGATGCAGGACGGCTGGTTCCTGACCGGCGACCTCGGCCGCATGGACGCCGAAGGCCGGCTGCAGATCACCGGCCGCAAGAAAGAGATGATCGTGCTCGCGTCGGGCAAGAACATCTATCCCGAAGAAATCGAGGCGCACTACCGGCAGACACCGTACGTGAAAGAGATTTGCGTGATGGGATTGGCCGAGCCCGGCCGCCCCAGCACCGAGCGGTTGTTCGCGGTCGTCGTGCCCAACATGGAACTCATGCGCGAGCGGAAGATCGTCAACGCCGGCGACATCCTGCGGTTCGAGATCGAGGGGCTGGCGGTCGGCTTGCCGGCCCATAAGCGTGTGCTCGGCTACGACATCTGGTTCGAGCCGCTGCCGCGCACGACCACCCAGAAGATCAAGCGTCACGAAGTGGCACGCCGCGTCGGCGAGAAACAGGCGGCGGCGAGCAACCTTGCGGCGCCACTGTCGCCGTCGCACCAGTCGTGGCTGGACGAGGCACACGTGTCGATCGCGGCGAGCGTCATCCAGGCGCGCCTGCGCCAGGGCATCCGCGTGCGGCCCGATGCGAATCTCGAGCTGGACCTTGGCCTCGACTCGATGGAGCGCGTGGAGCTGCTGACCGAGCTGGAGCAGCGGTTCAGCGTCAAGGTGCCGAGGGCGGCGGCCTTCGAGATCTTCACCGTGCAGCAACTGGTGGAGGCCGTGCGGCCTGGCAGTGGCGACGACAAACCTTCAGGTTTGTCGGTCGCCGACGAGAGCTGGGCGGTCCTGTTGCGCGATCTGCCAACGGTGGCGGATCCTGTGTTGGGCGGCCTGCTGGAACGGCGGCCGTTCGCGACACCCCTCTTGTTCGTCCTGTCGAAGCTCGTGCGCCTGGCGCTCGGGCGAGTCCGGGTGACCGGTCTCGACAAGCTGCCTAAGGCCGGCGCATTCATCATCACCCCGAACCATCAGAGCTACCTGGATCCGCTGTTCGTCAGTAGCTTGTTACCGTACCGCGTCTGGCGCGAGCTGTTTTATGTGGGCGCGGTCGAGTACTTCGAAACGCCCTTCACGCGGTGGGTAGCGCGCACGGTCAACCTGGTGCCCGTGGACGCCGACTCGAACCTGGTGCCCGCCATGCAGGCCGGCGCGTTCGGTCTCACACACGGCAGAGTGCTCGTCCTGTTCCCGGAAGGGGAGCGCTCCATGGACGGCACGGTGAAGAAATTCAAGAAAGGCGCGCCGATCCTGGCGCAGCACCTGCATGTGCCGATTGTGCCGGTGGCCATCAAGGGCATCCACGAGCTGTGGCCGCGCAACCGCCCGTTCAACTGGCAGCTGATGCTGCCGTGGAGCGGCCATCGCATCACCATCGAGTTTGGTGAGCAGATGACGTGTGCCGAAGGCGAGAACTACGCTGACTCGACGACGCGGCTGCGCCAGCAGGTGAGCGAGATGTGGACTCGAACCACTTAGACCCCGATGTCACGGTCGCGGACGCCGATCAGGTAAAGAATTCCGTCGAGGCCGATCGCGGAAATCGACTGGTTCGCACTCGAGCGAACCAGGGGCTTGGCGCGGAACGCGATGCCCAGGCCCGCCAGTCTCAGCATCGGCAAGTCGTTGGCACCGTCGCCAACGGCAATGCACTGTTCCAGGCTCAGTCCTTCGCGGGCGGCAATCACCTGCAGCAGCTCGGCCTTGCGGGCACCATCAACGATCGGCGGCAACACCTCGCCGGTCACCACGCCGTCGCGAACATCCAGTGTGTTGGCGTGTAGGTGGTCGATGCCCAGCCGCTGCTGCAGCACGCTGCCGAAGAACGTGAAGCCGCCCGACAAGATGGCGGTCTTGTAGCTGAGTCGCCGCAGCGTCCCAACCAGGCGCTCGGCGCCGTCGGTCAACGCCATGCGCTCGGTCACCTGCTGCAGTGCCGACTCCGGCAGTCCTTTCAACAGGCCGACGCGGCGACGGAACGAGTCCTGGAAGTCCAACTCGCCACGCATGGCGGCTTCAGTGATCTCGCGGACCTGTTCGCCGACCCCGGCTACTGCCGCCAGCTCGTCGATCACTTCACCCTGGATCAGCGTCGAGTCCATGTCGAACGCCACCAGCCGGCGATTGCGCCTGAAAATCGAGTCGTGCTGGAACGCCACGTCGACATCGCCGGCCTGCGTCAGCGTCGCCAGGCCGGTGCGTACCGTGTCTTCGTCCACCGCGGCGCCGCCCGTCAGCGCGGTCGCCGTGAACTCGACGCAGAAACGGGGACAAACCTGAAGATGGGTCCCCACGCCGTTATCGACCGTTAGCGGCACGCGCGACGACAAGCGGTCGATGCGATCGATGTTGAGGCCGGCCGCCGCCAGAATCCCCGACACTTGCGCGATGTGCGAGGCGCCGATCGAGGGGCCCAGTAATGTGATGATGAACCGCCGCCGTGCCTGCGCCTTCACCCACGAGGCGTACTCCTCTGACGTCGAGGCTGAAAACTTCACCTCGACGCCGAGACGATGCGATTCGAGCAGCAGATCGGTCAGCAGCGCCGACGATCGCAACTCCTCCCGCAACTCGATCAAAATGCCGAACGCCAGGCCGTCGTGGATGACCGCCTGGCCAATGTCGAGCACACGGACGTCGTAGGCCGCGAGAATCGTGGTGAGGGCATGAGTCAAGCCGGGCCGGTCGTGACCGGTCACGCGGACCAACAGCGCGCTGGACCTGGTCAATCCTTGAGCGCCTTGGTCATGAACGCCGCGATCGCTGCGCCGATCTGGGGTGCGACCTTCGCATCGGACCCGAGCTGGGCATATTCGGTCACCTCACCGGTCTTGGCCGGCACCAGCAGGTGATTCACGCCGGGGACCTTGACGACCTCGGCGGGGGCCTCGGTTTTTCTCGCCTTCGCCAACGCAAACAGCTGGTCAGCATGGTACGGCTTGACCTGGGTGTCCAGTTCGCCCTGCACGATCAGCACCGGTTGTCGCGTGTCACGCATGGCGCGCGCTGGATCGAAGGTGAGGAAGCTGTAGAACCACGGTGTGTCGGCGATCTTGCGCGCGGCCTCGGGCAGGTCCTGCCAGCCGCGGCCGGTCATCACCGCGGCGTTGATCTTTTCCTGCAGCGCCACTTTCTCCGCGCGCTGCGCGTTGTCGACCTTCATCTGCTCGAGCAGGTGCTTCTGCTGCTCGAGCACGATGGTCGAGCCGTTGGTCGATGGTCCGGCGAGCAACGCGATCGCGCTGACCCTCCCACGCTCGCGCCCGGCGGTCAGCATGGCCACCAGCGCGCCTTCGCTGTGACCGACCAGGCCGATGCGCTCCTTGTTCACGTCCTTGCGCTTCTCGAGCCACAGCACCACCGAGCGCGCATCCTCGGCATAGTCGGCAATCGTCACCGACTCGGTGCGGCCGCCACTCTGGCCGACGCCGCGCTTGTCGTAGCGCACCACGATGAAGCCGGCGGCGACGAGGTCGCCGGCGAGTTGGCCAAACACCGGGATGCCGGCCACGGTTTCATCACGGTCGGTCGGACCCGAACCGCCAATCAGGATCAGGGCGGGCAGCAGCTCCTTCGCATTCGCCGGCTTGGTGATGGTGCCGGCCAGGTTGAAGCCAATGGCGGGGATGGTCACCGCTTCGTCGCCCGGCAATGAGAACGCTGCGGTGCGCGAGGCGGCTGAGGCAATGTCCTCGCGCGCCATCTCCAGCGTCTGCGACGGGATGCTCAGTCGCAACAAAACGCCGTTGGGTCCGGCCCACAGGTTGACGGGCAGTTCGCCTGCCGGCGGCGGATTCACGAGCAGCAGGGAGTAACGCGTCGCCGCAATGGTTCCACGGGGGGTGTCGATGCGTTCGTTGGCGACGGCGACGAGCTTGATGGTGACCTCGGCTTGTGGCGCGACGTACGCCTTGACCTCCGCGCCGGGCTTCAGGCCCTGCAGCCGAACGGTCAGCGCCGCATAGGAACCCAGAAACGAGTTGGGCAGCACGACCGCATCCGCTGACACGGGATCGGACTTCAACTGCGGCGCACCCTGGACGGAAATGATGTTGTTCGCCTTGGTCCCGTCGAAGGTCGTCTTCAGCGTGACGTCCTGCCCGCGAACGACGCCGTCAACCAGCAGAGACTTGGGCCGCCACTGCAGGTCGTACACGACCTCGGCGACGCGCGAGGTGATGTCGATGGGCGGGCCCAGCCGGCTTGAGCCGCGGACCGACCAGCCATCCGGCTCGCGCACCACCGTCACGTCTTCACGGCCGATGGGCTGGGAGCGGAAGAACACGAGGTACGAGGTGCCCGGGTCCTGGTTGGGTGGTGGCGGCGGCAATGCCACCTGGGCGGCTACGTCAGTAGCCGTGAGCAGAGCCGCGAGCACAACGCCGGTAAGATGGAAGAGGATCACACAACAGCTTAAAACATGTTTTCCCTCGACGGCTACCGGGCCCTCCGGACGGATGGTGGCGTGGTCAGGCGGACCGACCGCGCGGTGTTGTCGATTACGGGGGCCGATCGCGCCGCCTGGCTGCAGGGCCTGGTGACCAACGATGTCGCGTCCCTGGCCCCCGGTGAGACCCGCTACGCGGCCTATCTCACCCCCCAGGGGCGGATGATCACCGACCTGCACGTGACCGCGCGCGCCGACCGGCTGCTGCTCGACGTGCCGTCGTCCTTGGCCGCGTCGCTGCGCGATCGGCTCGACGGCTTGATCTTCGCCGAAGACGCGCAGGTGATCGATAACAGCGCCACCCACGACGTGTGGAGCTCCATCGGCCCCAACGACGGCGACATCACCGACGTCATCGTCGAGGCCGGACAGCCGCACGGCGTCAGCTATCCGGAGATCAACCTCGACACGTTCGAAGTCGTGCGCATCGAACGTGGCATCCCGCGGTTCCTCGCCGACATGGATACCGAGACGATTCCCCTCGAAGCCGGCATCGAAGATCGCGCCATCTCGTTCACCAAGGGCTGCTACGTCGGGCAGGAAGTGATCGTCCGGGTCACGCACCGCGGTGGTGGACGAGTGGCCAAGAAACTGGTGCGCTGGCAGGCGGTGGGTCAGCCGACGGGCGGGGACAAACCCTCAGGTTGGTCCGTCATGGGTGCGCGCATCTTCGCCGCCGATCGCGACATCGGCCGTGTCACCAGTGCCGCGTTCTCGCCCGACAGGGGCGCGGTCGTCGGCCTGGGCTACGTCCATCGCGACTTCGTGGACCCGGGTAGCGAAGTTACAGTCGTGTGGAATGATGCCCGGTCAAGGGTGACCATCCGATGATTTCAAGGCCTCGGCTCGTCCTGCTGGGTTCAGCGCTCCTGGCAGCAGTGGTAGTGGCTGTTGCTTTCGCCCACGCCCCCCTCCTTCGCCAAGGCTCCGGAGGGCAAGCCAGCCCTCGTTGCTACAAGGGCAACCTTCACACTCACACGGTCAACAGCGACGAAGGCTACCTGCGCGCAAAGGTGCTGGAATCAAACGGCCAGGTCGCGTGGATTCAGCCGGTGCCGGTCGGTGCGTCCGGACCCAGGTGAATGGGAAGGTGGCGTCGGGCTTTAGCCCGACCATTGTCGTGGCTGCGGTCATCGAACGTGCCGACGCCTTCCTCGTGACGCTGCGGGCCGCGGGAACTCACCTCGCGGATCACTGGGAATTTCCCGGCGGTAAGGTCCACCATAGTGAAACGCACGTCGAAGCGCTGCGCCGCGAGCTCTTCGAAGAACTCGACATCGTCGCCACCGTCGGCGAGATGGTGCACACCGTGACGCACGCGTATCCGGAGAAGACCGTCGAATTGCACTTCTATCGCTGTGACTTCGAGGGTGTGCCGAAGCCGATGGTGGGCCAGGGGATGCGCTGGATCCGGCGCGACGAGTTGGCCGGCCTGCCGTTTCCGGAAGCCGACCGCGCGCTTATCGCGATCCTATGTCGCGTCCGGCTTTAGCCGGACCGTGCGGCAGAATCCCTTCATCGGGCAAGTCGGGCACTTCGGCTTGCGGGCGCGGCAATGCGTCGCGCCGAAATCCATCAGCGCCTGGTTGAAGTCGAACACGTGCTTGTGCGGCAGCACGGCTTCGCTGTGGGCCCAGAGGCACTTCTTCATGGCGTGACTCTTCGGATCGCCCTTGCCGATGAAGATGCGAAACAGCACGCGCGCGACGTTGGTGTCGAGAATAGCGGCGCGCTGGCGGAAGGCAAAGCTGCGAACGGCGCCGGCGGTGTACTCGCCAATGCCCTTGAACGACAACAGCGTCTCGCGGTCGGACGGCAACTGGCCGTCGTAGTTCGCGACCGCCTGCTGAGCGATTGACTGCAGCCGCTTCGGCCGGATGTTGTAACCGAGCGGGTACCAGGTCCTGGTCACTTCGGCCGGCGTGGCTTCCGCGAGCACCGCGAAGCTTGGATATTTGCCCAGCCACTCCTGGTACTTTGGCAGCACGCGATCGACCTGCGTCTGCTGGAGCATGATCTCCGAGACGAGGATGTGATACGGGTCGCTGGTGTTGCGCCACGGCAGGTCGCGGCCGTGCTTGCGGTACCACGCGAGCAGGTTGCGCCGGAAGCGTTGCCGCAGGTTGGGCGTGGGTAGTGGTGGCGTGCGTGGTTTCGGCGGCAAGTGTGATGCTAGTAGTGCCAGAAGGCCGGGACTTCAGTCCCGGCAGACGCCTATAATCCTACCGTGTCCATCTACACAAAAACCGGCGACGCTGGCGACACCAGCCTCTTCGACGGCACCCGCGTCTCGAAGACCCATCCTCGCGTGGTTGCCTATGGCGACGTGGACGAAGTGCAGGCCTGCCTCGGCATGGTCCGCGCCGCCGGCCTGCCGCAGGACCTCGACGACATGTGCGTGTCGCTGCAGCGCGACCTGTTCGCGCTGGGCGCGCGGCTGGCGGATCCGTCGCACAAGATCGCGAAGCGGGTCGAGAAGATCGTGATCGATGACGCCAGCATCGCCCGCCTCGAGGGCTGGATCGACAAGCTGGATCAGGAGATCGCGCCGCTGCGCCACTTCATCCTGTCGGCTGGCTGCCCGGCCGGCGCCGCGCTGCACTACGCCCGCACGGTCTGCCGTCGCGCCGAGCGGTCGGTATTGCTGCTCGGCACCGAGGCAGTGGAGCCGGTCGTGATTGTCTATTTGAATCGCCTGTCGGACCTGCTATTTACTATTGCGCGAGCCGCGAATCATCGCGCTGGTGTCCCCGAAACCCAGTGGTGACAGGCTCCCGCGAGTTGCAGCAGGCCTATGTGGCTTGCCAGGTGCTCGCCGAATCACACTACGAGAACTTTCCGGTCGCGTCACGGTTGATGCCGGCGCGACTGCGTCGGCATGTCGCGGCGATCTACGCGTTTGCGCGAACCGCCGATGACTTTGCCGACGAACCCGGCCGCGCACCAGACGAGCGCCTGCGCTTACTGGACGAGTGGCAAGGCAAGCTGCACCAAGCGCCGGTCGACGCCACGTTCTTGGCGCTTCACGACACCATGGAACAATTTCAGTTACCGGTCGGGCTGTTCGAGGACCTGTTGAGTGCGTTCAAGCAGGATGTCGTGACGACCCGGTATGCCTCCTGGGAGGCCGTCCTTGACTACTGCCGGCGATCTGCGAATCCCGTGGGACGCCTGCTACTTCGCCTCAGTGGTTACCGCGACGCTGAGCTTGATCGCGCGTCCGACGCAGTCTGCACGGCGCTGCAGCTCACCAACTTCTGGCAGGACCTGGCCATCGACTGGCCACGGGGCCGGTTGTACGTGCCGGAAGAAGTGTGGCGGACTGCCGGCGCCGACCCCGCCACACTCGATCGTGGGCGGATGACACCGGAGTGGACGGTCGCGATGCGCGCCTGCGGCCAGCGCACCCGCCGGTTGTTCGATGACGGCCGAGCGGTCTGCGACGGCGTCAGCGGACGCCTTCGCTACGAACTGCGCGCGACCTGGCTCGGCGGCTCCCGCATTCTCGATCGCCTCGAGCAAGTGAACTACGACGTCTTCACGTCGCGTCCGGCCCTCGGCACCAGCGACGCAATAGTGATAGTTTCTAAAATGCTGCTGTGGCCCGCGACACCTCGTTCTCCTACTCGTTCCTAGTCCTGCCGGCTGCGCAGCGCGACGCCATTGGCCTGGTGTGGGACTTCTGCCGCGCGGTCGATGACACCGTGGATGAGGCGTCGGATCAGCAGACTGCCGCGATCGCGATCGTGAAGTGGCGCGACGAGGTTGGCCGGGTATTCGGCGCGGCTGAGCCGGTTACTCCGCAGGGCCGGCCACTGAAGCCGGTGGCCGCAGCCTTCTCGTTATCGCGGCAGCCGTTCGACGACCTGGTTGATGGTGTCGAAATGGATTTGCACCACACGCGCTACCAGACGTTCGATGAGCTGGCCGGCTACTGCCGGCGCGTGGCCTCGACCGTGGGACTTATGTGTATCGAGATCTTCGGTGCGCGCGATCCGCGTTCCCGGGACTACGCGTTCAACCTGGGCCTGGCCCTGCAGCTCACCAACATCATTCGCGACGTCGCCGTTGACCTCAAGAACGGCCGCGTCTACCTGCCGCAGGAGGACCTCGCGAAGTTCGGCGTGACCGAGGCCGACTTGCGCGCCGGCACGGTGACGCCCGAGATTCGCCGCCTGCTGGCGTATCAGGTCCAGCGCGCCCGCCGCTTCTATGCTGCGGCCGCGTTGTCGAAGCCGGCTGCAGCCGCGCGCCAGTTGGTCGCGGCCGAGATCATGGGTGGCATCTATTTCGAGACCCTCCGCCGCATCGAGCGCCGCCAGTTTGATGTCTTCACCGAGGTGATCCGCGCACCGAACGCGGTTCGCGCCAAGATCGCCTTGTCAATTTGGGCGCGCAGTCAGTGCTCGGCGCTCGCTTCCAGATTGTTCCGACGCACGTGACCCCGGACGTCATCGTCATCGGCGGCGGCGTGGCCGGATTCAGCGCAGCCACGGCGCTGGCAGAAGCCGGCGCGCAGGTGCTGCTGCTTGAAGCACGACCTGGACTTGGCGGCCGCGCCACCGCCTTCACCGATCCCGGAACCGGCGAGCGTGTCGACAACGGCCAGCACATCCTGATGGGCTGTTACTACGACACACTGAAGCTGCTCGGGCGGATCGGCGCAAGCGATCGAGTGCGATGGCAGGCCGGGCTGGCACTGACCATGGTCGACGAGCGTGGACATGAGTCGGTGTTGAAGCTGCCGCCGATGGCGTCGCCGCTGCACCTGCTGGGCGGCGTGCTGGCATGGGATGCCCTCAGTTGGTTCGAGCGCATGTCAATTCTACGAGTCGGTGCCGCCTTGACGCCAAGAGGGCCGGGCACCGGCGTGGCAGTGGTGCCAGGAGGGCAGAACTTTCGTTCTGCCAGCCGGGAGTCTGTCAGGGAATGGCTCGTCCGCCACGGCCAGGCGCCACGCCTGTGCGAGCTGTTCTGGGAGCCGCTGGCGCTGGCGGCGCTGAACCAGTCGATCGATCAAGCCGCCGCATCGTATTTCGTCACCATTCTGGCGCAGATGTTCGGTCCCGATTCGACCGCGGCTGCGCTCGTGATGCCGGCGGTGCCGCTCGACGAGCTTTATGCCGAGCCGGCGCGCGCCTGGCTCGAAGCGCGCGGACACGAAGTTCGGGTCAACGCGCCGGTCAAGGTTGAAGTCGTCGCCGACCGCGTCACCGGCGTGCGCGTGCGCGGTGAGCACCTCGCGGCACCGTGGGTAATTTCCACCGTGCCGTGGCACGGCCTTGGCGCGCTCTTCGAGTCACCGCCCCAGTCGCTGGCCATGACCATCGCCAATGCGACCGCCCTCGGCAGCCTGCCGATCGTGACTGTGAACCTCTGGTTCGACCGGCCGGTGATGCACGAATCGCTGATTGGCTTGCCCGGAAGGGCGTTCCAGTGGGTCTTCGATCGCCGCGCCATTATCGGCGGCGCCAGCTCCCACCTCTCGATGATTTCCAGCGGCGCCGAAGCGATTGTCGCGATGAGCAACGACGAACTGATCGCGCTGGCGCTGGCCGCTGTGCGGGCGGCGTTGCCAGCGGCGCGAATCGCGACCGTGCGCAAGGGGCTGGCGGTGCGAGAGAAGCGGTCGACGTTCTCCTTGGCGCCAGATGCGCCGGCCCGCCCGCAGGCGGAGACCGGAATCGCCGGCTTTCTGCTAGCGGGCGACTGGATCGACACCGGCTTGCCGGCCACCATTGAGTCGGCAGCGGTGTCGGGCCACCGTGCGGCGGCGCTTGTCGTTCAGGGCCTCCCCGCACCGTCCCGAACTTCCCCGCACCATCAATGACGTCAATTCTCGCGCACTACTCCGAGGTCGCCCTCAAGGGGAAGAACCGCCCGTGGTTCATCGGCCGGCTAGTGCGCCATCTGCACATGGTCAAGGCCGCGGCGGCGCAAGCGGTCGTGGAGGATATCGCCTACCCAGTGATAAAGTGACAGCGCATGCCTACCGTCGAAGCAATTCTCGGAGCCGACGCCAGCACCCTGCTGAAGCACCAGTGCAAGATTCCCAAGGAGACCCTGCACCTGCCCGGTCCCGACTTCGTGGAGCGCATCCACCTGTCGTCGAACCGCCCGGTCTCAGTCCTGGGGCGCCTGCAGTCGCTGTTCGATCACGGCCGGCTTGGCGGCACCGGTTATGTCTCGATCTTGCCGGTTGACCAGGGCATTGAGCACTCCGCCGGGGCGTCGTTTGCGCCCAACCCCCAGTATTTCGATCCCGAGAACATCGTCAAACTCGCCATCGCCGGTGGCTGCAACGGCGTGGCCTCGACGCTCGGCGTGCTCGGCATGGTGGCGCGCAAGTACGCACACAAGATTCCGTTCATCCTCAAGCTGAATCACAACGAGTTCCTGTCGTATCCGAACGCCTACGATCAGATCAGGTTCGCGAGCGTGAAACAGGGGTTTGACATGGGCGCGGCCGGGGTCGGCGCCACCATCTACTTTGGTTCGGAAGAGTCGAAGCGCCAGCTCCAGGAAGTGACCGAGATGTTCCAGCACGCCCACGAGCTGGGGATGTTCACGGTGCTGTGGTGCTATCTTCGCAACCCGGCGTTCACGACCAAAGCGGCGGACTACCACCTGGCCGCAGATCTCACCGGCCAGGCTAACCATCTCGGCGTGACCATCGAAGCCGACATCATCAAGCAGAAGCTGCCCGAGGGTAACGGCGGCTACCAGGCGGTCAACTTCGGCAAGACCCACAAGCAGGTCTACAGCGACCTCAGCAGCGATCACCCGATCGATCTCACGCGCTACCAGCTTGCCAATTGCTACATGGGCCGCGCCGGCCTGATTAACTCCGGCGGTGCGTCGGCAGGCGAGAGCGACCTGAAGGAAGCCGTTAAGACGTCGGTGATCAACAAGCGCGCCGGAGGCATGGGCTTGATCTCGGGACGCAAGGCCTTCCAGCGCCCCATGAACGAGGGCGTTGGCCTGCTTAACGCGATCCAGGACGTCTATCTCAGCAAGGACATCACCATCGCGTGATGGTCTTTCTGAGGCAACCCATTCGGGTTGCCTTGCTCGCTCTCGCCGCGCTGATCCTGGTCGCCGGCACCTTCCAATTGAACCGCGCCGGCTACTCGGTGGACGAAGAGTTCACCGTGTTCGCCGTCCGCGGCATCCAGGCCGAAGGTCTGCCGCTGCTCCCGTCGCAATTGCTCTACGACCGTGGCCTGCTCTATTCGTACGCGAGCTGGATTGCCGGCACGATGTCCGGCTCCGAACTTCCTGCCTTTCGCGCACTCAGCCTGTTGAGCGCACTGGCCTCGGTTCTCCTGACGTTCACGATGGTTCGCCGCATTGCCACCGATCGCGCCGCGCTGCTTGCGGCGGCGTTGGTGACGATGTCGCTGCCGTTCTGGGCGACCGCGACCACGGGCCGGTTCTACGCGCCGTTTCTGGCCGCGTATCTGTTCGGCCTGTTCGTATTGGCCAAGGTGCACGCCGAAGATGCCACGCGCACGCTCCTGCTCGGACTGGTCGCGGCCGCAACAGTGGGGCGCTGGCTTCACGAGCTTGAATTCACCATCGTCGGAATTCCCTTACTGTGCGCTGCATTCGGACCGCGATCAGAACGCCGCAAATGGCTCGCCGCTACCGCCGCCATCGCCGCCGGCCTGCTCGTCGCGCAGGCCGCCCTGTTCGCCTTGCAGGCGCTGGAACCGGCGCGAGGCGAGACGATGGTGCGGAGATTTTTCCTCTGGCAAGTGCTGAATCTCTTCGAGGTGCCGGCGGCGAGACAGTACGGCATCCTGCTCGCGGCCATGGTGGTGGCCTGGCTGATCGCGCCGGCCCGCGCCGCGCTGGCGGCCGTGATCGCGCTGTCGGGTACGGCGATGGTGATCGCCTTCTCGCTGGCCCGCGCCAGCAACTTCGGCCCCTTGAACGCCGCGTCGATCGCGACCGTGCTATCGGATGGCGCCAGGTATCCGCTCGACATGTTCCGCCACGTTGCCTGGGCCAACCCAGTAGCCGCTACGCTGGTGCTGGCAGGCCTCGTGGCGCGGCTGACCGGCGCCGGCGGTGAATGGCGGCCGCACGAACGCGCCGCGCACCTGCTGTGGCTGTTCTGGGTGCTGTGGTTCGGCGCCATCGACGCTGGCATCACCAGCAACTATCTGCTGCTGCCGGTGACGCTGATGCTGGTCGCCACCGCCATCGACCTCGATGCCATCGTCAGCCACGCGCTGCTGCCGGTATCACCTGCCAGCCGCCGCTTCGCGTGTGCTGTGGCCGGGTTGATCGTCATCGGTCTCGGCATCGATCAATGGCGCGCTACCGGATCCGTCAGCGACCGGCTCGAAGCGGCGCGACCGACGATTCGCCTCGCCGGCATCGACGAGGTGCGAGCCGGCTTGCTGCCGACCGATCGCATCGCCTGCACTGACGAACTGGCGTGCCTGTTGCTGGTGGGCCGCATCGATCGCTGGCTGGCGCTGGACGACTTTGTCCGCGAGCGGTTTCTCGTCAAGCTGGGCGACGACAAGATAGTCGGCGTCTACACGGGGGCTCCTGCGGTGTTTCGACCCGGCGACCTGTTCACGGCGAACGCCGACGGCACGCTGCCCGATCGCGTCATCGTCGTGGACGTCTTCAAGCAGTATCCAATGGGCAGCTCACGGTCGTGGCTCCCGAGAGCGATTGAACTCGACGGACTGCAGGTGACGCCGCTGCTGGAAACGCCACAAGGCCGCGTGCTGCAGATTTCGCCGCAGGAAAGCAACGCCGCACGTTAAGTCCTTGCGTGCGGACACCAACCCGGTAACATCTCCTGATGCGTTCAGTACACCTGCACTGCGCGAGCGCCATGATCCTCGGGTCAGTGATGGCCGCCGGCAGTCAGCCGGCGGACACCGGCGCACTGCCCGCAGCGTTGCGGGCCCATGTGCAGAATGACCGCTTCGAGATAGTCACGTCCATCAGGGGCCTGCCACTCGGCGTCCGCGACGAACTGCAGACACTGTTCGGTGGGCGACTCGACATCGCGGAACCGGGAGCGCGGTTCCAGGCGACCGAAGTCATGTCCACTGCCAACCTGCCCATTCGCCGCCTGGTCGCGGCGGGATGCTCGATGGATCACTGCCTCGTCTATTACCAGCGCCGTGGCAACGATCCCACCTGGCGAGTGGCGCTGTTTCATTGGACGCCGGCTGTGACGCGGTTCGAGTGGGGAGGCCTGGCGCCGGGAGGTTTGGCGACCATTGATGACGTCCGGAAAGCCGTCCTGGCGGGAGCGAGCAAGGGCCCGGCCCAGTTCTGGTAGCCGTTCGCGGCCGCCAGATTCGGGTATTCTCTCGGCATGATTAGCCGCCGCGACTTCGTCAAGTCTGCTTCCCTGGCCGCCGCCGCGCCGCTGTCGCTCGGCCAGACGCCGGCCCCCCAGCGGACGCCGGCCGTGATGCGCACCGTTCGGCCCGTCGTGATCTCCGACTACTCGGGCTGGGAGTTCAAGAACGGTGGTGCCGAGAACGCGGTGCAGCGGGCCTTCCGCCTGATTACCGAGGGCCAGGATGTGCTTGACGCGCTGATCGCCGGGGTCAACATCCCGGAACTCGACCCGCTCGAGACCGGCATCGGCTACGGCGCCTTGCCCAATGCCAACGGTGTGGTCGAGCTCGACGCCTCGTGCATGCATGGACCGAAGAAGCGCGCCGGCGCCGTGGCCTGTCTCGAGGGTGTGCGCACGCCGTCACTGGTCGCCAAGGCGGTGATGGAATACACCGACCACCATCTGCTGGTTGGCGGCGGCGCGCAGCAGTTCGCGCGCAACATGGGGTTCACGGTCGAGGACGATCTCAACACCGACACGTCGCGACGCCTGTGGCGCGAGTGGAAACGGCGCGTCGATCCCGAGCACTGGCTGGATCCCAACGGCAACGAACGCAAACCGAAGCCCAAGCACGAGAAGGATCCCGGCGAAGAAGCCGCGTGGCAGGCGCGCGCCATGGCTGCCGGCCGCTCGATGGTGGGCGATGGCCTGATTCCCGAAGGCAGCTTCTGGGGCACGATCAACTGCGACGGCCTTGGTCCGAACGGCGACCTCTGCGGCGTCACAACCACCAGCGGCCTGGCGTGGAAGATCCCCGGCCGCACTGGCGATTCGCCCATCCTCGGCGCCGGCCTCTACGTCGACAACGAAGTCGGCGCGGCGGGTTCGACCGGCCGTGGCGAAGCCAATCTTTATAACCTGTCGTCGTTCCTGATCGTCGAGTCGATGCGCCGCGGGATGTCGCCGAAGGACGCCGGCATGGAGGCGCTGAAGCGCATCAAAGCCAACACCATCGAGTCGCGGCTGCTGAACTCGAAGGGCAACCCCAACTTCAACATCCGGTTCTTCGCGCTGAACAAGCAGGGTGACTATGCCGGCGTCGCGATGTATCGTGCCGGCGAGACGAAATTCGCGGTCTGCACCGAGAACGGCGCGCAAGTGCTGGAGCTGGAACCGCTGCTGGCGGGCGCGCCCGAAGACTAAGGTCAGACGCGAGAGCTTCAATGCTATCAGGATAGAATTCTGGTATGTCGATCCTGAAAGTCGCCCGGATGGGCCATCCCGTCCTCCGCGCCAAGACCCGGACCGTCGACAAGCTCGAGCTGAAACAGCAGACCGTGCAGGACTTCATCGACAGCATGGTTGACACCATGTTCGAGTATGCCGGCGTGGGCCTGGCGGCGCCGCAGGTGCACGAGAGCCTGCGCGTGTTTGTCGCCATGCTTGACGCCGATGGCGATGGCGACGGCGATGCCGTGGTCTTCGTCAACCCCGAGATCACCGTGATTGGCGATCAGACCGTTGAAGGCTGGGAGGGCTGCCTCAGCATTCCCGACATTCGCGGCCGGGTTCCGCGCGCCCAGCACATCAAGGTCACGGCGCTCGACCGCAACGGCAAGCGCTTCGAGCTCGACCTGAAAGACTTCCCGGCCCGCGTCGTGCAGCACGAAACCGATCACCTGGATGGGGTCCTGTTCTTCGACCGCATGAAGGGACTCGACTCGCTGACCTACCTTGAGGAGTACTCGCGATACCACGCCCGTCGCAACAAGGACGACGACGAAGACGACTGACGCTACTTCTTGACGCCGGTCCCGCTCATTGAGAACTGGCCGCCGTTGATGTCGAACAGCACCTTGGCTTCGTCCTTGACGACCACCGACTGCTCGAAAACGCCCTGCGGGCCGTCGAGAGTGAGCGCCCACTTGCCCAGAAAAGCGCCAGAGCAGCCCGGCGGAACCTTGCAAATATTAGCACTGGCCCGGTCAGAGGAAACATCAGGTGAGCGCGTATAATTGCCTGCCCGCCGTCGCGCCACGCGCTTTGGCGGGACCAGCACATATGCCCGCCGTTGCCCTTTCCACCGCACCGCCGAAGGTCACGCTTTTGTCGTCGCCGGCCGCGCCGTACGACGGCGCCATTGCCGCCGCCCGCACCTGCTACTCGCCCCGGGTGATCGAACGCAGCGAGATCACCGAAAAGCAGCGGGATGCGATTGGCCCGCTGACCTTCGAGGGTGGCCACCACACGGTGTTTCAGCACGCGCACTTCGAGTTTGGCCTCGAGAACATCTCGCGGCAGCTGGTGTGGAGCGTTTTGCACTCCTACCCGTTCTACAACTCGGAGCAGTCCAGCCAGCGCTACGTCAAGCTGAACGAGCCGCGGGCGTTCGTGCCGCCGATCACCGGCGAGGCGCTCGACGTCTACGAACAGGCCGTGCTGAAGGCGTGGGACTCGTATGCCAGGCTGTCGGCGCTGCTCAAGGACGATGCCTGGGCAATCCTGAAGGAGTTGCGATATGTCAGGGCCACCAATTCGCCGGCGCGCCTGAAGGCCGTCGAACGCGAATCCGAGAAGAAGGCAATCGAAACCGCGCGTTATGTGATTCCGATTGGCGCGTTCACCTCGATGGTGCATACCGTGTCTGGTATCGTGCTGCACCGGCTGTATCGCATGCTGAACGCCGGTGACGTGCCGTACGAAGCGGCCATGGTCATAGGCGCGATGGTCGACCTCGTCAAAGAGGTCGACCCGATGTTGTTCGACAAGATCGGCCTCGACACCTTCGCGCGCGAGGCGATGCCCGAGCTGCAGTTTCCGAACACACGCGCGTCCGGCGATGCGTTTGCCGCCGAATTCGACCGCCGCCTGCAAGGTCGCGTGTCGCGGTTGCGTGACTGGTCGGCCGGAGCCGAACGCGTGGTGGCCGACGCGGTGCGCGCCACCTTCGGCATCACCACTGTCGAAATGGGCGACGAGGAAGCGATCGATCGGGTGATGAACCCGGCGCGCAACCCATACCGGGCCGACATGCTCGACGTCGCGTATCACTCGCCGATGATGCGCACGCTGAACCACGCCAACTACGTCTTCGAGAAGAAGCTGAGTCACACCGCCGACTCGCAGGACCAGCGGCACCGCATGGTGCCGGCGTCGCGGCCCATGATGACACTGGCCGATACGACCCAGCCCGACTACATCACCCCGCGCCTGATTCGCCAGAACCCCGAGGCGCTGGTGGTGTACGAACAGGCGATGGCCGAGGCGTGGACGGCCAAGAACAAGCTGCTGGCGCTCGGTGTGCCGCTCGAATACGCGCTCTACGTGGTCCCCAATGCCAAGGCGCTGCGGCTGGTGGAGTCGGGCTCGTTCATCGCCCTGCAGCACAAGTGGACGCTGCGGACCTGCTTCAACGCGCAGGAGGAGATCTACCTGGCGTCGATGGACGAGATCAGCCAGGTGAAGGAGATTCACCCGCAGCTCGGGCGCTATCTTGGTCCGCCGTGCGTGCTGCGCAACAAGATCGTGTCGCCACGCTGCACCGAGGGCACCCACTTCTGCGGCGTGCCGGTCTGGAATACCTTCCCAAACGCCGAGCGCCGGCTCTGACGTGGCGCCGATCCTGCCGTGGCTCGCGCACCTCTACACCGCGAGTGGCGCGGTCATCGCCTTGCTCGCCACCGGCGTGACTTTTGCCCACAATTTTCGGGCGGTGTTCATCTACTTCGTGGTCGCCACCTTCGTTGACGCCACCGATGGCGCCCTGGCGCGCGCACTTAAGGTCAAGGAACGACTGCCGGACTTCGACGGCGCCCGCCTCGACGACATCGTCGATTACCTGGCCTACGTATTTGTCCCGGTGCTGGTGGTCTGGCAGGCGGAGCTGGTGCCGGTGGCGTTTCCGGTCTGTGCCGCGATGTTGCTGGCGAGTGCCTATGGCTTCAGCCAGACCCAGGCCAAGGTGGCGGTCGACACACCTGAAGGAGTATCGCCGGCAGAGCACTTCTTCACCGGCTTCCCCTCGTACTGGAACATCGTCGTTATCTACCTGTACATGTGGCAGCTCGCGCCGGTAGTGAACGCCGTTATTCTGCTGGTGCTGTCGGTGCTGGTGTTCGTGCCGATTCGGTACGTGTATCCCTCGCGCACCACGGCCTGGAAAGTGCCGACGCTCGTTCTCGGCACGACCTGGGCGGTACTCTTGGCGTGGCTGATCTGGCGCCTGCCGGGTATGGGCGGTCCGTGGCTGGCGCTGTCGCTGGTGTTTCCGGCGTACTACCTGGGGTTGTCCCTCTGGTTGAACGGCGGCACTAACGTGCCGCCCTCCCGGTAGTCAGGAACATGTCGCCGCTGGTCATCATTTTCATTACGGTCTTCATTGACCTTCTCGGTTTCGGCATCATCATCCCGTTGCTGCCGTTCTACGCCGAATCCTATGGTGCGTCAGCGTTTACCATTGGCCTGCTCGGCACTAGTTTCTCGTTGATGCAGTTTGTGTTCTCGCCGATCTGGGGACGCTGGTCTGACAGGATCGGGCGCAAGCCGATCATTCTGCTCGGGCTAATGGGGTCGTGCCTGTCGTATCTGGCGTTGGCCCTGGCGACCTCACTGCCGCTGATCTTCTTCGCGCGCATCATCGGCGGTATCGCCGGCGCCAATATTCCTACCGCGCAGGCCTACATCGCCGATGTGACGACGCCCGAGAACCGCGCGAGGGGCATGGGCATGGTCGGCGCGGCGTTTGGGTTGGGCTTCATCTTCGGACCCGCGATTGGCGGACTGCTCAGCCGCATCAGCCCGGAGGCGCCCATGTGGTTTGCGTCGGCGCTATGCCTTGGCAATTTCATCGCCGCGGGGTTCCTGTTGCCCGAGTCGCGCACGGCATCGACGGTCACCAAGACCCTTGGCCGCATGGAGGCGTTCAAGCATGCGCTGACCAAACCCGTGCTGGTGCTGCTACTGGCACTGTTCTTTATCGTCACGGCCGCCTTCTCCGGTTTCGAGGCGACCTTCGCGCTGTTCAGCGAGGCGCGCTTCGGGTTCACGGCTGCCTCCATCGGGTTCCTGTTCGCGTTCATTGGCGTGGTGCTGGCCGTGGTGCAGGGCGTGCTGGTCCATCGGGTCGTCAAGCGCGTGGGCGAGGCGCGGCTGATTCCGGCCGCGATCCTCTGCATTGCCTTCGGCCTTGGCCTGGTGCCGTTTGCCCAGAGCGTGCCGACCTTGCTGGTGGCGCTTGGCGTGCTGGCGGTGGGCATGGGTTTCAATAGCCCGTCGCTGACGTCGATGGTGTCGCGGCTGTCGGACCCCGACGACCAGGGTGGCATTCTTGGCCTGGCCTCGTCGCTCGGCAGCCTGGGTCGGGTGTTTGGCCCGGCGTGGGGCGGCTACCTCTACGATGCCTACGGCATGACGACGCCGTACCTGAGCGCCTCGGGCCTGATGCTGGTCGCGTTCGCCGTCTCGTTTTTCGGGCTGTCGCGCTTGCGCCATGAAACCCACGCCCCTGCACGCGGCTAATCCCGGTCCGTATACCGGCGACGGCAACTGGACCTACCTGATTCCTGGCGATCGGCCCGTGCTGATTGATGCCGGCGTTGGCGACGATGGCCACCTCGTTGCGATCGGTGCAGCCGCACCGGCCGGTCCGGCCGACGTGATCGTGACCCACGCACATTCCGACCACGCGGCGGGTGCGCCGGCCATTCGTGCGCGCTGGCCTTCCGTGACCTTGCGCAAGTGGCCCTGGCCCGAGCGTGATGGCGAGGCGCCGTGGCAACCGCTTGCCGATGGCGATACGGTGATGACCGGCGCGGGTCCGCTGCTTGTGCTGCACACGCCGGGGCATTCGCCGGATCACATTGCGCTGTGGCAGGCGGAGTCGCGAACATTGTTCGCCGGCGATCTGTTGCAGATGGGCACGACCGTGTTCATCCCGGCCTCGACTGGCGGCAGCCTGGCTGACTACTTGCGGTCGCTTGAGCGTTTGTGGCAACTATCGCCAGAGCGCGCCTGGCCCGCGCATGGACCGGTGATCGAAGACCCGATGGCGCTCATCCACTACTACCTGGATCATCGGCGACAGCGGGAAGAGCAGGTGTTGGCGGCGCTCGCGGATGGCCTGGTGACGGTTGAGGCGATTACCGATCGCATCTACACGAACCTGGCCCAGGCGCTGATGCCGATGGCCCGCGAGAGCGTGCTGGCGCACCTGGTGAAGCTCGAGGAAGACGGCAAGGCGGGTCACGAAGGACCGTCCTGGTCGCCCGTCCGCTAGCGGAAATTGCCAACGCCTGGCGCCGGTTGCGTTGCATTTTCTGCGACATCACAAGTCTGCTGACCGGGTTTTGCCAGAAGATCTGGATGGCACGCTGCTCGCACTGAGTCGGACATGTCCGACTCACCCACCGCAACAGTGCTCGCCCACGATTGCTGGATCAAGTGCGCGCTGCCATTCGGCTTCGCCATTACAGTCCGAAGACCGAGGAGGCCTGCGTCTCGTGGATCAGGCGCTTCATCCGGTTTCATGGCAAGTGCCATCCGAGGGAGCTTGGCGAGACGGAGGTCACGGCGTTTCTGTCAGATCTTGCCGTCACCAGAGGGTCGAGCGCGTCGACGCAGAACCAGGCACTCAGTGCCATTTTGTTTCTGTATTCAGCCGTGCTCGGCCGGCAGCTGCCGTGGATGGACACGATCGTCCGGGCCCAGCGTCCAGCGCGACTGCCCGTGGTGTTGTCGCGGTCGGAGGTGACTCCGGTCGACAGGTCGGCGGAGGACTAGGTAGTTCTGCCGACTACTGGTTAGACCGCTCGTAAGAAAAGTCGTGACGGTGGCGATTAACGCGGAGGCCACCACAGCGGAGATCAAGCAGGCGATCGGGGCTCTGCTCGATGACCTCCACCCGACCGCCCTGCGCCGTCCGAAGAAGCCCTCAGCTCAACGCGCATGTTAGGCGCACCAAACTCGAAGGCCGGGTTCCAACGGCCAACAGGAGTAGAATCGGCCTGATGCAAGGAAAATCTGGCTCAGCTCAACCGAGGCGAAGGCATCCCTCACGGAGAAGCCAAACGTCGTCTGGGCCTGTGACCCAACTGATTTGGTCTCCACGCGCGCTCGCCGACCTCGCAGAGATTCGCACCTTCAACAGTTTCCCAATTCGGGGCGCATGGTGGCGGAACGGCGATCCCTTGAACTCCGCGAAGTTATTTCCGGCAACTTCCGTATCGTCTACCAGCAGCGGCGGCCCAGTGTGGAAATTGCGACGGTGTGCGGCGGCATTGTCCGCGAGCACGGCGGCGCAAGGCGTTGGTCGTGGATGACGAGGAATCGAACGCCGCCCTGGTGCGCTGCGTGCTGACCGGTGCCGGTGACGACGTCGACAGCACCACGCTGTCGAGACGCACGCCGGTGATGCTCGAGCGCACCGCCTACGATGCCGTGAGCTGCGACGTCAAGAGCCGCGCGAGTTTCTCGGACAGTCGCACGGCAGCTATTTCATGAAGCCCTTTAACCTCGACCTGCTGACCGGCAGCCGTTCTTCAGAGACCATCGGATAAGACATGGATAAAATTGTCGACTTCATCAACGTGAACCGCGACCGCTATATCGACGAGATGAAGCGGTATTTGGCCATCCCCAGCATCAGCGCACTCCCCGAACACAAGGGCGACGTGCGCGCCTGTGCCGAGTGGACAGCCGACGAAATGCGCCGCATCGGCCTGCACAACGTGCGGCTTGAAGAGACGCCGGGCCACCCGTGTGTCTATGGCGAGTGGCTGGGCGCCGCGGCCGCGCCGACCATCCTGTTCTATGGCCAGTACGACGTGCAGCCGGTAGATCCGGTCAACCTGTGGACGTCACCGCCGTTCGAGGCGACCATTCGCGACGGCGAAATCTACGCCCGCGGCTCCGCCGATGACAAGGGCCAGGTGTTCATGCACTTCAAGGCGGTCGAGGCGCATCTGAAGCAGCACGGCCACCTGCCGGTGAACATGAAGTTCCTGATCGAGGGCGAGGACGAGGTCGGCAGCGCCAACCTCGACAACTTCATTCGCGCCCACAAAAATCTGTTGAAGGCCGACGTCGTGGTGATCTCCGACTCGCCGATGTTCGATCGCGGCATCCCATCGATTTGTTACGGGCTACGCGGCTTGACCTACTTCCAGATCGACCTGCGCGGCAGCAAGTCAGACCTGCACTCAGGGTCGTTTGGTGGCGCCGTCGCCAACCCGGCGATGGTGCTGGCGCAGATGCTGTCGCAGATGAAGGACAAGGGCGGTCGCGTCAAGATCGACGGCTTTTACGACGATGTCGTGGAGCTGCGGCAGGAAGAACGCGACGAGTGGGCGCGGCTGCCGTTCAACGAGAAGAACTACAAGCAGGAACTGGGCGCGCCGAAGCTGTTTGGCGAAACCGGCTACACCACGCTCGAGCGCACCTGGGCGCGTCCCACCTTCGAGGTGAACGGCTTGCTGTCAGGCTTCACCGGCGAAGGCGCCAAGACCGTGCTGCCGGCCGTGGCCATGGCCAAGGTCAGCATGCGGCTGGTGCCGAACCAGGATCCCCAGAAGATTGCCGACCTGTTCGAGGAATATGTGAAGAAAGTCGCACCCAAGACGGTGGAGCTGAAGATCACCCGCATGCACGGCGGCAAGCCGTGGATGACGGCCTTCGACAACCCGTTCGTGCAGGCTGCCGGCCGCGCCATCGAGCAAGGCTTCGGCCAGCGCCCGGTGTTCAATCGCGAAGGCGGCTCGATCCCGGTGGTCTCAACCTTCCAGGAAGAGTTGGGCGTGCCGTGCGTGTTGTTTGGGATCGGCTTGCCCGACGAAAACGCTCACGCCCCAGACGAAAAGCTCGACCTCGGGAACTTCCATAACGGCGTGATCGCCTCGGCCTATCTCTACCAAGAGATCGGCGCGCTGAAGCGCTAGTTGAGCTGCGCCACCCGGCGACGGAGCGTCTTGACGTGCTCCCACACCTGCTCGGTCTCCTTGCGGTCATCGTCTTCGTCCTGTTCGGCCAGGCGCGCCAGCTTGAGGTATTCCTCGAAGTCCCGCAGCGCGTGCGAGAAGTCGTTCATGTTATAGGCGAGCAGCCCGCGGTCTTTCAAGTCAGCCAAAGACGAGGGCTGCAGTGCGAGCAACACATCGGTGGTCGTCCGCGCCTGCGGGAACGAGTGCATCTTCACGTAGAGCCGCTTCAGGTTATTGAGCATCCGCACCAGCACCTGGCGCCGGGTCGCCGGCGCCAGCAGGGAGGGCTCGTAGGTCGAGCCTTCGCCGACACGGCTGAGCAACTGCCGGCAGTCCGCCTCGTTCAGGATGGCGCCGCCATGGAACGGATCGATGATCAGGCCGTCGCTGGGATTGCCGCTGTGCAGGTCGTGCAACACGCGGACCAGGAAGTGGCCGGGAAAGTTCACGCCCTCGGCGCGCAGGCCGGCGCGGCGGGCGACCTCGATGTAGACGAGCGCCATCGTGATCGGAATGCCTTTCTTCCGATCCATCACTTCATTCAGGCAGCTGTTGCGCGGGTCGTCGTACTGCTCGCGGTTGCCGCTGAATCCCAGCTCGCCAAACAGATAACGATTCACCGCGTCGATGCGGGCCGCGATCGACGCGTCGTGCCCGGGATCCTTGGCCACGAAATGGAAGGCCGCGTCGCCCATGAGGTTCAGGCGATCCAGGTACGGCACGGCGTCCAGTTTCGGGTACTCAATGCGTGCGACCAGCAAGGCCGGTGCGGCCAGGTCTGAGCCGGGGCGGTCAGCCGCTTCGGTGATGAGCTCCGCGAGCGAAGGGTTAGGCTCAGTCGGCACAGAGGGCATCCAGGGCGGCAATGGTGAGAGCATGTAAGCCCGGCACCACCAGCTCGGCCTCACTGCGCAACTCGGCCTCTGAGTAGGTGTTGATGACGGCCACGCAGCGCAGATCGGCGCCTCGCGCCGACATCAGACCCCACTTCGAGTCTTCGATGGCCACCGATCGCCACGGCACCAGGTCCAGACCCGAACGCTCGCGCAGCTGCGCAAAGGCGGTGAGATACGGTTCGGGATGGGGCTTGCTGCGCTCGGTCTGGTCGGCACCGACCACCACCGAGAACAGGGAGCGGAGTCCAGCCCGTTCGAGCACGTGGTCGATCTCATGGGTCAGCGCGCCAGACGCCACCGCAATCGGCACGGCAGCAGCGGCCGCGCGAATGAAGTCGGCGGCGCCAGGGAACAGCATCTCTCCGGCGGCAGCCAGCGATTCGTAGCGCTCGCCCTTGCGTTCGATCAACGTGCGCACGCGCCCATCGTCCATCGGCACGCCCTGGTCTTTCCCCAGCGCCTTGAACACACCCACATCGTCGTAACCGAGGTACTTCGCGTAGTAGTCCTCATTCGAAATGGTGATGCCCTCGGGGGCGAGGATGTCCTGGTACGACTTGAGGTGCAACCGCTCACTGTCGGCGATCACGCCGTCGAAGTCGAAGACAATCGCCTGCAGGGCGCCGGCATTGGTCACGGCACGCTCGACGCGGCCTTCGGGAGCCGCTCGCCCGCACGGATGGGCATTTCGAGTCGGTTCTCCTTGGGCGGATACGGGCAGTCGTAATCCGGGTTGTAGTAGCAGAACGGATGGTAGGCGGCGTTGAAGTCGACTACGTAGATGCCCGTCGGCGTGGGGTCGAGCTCCATGTAGCGGCCCGCCGCATACGTCTCGGCCCCGTTGGTGAAGTCTGAGAACGGCACGAACAGGCGGGTGATCTGCGGCTGGTCGAGCTCGTGGAAGGCGGTCAGGCTCATCTTCTGACCCTTGACCATGAACTTCAGCGTGCCGATCCGCTCGATGTCACGGATCTTGCCGGTCGAGGTTGGCACCTGCAGGCGGGTGCGCTCGGCCGCCGGCTCCAGCGTGGCCGGCACCGCGTACAACTCGTCGATGGGGAAGTACGACAACGGCACCATGGCCGCCATCTTGTCGGCGGGAACCGGATCGCCTGGCGCGGACTTGAAGGCGGCGTCCTTGGCTTCGCGTTGCGCCGCGATCTGTGCCGGGTAGTCGTCCGGTTGGGAACACGCCGGGGTCACGGCTATGGCCATGACTGCCACGATTGCTCGAATCTCCCGCCTCACATGCCAACTATAACCCTGCTCTTCTGGCCTGAGGTATCCTGAAAGGCTATGTTACGAGCCGGAATCGTCGGTCTGCCCAACGTCGGCAAGTCCTCCCTGTTCAACGCCGT